>Ga0082335_1006338_pt1 | contig 15340 bp, 7 predicted proteins | sample Subgrocontami58m_FD_72375 | JGI IMG/M metagenome (GOLD analysis project Ga0082335, IMG submission 72375) | Subsurface groundwater microbial communities from S. Glens Falls, New York, USA - GMW37 contaminated, 5.8 m (SPADES assembly) (version 2) ...
CGTCTCCGACACGGCGGCCACCACGTCTGTTTCGACCGTATCTATGATCGACGAGCTCCATGCCCAGTTCCATGCGTAGAGTCCAGGGAGAGACGCAATCTCTTCATAGCCCGTTCCCGTGCGATACGTTTGCGGGGTCGTGACAAACGCATGGGTCTCATCGGTGGCGCTGAAGAACCCGATGCTTGCGGATTCGTAGTCAGCTACGGGCGGCACCTTCCCCGTGTCCTCCAAGAGCACGCGATCCAAATCGCAAATCTCCTCACCGATCGCAAACTCTTGCGTGAACGGCGCGCCCACACAATTTGCGCCAAGACACAGGGTCACGTCGTTTTGGCTCAAGACCCCGTCCTTGTTGTTGTCTGCGCGATTCTGGTCGCCAACGGCCGTGAGACGGTACACGGCATTTGCTTCCAAGAGTGCCGGGGCGCGCAGATACACGCGCGAAGAGCCGTTGGCGTTTTGAGCGACTTGGTAGGTGACAGGGACATGACAGTCAAATGTCGAGGAAGCACTTGCCTCCTGACCAAACAAGCCAAGCGCCAGAGCCTTGAGCCAGTTCCACAGTCGCATGACGCTGGACGCGGAAGGCGGATTTGCACCCACATATCCGGCTGGACAACTGCCAATCTGCGTGACGGCCTCCAGAATCCCGTCGCCGTTGGAATCTTTGGACACCAAATCCAGGTACAGGTTGGCGTCAAACTCGCTCTGGTCGATCACCCCGTCGCCGTCCGTATCCTGCGATGTGTCAAACGTCGTCTCGTCCATCGTTTCGGAGAAGGTGAGCCACACGGCCGTGTTGCGACAGTACCCTTCCCCGGTGAACTTCGCGCCGTTGTAATCCGTGGTCGCGGCGATGATCGTGAGAGTGCTAGCGATGTTGTCGGCCGGAGTCACTTGCCCCGTCACAATCGTCGGCCGTTCATAACAGCAGTTGCTCTCTCCACATCCCAAACTTGCTCCGCCGCACGAAAGATCCGTGCTGCACGAACACTGTAGCTGCAATGTCGCGTCCCCGCTCACGTCGCCATCAACGGTGACCGACACGCTTGAGACGGCATAGCCAGTGTCTGCGTCGACTTCAACGGGAGCACCCGTGGCAACCTGGGCGACGCCGTAATCGCCAGAGGAAAACAAGGCACTGGCGAGCGCGTCGCACTCTTCTCCGATTCCGTCGTCGCCGTCCCCGCAAAACGACGGGGTCGAGTAGACATAGGACGAGCCGCTCCACAGGCAGGCAGAGGAACACCCTTCAACGCTGTCGCACTCCTCGCCGATGCCGACAATGCCGTTGCCGCAACAGTTAACGACCGCAGCGGCCGGGGAACCGATCGGCGTGCTAGTCGGACACGCAAGCGTGCCCTCACGCAAGCACGAGCTCGAACACCCGTCGTTGATCGCCGCATAGTTACCTGAATCGCAGTCCTCCCCGTTTTCGAGAATCCCATTGCCGCAAATCGCATACACATCCTCTTCCGCGGCCGAACCCTCGCGCAGACAGTTGCGAGAACACCCGTCTCCAGCCGCTGAATTGCCATCATCACAGTCCTCGCCTCCGGTATTCGCCACCCAGTCCCTCACCCCGTCGCCACACACCGCGGAAATCGAGCGAGACCCCTCGTCCAAACAGATCGCGGAACATCCATCGCCGTTTGCGAGATTCCCGTCGTCGCAGTCTTCTCTCGATGCCGCTTGCCTCACGCCGTCGCCGCAACATCCTGAACCGGAAAGTTCACAAGTGCCGCCTGTGTCGTAGGGACAGTCGACGTCTGAACCGGAACAGGCAGCGAGCGAAATCGAACAGGAGCCCACGCATGAGCCCGAGTCACACACGCCGTTATTGGAACACGACGTGTCCGCGTCCTCATAATCCTCACACGCGTCCGCGTCCGAACAAGATCCGCTGTCGCAGTCGAGATCGTTGGTGCACGCTTCGTTCACGTCCAGAGCAGACGAACACTGTGCGCTCACGCACGACTCCTCGCAGGACGCGTCCGTGGTGCAAGAGGCACTCGAGTCGCTGCACCGGTATGGGCACTGGGCATGACCTGTAAATACGCCTTCATTCAAACAGCTCGCGGAACAGCCGTCGCCGGGCACGGTGGCACCGTCGTCGCATTCCTCCGAGGTCTCGACGACCCCGTTTCCGCACACGCCCTGCGCCGTCGTGAGAGACGCACCAGCCCTCAAGCACGCGGAGGTGCAGTAATTTGGAATGTCCGTCGTAAGTTCGATCGCGCCGTCCAGAATCATGTAGGCGACGATGTTGGCTTGCGAGTTGCCCGAGCCTGAAGCCGGGTTGACGTTGTTGGGATTGTCCACCGCGGTCCAGGCGTCCCACTCGTAGGAGCCAGATTGGAGCGTCTGTCCTTGCGCGGAGCAATTATCCGGCGCGCCCGCGCCAGTGGCGTCAAACGGCGCGCGCTCTCCCACGTAGCTCATGGTGGCGAGCTCGGGGTCGATCGAAACCGAATCGATCGCGCAGCTCACAGCATCGTTCTTGGTTTTGAATATCCACGAGAAGTCGCCGGCAAAATATCGGTTCTCATCTGTGCCATAGTTGGAACCGGATCGTGAAAGCATCACGCCAGTTTGCGACATCACTTCGTAGCCATCCACATACACGCGATACCAGGTGTTAGGAACCATGGTCTCACCCGTTTCAAAATTGATCGAGAACCTCCGAGTCACAGGACTGTAGCTCACGGAGTCGACGAAATCGGCTTCTGTGAGTCCAGAGGGCGCGCACAAGGAATTCGCACATGAGTACAGCGTGATGCCGCCCTCCCCGATCGAGGTGGCGGACATGACCGTGTTGAACTCGCCCCACGGCAGCGCGTTCACGCAAGCGGTTGTGCACTGCGGAAAGTAGTCTTCGATCTTGGGGTCGACAAAGTTAATGGTCAGCTCGCCGCGATCAAACGGATGGTTCACTGCATTGGTCACCGTTGCGGTGATGATGGCAGGATCCTCGGCGGGCGTTTCACTCTGGGCAAAAATAGTATTGGTGCAGATCCCCGTGCCCGGCACGGCCGTGTCGATACGTGCGCCGGAAAAATCAGATCCCCAGCCCACCGTGTAGCCCGCGCAGCTCAAAGCCACGCAACGGTCGTTTGCAGCAATCAGCTGGGCCGAGTAGACCACGTTGGCTTGCTGTGTTTGCGTATACTCAAGAGGCCTGACGTTCACGCTTCCGACTTGGCACGGCGCTCCCGTGGCGCTCGTCGTAAACCCCCACTCATAATCTTCTTCCAAAACCCCGCCCGCCGCGCTCGCGATCTTGTCCACGCCCTGCAAACTCACACGATACGACGTGGCGGTCTGCAGCGCGCCAGAGGATGGTGTCCAAGAAAATCCGGTCGTGTCAGGCACAACACTCCCCGCAACCGCTCCCCAGGTTTTACATTCCCCTTCGCGGGCAAGCACGCACGCCTCGTCGGGCAATACGCAATCCCCGTCATCATTGCACGCCAGTCCCGAGAACGAACAAGCTTCATCCTGATCCTCCTCCTGTGCCAACGTAAACGTCGATGTGCACTTGCGCACGAGCACGCTTGCGGGATTGATCGTCGTCGTATTCATCGCCATGTTAAACTCCGCCTCCACGGCAGCGTTGACGCACACGTCTTCTGGCTCGCTCCACCCTTCCCACGGGCTGGGTGAAGCGCCGCTGGCCGTACACGATACGATCACGCGAGGCGTGTTGGGCGTGATGCCAGTGGTGATCCTAAACGCATAATGGGACGCGACCGAGACGATCGCCTCACACAAGATGGAACACGAGCCGTCCACGCAACAGCTTTGCCCTTCTACGCATAACGCCGCGTCCTCACGGCAATCGCCCACGCTAAACGTCACCGAGTTGGACGAATAGCCATTCTCGGCCTCTTGAACCCTCACGGGTCCGGTGACCGCATCGCCGGGCACGACAACGGAAGATATTTCCGTATTCTCCCAAACCCCGACGTCAGCCTCCTGCAGCGAGTAAAACGTCACACTTCCCTCGACGTTACCGAAGTTCTCTCCGTACACAGTCACCTCGGTGTCAGCAGGGCCTGCGGATGGATCGATGTCGCACAGGGCAGGTCCAGGTGTGTCGTCGAGTACCAGGAAATCCGTTGGGTCTGATTGTGCGGCGTCCGCGCGCACAAGCGTAAGCACGTGGGCAGCATCACGTACGATCGGAGTCGCGCTCGCGGTCTGGTAGGTTTCCGGAACCTTCACGGTCACGAACGTGTCATGCCAAAAATCCTCGCCACAGGCGTCCGGAAAATCCACATCCCCCAGCGCGGTGTAGCCAAGCGTCAGTTGCTTGAAAAGCAGCGAACCCGTTGCGCTTCCAAACCCAGTACCGTACACCGTGATGTACTGCCCAGGCGGCCCCCAGTTGAGCGCGTCATCACACGTGGCTTCCTCGTTGCAATCATCATCGTCGCCGCAATGGGTGTCGTCATCCGAACACGCCTTCCAGCCCGAGTCGATGGAGGAAATGACCGGACGAGTTGAGCTGGACACGGGCAGGACGGTGAAGGCGACCTTATTGGAACCGACACGAATCGATTCACAGCTACCCTCGCCCACCGCACAATCCTCGTCATCTGCGCAGTAATCGAGTGTCTCCGAGCACCAGGCAGTGGCGCAGCTCTCCCCGGCAAGCGTGTCGCAGTCCGCATCTATCGCACAAGCCAAGGATGCCGCCGTTGGCGTGCCATCTGCTTTCACGCACACAAAATCCCCGGTGAACACCTGGGTGCGATAGTTTCCCGAGTTCACGTTGGGCACGAGAACCTGCAAATAGTCGCTTGACCAGGAAAGATACGAGCTCGTTTCATAATTGGTAAAGTAGAACGTCGACGAACCTTGCACATCACCAAAACTGTTCCCGAACACGCCGATCGCGTTCCCGGCCGTGCGCACGTTGGGAGAGACCTGACAAATCCCAGGCCGCTGGATCGCGTTGACGTCAAAGTCGGCGATCGAGGGACCGTAGTCGTCATTGGTCGCGTCGCTCTTGGGATCGACTCCCGAGGTCGTCACTTCCATGGGACCGTCCTTCGCTCCCGACGGCACCGCGACAATAATCTCGTCGTCCGACCATTGGATTTGCGAGTTACACACGTACGCATCCACCTCGATCTCGTAGCCAACCGTCGTACCAATAAATGTAATCGTCCCAGGAGCCGCGCCAAATCCTTCCCCGGCGATCGTCACAAGATTCCCCACGGCTCCATCGCCCGGGAACACACTCTCAATCTTGGGCGTCACCACGCACGTTCCCTCAATACACCGAGAGCTGGAGCAATCGGCGTCAACCGAACACTCGTCTCCCTCGCACGCACCGCAGTAGTTCACACTGGACGAGTCGCCGCCGCAATCTACATCCGTCTCGCCCAAGTCCACGTCCTGCACGTCGTTGTTGCAGCTCCCAGCACGCAGCATGATGGTCACGCGCGAGGCGGTGTCGGTGTTGCCCGCGCAGTCATTCCCGCGCGCCCACACGTCGTATTCCTCGTTGGTGGTATACCCGCTCGTGTCCCACTCCTCCAGCACGTCCGAGAAAAACGCGTTTGGCTCGCCCCCGCCAACGAGTGCGCCGGCGTTGGAAAAGTCCACGCCCGACGAATAGATGGCTTCGTCGTCATCGATCACATAGAAGTCCACGGTCGAGACACCGCTGTCGTCGGTGGTGAGCGCTTGCAGAAGCTCAATCGAACCCGCGTACAAACTTTCCCCGTCGTCTGGCACGTCCATGTTCACGCTGGGATCGGCCACGTCCACCGCCGAGCCGGTCGTGAAACTAAACAAGCAGGGAAACGCGGTGGTACAGGTCAGCGATGAACCTGTCGTGGACTCAAGGACGCTTGGATCCATGGTGATCGTGTACGTTGAAAGTGCGTCAAAGCAAAACTCGTCCTCGTACGGAGCCGCGCAGGCCTGCGAGGGCGTGAATGTCACACTGCGTCCGGACGTGACGAATACGCCCTCAACAGGCTCGCTGCTTGAATCCTCAATCAAAATTCCGCCTGCAACCGTGTCGCTGGCCACGCGCTTGGAAAACACAAACTGCAGCTGGAGATTTTGGAGCGCTTGCGCACAAGTGGTGTTCACGGAGCTCAAGGAAAAGACCGAGGAACCGCTCGAATCCGCATACGAGGAGTATGTCGGCCCGGAGCCAGAGATGTCCGCTCCGGTGGCACCTGTCAGCGCGTTTAAGATAAACTGCGTGATCGCAAAGCTCGCAAAGACGAGCAGAAGCCCGATGATCGCGTTGATGATGATGTTCTTTGCCCTTTTCACGCGCTCTGCATTCCCACCCGCCGTCATCATGATGAACCCTCCGTAGACGATAAACGCCACGGTGACGATGCCCGTGAGCGTGATCGCGGTGCGGATGAGGCGTGCGATGATGACAGTGATGCTCGCGGTCGTGGTGAGTCCGGCGGCAGAAGCGAACGCCGCCATATCCACTCCCTGCGCCAACGCGGGCACGGCGACAAAAACCCCCGCACTCAAGATGAGTGCAAGCAGGAGGCCGTATCGTGGTCGTGTGGGCGTGCGCATGGGTTACAGTTCGGTCTCGGTATTATCCGGAAGCACGAAGTCTGGAACACCGGTTGGTGGCGGCGCGACTTCAATCGTATCTTGCTCCTCTGTTTGGCACGCCCTCGCGCTGGCAAGGCCGTTGCAACAATACGGTCTTCCGGCATCGCGATCCGCTTGCGTGCAATTGGATCCAGGCCCGATCGCCGGGTACATACAAATCTGATAGGCGCTCTTAATGTTGTGATCGAGCACTGGATAGTAGTTCCATCCACCCGTGTCCGTGCTCACCAACGTCGGATGCTCGATTAAGACCGTGCTGCGACGATTGACCTCGTCGTTCTCTTTGCGGATCGCAAACCAAAACTCGTAGTAGGGATCCGGCCACAACGAAACGCTGGTGGTCTTCACGGTCGACGCCTTGAGATAGGTGTTGAACGTGACCTCCACATCGTTGTCTTGGCTAATCTCGTCCTCCTCGATCCCTGGATCCAGCCCTCCTTCGATAATCTGCGGGACCGTGTCCTCGATTTCGTCGGTTGTCGTGAACGTCCACTCATAGTTGTCGTTGGTGTCCTCGTCCTCGCAGACAATGGTGTCGGATTCGGATCCGCATGCGTCCCCGTCGTTGTCTCCATCGAGTGAATTCGCCGCCGCATCAACCACGCCGTCAAAGAAGACTCCAATCGGTTCGGCTTGCGGGATCTCTTCCTCGTTGAGGGTGGCCGCGCGGACAATGGATTGGATGAGCTGGTTGGTCGGCAGGCAGTAGATGGTGTCCCCGCACGGATCCTCGCCGCACGCATCGATGGTGGTGAGGCTGATCGTGCGATAGGCGTTGCTGATCTCAAACATCCCCTCCACGGGAGTGCCGCTCTCGTCAAACACCTGGATGTTGGTGAACAACGGCTCCTCGCCGATGATGAACGAGCCTGTCGTTGCCACCGGATCCATGGCTTCCGAGAAGTTGATCTCAATGGTCACATTGCGTGGCTCCAGCGCTCGAAGCGCAGGGACGACGCTGGTCACATACGGCGGCGTGAGGTCGATTTCGGTGGACACTTCAAACGTCCACGAGTACCCGCTCGCGTAGGCGCCGGAGAATGCAGCCGAGCCGTCCGCTCGTTCAATCTCTGTAGTGAGTTCGACCGTGTAGTTGGTATCCTCCTCTGAACTCCCAAGATATCCAACGGGATCGAAGACAAAAATCTCATTGGCTTCGTCATGGGTCACGACAACCGCATCCGTTGCCAGAGCTGACGCAGGACCCTCGCCTGTCGGACAATGATCACCTGTGCAATAGATCACAACGGAATCCGTGTTAAGGTTGGTCGAATCTGGATTCTCGTCGTAGCCAGAAATAATGGACGCGGGGTTGATGGCTTCTTTGAAGGTCACAAAAATCCGTGTGTTGCGAGGGATGTCCACGGCGTCACGCTCGGGATAGTGGTCGTCGAGGATTCCACCCCCAAGCGAACCGGAAAGTGGCTCGGAGTATGCGTCCGCGACGGCCGCGGAGGTTCCAGAAAAGGCGGCATCGAGCAGCCGGCTCAAAATAAACGACGCGATCGAGTAGGCGGAAAAAATGATGATGAGCCCGATGATCGACTGCTGGAAAATCTTTTTTGCTTTCTTCACCGGCTCGGCCTCCCCGCGGGCGAGCAGGTAGAGGAAGCCTGCATAGATGATGAGCACGACAAAAATGATGCCCACGAGCGTGAGCGCGACCCGAATCACGCGGGCGATGATGATGGCGATGTTCTGTGTTGGCAGCGTGGAAGCGGTGCCGAATCGCTCAAAGGCGGTTTGCGCGAACGTCGGATGCGCGTAGAGAAGAAAAAATAAAACGCAAAAAGTCGCAATCCCAATGAGGAGAGCGCGCACGGGGTGCCGCAATGGAAGTTCGTGAGGTCGCTGCATGTGGGTGCGCCTGCGCGTACTTCCATTGTAGCGCATTTGCGCGCGAGAAGCTGCATAATGATGTGGATAGAAACAAAAAAGACCTCTGCAGAGGTCCCTGTTGAGAGTTCTGAAAAAGTCGTTTAGTGGTTGAGTGGTTTAGTCGTTGAGTTACTCAATCACTCAACGACTTAATGACTTTTGCAGAGGTCTCTGTTGTAATTATCCAATCTCCTGGAGCACAATCGTGCAAAAGGCAAACGCTCCGGCAACGAGCATGGTGACAAAAATGCCATGAGTCATTTTGGTGAGTGCGCTTGTATGCTCATCGTCGCGGTAAGACGCGATCATGTAGTCAAATCCGCCTTTCATCAGCATCGTGACCGCGAAGATGCCCAGCCACAGCACCAGGACGCGCACGATCCGCAGCATAAACTCGAAGTACGAAGAGCCGCTCGCAAAGTTCTCGATGAGTGGGACGGCTGCGTGAGCGTCCAAGGCGAAAAGCCCGGAGCCCATGACCACAAGCACGAACACGCTCAAGAGCGTCCCAACGATCTGTTTCACTCGCGATCCATCCGCGCGCCCAGCCACCGCGGCCATCGCCGCTCCCATCACCTTGCCCATGTCCGCCTTGCTGGTGGCTCCACTGTTTGCGACGGCTTCTCTTACGACTCGTTCCAGCTCCTCATCGCTCATCTGCGCGGGGAGGTACCGCTCGAGCACGACCACTTCCGCCTGCGTGGCTCCCGCCAAGTCCTCGCGCGCTCCTGCCCTGAACAACTCAATCGAGTCCTTCAGCTGCTTCACTTGACTCTTCACTACGTCCGTCACCTCCGCATCCGACAGTTCGTGCTGCACGTCGATCTTCTTGTTCTTCATCGCAGAAAGCAACAAGCGCAACGTGGAAAGCGTTGCGCTGTCTTTGGCTTTCATGGCAGCCTTCATGTTATCGGTAATGATGCTTGCCAGGGACATAGGGGGGAGGGCTACAAGGGCTACGAGGGCTACGAGGGCTTCGAGGCTTCACAGATTCGTTAGGAACCCTTGTAGCCCTTGTAGCCCTCGAAGCCCTTCCCTACCGTCTGGGGCCGTTTTGTGTGCGAACCGTCTCGTCCAGCTGTCCGATGCGAATGAGATACTCTCGGCGAGCGCGGGACACGAGACGTCGAAGAGCGCTCTTCTTTACCTTCGTCTTGTTGGGCTCGTCTTTATGGAAACGAGTCTTCCTGACTTGAAGCATGCTGCCGCTTTGCTGGACGCGTCTTGAGAAACGTCGGTAGAGGCTCTCGAAGCTTTCGCCTTTTTTACGTTTTACGTTGACCACAAGGAATGGAAGTTAGAAGTTAGGGGTTGGGAGTGGAACAGGGGGATTGTGCGAAATGGGAGGAGTTTTGTCAAGCTCTAACTTCTTTTTCACCAACCCCACCACCTTCTTTGCGTCCACGATCTCCTGGGCGCCAGATTCCATCTCACGAATAATGATCGTCCCGTCGAGCACCTCTTTTTGTCCCAAGATGAGCGTGAGCTCCACGCCCAGCTTGTTCGCTACCTCCAGCTGCCCCTTGAGCGCATTTTTACCAAACGCCTCGGCCATCGGAATTCCGGCCTGACGGAACTCTTCAAATAATTTGAGTCCCACGCGCCGCGAGGCATCACCAAGCTGTGCAAAGAACACAAGGGGCTGCGGACGCTCCGGAAGGTTGATCCCTTTGGCTTCCAGCGCGCGCACCATGCGCTCTAACCCCAGGGCAAACCCGCATCCTGGCGTGGGTCGCCCGCCAAGAAGCTCGATGAGTCCATCGTATCGGCCTCCCCCGCCCAGGGCGCTTTGGGAGCCCTCACCGGTGTCATCGGCAAGCACGAACTCGAATACCGAGTGCGAATAGTAGTCAAGTCCGCGCACCAGGTAGGGATTGAGCACATAGGGCACCTCTACCTCCTCCAGGAACTCGAGCACCTTCATGAAATGCTCCTTGCTCTTCTCGTCGAGCCAATCCAGAATCTGCGGCGCGCCCTGCAGGAGCTCGCGCGTCGCCTCTTCCTTGCTGTCCAAAATGCGTAGTGGATTTTTCTGCAAGCGTCGCTTATCGTCTTCGGAAAGCTTACTACGGTGCGTACGGAAATAGGCGACGAGCTCGGTAAGATACGCAGCGCGGCACTCGGAGGTGCCGATCGAGTTGATCTCCACCTTTACGTCCAAGCCGAGCTGCTTGAAGATCTGGTGAGCGATCACAATGAGCTGCGCGTCCACGATCGCTTCGTCTACGCCAAAACTCTCAAACCCGGCCTGGTAAAACTGGCGATAGCGGCCGGCCTGCGGACGGTCGTGACGAAACATCGGTCCCAGGTACCACATCTTGACTGGTTGCGGTCGGTCGAGCATGCCGTGGCTAATATACGCTCGCGCCGCGCTGGCAGTGGCTTCTGGGCGCAGGGCGACCGACCGGTTAGACGGATCGGTAAAGACGTACATTTCTTTTTCGACGATGTCGGTGCCCTTGCCGATCGTGCGCTGGAACAATTCTGAACGCTCCAAAATCGGGAGGTCGATACGGTCAAAACTGTACGACTCGGCGATCGACCGAATGGTGTCGCGCACGAGGTTCCACCTCCCTTGATCTTCCGGAAGGATATCGCGAAAGCCACGCAACAACTCAAACGTTTTGCCAGACTTCTCACCTTCCTCGTCAGAATCTTTCTTTGGCTCCTCCTTGAGAACCGTTTGGGGAGCGATCTTCTTCTTGGGGTACATAGTGTTTGTGGTAGCCTGCGGTTACCGACGATCGATCTACAAATTATACTTAGGGAGGTCAAACGTACCGACACGGGAGAGTGGAAGGCCTCGCACCCAGACGCGGCCTGTCACATATTTGCGAGCGACAGGGCCGAAGCTTCTGGAATCCAGGGACGAGTCACGGTTGTCGCCAAGGACGTAGTACTCATCCTCACCCAAGGTCACGCGCACCTTCCCCGTTGTCTGCTCCCCCACGTAGGGTTCCTGCAGGACAAGCCCGTTTGGATGCTCGACGTTATAGACGGTGATGTTCCCGCTGGTTATTTCGATGGTCTCGCCAGGGAGTCCCACCACGCGCTTGATAAAGTACTGCGTGCGATCGCGAGGATACTTGAAGACGACGATCTCGCCGCGAAACGGCTCGCGGAAACGATACGTCACCTCGTCGATAATGAGATACTCCTGATCGTAAAAGTTGGGTTCCATGCTCGCCCCCTTCACATAGAACGGCTGGATAAGCAGAAGGCGGATCGGGAAGATGATTGCGCTTGAAATGACCACGATCTGGACGACCTCCAACAAAAACGACGCGACCGCGCCCCCCACTGGCCCAAAGCGCTCGTAGAGCTTGTCCTCAAATTGCGCAAATCTCGACGACATAAAGATAGCTCCAGCCTATCAAGAAAAGACGGCTGGGGCAAGCCACGGGACAGTCATTCGAGAATGACGTCCCACGTCGGTCGCGACCGATGTGGCAAGGGTTCCGTACTAAGCGTCCTCCTTCGCGTTTCCTCCTACGCGCACGCGCTGGACGGTGAGACCTTCTCCGCCGTCGGGCGGATGCTCGAGCGCGCGAATAAAATCCGACCGATGGGAAATTATGACGAACGTCGTGTCTGGACGCTGACGTTTTTCTTTGACTAATATGGCGGCCACCTGGGCCTCTGTCTCTTCGTCCAGGTCTTCGGTGGCCTGATCGAGAAACACCACCCCGCCGTTTTTCTGCGAGCGAATCTTCAACAAAACACGAGCCAATCCGAGACGCGCGCGTTCTCCTCCGCTTAATCCAGCAACCTTGCTCTCCAAATCCATCTTTCCGTGTGCAGAAAATCGCTTTGCCAGCCCCAGCTCCTCCAAAACCTTTTGCATGGCCTGATCGCTTACGTCTGCGTTGCCAAATTCGAGATTCTCGCGAAGATTCCCCGAGTCGAAAATATACGGATGCTGACTCAAGTACGCCATGCGCGTGTAGAGCGAGTCTGGTCCCGTCTTTTTCACCGCTTGAACGTCCACCCCACCCAACCGCACCTGTCCCCGCGTAGGCAGATAGTACCCGCTGAGCAAACTAACCAGCGTCGTTTTTCCCTCCCCGCTCTTGCCTTCCAACCGCACAACGCCTCCGGCAGGCACTAAAAAATCCAACCCTGACAAAATCGGTCTGCCGTCGATCTCCAAGCCAACGCCTTCTACTTGGATAGAAAAATCTCTCAACGCCGAAGCGCCCACTCGATCCTTATCCTCTTCTTTCTCCTCTTTCGCGTATCCGTTAAACACCTCTTCCATTTCCACGATCGCCTTGACGCTTTCCAAGAGCGCATTGTCGTTGCGCAGCAAAGCGTCGAACGCATGACGAAACAGCCCTGCGTACACAAGCGAAGAAACAATGTCCCCGGCATTGCCCACGCCAGCCTCGCGCATCGCCACGCCACCGGCCGTTAACCCGGCAGTCACCGATCCTCCCAGTACCCAGCCATTGCGAAATTCCAAGTCCAGGCGCGCTTGACGGCGTTCAAGCGCAAGCGCATTGGCTTGCGTGGAAAGCCCTTGAATGCGTGATGCCATGCTCTCACGCATACCGCTCAACACAATCTCCTGATGCGCGCCAATCTGCTCCTCAATCTCTTGGGCAATCTGCGCCTCATTTTTGTACGTCTTTTCAATAAGCGGATCCAACGTTCTCTCGCTGCGTTTGGAAATCGCGATCGCAATCGGCGCGCTGGCAAGGGCGACGAACCCCAGCCGCCAATCGCTGTACATCATCATGCCCAGTCCCACCGTGATACTGGCAACAGCGGGAACAAATCCCTGCGCGGCTGTTTCCAAAATGTTGCGAAATGCCTCTTGGCTGCGTTTGGCTGCGGCGATAATCCGACCTCGATCCTTTCCGCTGGCCATCTTCAGCCCAGGCTGAAAAACTAAATCCTGGGAGAGCTTCTCCAACAGACCCTCATCGCGCTGGGTGATAGTATTGAGCATCTGCTCAAATCGCATGGACAGGGCGCGACGAATCCAGCCGGCCGTGATCTCGGCTCCCAAATAACCGCCAGCAAGCATCACGCCGAGTTTGGCGGTGGAAGCATCCATGGCTTTTCCTAAAAGCGCCGGCGCCACGCCTTCTACCATTCCAGTCATCGCCAACCCGACGGCGAGCGTAAGATATCGATTTTTTTCCCCCTTTGTCAGATACTCCTCCCAGACCTGCCGCAAAATTTCCGCGCGCGCCCCAGCGCCCTCTTTGCCTTGCGGACGCAACTCCATCTCCTCGTCGCCCAGGGAGAGGACGATGAGGTTGTCAATTTGCTGGGCGGTGAAGCCAAACGGCTTGTACCGCTTGGACACTTCGCGCTTGAGAAACGCCGCTTGTTCGGCCTCTGGTTTGCGCGCGGCTTGTTCTTTGAGCGTGGCGATCCCCTCGCGAAAATTCTCGACATTTTGCAGCCGCCGCGAGGCATCGGCCCACTGTTCAAGCTCAAACAAAAAAGCCTCTTCATCGCGACCAAACACACCGGACACCTCCCGCCCTACGTCGTTTTGGAAGGTGTAGCGCACGCCGACCTCGGGCTCGAGCTCAACATTGATATTGGTCGGGTGCTTGCGATACTGATACGCACGCACGGCCAGACGCTCGAGCTGCTGGTGCACGCCATCCGAGAGCGCGTCCGCAAACCGTTGCTCACGCACCTGCTCTGTCACGCTTCTGCGGACAAAATCCATTTCCGCCAACAGCTCCGCGGGCACTTCCTTTTGCCCGAACTGTTCGAGCATCTCGTGTTCCAGCTGATCATGTGCTTGATCGAGTCTCTCCTGCAGCGCATCAGGAAGCGCGTCTTGCCACGAGTCTGCATCGCCCTGCTGGTCATGTTTTTTTCGAGCTTCAACATGTGCTTCCAAATCTTTTGGACGCTTCCAGAGCTCGGATCCTTGTGGTCGATAGCCTTCGTCAAGCATAAAGTTACTCCCAGTATAGAATGAAAAACAAAAACCTCCCAGGCGACTGGGAGATCCGCACAAAAAAAAGCTCGAGCGAGTCGAGCCTTGAGAGATCTGCAGTAACTAGCTGAGGAGTATTCAATTTGCGTCTTCCATTCGACACGAATATAAAAACAGGATCGCAACTCGCGCGTTGCGGGGTTGGGAAGTTTTTGGTATGTTGGAGACGTATGGATACAATAATCAAAGCGAACGTTGACCTAAAACATGCCGAACGTCTCAACCGACTGGCCTTGTGTTACGGCTTGTCGTTGGATGGATTTGTGTCTCATCTGCTTTCAGAAATTTCCATGGAAATCCCTGAGGAAACCCTCTCGAAGTATAAGACTCCACGTGCTCTTTCCGCTTCCATCAAACGCGGACTTGCTGATTGGGAAGCCGGCCGCGTCTCCGCCAAGCTATGAAGGTCGTCTACGCCGACGAGTTTCGCAAGATGTTCGACAAGCTGCCCGAAAAGATTCAGACGCTCTATCGCGTACAAGAAGAGATCTTTCGAAGCTCATCGCACGACTCCCGGCTTCACCTTAAAAAACTCAAAGGCCATCCGATCGTCTTCTCCTTTCGTATCACGCGCGCTTACCGCGCGCTGTTTTGTTTTGTAGAGCGCGACACGGCGCTCATGATCACCATCGGTCATCGTAAAGACGTGTACCGATAGGTTCGGATGTACTCCGTACCCTAACGGGCGGCGGGTAAAATGAAAAGCATTCCAGTTTCCTGGAATGCTTTTGGTGGGCGTGAGAGGGCTCGAACCTCTGACCTCTGTCGTGTGAGGACAGCGCTCCCCGCCGTCGATCGCTTTGCTCACGACAGGCGGGGGCGCGAGCCCCCGCCCCCGCGGCCGCCGGCGCCGGCGGGGGGGGGGGACCGTGGAGCACACCCACAAATAAA
>Ga0082335_1006341_pt1 | contig 15335 bp, 14 predicted proteins | sample Subgrocontami58m_FD_72375 | JGI IMG/M metagenome (GOLD analysis project Ga0082335, IMG submission 72375) | Subsurface groundwater microbial communities from S. Glens Falls, New York, USA - GMW37 contaminated, 5.8 m (SPADES assembly) (version 2) ...
AAGGATATACGATGATTCCTTTATCATTATATTTTAAAGAAGGTGTTGTCAAAGTGGAACTTGCCCTTGTTAGAGGAAAAACGAAAATTGACAAGCGTGAAGACATCAAAAAGCGTGACATTGACAGGGAAATCCAACGAGCCATGAGATAATTTCAAAATTATTTTAAAGCATAAACAATAAAACAAGACGTTACAGTTTTACATAAACATATCCTGTTTTGACGTTTTAAAGAGTGGAGAGTTGGATATGTTTTCATTCTCTATTATAGCAGAAAAGCAGTAAAAGACTCATTTTGTATACTGTATACCTTGCATACTAAACCACTAAAGAAAATGAAAGGGGGAATATGCCTTCTGCAAGGATATTGATCGTAGAGGATGAACGGCAAACAGTTGATACATTAAGGGACATGTTTGAACAGCATGGCTATGAAACAGAAGTTGCCCTTAATAAGCAGGTGGCCTTGACCATATTACAGGAGAGATGCATGGACATTGCTATCGTAAGCACGTCGGTACAAGATTCTTCTGGCGGAGACATTTTACGTGAAATTAGAAAATTAAATGCAAAAATGCCTATAATAATGATCAGTGAGCAAAAATCCAAGCGCATTGAATCCTCTTCTATTAAAGCAGGCGCAAAAATATTCCTTTTAAAACCTTTAGATTATGTGTTTGTCTTGCAAACAATCGAGAATCTATTAGAAGCACGATTCGCCGCTGCTATACCAAAAAAAACTAAGAAATACTCAAAAAGTAAGAGATAAATTTCATTCTCGTTATTAGCAAGATTATGGACCGTTGCAAGTTTACATTAAAAGTACATTTTAATACTTTTATACTTGTATTTATATGTAGTGTTTTTTTTGCTGAATTTCTAGAGGCAAATGCAACTTCCCCCAACAATCTCAATAGCCGTATTCAACATTTATTAAAAAATCCATCCTTAAAAAATGTCTCGTATGGCATTAGTGTTGTGTCCATCAAGAAAAACACACCCTTATTTAGTTACCGTGACAATGATTTATTCTGTATTGCTTCAAACATGAAACTTCTTACTACAGCCGCAGCAATAGAATATTTAGGCCCAGATTTCGAATATAGAACAAGCGTTGATGCCCATGGCGTAATAACGGCATCAGATGAACTTAAAGGAGATATTATTATTAGAGGAAGTGGCGACCCTAACCTTTCTGGCAGATTTTATAATGGCAACATTACAGCCGTTCCTGAATCCTGGGCAAATGCTATCAGAAGCAGAGGTATTCGTAAGGTTACAGGGGATATTATTGCAGATGACAGTGTCTTTGATCGTATCTATACTAATCCTAACTGGCCGGGAAACCAATTGTCAGAGTGGTATTGTGCGCCAATCTGTGGTTTGTCCTTTAATGATAATTGTGTCGATATCACACTTGTTTCCGATAAAAAACCAGGAAATGTTGTAATACTGCTAGTAGATCCTAATACATCGTATTTTACAATCTTTAATAACTGTGTCAGTACATCCAATAAAAAAGAACATGCTTATTCAGTCTATCGGAAACCTGGAACGAATCAAATATTTATAAAGGGTAAGTTTTGGATCAATGCATCTCCTGAAAAAAGTTGGGTGAATGTGCACAATCCAGCCCTTTACCTGGCAACAGTCTTTAAAGAAATTTTAGAGAAGAAAGGGATTGTAGTACAGGGTTGTGCCAGAGTAATTGACGAAACTGATTCTTTTAACTCAGATTTGGAAAAGATAACAGAGACCGTCTCTACGATGAAACAAACCATCCTAGTGATGAATAAAAACAGCCAGAACTTTTATGCCGAACAAATATTAAAAACATTGGGTTTGCAGATTAAAGGCAGAGGAAGTTCAAATGCAGGAATAGAGGTCTTGCATGCGCTTATGAGGAAATTGGGTTTTTCTCCTGATGAATATCAAATTGAAGATGGTTCAGGTTTATCAAAAGGTAATAAACTTTCGCCTAGAATAATAACAACTCTCCTGACGCACATGAACGGGCATCCATATAGAGATGTGCTGTATGATTCTTTGCCTGTATCAGGAATTGATGGAGGATTACGTCATCGAATGATTTCTTCGCGATACAAAAATAAAATACATGCAAAGACTGGACATATAGCAAAAACGTCTGCTCTTTCTGGTTACATCGATACCTTAAATGGAGATACACTTGCCTTTTCAATTTTAATGAATAATTTTAAAGACCTTGGTGTAATCAGAAAAATACAGGATAACATTTGTCAAATCTTAGTGGATTGTTATAATTAAAACTTCATGAGCGAGCATATAAAAAAAGTATATTCACTTTACGCATGGATTTACGATGCTTTTTTTGGAAAAATATTTGAACATGGAAGATATGTCGCTTTCAACATGATGAAGGTGAAACCTAACGAGACAATACTTGAAGTTGGCGTGGGAACCGGATTGTCATTATCTTTGTATCCCAAAGAGGCTCATGTGATGGGAATAGACATAAGTCAGGAAATGTTAGATAAGGCTGAGAATAAAAAACGATATTATGGATTATCCAATGTAAGTTTATACAATATGGACGCATCATCCATGACTTTTGCTGACAACACATTTGATAAGGTTATTGCATCTCATGTTATCACGGTGGTACCAGATCCATTAAGAACTATAAACGAAATAAAGCGGGTGTGTAAAAATGATGGAGAAATATTTATATTAAATTATACAGGTTGTAACAACAAGGTTATCTCCCGATTCGAGGAATTTATTTCTCCTGTCAGAGATAAGCTGGGTTTGGGAAAACACTTTGACCTGGACGAATTACTAAGGAATGCAAATCTTTCGATAGCAAGCGAACGACGAGTCAACTTTTTTGATATGTGTCGGTTGGTAAAATGTAAAAATAACACGGTTAAGAAATAACATGAATTAACATTTTCGGCCCACACATATATAATTAAAACCCAGTTTTTTCATTTCTTGTGGTTCGTATATATTCCTACCGTCAATTATATTGGGATGTTTTAATAACTGTTTAACTTTTTTAAGTTCAAGGTCTCTAAACTCATTCCACTCTGTTACAACAACCAGCGCATCACACCCTTTCAGTGCCGAATATGGGTTGTTGCTGTATGTTATGTTTTTAAAAATCCTCCTTGCGTTTTCTTGGGCCTCAGGATCGAAAGCCTTAATTTTTACCCCTAATTCCTGTAATTGCCGAATAATCGTGATGGACGGCGCCTCTCTCATATCATCTGTTTTCGGTTTAAAAGCCAATCCCCAAATAGCAATACTCTTCCCTTTTAAATTAGGGACCAGCTTCTTAATTTTGTGAATGAGAGAACCCTTTTGTTGTTCATTTACTTCATTTACTGCGGTTAATATTCTAGGTTCTATGCTATTTAATTTCATAATTTGAGCAAGGGCTTTAACATCTTTTGGAAAACAAGAGCCTCCGTACCCGATGCCTGCCTGGAGAAATCGAGGCCCGATCCTTGAATCCAATCCCATTCCCTTTGCGATGGCTTTAATGTCGCCTCCTACCTTTTCACATAATTGCGCCATTTCATTCATAAAAGATATTCTTGTGGCAAGCATGGCATTACTAGCATATTTAATTAGCTCGGCGCTGCGAAGGTCTGTAAACATAATTGGCTTATCTGTTCTGGAAATACCGCTGTAGATGGATGCCATTATACGCTTTGCCTTTTCAGTCTGCACACCGATTACGATTCTATCGGGATTTGTGAAATCCTTAATGGCCTCACCTTCTCTCATAAATTCTGGATTAGAAACCAGATCGTATTTAATAGGCTTGTTCTGTGTGGACTCTATCACCTTTCCAATTTTCTCTAAAGTTCCTACTGGCACAGTACTCTTGTTTACGATAACCTTGTACCCGTTCATGTAACGCCCAATATTTTCAGCAACGGATGTAATGGCAGAAATATCTGCACAATTATTACTGTCAGGAGGCGTTCCTACCGCAATAAAAATAACTTCTGATTTTTGAATGCCGTCTTTAATGTTTGTGGAGAAGATAATTCTATTTTCTCTTGCATTCCTATCCAACATGTCTTTTAACCCTGGCTCATAGATAGGTATAGTTCCCTTTTTAAGATTATTTATCTTGTTTTTATCAATGTCTACACTGAGGACATCATTACCCATGTCTGCCAAACATGTAGCAGCAACAAGCCCCACGTAGCCACAGCCGATGCAACAAATTTTCACTTATTTCTCCCTATGTTAATCTATGGCTTTTAGTATAAAATAAAAAAAGCAGTAAGAAAAATGAGTTGAACATTAATCATTACTGCTTTTAAAAATTCTCAAAAGTCTTGTCCCCGTGAAAACGGGGAATGTATTATTGCAAAGGATTTTTTATCAGCTTTGTCCCAAATACATGCGATGTTTTTCCAATACGATACTCACCATCCACTGAAACAATAACTTCCTTAACCATACTATTGATTGATACGTTTTCAGGTTCACCAGCACACAGCATAACATCATAAGCTAATGACCAGTCTTTTATGTCCTTATCTGGGTCGACAAACAGACTTCCCATGTGTTTTGATAGTTCATTGATTTCCGGAGTTACAAAGATGAGTCGGATGGTATTATAATTCAGTAACCGTTCTTGATAAACCTTTGCACTTTTATAAGCTGGCTTAAATTCTGGGACAATTTCGGTAATTCTACCAAGAGGAACAGGGTTGTCTAAAAATTTTACTGAATACTCCTTTGCTCGGTATACAATTTTTCCATCAGAGACATCTGCGCCATAATAAATCCTGAACTCAAGGTTATTACCGTCTCTTTTGAAGGAATACAAATCGTGAATTATAACGTCGTACAAAAAAGTTGCCCTCAGGATGCTTTCATTTTCCGGTTTGACTATTACATAACGTCTGTAAGGTTCCTCCTCGCAATATAAAAAGGGTGGCTTACCCAGCTTTTCACGAACCTCTTCCTTGGTCAAGCCAATGATTCCATCCTCTAAAGTATCTTTTGCATGTAAACTATTGCCTTGAAAAAGACACATGCTCAACAAACCAGAAAAGAGCAGAACAAAACTCAATTTACCTCTCATAATTCTCATTCCTTCCCATTCTTTATACGTGTTTTATATACTTGTTAGGACTGTACCTAAACTATCACAAGACAGCCTGAAGTATATAAATTAGCATTGTATTTGTCAATTAAATAAAATTGACAATTATACCAATGATGTGTTAAAAAATAAGACCTGTGTTTTATTCAGTAACATAAAATATCAACAAAAGGACTATTTAAAAAATGTTTAGGAAAATATTTGTTTCTGTGATTGTTCTTCTTCTCGCTTCAAAAGCTGTATGCGCCTTTGAAACTGGTACTCTCCGCGGTAAGATCGTCGATGGTTTTGGCAAACCCATTAATTTTGCAAATATTGCTGTTGTATCCAATGGGTCAAAAACAAAGACTACTTCCGATGCTACAGGTGTTTTTTCTATTGATTATAATCCAGGCAACCTCAAACTTACCTTCGGCAAGGAAGGCTATGTTCCGCTGTATGTGCCGTTATCTCTTGATGAAAAAACAGACCTTTCTGTAGGTGATATTACTCTGTGGAAGATACCGCCAAAGGGTGGACTTTTTGTTGTGGGCGAAGGTGATTACAGAGAAATTAACAATACCGAATATTATTCAGAAGCCAGTAGTAAAGAAAGGCGTTTTTATGTAAAAGGTTCGCCTACTGTGATTAAAGGTCAGGATCTCAGAATCATCGATTTCCAAACAGATAATCCTTTGGTGGTCGGAAAAACGCTTTACAGTGTTGATTCAAAGGGTTCGTTAGGCAGTATTGTATTTTATCCTTCACAAAAATACGTTTTGAATAAAGAGGAAGATACCTATACCAAGATTGCAGATAACGTAGGCATGAGGAAGATCAGTTTACCACCGGGTAGATATTTTTATTGCACTGGGGAGATTACTATACGATCAAAGATTGGATTTGGATTCTTTTTCGAGATATCCTCTTAGGCAGGGGATTCCTTCTTTTGGGTGGGGATATTCTCGGCAATAATCTTTCTTAGTTCATCACCTTCAACGACCTCTTTTTCCATAAGAAGTTTTGCGATAATCTGCAAACGATCCTTATTTTTCGCGAGAATATCTTTCACTCGCACGTGGGTATCGAAGATGATCTTCTTAACTTCACTATCAATTTCCTTTGAAACTTCCTCGCTCAATTCCCGGCCAGTACGGAACCCGATATCCCAAAATTGTGGTTTCTTGCCATTTTGGAATGTCATGGGTCCCAATTTTTCGCTCATACCATATTCTCTTACCATACTCAACGCTATGTCCGTTGCTCGTTCCAGATCATTCTGTGCCCCAGTAGAGATTTCATTAAAGTGAATTTCTTCAGCCACACGACCACCCAAAAGTACGGCAAGTCGATCCAATAATTCCGATCGCGTCAGCAAATACCGATCTTCTGTAGGTAATTGGAGCGTATACCCAAGTGCAGCAATCCCACGTGGAATGATGGAAATCCTATGTACCTTATCAGCGCCGGGCACAGATTCCGCAACGAGGGCATGACCTGATTCGTGATAAGCAATAATTTCTTGCTCTTTTTTACTCATGACCCTCTTTTTCTTTTCTAATCCTGCAATTCCACGATTAATGGCTTCTTCAAAATTATCCATACACACGGCCTCATTACCCACCCGTGCGGCAAGAAGTGCTGCCTCATTAACTACGTTAGCTAAATCTGCCCCAACAAAGCCCGGTGTCCTTGCAGCAATGATTTTTATGTCAACGCCCTTACCGAGTTTTACATTTTTACAATGAACTTTTAGTATTTCTTCACGCCCTTTGATATCGGGTCTATCTACCAGAATATGCCTGTCAAACCTTCCGGGTCTGAGCAGCGCCGGATCCAGGATTTCAGGTCTGTTGGTTGCTGCCATAAGAATTACGCCTTTTCGGGTGTCAAATCCATCCATTTCAACAAGAAGCTGATTTAAGGTGTTTTCGCGTTCTTCGTGACCGCCAGATATGGGCGCTGCTGCCCGAACCTTTCCAACGGCATCAATTTCATCAATAAATATGATACAAGGGGCTTTTGCCTGCCCTTGTGCGAATAAGTCACGTACTCGTGCTGCGCCTACTCCCACAAACATCTCGACGAACCCCGATCCACTGATTGAGAAAAATGGCACCTTTGCTTCTCCTGCCACTGCCTTGGCAAGTAACGTCTTGCCCGTGCCGGTTGGTCCCACAAGCAACACCCCTTTTGGAATCTTACCACCAAGCCTTTGGTATTTTTGCGGGTTTTGAAGGTAATCTATGACTTCTTTCAGTTCTTCCTTAGCCTCATCCACACCGGCGACATCGTCAAAAGTAACACCCGTATCCTTATCGATATAAAGGTTGGCGCGGCTCTTTCCAATGGACATAAGCCCCGCCCCGGTTGCTCCTCGCCTCAGCCTCGTCATCATAATTAAAAATATTATCATGGGGAGGAACCATAGCAAAAACAGGTTTTGTCGCCATCCTCCATTTGCGGGTGCAGTTGCTGAAAATTTTACATTATGTGCAACAAGTTCCTTAATCAAGTCTGGGTCATCTACCTTCACCGTTGTTACATTTTTTTTAACCTTTTGCCACTCTTCGGGTTTTAAAATCCCCTTGATCATCGTTGAATCCAGAATTACCTCTTCCAGCTTGTCCTCTTGAATCAGCTTCTTAAAATCACTATAAGGGATTCTTTCCGTTACTGGGAATGCTGCATGTGTGCTATGGTGGATTGCCAAAGCTGACATGAAGAATAGAAAAAGGATGGATATGTTATAGAAGTATCTTTTAGCCATTGTTCCAAACCTCTGCACTCTTAATTTTGGAGTAAGTACCCATCAAAATATTTATGTACTTAAAGGGTGAGAAATGTAACACAACTCCGTGTGGTTTGCTTGTGATTAGTACAAATATATCAAATTACAGGTCAACTTCGCAACTTATAATTGTCTATTTTAATTTTACAAAGAAATTTTGTTCTACATCGATTTATCGTTGACTCATGTTATAAGAGGCCATAAAATTAATCTTAATTTATAAATTATCAATAGGGGAAAATATTTGTGTTTCAACCTGGCTATATAAATTTGTATAAGACCGGTAAACTCCTGGAAAGGATTGAAAAGGCACAAGGTCTTTTAAAGGCGTGTCAGATATGCCCAAGACGATGCAAGGTTAACAGACTTGAAAATAAAATGGGTGTGTGTAAGGTGGGAAGACTGCCGAAGGTTTCAAGTTATAACCCACATTTTGGTGAAGAATTTCCATTGGTCGGCATGCATGGTTCTGGAACAATCTTTATTACTTCTTGTAATTTAGGGTGTGTGTTTTGTCAAAATTATGATATTAGTCATCTTGGAGAAGGGTATGAGATTTCTCTGGAACGATTCGCACAGATGATGATCGAACTGCAGAATATGGGCTGCCACAACATTAATTTTGTAACACCAACTCATGTCGTACCACAAATACTTGAAGCACTTATTATTGCCGTTGGAAAAGGTTTGAAAGTACCTTTGGTCTATAATACTGGAGGCTATGATCTCGTTGAAACCCTTCAGCTTTTAGAAGGAGTCTTTGATATTTATATGCCCGATTTCAAATTTTCCAATAGTGAGGTTGCCGCCAGATTGTGCAAGGCCAGAGATTATCCACAAGTAGCTATGAAAGCTATTAAGGAAATGCACAGACAGGTAGGCGACCTTGTGGTAGATGATCGTGGTATTGCAGAGAGGGGATTAATCGTTCGCCATCTTATAATGCCAAACGGATTAGCTGGGACACGGAAAGTCATGCAATTTCTCGCCCAGGAGATTTCATCAAACACCTATGTTAATATCATGGATCAATATCGTCCCTGTGGTCTTGCCCATACATATTCTGAGATTAATCGGCGTATCAGCCTTGAAGAATTCGAGAATGCCCTTCAAATAGCCAGAGAAGAAGGTATTCATAGATTAGACTCAGAAACGAGTTATCATCTGCGATAATTCTGCCATAAAAGATATACATCATTTTACATAATGGAATAATATTACTCTTCAGGTATGAATGAATATGACGGATAATTATGATTTTATCGTTATTGGTGGTGGCCCTGCGGGAATGATGGCAGCTGGTCGTGCTGCTGAAAGGGGGAAAAAGGTCATCCTGCTTGAGAAAAACGACCGTTTAGGTAAAAAACTTCTCATGTGTGCTACTGGTCGTTGCAATGTAACCAACACCGCCCCATTGCAGGTATTTATAAAGGCATACGGGAAGGGAGGAAATTTTCTCCGTACGGCGTTAGAAACGTTCGACAATGAAAAGTTACGATCATTCCTATTATCTCATGGTGTGGAAACGGTTGTTGAGAACAAAGGACGTGTCTTTCCAAAGAGCCAGAAAGCAGATTCTATCCTGGCGGCGCTTGAAACTTACATGAGAGACTTTCATGTAACAACTCAGTCAAATTCACATGTCTTGCGACTAAAATCTGAAAACAATCATGTCCATGGGGTAGAAACAAATCACGGTAATATTTTTGGACACAATGTCTTAATTGCAACAGGGGGGTTAAGTTACCCAGCTACAGGAAGTACGGGGGACGGTTATAAATTAGCCGCCAGCGTAGGTCACTCAATTTATCCAACGTATCCCGCTATTATTGCCTTTGAGACGGAAGAGACGTGGGTAAAATCTTTACAGGGAACGCCCATTAAAAATGTAAATATCTCGGCGTATCAACTGAACAAAAAAATTGCAGAACATTTCGGGGAGGCGCTTTTTACTCATTATGGCATTTCAGGACCAGCCATTTTGGATATGAGCAAACGGCTTGTCGAATGCCTTCCAAATGGTTTCATACAAATTCACATAGACTTTAAACCTAATCGTTCAACAGAAGAACTTGATAGTATTCTCTTAAACCAGATTAAACGACAGGGAGGGAAGGCTGTTAAATCATGCCTTACTATTTTCGTTCCGGAGAAATTAGCCCCTGTTCTATTGAGTCTTTGTAATATTGAACCTCATAAAAAGGCATCTCAAATAACAACACAGGAAAGAAGAAAGATACTAAAACAACTCAAGGGATTACACCTTACACTGCTTCGTCATCGTCCTATTGAGGAGGCTATTGTAACGGCAGGCGGAGTAAATCTGGACGAAGTCGATGCGAAGACAATGGAATCTAAACTTCTAAAGGGGTTATATTTTGCGGGAGAGGTACTTGATATCGATGGTCCAACAGGGGGGTTTAATCTCCAGGCAGCGTTCTCTACGGGATACCTTGCCGGCTATTCTATTGATTAAAATGACAATTGCCTTTTTTTCGAATATATGGTATTTTTTGGTGCTTTTTGAACAATTATATCTCGCAGACGTCCTGACAACCAATTTTACAGAAGGAGTAAGAAAAATATGCAGAATCGTATTCCAATTATGATATTTCTATTAAGCTTGTGGATATTCATACAAACAATCAGTTCTTTTGCAAATGAGGAAAAAGTAGTACAAGATAACAAAGGGGATCCGGCCGCAAATGAAATAATGAAAACCCGAGAACAACACAGTGGTCTGCAAAGAAATCTTGGGTTCTCAAACTTCCTTGAGGGTTGGCTTACCCCCTGGGATGCGTATGAAGAAAATGAAAACCAAGCGCCAAGAGTGCCTCTTTTGCGTATTACACCGGCATTCTTTAAGAGAGAAGTTCGTTTTAACTATATATACGTGGATGACGAGCACAAAGGAGAAGCAGACGTTAATGAGTGGGGGATGGCCTTGGAGCTTCCGTTAACACTCCGTATCAAGATCGATATAGAACCAAAGGTATTGCATGTAGATACCGCTGAACATGGCGAAAACGCCGGCCTTGGAGATACAAAACTTGCCTTAAGAACCATGCTTCTGGAGTCCGAAACCTTGTCGTTATCTACAGGTTCCGTTATAAGTGTTCCCACAGGTGATGAGGATCGGGAGTTGGGCGAAGGTATAACTACGGTGGGTCAGCAACTTGCCTATTGGATGGATCTGGGACATCGCATGAGCATACATTCCTTTCTGGGTGTGGATGTTCCAACCGGCGGGAACCACAGAGAAGATGCTGATCTGGACTTTCTCTATGGCGTCGCACTATCGAAAACTATTACAATAAAAGAAAATCCTTGTATACATGGGATTACCCCCTTCATTGAATTAAATGGACACAAGGGATTTGGATTGGATAAGAGTGAGGGTGAGACTGTGTTTGAGGGTGAGGAAGAGGCTGAAAGTGAGGCTGAAGAAGAGGAAGAAGGTGAGAGTGAGAGGTATCTAGTCGACATTCTACCTGGAGTTCGTTTTGACCTTGCTCATGAACTTTATGTACTGGTCGGTTTTGAAATCCCCTTAAATGGAACTGACGAGTTCGATAAACGTGTTTGGTTTAGTATTATTAAGGATTTTTAACGAAATTACCTAATAGGTTTGGAGTATGGATAACTCAATATCTGACAAAAACAAGGATAATCAAAGCGATACTATTCCCTGGTTCAAAGAAGGTTTAAAATTTGAATGTCAGCGATGCGGCAGGTGCTGTCGGGGTGAACCTGGTGTGATTTGGGTCAATAAGAAAGAAATAGAAAAAATATCATCATTTCTGGGTATTACTCAGGACGAATTTGCCAGATACTATTTGAGGAGTTTTAATGACCGGTTTAGTTTGGTGGAATATGGTCATGGAGATTGTGTCATGTATGACAATGGCTGCAAGATTTACGACGTCAGACCATGCCAGTGCAGGACGTTTCCATTTTGGGGGTCAAATCTGGAAAACAGGTCAGAGTGGGAAAAATTAAAAAAGACGTGTCCCGGTATAGATAAGGGAAAATTACACAAGCTGGAAGATATACAAAGCAATTTAAAAATATATGACGGACGTTTTGGTTAATACGACGACACAAGAACTATCAGGGAAAAATCTATATTCTGAATTGGCAACACTGTATCAGGATTTGGAGAAAGAGTTGACACGGTTAAACCCCGGTTGTGATACGTGCGGGACATGCTGTAATTTTTCCGCATTTGATCACGTTCTTTATGCAAGTAGTATCGAGGTTGACTATATTGCACAGCATGTGGAAATACCTGATTTTAATATTCCTGACAATATTTGTCCTTTTCTGAAAGATAATCAGTGCAGTATCAGGGTTTTTCGCACGCTTGGATGCCGTATTTTTTATTGCAATCCTCATTATAAAGAAATTTTACACGATATGTACGAAAAGTATCATAGTATGATTAAAGAATTGAGTAAGAAATATAATTATCAATGGAAATACCTGCCTTTTCTCGGTCAGCTTGCTGAATTGAAGTCAAGAACATCTTTACTTTAATGTTCAGGAATTGACCTTTGTGGTTTGTTCCTGTTGAGAAGTAAATATCAAATCTGCCGCTTTTAAATAATTACTGAAAAATAATTTAGCAAAACCATGAGAATAAAGATTGTTGTATACGCTTTTTCCATTGTTGCCCTGGGATTCATTGCCCAAAATCTGTTTGGATTGGAACAGAAGGCTTTCTCGTCGGGCAAATTAAGGAATACTGGTGACAGAGTACCCACGCTGAACGTGTATACATGGGTGGATTATCTCGATCCTGAGATCGTTTCTGATTTTGAAAAGGAATTTCACGTGAAAGTTCATGCCGATTTCTATGATCTTGAAGACGCTATGTATTCTTTAGTCCAGTCTGAACCGGGGAGGTATGATCTTGTTTTCCCAAGCGAGGGTATGATGGATGCAATGATACAATCTAAATTGTTGCTGAAATTCGATGAGCCAGATATTCCCAATTTGCGTAATCTTAATGCAAGGTTCAGGACTATTATAAATAAATGGAAAAGATATTGTGTTCCCATTGACTGGGGGGTTACAGGTATTGCATATAATGCAAAATACGTAAAGGACACCGTTGACAGTTGGCGTATTTTCTGGGACGTGAAATATAAGGGACATACGGCGTTGGTGAATGATCCCTATGAAGTTATGTCCGTAGGGTTAAAACTGTTGGGGTATCAACTAAATCCACAAAACCCCAACGAATTGGACGCAACGCTAAAGATACTCAAGGAACTGAAACCCCTCCTCTACGATGAATGCTTCATAGCTTATGATGAGATTAGGGAAAAGCTGAGAAACGAGACATTATGGATTGCTCAGTGTTATAACGGAGATGCAGCCATACTTAATGATGAAGATAACAACATAAAATTTGTAGTGCCCAAAGAAGGCACGAGTTTCTGGGTTGATGTCGTGGCTATCCCTGTTGGAGCAAGAAGCAAGCAACTTGCTGAAAGTTTTATCAATTTTATGCTTCGACCGGAAATCAGCGCCCGGCAGACCAATTACTCATATTATGCCAGTTGTAATAAAAAGGCATGGCGCTTTGTAAAAAAAGATATATTAAAAAATCGTAACTATTCAGCGAAAATATTTTAAATAGTATTTGACAGGTATTTTGTTTTGAACTTGTAATATTATTTGTCTGGAGCATGATGCTGTATTTTGTTTAACAGGGGTTCTCGTAGGTCATACCAGTCCTTTGCATAAACAGAGAATGCTCGGTTGTCATCAATTTATTTTCGTGCCTTAAAGTGTAATATAGTGCTTAAAATATGGATAAAAAAGCCTGTGGTATAATAGTCGCAGTAGATAATTTAAAGCTATTTATTCAGGTGTTATCCATTGAAGATAAACGGCATAGACGTCGATGCTACGCTCAAAAAAGTAGAGACAGTTCTTTCTGAAGAGAAAGGGTTGCCACCAGCCATAAGATCAATGGTTGAACTGCTGGTATTGCTCATAACACTCCTGGCGAAGAGCTTAAACCTGAACAGTAGCAACAGCAGCAAGCCGCCCTCAAGCGATCCAAATCGCAAGAAAGTACGCAAGGCGAAAGGGGACAAAAAGGCAGGTGGGCAAAAAGGCCGTGTGGGTATAACCCTTCAAAAAGTAGATGAACCAGATAAGATTGAAGTTGTTAAACTTGACCGGAGGAAGTTGCCGCCGGGGAAATACAAGGAGGCGGGTTACGAATCACGCCAGGTATTTGATATTGATATATCAAGAATTGTAACGGAGTATCAGGCGGAGATACTTGAGGACAGCAAAGGGAAGCAATTTGTCGCACCCTTTCCGAAAGGGGTAACAAAGGCAGTGCAGTATGGAACAAGTTTGAAAGCGCATTCAGTATATATGTCGCAGTTTCAATTGATTCCCTATAAGAGAATACAAGGGTATTTCAGGGAGCAACTCGGGATACCTGTGAGCGAAGGTTCCATTTACAACTTTAATCAGGAAGCCTACGGCTTATTGGCAACCTTTGAGGAGAAAGTCAAAACGAAACTTGCCGGCTCAGATTTGTTGCATGTTGATGAAACGGGCATAAATATGAATGGGGATAAGCGTTGGTTGCATTGTACATCAAATAGTTCATGGACGTACTTTTTCCCTCATGAAAAACGGGGAACTGATGCGATGAATGCAGTAGGGATATTACCCAAGTTTAGGGGAATTCTCTGTCACGACCATTGGAAGCCGTATTATAAATATGACTGTACCCATGCGCTCTGTAATGCCCACCACTTAAGAGAATTGGAGGGGGTGTGGGAGGAAGATAAGCAACAATGGGCAAAAGATGCAAAATCATTGCTCGAAGAGATTAATCGCGCGGTGAACGATGCGGGAGGTTTGTTAGAAGCCGGAGAGTCTGAAAAATACCGGCAAAGGTACAGGGCGATATTAAAAAACGCAGAAACAGAATGTCCTCCGCCTGATGAAACGAAACGAAAAGGAAAAAGGGGGAGAGTGAAAAGGACAAAAGCCCGGAATCTCCTGGAGCGATTAATAGAGTACGAGGATGATGCGCTGAGATTTATGGATAATAAAATCATTCCTTTTACGAATAATTTAGGTGAAAACGATATCAGGATGACAAAGGTTCAGCAGAAAATATCGGGCTGTTTCCGTTCTATGGAAGGCGCAAAAATTTTCTGTCGTATTCGTAGTTATCTCTCAACCTGTCGAAAACAAGAGGTAAGTTCAAGCCAGGCTTTAGAGATATTATTCCGAGGTGAATTGCCTGATTTTGCTTGCTAACAGTGATAGTATTTGAAAATACGCTGAATAATTACAATATTTCCATAATTATTTGCACATCCGCAAGGGGAGAACCTTTTCCCCGGGTATGTACGAGGTAACCGCAACACGAAAAAACTGCTCTGCTTTCCCGGCAGAAATATCGCTCAGTGAATT
>Ga0082335_1006342_pt1 | contig 15335 bp, 11 predicted proteins | sample Subgrocontami58m_FD_72375 | JGI IMG/M metagenome (GOLD analysis project Ga0082335, IMG submission 72375) | Subsurface groundwater microbial communities from S. Glens Falls, New York, USA - GMW37 contaminated, 5.8 m (SPADES assembly) (version 2) ...
TCGGCTGGACGTTCACCGATCATCCTGAAATACAGTACACGCTCTTCCACACCGGCAGCCATCCCAACGGCGGGCTTGAGCGTGTGAAGAAAATGCGCAAGCGCGGACAGGTACTTGTGTACATTGAAGTGGAAGACCTCGACGCCAAGCTGAAGGAAATCAAAAAAGCAAAAGGAAAAATTGTCGAGAAGAAAACAGAAGTGAAAGGCATGGGTTGGTACGGCGTTTTCGAGACGCCGGATAGATGCAGGCTGGCGCTGTGGCAATCTGCACCGAAAGCGTGACGCGAATAGTTTTCAGAAAGTTGAATGGCATGTGAGTTCCTTGTACATTGAATGAGAGTGTCACATTCAAGAAAGGAAACAGTATGACTGAAATGCTTGAGAAGGCTCGCAAACTCTATCCGTTTCGCGAACTGAAGTATTTGTATTCGGACGCGAAAAAACCAGAGGCAGTAGTAATCAAGGTTGATGATTTTCTCGGCTTGATGGAGACGTTGCAAATAACGTCCGATAAAGAATTCATGCGCTCGATCGAAAGAGGGCTGCGTGATATCAAGAAAGGAAGAGTACGCACTCACAAAGAGGTATTCGGGTGAAATTCTTGCCCGAATATTCTGATGAGTTTGAAAAGCAGGTGAGAAAGTACAGAAGCTTCAAGCACGTCATCAAGAAGAAAGTGGAATCGTTGCTTGAAGATCCGTATCACAACTGCAAGAGCGAACCCTTGCATCACAGGCTCAAGGGTTTCCGAAGCGCTCGACTTACACAAAACATCAGGATCCTCTTTGCAATCTGCGAAGAAGCAAAGCAATTTGTTCGTGTCGAAATCCAACAACGATGCAATCGGCTTGGCAATCGCGGTGTTGTTTTCGTTTCCATCAAGGTTCACGAAAAAGCGTACAAGCGTTGAATGGTTCAGATAAAGTTGGTCTCTGCGCAACATGTTGTCACGCCGAGCGTATCCAATCTGCAAAAGGCAGTACCTTCTATCTCTGCGGACTTTCCAAAACCAATCCGCGTTTTCCCAAATATCCTCGACTGCCTGTTCATTCATGCAGCGGTTACAAACAGAATCATCAAGAGACTTCTGAACACTAATGGTTCGTCAACAATTCGATGATCTTTTCACAGCGGTTCGCAGAGAAGCGTATGATATCACCTCAACGCTCAAAGATGCAGCAACCTCGGTACGGGACACACTGAAGGACGGCTCGATCAAGAACGTTCCCAAGCGCATCAACGAGCCTTCCGGTCTCGACCCCATCAAGTTCCGAAAACTTCTCATCACGCTCATCAAGCTCCTCATCATTTTTGAATTTCTCTCCGCAATCTTCGAAGGCATGGGCACGGACAGTTGGGGCAGGCTTGGCAAAGATTGCGTCATTGCCGGCATTGTGTACATCATGTGGGACCGTATTAAGACCCTTGTGCTGCAAAAGAAAGATGAGTACCGCCGCAAGATGGAGCACTCCGGCGAAATGATTAAGCTGGTTGATGCGCTTATCTTCTCGCTGTTGTGGAGTGACGAAATCTACACCGATATTCCGCTGGATATGCGTCGCTTGGTTGTTATTGCGTACACACTTATTGCCATCAGTATCGGTGCAATCTTTCTTGGGATCGGTCAAGGTTTGGTAGGATTAATTCTTTGCAGCTCGCTTATTCTTGCTGCGGTGAACCTGCTCGCGTGGGTTGTGTCGCGTGAACGTGGCGAAAAGGAATCGCTCAAGACTGAATTGAAGCTTGCACACGATGTGCAAGTCTCACTCATGCCGAAAGAGCATCCGAAGGTTGAAGGGTTCGACATTGCCGGCCTTTCCATCCCCGCGCAAGAAGTTGGCGGCGACCATTTTGATTATGCGCCAATTGGCGGCGACTCGTCAAAGTTCTGCATCAGTGTGTTTGATGTTTCGGGTAAAGGAATGCAAGCCGCCATGAGCGCGGTGTTCACGAGCGGAGCGTTTGCAAGTGAAGTGAAACAGTCATCGTCAGCAGCAGAGATTCTTACACGGCTGAATAAGTCCGTGTACACGCACAGCAAGCGCGGACATTTCGTTGCGTTTCTTCTTGCAGCACTTGACGGAGAAAGCAAAACGCTCACGTTTGCCAACGCAGGACAAATGAAACCGCTGCTGAAGTCGAACGGAAGCGTTCAATGGCTCAATTCGGTTGGGGTGAATTTTCCCTTGGGTATGAAAGAAGACAGCTCATACGGCGAGCAGGCAGTGCGATTAACCTCAGGAGATGTGCTTCTCCTGCTCACCGATGGTTTCACGGAAGCGATGAACAGCAGCAAGGAACAATTCGGCACTGAGAAAATGGAAAGCTTCCTTCACCGGCTCGACGCAGATCAGATTTCTTCTCAAAAGATTCTGGAACGAGTTACGCTCGAAATCGAACGCCACGTTGATGGTACAGCGCAGCATGATGATATGACGATGGTCGTGGTTCGGGTGCTTTGACCGTAAATCCTGAGCGCTTCCCAGCGAAGGGTCTGAGTGTTTTTGAATTAAGTGTGAAAGCAATATGAAGGCAAAAGGTAAAAGTAAAAAGGTAAAATTGGTGGGCTGGTTTTACCTTTTACCCTTTGCCTGTTTCCTTCAATTCTTTTTCCTTCAACTGTTTTCCATTCATCAACTCTTCTCACAAACAAACCCCAACTTCAACGTCCGCCTCAATCTCAATTACGAATCTGCCGAGCGCTCCATTGAGTTGTACGAAGGTCGTTCGGGTAACGGGCGAGATATTGTTCCACTGCGCGGGAGTCAACTTGCCTTAGCGACAACTGCTGACTTGGCGAGACGGCGATTGACGGCAGGGCAGCTTGAATCGAGTCTTGATGGAATCAAGTTCGGACAAGTGGATGCCGACGATGTCTTCAGGATGAAGGAAGCTCGTGACGGCGTTGCGGCGATGAAAGAGCTTCTCACGAACATCAGGCGAAGAAATTTTGGGCAACGCGTTGTCAGTACGGTTGAACAGCTCTTTCCGCATGATGCGAAAGTGGCGACGACCGTTCCTTTGTACTTTGTCGCCTTTGGTCATCAGAATATCGATGCGTATGTTCGACGAGTTGTGTGGGATGGCGATGTGCCAAGGTTTGTTGGTGAAGGAGAAGGTCTACGACCTCGTAGAGGTGAATTGACAATTGTTGTCAATCTCGCCAAGGGTGTGAGGTATGGACGAACTGTTGACGAGCGTTTCATTGGGACGCTAAGCGTTGTAGCGCACGAAGTCTTCCATGCTGCGTTCGGTGTGTACAAAGATTCCTCTTCGTTCTGGCAAGCGTACTACGCGACCCATAAGAGCTATCTTGACCAATTACTCGACTTGACGCAGAACGAAGGTATTGCTCACTTCCTGACCTTCGAGCAGCGGAGCGGCGGTTATCTTCCTGACGATTGGGATCAGAAGATTGCTGCCTCGTTTGCTGAGTTCAATAAGAGTGCGAGCGAATTGCTGTCGGGAAGAATATCTCCTCAACGGGCGCACTTTCTTATTAGCACATCAAACACATCCGAGTATTGGAAAAGCTATGGTGCGATCACGGGCATGTTCATTGCTCGCACGATTGACCAGAAGTTGGGAAGAAAAGCTCTTACCGAAACTGTGGCGAGCGGCGCGGATGAGTTCTATCGCACGTACATTTCGCTTTCAGAACGAGACAACAATCTACCGAAACTTTCCGAGCAGATCGCGAAACATATCTCAGCCGCACGATAGGTTCGCGACAACATTCTCCTTCAACAACAAATTATTGCCTTTCGCGGCGTGGGACGCAGGTTGTTCCAAAGCAAGCGAAGATTAATTTTTCACTGCTTAAACTTTTCTCTTGCTTTTTGAAAATCCGCGTGTATATTATGTGTGCATCGCGTTGCGATAATCTGGTAGAAGGCGAGAGAAAAATATCCTCCCGGGTGTTGGACCTTCTACCTGTTTGCGCCATCTTTCGGCGTATCCGCCTTCGGCGGACTGCTTTTCTACTTTTCTTTTTTTTGAAAAGTAGTGGAGTTTGGGTTTGAGTTGATACTTGGTTGCACCGCTAAGCCGAGAAAGGAAACGCCCGATGAAAAGTTTATCCCGTTTGGGAAAAGCCCTGCCTTTGTTTCTTGCCTTTGGAGTTCTCATGCCCGGAGGACAACTGAGTTCTCCGATCCAACGAGCATCTCTCGGGCGTGAGCTTGAAGAATTGAAGCAACGCGGACTTACCTACCGCTTTCTTGATAACACAAGAATTGAAATTGGCGAACTGACGACTGGTTTCAAGCGAGTGAAAGCTCTGCAAGAACCAAGCGAAGCAGAGATTCATTGCACTATCGCGTGAGGAAGGAGATGAACAGAAAGATGAAAGCAGGTGTACGTCTTCTTACATTTTTGATGATCCTGATGTTAACTATTTTGCAATTCAGTCGAACATTCGCTCAAACATGGCAGTGGCAGAACCCTTTGCCCCAGGGAAATGACTTATCATCTGTTTGGGCATTCACTTCCGATCATATCGTGGCAAGCGGGAGCTACGGAACCCTCCTCATTACAACCAATGCAGGTCTTTCGTGGAAAGTTGATTACGTAGACACTTCCGATTACCGGATTTCCATCCGATCAATTCACTTCGTAGATTCACTGTATGGATGGAGCGTCGGTGGTAGAGAAGGCACTATCGTCCCAAGCCTTATTTACAAGACTACTGATGGGGGACATCGCTGGAGTCGGCAAGCCATTCTTAATCTTGAGATATCTGCATTGCATTTCTGGGATCGTCAGTTGGGATGGGTTGTCGGTGGACACTCTCAAGGCGTAATTTTGAAGACCATTGATGGAGGAACAGCATGGCTTGATCGATCAAGTTTCACACTACAAGGGTTGGTAGACGTTTTTTTTGTTGACGCTCTTAACGGATGGAGTGTTGGAAGGAACGGTTTCATTGTCAAGACAACCAATGGAGGTGATACTTGGACTCCTCAAAGCATAAACGCTCTTCAACTTCTCACCGTACACTTCGTCGATAGCCTCAGAGGGTGGATCGGTGGAACAAATTCGAATCTGCAAGGTTTTGTAGCAAAGACAACCAATGGGGGCGGAACATGGATTTCGCAGTTATCTAGACCGGAAGAGGCGATGTTCTTCGATGTGTACTTCGCCAACTCCCAAATAGGCTGTGCGGTCGGAGGGAATGCCTTTCTCTTCGGAACAACCAACACCGGAAGAATATATAGAACAACAAACGGTGGCACAAACTGGGCACCAATTGAAACAGGGATGCGCTACCCGTTGTTTTCTGTTCACTTCTCAGGTTTGAATTCTGGCTGGGCTGTTGGTAGCTTGGGGAGAATAGTTGGAACGACGGATGCTGGTAATTCGTGGCATGAATATTCGCGGGCCTCACGAGTTCGGATATCCGATTGTGATTTTATTGACACCGTAAGCGGTATTGGTGCAGGATGGAGCGGCAATTTACTATTCACGTCGGATGGTGGCAGCAGTTGGAGAACTTGGCAAACTGACAGCCTGATAAATTTTTTATCGTGCGTATTGGTAAATAATTCCACAGCCTTCGCTGTAGGAGGATATAGATTTCCGGCAATACGTCGAGGTGTGATCTCAAAAACCACCGATGCCGGCGTTACGTGGAGTACATCGGTCTTTGACAGTATCGACGGTTTTCTATCTGTTAGCTTTTCGAATCAATATGAAGGATGGGTCTTAGGGCGACATTTATTTGAACTGCGCGTGCTCAAGACGACTGATGGAGGTACTACTTGGTCTCCTCCGCAACTTGTCGTTATCGGCACTTCCGATTTTCCCTCCTCAATACGGTTCTTTGATAACCTCCATGGTTGGATTGCAGCATCGTCAAGGGTGTTTCGAACTACTAACGGGGGAGCCTCATGGCAATGGTCATCGTCCGGCATCACCCAACCTGTTGCTGATGTTGCTTTTTCATCACCTCTTCAAGGATGGGCAGCAGGTGGAAGTGAAATCTTCTCAGAAGAACCTGAGTCGGGTGTGGGGGTTATTTATCGAACAGAGGATGGAGGCATTACGTGGGTTCAGCAACTTTACATTGAGCGAGATGCATTTGTGGCTGTTGATTTTGTGAATACGACTCGAGGCTGGGCTGTTGGATACAATGGTTTGGTGTATCGAACATCGAATGGCGGAGTTGCATGGGAACCGCAACGCATACCGACAAGAGTCTCATTCTATTCCGTTGCCTTCCGCAACCCTAGCACTGCGTGGATTTGCGGGGACCGCGCTGCGATTCTCAAAGCAAGAATGGGCGGCGTAACAGATGTACAAAAACCACAACCAGGCTCGCCGCGCGATTTTGCCCTCCACCAAAACCATCCAAATCCTTTTAACAGCCAAACCATCATTGAATTCAATGTGTCCCGAAGAGAATTTGTCTCAATAGAAGTATTTAACGCGCTTGGTCAACGAGTGAGAACGATATTGAAGGCTTTTGTGGAAGCGGGACGTTATTCAAGACCGGTTGACGCAGCCGGACTATCAAGCGGTGTATATTTCTACCGAATGAATGCAGGAAGGTACATCGCCACAAGAAAGATGGTGTACATACAATGACAAGGAATTCCATATGTGCGCGATCGCCGCCTTTTAGTGAATATTGCACCGTTGAAACACCAAAGCCCCCGCAAGGAGGCTCCCTTGATTTCTCTTAGGCCGAGAACTATTCAAGGGAAAACTGTCCCTACGAGGGCTTTTGATTTTGATCAAAGGTACAGAAAGCGAGAAATCAAAGCAAAAGAAAAGAGACGCGTGGCTAAATTCTGGCACTACCGAAAACTAACTACAGAAAAAAAAGGAGAATTTCCATGAAGTACACAAGAACATCATTGCGACTCATAGCGCTTCTTTGGGCAATCGGATGGTATCCAGTTTTAGTGATTGCGCAGGATATGACTGTTCCCGGTCGAATTGTAGTTGAATTCGAGCCCGGCATTGTTCTGTTGCCCGCTGGACAGAAAACGGCGTCAATTGACAATTCCACCATTCTGTCCAAAACGATTTTGGATGCGTGCATAAGAATTCATGCCTATGAGGTGGAAAAAGCTTTCCCCACATCTGTGCCGGGGCAAACGAGAATTATTTCCCCGATTACCGGAAAGGAAGTTGACATCAGGGACCTATCACAGTACTTTGTGATTAAGTTCTCGACCAGTTCTTCCGTGAGAGATGTCAAGGAAGTCTTCAAGTCTCTGAACGGTGTGCTCTCCTCGGAACCAGATTTCTATCCGATTCATGATCAACTCCCTAACGATTCGCTTTTCTCTCGACAGTGGCACCTGAGGAATAACACGAATCAGAAGTTTGATACCAAGTTTGTCCCCACGTGGGAGATTACTATGGGAGAAGGCGTCAAAATCGCGATAGTTGAGTTAGGGGTTAGAGATGATATCGAGGATTTACATGATAATATCTGGTACGGTGCAGGTTCGGAAATTGGGTATGATACGACTAGTCTTGAGGGAAGGCATCCGACGTATGTTGCAGGTGTTGCAGCTGCTAGAACAAACAACGCCATCGGTGTCGCGGGAGTAGCGGGCAGGGCGCTGATTATGCCGCGAAACTCGATTACTACCGTGGGACGTGCAAATGATATTTTCGATGCCGCGCTTAATGGGGCTAAGGTCATAAACAACAGTTGGCATACTCATGATTGGGATGAGGATGTGCCATACCTAAGAAACGCAGTTAGGAATGCGTTCAACATAGGATCTGTCATTCTGGGATCTATGGGAAACGAATACTCTGGGCCAGAACACGTGACTTATCCCGCTTCTCTTGATAGTTTTGTAATCGCGGTGGGTTCGCTGATTTATGCCAATAATGGAGACACGACCTTTGTTAGTGACTTTCAAAATAGGGGACCTTGGATTGATGTTACTGCACCCGGAGAAAATGTTTGGACCACTTCTCCGCTCACATTTGTGGGTTACACTCCAGTCGGCGGGACATCTTTTTCGACGCCGCAGGTCTCGGGTTTGGCTGCTCTCCTTTTTGCAACGAACCCGTCTCTTACCAATCTTCAAATAATGAACATCATCAGACAAACAGCCACTTTGTTTTCTGGATGGGAGAGCAATCCGAACGCATATGGTTCGGGAATGATAAATCTTTACAAAGCGGTTAAAGCCGCAATCCCTGTTCGATATATTGGAGTGCCCTTGGCCCAAACACCAACGTCCGTGCCGGGTGGCAGCATGACAAACACATTCATGATTATTCGGAATCTCGATAGCGTAAACTTTGCAATTCTCGCACATACACGACTGCAAGGATCACTAACACTTAACAACACACCTTTGGTTATTGAGAAAAAGACCTGGTTACGGACGGGCGGACATCAACTCGCCGCTCCGCGTACAATCTTGGAACCTGAGGCGGAGATCATTATTGAGCAATCGGGATCCCTACTACTTACAAGTAGTGAGGTGCGGTTTGGCGGATTGGGAAGCTGCATTGGTCTAAAAGGTGGAACGCTCCAACTCTCGGACAATGTTGAATTGCGTGTCAACAATCAGGGCGTCCTCGCAAATTTCGACCCGAGCACCATCAACCTAGGTAACAATGCACGTATCATCTTTGAATCCGACAGCAAGTTGTTGTGGAACGCGAACTCGAACATGATAATGGGCAGCGGCGCCGCGATTGAAGTCTACGGCACGGTCGAAGTCGCAGACGGCGTCACATTGAGTCTGCCTCCCGGTTCGAATTTCAATCTGCATCCGGGATCACAAGTCAAGATGGGGAATGGCGCCGCAATCTACACCGAAGGAAAACTCCACGCTATCGGCACCGCGAGTAAGCCCATCGTCTTTCAAGGCAACAACGGCGCGTGGTGGAACGGCATCAGCGCGAAGAGCGGCAACGCAAGCGGCATACTCGGAGACATACGGCTTGAGCATGTGAACATCTCCAACACAACAAAGCCATTGCACCTGGAGACTCCCGTTGCAGCATACATCGCAAACGCAACCCTTAACTCTCCCGGCATCGGCATCGAAATACTTCCCAACTACAACCTGCGGGTGGAGCCGCCAACGCCTCCCACAATGCAGTTGAACGCCGTCACCATAAACAACACGTCCGGGTCCGGCATAACAGTCGAAAACTTTTCGGACCTCAACATTGGCTCGTGCGTCGTTTCCGGTTACCAGGCATTCGCCGGTATCGCCCTGACGAACTCATCACCGAAGATTCTTCAGTCCACGTTCCAAGGATTTGAAATAGGAATATGGGGAGTCGCTAACAGCTCGCCGTTGTTATTCGATCAAGGCATCGGCGGCTTCAATACATTTACAGACGATATTGTTGGCGCACAGTTCGAAGGGAACTCCCACGCAGCCCTGGGAATTGATGATGGCACCGGCGGACAAAACAGCTTCACTGCCTACTATTCATACGCAGTCGCTCTTGCAGATAATTCAATCGTCAATTCCGAATGGAACTGGTACGGCACGCCAAGTCCAACCCAGAATCTCTTCAGTATTACCGGTGGCAGTAAACTGTATTGGGAGCCATATCTCACATCTCCGCCTGGAGGAAATGCGCCAATGGCAAGAGGCATTAGACAGAAAGAGGGCGATGATCCGCGACTCACTTTAACTGACCCGCGCATGAAGCAAGTCCTGCGGCTGCGTGTGCAAAGCAGAAACACGGAAGCATCGGCGCTGCTCGTTGCCATTGTCGCCGATGGGGGGCCACGATGCAAATCAAGTGTTGGGCGCTTGGACAATTGCTCGCAGTAAGTCAGATGCTGAGGGCGCCAAATCTCGCCGCGTATTTGAACACGCTGCGAACGACCATGCCGCAGTTCCGTCAATACCTGGCTGAACTCATGCCAAGCGCGCACATGCATGAGCGCTCCGTGCCGAGTGCGCTCGATTGGTACAACGACAACATTCGCAATCACGCAAATTCGATCACTGAGGCGCAAGCAATGTTGAGCAATCTCCAGAATCGCTATGCACGCAGCGGGCAAGCGAGACTTGCGTTGGCGCAATGGAACACAACGCCAACATCATCGCCAGTGAATAGTGGGCTGGAAAAAAATGGAACGAGCACTGCGTTGCAAAGCACAGCATCCAAACCGTCCGTGTTCGCTCTGCATCAAAATTATCCCAACCCCTTCAACCCAAGCACAACACTCAACTTCGATTTGCCTGAGCCGTCGCATGTTTTGTTGGTTGTGTATGATGTGTTGGGCAGAAAAGTTGTTGAACTTGCAAATCGCTCGTTTGATGCGGGCTATCAGTCAGTAACGTGGAACGCATCAACTTCGGCAAGCGGCGTGTACTTCGTACACTTCACGGCAACGGATGCAAATGGAACCACGAGACTCAACAAAGTTTCAAAATTGATTCTCGCCAAATAGTTTTCACACCGTCGTGTTGCTTTCAAAGCCCGGCTCGTCCGGGCTTTTCTGCTTGTTGAAACCCTTTCTACGATTGCTCGACACCTCAACCCAAAACCCTGACTACGTCATTCTGTAGGGACGGGGCATGCCCCGTCCCTGCGATTGGCGGCGATCCACCACGTTGCACGCCGTTTCAGCTTTTCGTATCTTGCTATTGCCTTCTGATGATTCCATGTATCAGAGCCTTCGCCGTTTAACTCAACAATACTGAAGATTGAATCTGTTTCTCAAAAATATCTCGCAACTCGTCACCGTTACCTCAGGCGGCAAACAGACAAAAGTCGGCGCTGAAATGCGCGAGATTGGCGTAATCAACGATGCTGGCGTTCTCTGTGAGAATGGAAAAATCTCGTGGGTCGGAGCGATGCATGACTGGCAACGAACGCTTCCCGACAATTACAATAAGCTTGATGCGAGTGGAAAAGTCGTTCTTCCCGGTTTTGTTGATTCGCACACGCACATGATGTTTGCGGGGAACCGTGCGCACGAGTTTGCATTGCGCTCACAAGGTGCAACATATCAGCAAATAGCGGAAGCGGGTGGAGGAATTCTGAATACGATTACACACGTTCGTGCCGCGACGAAACGAGAATTGAAGAAGCAAACGCTCCGCTACATGAACGAGATGATGAAGCACGGCACGACGACGGTCGAAATCAAAACCGGCTACGGCCTCGATATGGATTCCGAAATGAAGATGCTCGAAGCCATCAACGAGCTGAAGGAAGAAGAGATGATGACCGTTGTGCCGACATTTATTGGCGCTCACGCGTACCCACCGGAATACAAACAGGACAAACGGGCGTATGTTGACATCATCCTCGAAAAGATGATTCCATACGCCGGCAAGAAGCAGCTTGCGACGTTTTGTGATGTGTTTTGTGAGAAAGGGTACTTCGAGCTTGAAGAGACCGAGCAGATTCTGAATGAAGGAAAAAAGTGGGGCATGCTGCCGAAGATTCATGCGGAAGAACTAAATCCGCTTGGCGGCGCTGAGCTTGCGGCGAAAGTGGGCGCGGTCTCGGCAGACCATCTTGAGCATGTGTCCGACCAAGGAATTGCTGCATTGCGGGATGCCGGAGTTGTTGCAACGTTATTGCCCGGCGTTTCATTCTTCTTGCATCACGGTTACGCTCCGGCACGGAAGTTAATCGATAGTGGTGTGGCTGTCGCGATTGCCAGCGACTTCAATCCCGGCTCGTGCATGTCGTACTCGATGCCGATGATGATGACAATCGCGTGTACGCAAATGAAGATGACTCCGGAAGAGGCGCTTGTTGCTTCGACATTGAATGGCGCTGCGGCTTTGAACATGTCATCAACTGTCGGAAGCATCGAGCTGGGAAAGTGCGCAGATTTGATAATTGCTGATGTACCGGATTACAAATTTCTCGCATACCATTTCGGCACAAATCATATCGTTACAACAATAAAGAACGGAACGATACTCGAGTTCTAAAGATAAAAGTCAACCACCCTACGGGTCGTAGACAGATTAGCACAGATTATCACGGATTTGTTTTATGATTTTGAAAGCGGCGTTAGTAACTTCTTTCAATCTGTGACAATCTGTGTGAATCCGTGGTCAAAAAAAATGGAGAATGAATGCCTCGTTTGGTTGAATGCGTCCCGAATTTCAGTGAAGGACGAAACATCAAGACGATCAACGCCATTGCCGGAGCGATTACGGCTGTGCCCGGTGTGAAGTTTATTAGCGCTGAGCCGGATAAGGATTATAATCGCACGGTCGTTACCTTTATTGGCGAGCCGGCGGGAGCTGTTGAAGCTGCGTTTCAGGCGACGAAGAAAGCTGCTGAGCTAATCGACATGACCCAGCACAAAGGCGAACACCCGCGCATTGGTGCAACCGATGTTGTCCCGTTCGTCCCGTTGCAGGGCGTGACGATGCAGGATTGTGTGAAGCTTGCTCATGAGTTCGGCAAAAAGGTTGGCGATGAACTCCACATCCCGATTTATCTTTATGAAGAAGCGGCAACAAAACCGGAGAGAAAGAATCTTTCAACTGTCCGAAAAGGTGAGTACGAAGGACTCGCGGACAAGTTGAAAGACCCTGAGTGGAAGCCGGACTACGGCCCGACGGAGTTCAGCGTAAAATCCGGTGCTACGGTAACGGGTGCTCGCGTGTTCTTGATCGCCTACAACGTGAACCTGAAAACGAGCGACAAGAAGATTGCTGACGAGATTGCACACCGTGTCCGTGAAAGTGGTCGAATAAAGAAAGATGCAAACGGCAATCCTGTGCTCGATGCCTCTGGAAAGAAGGTTACAATTCCCGGAAGCTTAAAAGCAGTGAAAGCAATGGGCGTGTTATTGGAAGCGCACAACGTTGCTCAGGTTTCGATCAATCTTACGAACTTCAACGTGACGCCGCCGCACGTTGCTTTCGAAGAAGTGAAGAAAGAAGCCGCCGCACTTGGCGTTGAAGTAACAGGCAGCGAGCTTGTTGGACTTTCGCCGCTTGAAGCGATGTTGATGGCAGGAAGATTCTATTCTCCGAACACAACAGGCGAAAGAGAATTGCTTTCAGTTGCTGAAGAAAAGCTCGGCTTGAGTCAGCTTGACAAATTCGACCCACAAAAGAAAATCATTGAGTATCAACTCTAACTGTATTGGATATAGCCATGCCTATGAAGAAAAGTCTCAGCGGATTTCTCGATGAACTCGCGTCGTCGTCGCCGGCGCCCGGCGGCGGAAGTGTAGCCGCGCTTGCAGGTGCACTCGGCGCTGCTCTCACATCAATGGTGTGTAATCTTACCATCGGCAAGAAGAAGTATGCTGGTGTTGAAGAGGACATGAAGAAAATCTTGAAAGAGTCCGAAGAGCTACGCGCACGCTTCACACTGCTTATCGATCAAGATGCCGATGCATTCAACAAAGTGATGGAAGCCCTCAGTCTGCCGAAAGATGATGAGTCGCAGAGAGCGCTGCGTGACGCTGCAATTACGGCGGCAACGAAAGAAGCAACGATGGTGCCGCTTGAAGTGATGAAGCATTGCATAGACGCATTAGCCTTAGCTCAAAACATAGCAGCGAACGGCAACAAGAATTCCGTGAGCGATGCCGGCGTGAGTGCTCTCATGCTTCATGCCGCGTGCGAAAGCGCAGCGCTGAATGTCAGAATCAATTTGAACGGGTTATCAGATCCTGAATTTGTGAATTGGAAGACGGAGGAGGTAATCTCGATTCTCAAAACGAGCAGGATGATGCTGGAAGAAACGCAGGCGATTGTGGCGGAGAAGATGAAAACGAATTGATGCAACGAATTTCTTCCGTGCGGTTCTTGCAGTCCCGCTCTGCGCGGCGAGGTTACGGTGCGGTGTTTTCTCGAAGGTTGTAATTCACCTTCATCACATACCACTCCCATCTTCGCGATGTGAATTCTTCAATCTTCGTTATCAATATCAGCTCTTCCTGCTTGAAGTTGGCAGAATGTTCCGTGATATGGTCGAGATTGATTTCCCAGCCGACAATGTATTGAATGCCGGCCTTCCTGACATACTCCATGCCTCTATACTGGACGAGCGCTTCAAAGCATGATTTGTTGACGACGCCATCAAGGTTAACCACGCGCAGATTGTTCGCGAAGTAGCCTAACGCTCCTGATTGCGGAGCGCCGATGACGGTGCCATCCGGGAAATGCGTTGTCGCCCATAGCCCCAGATTCATGTAACCGAGTGTCTTCGTGTCGGTCGAAAACAGCAACTCACGGAAATGTTTGTGCGTGAGATTGAGTGTGACGATGAGAGTGAAGAAGATTCCGGCGAATGCAACCATATGCTTTTTGGTTTTGAGTCCTTCAAAAAACAAATCCATCCATACTGCAAGCGATAACAGCATCAACACTGCAACCGGATAGAAGTAGCGCAAGAAAAACCACGGCGTGAAAATAAAAAACACGTATGCACAAATCAACAGGACGCTGAACAAGAGCGCTGGTGCAAGACGCCTGATTGTTTCTTTTATTCTGCTTCTAATCGCTCCCCCACGAGCCCAAAGCAGAACCGTCATCAAACCCATCAAGCCAAAAGGCACCCAGTTTTTCTTGGCCAAGACCATCGCCGCGTAACCCAGTATTGGGAAATACCAATTCTCCAACGTTGGTTTGTGTTGCACGTCGCCTAAAGAGAGAAAGCGGACTGCTTTTCCACTCACCGGATACACATCGCCCGTGTAATGATATGAATACAGCAGCCATGGTAGCATCACGAGGCCGATGCCCAGAGCGATGAGAAGGAAACGTTCCGACAAAATCCAGAATCTTTCGTGCCAATGTTGCCACCACAACACGACCACGATGCTGAGCGCAAGGAACACATTATCAATTCGTGCAAAGATGGCGAAGCCAACAAGTATTCCTAAGAAGAAGCACTGTGTTAGTGTCGGCGATCCCGCGTGCGAATTGGAGATGGTGCGAAAGTAATAGAGTGCGGCAACAATAAAGAACGCGGAGAGAGAGGTTTCCAATCCGTTGAGCGAAGTATTTATGAAATATGGATTGCACACCCACGCAAGCGAAACGAGTATTGGAGTGATTGATGATTTGCTTAAGGCAGCGGTGTAGCGATAAAGTAAATACAATGTGAGGGTATCAAACAGAATGAGGAGATAAAGCGCAACGCGTACCGGTATGAACAAATCATCCGGGACGAGCATGAACGTTGGAACCATTAAGAAAACATACAGCGGCTGAAATCCATTCGTGTACTCGAATCCGTAGAGGGGACCAAGCCCCTTGGCGATGTTTCTTGCTATAGTGAGGGAAAGGTAGGCATCGTCGGGGATTGTGAGTCCATCCAGATACTCCAACGGGCGTGCAGCAACGATACACCGGATGCAGAAGTTTACTGCGAGCAATGCCCACACAGTCACAT
>Ga0082335_1006343_pt1 | contig 15334 bp, 10 predicted proteins | sample Subgrocontami58m_FD_72375 | JGI IMG/M metagenome (GOLD analysis project Ga0082335, IMG submission 72375) | Subsurface groundwater microbial communities from S. Glens Falls, New York, USA - GMW37 contaminated, 5.8 m (SPADES assembly) (version 2) ...
CGGCGCCTCGACGCGCAACGGCGGCGGCGTGAGCGGCGGCACGACCATGGGCAAGGGCTTTTCGGGCAAGGGCGTCGGCGGCGATGCCGAGGCCTGGAAGGCGGTGATGGCGCGCATGCTGGCCGACGCCGCCGATTCTCTGCAACAGGTCGAGACCGTGATCCAGCGCGAGGGCATCGACTGCCATTGGCGGATGAACGGCCGCTTCAGTGGTGCCTATACGCCGCGCCATTATAGGGAGCAGGAGGCCAAGGTCGGGACCTACAACGAGAAGGCGCTCGGCACCTATATGGTTTCGCGCGAGCAGCAGCGTGAGGAGATCGCGTCGGACTACTATTACGGCGGCATGGTGGTGGAGCGCACCGGCCAGCTTCATCCGGCGCTCTACTACGGCGGCCTGTTGAAGGCTGCACACCGCGCCGGTGCGAAACTCTGCGCCAACTGCGACGCCGAGAAGATCGAGCGCAAGAGTGGCGGTTTTCGTGTGTTGACCAGCAAGGGCCCGATCGAGGCGCGCGAGGTGGTGATCGCGACCAACGGCTACACCACCGAGCTGACACCGACCTTGAAGCGCAAGCTGGTGCCGGTGGCCAGCCACATCATCGCCACCGAGGAGCTGCCCGAGGATCTGGTGCAGAGCCTGATCCCCAAGAACCGGGTCGTGAGCGATACCAAGCGCGTGCTCTGCTACTATCGGCAATCGCCTGACAACAAGCGGGTGATCTTCGGCGGCCGGGCCCGCTTCACCCAGGTCTCGCCCGAGGTGAGCGCGCCGGTGCTGCACGGCTACATGCTCGAGCGCTGGCCGCAGCTCAAAGGCACCAAGGTGACGCACGCCTGGACCGGCAACGTGGCCTTCGCCTTCGATTTCCTGCCGCACATGGGCCAGGAGCAGGGCATGCATTATTTAATGGCGTGCAACGGCTCGGGCGTGGCGATGATGAGCTACCTCGGCTACCAGACGGCCAGGAAGATCGCCGGCGGCTCGAACGCCCCGATCAATGCCTTCGACGGCCAGCCCTTCCCGACAGTACCGTTCTACAATGGCAATCCCGAATGGATCCTGCCCTTCGTCGGCGCCTGGTACCGCACGCGCGACTGGTGGGACCGCACGACGGCTTGATCGGAATCAACGACGGACGGTACCGATCCGGCTTTGATGCCCTGTTCGCACGGGAGACCAGGATGGGATGGCGCAACGATGCGCAGGGCTTCGGCTCGATCGCAAAACTGCTGCATTGGACAGCGGCGGCCTCGGTGCTGGCGGCTTGGCTGATCGGCGTCGTGGGCGACGACCCGTTTCCGAAGACGTGGAAGGGCGCGATCCTGTTCACCCATATTTCTTTCGGCCTTCTGGTGCTGGCGACGTTGCTGGGCCGGCTGGGCTGGCGGATGGCTGGTCCGGCGCCGGCCGCGATCGCGACGCGGTTCGAGCCCTGGATGGGCGTGGCCGCCCTTGCCGCCCATGTCCTGCTCTATGCGCTGCTGCTGATGGTGCCGCTCTCCGGCATCGTGCTGCAGTTTGCGCGCGGCGAGGCCGTGCCGCTGTTCGGCCTCTACGAGATCGCCTCGCCCTGGGTCCGCGACCGCGCCTTCGCGCGCTCCGTGAAGGAGGTGCACGAGATTTTCGCCCATGTGCTGCTGGTACTGGCTGCCCTTCATGCCGCGGCGGCGCTGATCCATCACCATCTGCTGAAGGACGACACGCTCGCCCGCATGCTGCCGGGCGGCGGCCGGCGCTACCGTGGGCGCAATCCATGAGGTAGGCTGGCGGCGTGATGCCGTCCTGGAATGTTGCAATGAAATTTCGCCTGGCCGCCGCTGTCCTCGTCTCTACCCTGATGGCGGGCCTTGCGCCGGCCGGGGCCCAGGTCCCGCCGATCCCGCCGGGCTGGCAGATGGAGCGTGTCGTGATGCTGGCCCGTCACGGTGTGCGCGCACCGGACCGGTCGCCGGAGGAACTCGCCAAATACGCGGCCTCGCCCTGGCCCGCCTGGCCGGTGGCGCCCGGCGACCTTACCCCGCGTGGCGCCGAACTGGGCCACCTGATGGGTCAGTTCTTTCGCGTCCACTACGGCGGCCGCGGTCTGATCCAGGAGGACGATTGTCCCGCGCCGGGCATCGTCGTGCTGTGGGTCGACTTCGACCAGCGCACGGAATACTCCGCGCTCTCGACGCTGGGCGGCCTCTATCTGCGTTGCCTCAATCCGATCCTGAAGCACCAGGCCGATCTGTCGAAGCCCGATCCGCTGTTCCATCCCCAGCCGTCGCCGTCCTGCCCGATGGATGCGGCCACCAACCGGGCCGCGGTCTTGGCGCGCATCGGCGGCGACTTCAGTTCGGTGCTGCGCGAGTACGCCCCGCAGCTCACGAAACTGCAGGCGACGCTCTGTCCGCCCGGCATCGCCACCGCCGGCGGGGCCTGCGGCCTCTCCGTTGACGCGCCTGCCATCGTGCCGGACCCGAAGGGCGGCGTGACGATGAAGGGGCCGATCGCCATCGGGTCGATGGCGTCGGAGAACTTCCTGATGGAGAGTGCCGAAGGAATGCCGGCCAACCAGGTCGCTTGGGGGCGCTTGGGGGGGCGCGTGGCGGGCGACGCCGGGGTTCGCGACTTGCTGAAGGTGCACCGGCTGCACGCCGATCTGATGGAAAAGACGCGGCCGATCGCCCAGCAGAAGGGCTCCAACATGCTGGCGCAGATCGTGACCACGCTGCAGGACGGCCACAAGTTTCCTGGCGCCCCCGGCATCGCCCAGCCGGTGCGCTTCGGCATCCTGCTCGGCCACGACACCAACATCCTGAATGTCGCGGGCCTGCTCAATCTCGGCTGGGAGATCCAGGGCTTCCAGGATAACGAAGTGCCGCCCAGCAGCGCGCTCGCGTTCGAACTGTACAAGGAGATCCGCACCGGCCAGCGCTATGTGCGGATGACCTTCTATTCCCAGACGCCGGAACAGATGCGCCAGGCGACGCCCCTCAACCTCGACAATCCGCCGGGCATGGTGGCGGTCGATCTGCCGGCCTGCAGCGCCCAGGCCCGCGATCGTGCCTGCCCGTTGCAGCGTTTCGTCGAGATCGCCACCGCGGCGATCGACCCTGCGTGTGTGACGGTCGGCAACGTGACGATCAAGCCGTAGAAGCGCCCGCCTGAACCAGCGGCTTGGTATCGAGCAGCGACAGCAGCACGCTTTCCAGTGCGGCGGTGTCGATCGGCTTCTGCAGCACCGGGACGTTGGCGTAGCGCCGGTCGAGACTGTCGCGCTGGTAGCCGGTGATGAAGACGAACGGCACGCCGCGCGCCAGCAACAGCTCGGCCAGCGGATCGGCCTGCTCGCCGGCGAGATTGAGGTCCAGGATGGCGCAATCGAAGCGTTCGGCCCTGGCTTCCGCCAGGCCGTCGCCGAGACTGCCGCAGGGGCCGATCACCGCGGCGCCGAGATCGTCGAGCATGTTCTTCACCAGCATGCCCACCAGAAGTTCGTCCTCGACCACCAGGAGCCGCTTGCCGGCGAGGCTGCGTCGCGTGCGACGGTCGGTCGACGGAGCCGCCGGTCGGGCGGCATCGGCGGCGGGGGGAGGGGCCGCAAGCTGGGCAATCGGGATCGACAGCGTGCAGTGCAGCCCGTCGGGACGCCAATCGTAGACTACGCCGCCACGGAACTGCGCTTCGATGCTCGACCGCACGATGGTGAGGCCGAAGCCCAGCGCCCGCGGCTGCGCCGTCGCCGGACCGCCGGTCTCGCGCCAATCCAGCACGACGGCGTCCGGCCCGACCGACCACGCGAGCTGCAGGGTGCCGGTGTCGGTCGAGAGCGCGCCGTACTTGGCCGCGTTGGTCGCGAGTTCGTGGACCGCGAGCGCCACCGCCTGTGCCGTCGCCGGCAGCAGCACCACGGACGGCCCGGAAGTCTCCACCCGCCGGCGGCGGCTGCCGTGGTAGGGCGCCATCTCCTCGTCGACGATCTTGCGCAGGTCGGCGCCTTCCCAGTGCGTCGCCGACAGAAGATTGTGGGTCGCGGCCAGCGCGTGGATGCGGCCCTCGACGATGGCGATGAACTCCGGCGTGGTCTGCGCCTTGGTCAGCCGCAGCACCGACAGTACCACGGCCAGCGTGTTCTTGGCGCGATGGTCGACCTCGCGGGCGAGCAGCACCTGGCGCTCCTCGGCGCGCTTGCGGTCGGTGATGTCGACGGTGACGCCGTTCAGCCGCCGCAGCCCGCCGCGCTCGTCGCGGGTGACTGCGACGGAGCCGAAGCACCAGCGGACCTCGCCTGTCGAGCGGATCACCCGGAACTCCCGCTGGTATCGCATGTCGTCGCCCGACGTCGCGTCGGTCAGCGTGCAGCGGCCCCGATCGTCGGGATGGACCATGTTGCGGATGCTTTCCCGCGTCGGCACGAAGGCCCCCGGCTCGACGCCGAAGATGCGGTACTGGCCGTCGTCCCATTGGAAGGTGCCGCTTGGCACATCGAGTTCCCACGAACCCATGTCCCCGGCCGACAGCGCCAGCGAGCGCCGCTCCTCGCTCTGGCGCAGGCGTTCGGTCTGGGCCTCGATCTCGGCGGTGCGGGCCGCGACCCGGCGCTCGAGTTCGATGTTCATCTCCTCGAGCTGGCGGGTCTTGCGGTAGAGTTCGAGGAAGACCTTGACCTTGGCGCGCAGCACCTCCGGCACCACGGGCACGGTCACGTAGTCGACGGCGCCGATCTCGTAGCCGCGCAGATGGTCGGTGTCGGCGATCTGCACGGCCGAGACGAAGATGATGGCGAGCTTCTGGAATCGCGGATGCTCGCGGATCATGGCGGCCAGCTCGAAGCCGTCGACGCCGGGCATGACGACGTCGATCAGCACGACCGCGACGTCGGTCTTGAGCAGGACGCCAAGCGCCTCCTGCGGGTTGTTGGCCTTGATCAGGTTCTCGCCCAGCTCGCCCAGAATGACCTCGTAGGCGAGCAGCTTGGCGGGCTGGTCGTCGACCAGCAGGATGTTGACCTTTTCCATCAGCGGTGCAGCCACAGCCGGAGCGCGCTGAACAGCTGCTCGGTGTTGACCGGCTTGGCGAGATAGTCGGAGGCGCCGGCCTCCAGGCATTTCTCGCGATCGCCCTTCATCGCCTTGGCGGTGAGTGCCACGATGGGCAGCCGCCTGAGCGCGGGATTGCCGCGGATCCGCGCGATCGTCTCGTAGCCGTCCATCTCCGGCATCATGATGTCCATCAGCACGATCGCGACTTCGGGCGAGGCTTCGAGCAGAGCGATCGCCTCGCGGCCCGTGGTCGCCGTCAGCACGTTCATGCCGCGGCGCTCGAGTGCGCTGGAAAGTGCAAAGATGTTGCGCGTGTCGTCGTCGACCACCAGCGCCGTGCGGCCGGCCAGCATCTCGTCGGAACTGTGCAGGCGCTCGAGCATGCGTTTCTTCTCGGCGGGCAGGTCGGCCGCGACCTGGTGCAGGAAGAGCGCGGTCTCGTCGAACAGGCGCTCGGGTGAGGCCGCGCCCTTGACCACGATGCTGCGCGCCATGGTGTGCAGGCGGGCCTCCTCCTCGGCCGACAGCTCGCGGCCGGTAAAAACCACCACCGGCAGGTCGGCCAGCGACTCGTCGCGCTGGATCTCCTCCAGCACTTCGAAGCCCGACATGTCGGGCAGGTGAAGGTCGAGCACCATGCAGTCATAGCGCTGGCTGCGCAGTTCCTCGAGCGCGCCACGGCCGGTGGCGGCAACGGCGATCTCGATGTCGGGATGGGCCAGCAGCTCGCTCACGCCGAACCGTTCGGCCTCGTTGTCCTCGGCAATCAGCAGGTGCTTCCGGCGCGGCTTTACATAGTCGTTGATGCGCGACAGCGCGGCGCTCAGGCCTTCCGTCGTGGTCGGCTTGTTGAGGTAGGAGAAGGCGCCGCGTGCCAGGCCCTGCTGGCGGTCCTCGTCCATGCTCAGGATCTGCACCGGAATGTGACGCGTCTCCAGCGTCCGCTTGAACTGGCTGAGCACGTTCCAGCCCAGCATGTCGGGCAGGAAGATGTCGAGCGACATGGCGACCGGCTTGTATTCCAGCGCGAGGTCGAGCGCTTCGGCGCCGCGCTGGGTGACGATGGCCTTCAGTCCCGCCGCATGCGCGGCATCGACCAGAATGCCGGCGTAGTTGGGATCGTCCTCGACGATCAGCAGCGAGCGGTCGCCCGGCTGCAGGCTGGGGCGGTCGTCGGGGAACTGGTCGGCCAGATGCTCGGGCAGCGCCACCTGCGGCAGCGGTGCGCTGCCGGGCTGGGCGGCGCGGATGGCGGTGCGCGGCCCGGTGTACATCGTCGGCAGGTAGAGCGTGAAGGTGCTGCCCACGCCCGGCGTGCTGCGCAGCGTCAACTCGCCGCCCAGCAGGGCTGCGAGCTCGCGGCTGATGGCGAGGCCGAGGCCGGTTCCGCCATACTTGCGGCTGGTGCTGGCATCGGCCTGCTGGAAGGCCTCGAACACGATCTTCTGCTTCTCTACCGGAATGCCGACGCCGGTGTCGGTGACCTCGAAGGCCACGACCGAGCTTGCCTGGCCCAGCATCACATTGTCCGGACGCCAGCCGGTTCGCGCCGGCAGGACACGCATCCGCACGCTGCCTTGCGCCGTGAACTTCAACGCATTCGACAGCAGGTTCTTCAGGATCTGCTGCAGGCGCTTGGAATCGGTCACGATGCTGCGAGCGAGGCCGGGATCGACCTGGACGTCGAACGAGAGGCCCTGCGATTCGGCCTGGTGGCGGAACGGCCGGGCGACCGTCTCCAGCACGTTGGTGAAGAAGATCTCCTCGGCATCGACGGTGACCGTGCCCGATTCGATCTTGCTGAGGTCGAGGATGTCGCTGATCAGGTTGAGCAGGTCGGTGCCGGCGCCATGGATGGTGCGGGCATACTCGATCTGCTTGGGCACCAGGTTGCCCTCGGGATTCTCGGCGAGCTGCTGGCCCAGGATCAGGATGGAGTTGAGCGGCGTCCTGAGTTCGTGGCTCATGTTGGCCAGGAACTCCGACTTGTAGCGCGAGGTGAGCGCCAGCTCCGAGGCTTTCTCTTCCACCGCGCGGCGAGCCTGCTCGATCTCCTGGTTCTTGCGCTCGACCTCGAAGTTGCGCTCGGCAAGCTGCTGCGCCTTCTGCTCGAGCTGTTCGTTGGTCTGCTGCAGTTCGCCCTGCTGGCTCTGCAGCTCCCCGGCGAGCTTCTGCGACTGGGTCAGCAGGCTCTCGGTCTGCATCGTGGCCTCGATCGAATTCAGCACGATGCCGATCGACGCGGTGAGCTGCTCGAGGAAGGCGTTCTGCAGCTCGGTAAAATGGCTCAAGGAGGCGAGCTCGATCACCGCCTTGACCTGGCCCTCGAACAGCACCGGCAGCACGATGATGCTCTTGGGCGTGGCCTGGAACAGGCCGGAGGTGATGGGGCGCACCGCCGCCGGCATGTCGGAGATCAGGATCTGGCGCCGGTCGGCGGCGCATTGGCCGATCAGCCCTTCGCCGACCCGGATGGTCGCGGGATGGCCGCCACCGCCGGAGTCGGCATAGACCGAGAGCAGCCGCAGGCTCGAATCGTCGTCGTTCTGGACCTGGTAGATCACGGCCTGGTGGGCATTCACCAGTGGCGCCAGCTCGCTCAGCATCAGCCGGCCGACCGTGCCCAGGTCGCGCTGGCCTTGCAGCATGTTGGTGAATTTCGCCAGGTTGGTCTTCAGCCAGTCCTGCTCGGTGTTGCGCTCCGTCGTGAGACGGAGGTTGTCGATCATGGTGTTGAGCTTGTCCTTCAGCTCGGCCACCTCGCCCAGCGCGTCGACCTGGATCGATCGTGTGAGGTCGCCCTTGGTCACGGCGGTCGCCACCTCGGCGATGGCGCGGACCTGGGTGGTGAGGTTGGCCGCCAGCATGTTGACGTTGCCGGTGAGGTCCTGCCACGTGCCGGCGACGCCAGGCACCTGGGCTTGGCCGCCCAGTTTGCCCTCGGTGCCGACCTCGCGCGCCACGCGGGTCACCTCGCCGGCGAAGCCATTGAGCTGATCCACCATCGTATTGATGGTTTCCTTCAGCTGCAGGATTTCACCGCGCACGTCGACGGTGATCTTCTTGGAGAGGTCGCCCGTGGCCACGGCGGTGGTCACCTCGGCGATGTTGCGGACCTGCGTCGTCAAGTTCGCGGCCAGCATGTTGACGTTGTCGGTGAGGTCCTTCCAGGTACCGGCGACACCGGGCACCTGGGCCTGACCGCCCAGCTTGCCCTCGGTGCCGACTTCGCGCGCCACGCGGGTCACTTCGCCGGCGAAGCCGTTCAGCTGGTCAACCATGGTGTTGATGGTGTCTTTCAGCTGCAGGATCTCGCCGCGCACATCGACGGTGATCTTCTTCGACAGATCGCCCGTGGCCACGGCGGTGGTCACCTCGGCGATGTTGCGGACCTGGGTGGTGAGATTGGCGGCCAGCAGGTTCACGTTGTCGGTGAGGTCCTTCCAGACGCCGGCGACGCCGGGCACCTGGGCCTGACCGCCCAGTTTGCCTTCGGTGCCGACCTCGCGGGCCACGCGGGTCACTTCGCCGGCGAAGCCGTTCAGCTGATCCACCATCGTATTGATGGTCTCCTTCAGCTGCAGGATCTCGCCGCGCACATCGACGGTGATCTTCTTGGAAAGATCGCCGTTGGCCACCGCCGTGGTCACCTCGGCGATGTTGCGGACCTGGCCGGTGAGGTTGGTCGCCATGAAGTTGACGTTGTCGGTGAGGTCCTTCCAGGTGCCGGCGACACCGGGCACCTGCGCCTGGCCGCCCAGCTTGCCCTCGGTGCCGACCTCGCGCGCCACGCGGGTCACTTCGCCCGCAAACCCGTTCAGCTGGTCCACCATCGTATTGATGGTTTCCTTCAGGCGCAGGATCTCGCCCGAGGCATCGACGGTGATCTTCTTGGAGAGGTCGCCGCCGGCCACCGCGGTGGTGACTTCAGCGATGTTGCGGACCTGGGTGGTGAGATTGGCCGCGAGCAGGTTGACGTTATCGGTGAGGTCCTTCCACACGCCCGCCACACCCGGTACCTGGGCCTGGCCGCCCAGCTTGCCCTCGGTGCCGACTTCGCGGGCCACGCGGGTCACTTCGCCGGCGAAGCCGTTCAGCTGATCCACCATGGTGTTGATGGTTTCCTTCAGCTGCAGGATCTCGCCGCGCACATCGACGGTGATCTTCTTGGAGAGATCGCCGCCGGCCACCGCCGTGGTCACCTCGGCGATGTTGCGGACCTGGCCGGTGAGATTGGTGGCCATCGAATTCACGTTGTCGGTGAGGTCCTTCCAGGTGCCGGCGACGCCGGGCACCTGGGCCTGACCGCCCAGCTTGCCCTCGGTGCCGACCTCACGGGCCACGCGCGTCACTTCGCCGGCGAAGCCGTTCAGCTGATCCACCATGGTGTTGATGGTTTCCTTCAGCTGCAGGATCTCGCCGGAGACATTGACGGTGATCTTCTTGGAAAGATCGCCGCGCGCCACGGCAGTGGTCACCTCGGCGATGTTGCGGACCTGGTCGGTGAGGTTGCCGCACATGGCGTTCACCGAATCGGTCAGGTCCTTCCAGGCGCCGACCACGCCCGGCACGATCGCCTGGCCGCCCAGCTTGCCTTCGGTGCCGACCTCGCGCGCCACGCGCGTCACTTCCGAGGCGAAGGAGCGCAGCTGGTCCACCATGGTGTTGATGGCTTCCTTGAGCTGCAGGATCTCGCCGCGCACGTCGACGGTGATCTTGCGCGACAAGTCGCCGTTGGCCACCGCGATGGTGACGTCGGAGATGTTGCGGACCTGGGCGGTGAGGTTGTTGGCCATCGAATTGACGCTCTCGGTCAGTTCGCGCCACACGCCGGTCACTTCGCTCACCTTGGCCTGGCCGCCGAGCTTGCCGTCGGTGCCGACCTCGCGCGCCACGCGCGTCACCTCGGAGGTGAACACCGAGAGCTGCTTGATCATGGTGTTGACGATGGTGGCGGCGCGCAGGAACTCGCCCTTGAGGGGCCGTCCGTCGACGTCCAGCCGCACCGTCTGCAGCAGGTCGCCCTGCGCCACGGCCGAGATCACGCGGGTGACCTCGGTGGTCGGCCACACCAGATCGTCGATCAGGGTGTTCACCGAGCTTTCCATCTCGCCCCAGGTGGCGGTGGAAATGCCGAACTTCACGCGCTGACGGATCCGGCCCTGCTCGCCCACCGCCTTGCCGATGCGCTCGAGCTGCTGCGCCATATTCTGGTTGGCGCCGACGATCTCGTTGAACAGCAGGGAGATCTTGCCGAGGACGCCGTCCTGGCCGCTGGGCAGGCGAACCGAGAAATCGCCGCTGCGGACCGCCTCCAGGGCGCGCATCAATTCGTAAAGGTCGGGGATCGGCGGGGCAGGCGGCGGAACCGAAGAGAGTCGGCGGGCGGCGGTCTCGACGTCTGCGGTCATGGCGACCTCTCTGCCTGAATGGATACCGGCCCCATGGCCCGGCATCAGCGAGAGGGTTCGCAACGACAACGCCCCGGCCCGAACGAGCCAGTTCCAACGACAGTCATCCCCCCGGCCGGAGGAGCTAACGACGGGTACGGCCAAAGGTTGCGTGACAAATTTGAGGAAAATTTCTAAACTGGTAAGACCATGGACTGACCAAATGGCCTTCATTGATAATGGCGCTCGATATCGTTCGCTCCGACCCTGACGAGACGCAAAGCGGTGCCGCCCGGGTCTTCACCTTCTTCCGCGACCGGCTGCTGTCGGGGGAATTGAAGGCGGGCGACCGGCTGCTGGCCGAGCGTGAACTCGCCCTGGCGCTGGGCGTCAGCCGGCCGGTGCTGCGCGAAGCGCTGCGGTCATTGGCGATGCTCGGACTGCTCGATATCCAGCACGGCCGCGGCGCCTTCGTCCGCGCCGCCGACGCCTCGGTGCTGGGCCAGGCGCTCACCCTCTGCCTCGCCCCGGAACCGAACATCCTGGACGACGTGCTGCAGGCCCGGATTGCCATCGAGTGCCAGGCCATTCGCCTTGCCTGCGAGCGCGCGAGCGAGCGCGACCTGCAGGCGCTCGCCGGCATCCTCGACACGCTGGTGGAGTCCCTCGATGACCCGGAGCGCGGCGGCGGGGCCGACTATGCCTTCCATCTCGCCCTCGTGCGGGCGAGCGGCAGCAGCGCTCTGATGAAAATCTACGAGGCGATCTCGCCGCTCCTGATGCGCAGCCACGTCGAGCGCCGCCGCGATACCTTTCGCGAGCCCGCCATCACCTCGCGGCTGGTCGACGCGCACCGCGAGGTCTTCCTGTCGCTGGCGCGCCGCGAGCCCGACCAGGCCGAGCGTGCCTTGCGCCAGCATTTCCTGATCGGCGACGACCTGCGCCGCAAGAATCTCATCTCCTCCTATCAAGTACGAGAGAAGCAGCCATGAAGCTCGTCGTCGGTTCGGACCATGCCGGCTTTCCGATGAAGGCCGACCTCATCGCCTTCGTGCGCGGCCTCGGCCACGAGGTCGAGGATGTGGGCTCCTTCGATTCCGCGCCGGTCGACTTCCCCGACATCGCGCGCCAGGTCGCGACCGCCATCACCTCGGGACGCGCCCAGCGCGGGCTGATGGTGTGCGGCACCGGCGTCGGCGCCTCGATCGGCGCCAACAAGATGAAGGGCATCCGCGCCGCGGTCTGCCATGACGTGCATTCGGCGCATCAGTGCGTCGAGCACGACGACGTCAACGTGATGTGCATCGGCGCCCAGATCGTGGGCCCCTGGCTGGCCAAGGATCTGATCGCCGCCTATCTCGCTGCGGAATTCTCCACGGCCGAGGAATTCCGCCGCCGCGTGGCAAAGCTCGCCGACATGGATGCGGAACGCTAGAGTTCGATGAAGAAATCAAACGGAAAGACGGAGGAAACGATGAGAAGGCTGCTGACGACCGTCGCCCTTGCGGCGGTGGCGACGATGGGCGTGAGCCAGATGGCCAACGCCGACGCGCTCGACGACATCAAGAAATCGGGCAAGATCCGCATCGCCGTCGATCTCGGCGTGCCACCCTACGGCATGACCGACGACAAGATGCAGCCCTCGGGCTCCGACATCGACACCGCCAAGGCGCTGGCCAAGGACTGGGGCCTCGAGTTCGTGCATGTGCCGACCACCGGAGCGTCGCGCATTCCGGCGCTGCAGACTGGCAAGGCCGATCTGGTGATCTCGACGCTGTCGATCACGCCGGAGCGCGCCAAGGCCATCGACTTTTCGCTGCCCTACGCTTCCCTGTCGACAGTGATCGCGGCGCTGAAGTCGATCGACGTCAAGAAGCTGGCCGATCTCGACGGCAAGACCGTGGGCACCGTGCGCGGCACCACGCACGACACCCAGCTCACCAAGGAAGGCCCTAAGGGCATGAAGCTGGTGCGCTACGAGGATGACGCTACGGAGGCGCAGGCCTATCTCAGCGGCCAGGTCGACATCATCTCGACCGCCGAGCTGCTGGTGGCGCCGATCGGCAAGAAGAACCCGGCCCGTCCGCTCGAGGTCAAGTTCGTGCTCGACACCTTCAAGCTCGCCGTCGGCGTCAAGAAGGACGAGGCGCGCCTGCTCGCCGAGGTGAACAAGTGGATCGCCGCCAAGCTCAAGGACGGCACCTTGAACGCCATCTACAAGAAGCACCACGGCAACAACCTGCCCGACGTCATCCTCAAGCAGTAGGGATGGTCGCGACCAGCCAAGACGGGGCGTCGATGGAGATCGTCGACGCCCACCACCATTTCTGGGATCCGGCGCGCAACTATCATCCCTGGCTGCGCGACGAGCCGCCGATCCCGTTCCGTTACGGCGACTACAACGCCATCCGCCGGCGCTATCTGCACGAGCAGTACCTGGACGATGCGCGCGACTATGCGGTGGCCGGCTCGGTATATGTCGAAACCGAGTGGGATCCGCGCGATCCCATCGGCGAGATGACTTACGTATCGGAGCTCCGCCAGATGGGCCTGCCGTCGGTCGCCGTCGGTCAGGCGTGGCTCGACCGCGCTGATGCCGGGAGTGTGCTGGAACGGCTGAGCGGTTTCGACTTCGTGCGCAGCGTGCGCCACAAGCCCCGACCGGGCGACATGCAGTCGGCGACGCGCTGGCGCAAGGGCTTCGCGCTGCTGGCCAGGAGGCTCGGCCGCTTCGACCTGCAGACGCCGTGGAATCATCTCGGCGACGCAGCAAGACTCGCCCACGACTTTCCCAGCATCATGATCTTCCTCAATCACACCGGCCTGCCGGCCGACCGCAGCCCCGAGGGGTTGGCGGGCTGGCGTAGGGCGATGGCCACCGTGGCGGCGGAGCCCAACGTCGTGGTGAAGATCTCGGGTCTCGGCACGCCCGGCATCGGCTGGACGGCCGCGGCCAACCGTCAGATCGTGCTGGCGGCCATTGAATTGTTCGGCGTCGAGCGCTGCATGTTCGCCAGCAATTTCCCGGTCGACAGCCTGTGCGCGAGCTTCGACGAGATTTATTGTGGGTTTGCCGCGATCGTGGCTGACTTCTCCGAGGAAGAGCGCGTTGCTCTGTTCGCGGGCAATGCGCGTCGTCTCTACGCCATCGGCGGCTGAACGATGTCTTATAAATTCGATTTTGCCTTCATGGCCGAGCGGTGGCCCGACTTCGTGGCCGGCGCCTGGCTCACCGTCCAGCTCACCGTGCTGGCGATCGCGCTGGGCTTCGCCCTCGGCACCGTGTGCGCGCTGGCGCGGGTCTATGGCGGACCGATGCTGCGCAGGCTGGTCGGCGCCTATGTCGAGGCGATCCGCAACACGCCGCTCCTGATCCAGATCTTCATCGTCTACTTCGGCCTCTCCAGCCTCGGGCTGAAGCTCAGCGCCGACGTCTCGGCGGTGATCGCGCTCACCGTCAACATGGGCGCCTATTCGACCGAGATCATGCGGGCCGGCATCCAGTCGATCCAGCGCACCCAGCTCGAGGCCGCCGATTGCCTGGGCCTCACCCGGCTGCAGACCATCCTGCATGTCGTCCTGTTGCCGGCGATGGAGCGCGTCTATCCAGCACTCTCCAGCCAGTTCGTGCTGCTGATGCTGGCCTCGTCCATCACCTCGCAGATCTCGGTCGAGGAGCTGACGGCGACCGCGAGCCTGGTGCAGTCCGACACCTACCGCAGCTTCGAGGTCTACCTCGTCGTGGCCGTGGTCTACCTGGCGCTGTCGGCGCTCTACCGCTTCGCCTTCTGGCTGATCGGGCTCGGCCTGTTCGAGCGCAAGCGCCGGCTGGGGACGCCGCTGTGAACCAGCTCGGCGCCAACCATCTGCTCTACCTGCTGATCGCGGCGCAATGGACGGTGCTGCTGTCGCTGATCGCCTTTGCCGGCGGCTCGGTGCTGGGCCTCGCCATCGCGCTGATGCGGGTGTCGAAGCTCGGCGCCCTGCGCGGCCTCGCCAGCGGTTACATCCAGCTGGTCCAGGGCACGCCGCTCCTGATCCTGCTGTTCCTGTCCTACTTCGGCCTCGGCATCATCGGGCTAAAGCTGGTGCCGCTGGTGGCGGCGGGCATCTCGCTCACCCTCTATGCCGGCGCCTTTCTGGGCGAGATCTGGCGCGGCTGCATCGAGGCGGTGCCGAAGACCCAGTGGGAGGCCTCGGACTGCCTCGGCCTCAACCGCGTCCAGCAATACGCCTACGTGATCCTGCCGCAGGCCGTGCGCATCGCCATTCCGCCCACCGTGGGCTTCATGGTGCAGATCGTGAAGAACACATCGCTTGCCTCGGTGATCGGCTTCGTCGAACTCGCGCGCGCCGGACAGATCGTCAACAACTCGACCTTCGAGCCGTTCGCGATCTTCTCCTGCGTCGCCGCCATCTATTTCGCGCTGTGCTATCCGCTGTCGGTGGCCAGCCGCTACCTCGAGAGGAAGGCCAATGCCGGAAGGTGAGGCTGTCGTCCGCGTCCAGGACGTGATCAAGGAATTCGGACCGCTGCGCGTGCTGGACGGCGTCGGCTTTGACGTGGTGCGCGGCCAGACCGTGGCGATCGTGGGCCGCAGCGGTTCGGGCAAGAGCACGCTGCTGCGCTGCATCGCCGGCCTGGAAACCATCCAGGGCGGCAATATCGAAGTCTGCGGTCACGCCGTCGGCCGGCCCGGCAGTGCGGCGCGCGCGCAGCTCCGCCGCGACGTCGGCATGGTGTTCCAGAGTTATAACCTCTTCCCGCACCTCAACGTCGAGCGAAACATCACGCTGGCGCTCACGCTTGTGAAGAAGGAATCGAAGGACGCGGCGCGGCAGAAGGCGGCGGAAGTGCTGCGGCTGGTCGGCCTCCCCGGCCAGCTTTTTGCCTACCCCGAGCAGCGCTCGGGCGG
>Ga0082335_1006345_pt1 | contig 15330 bp, 20 predicted proteins | sample Subgrocontami58m_FD_72375 | JGI IMG/M metagenome (GOLD analysis project Ga0082335, IMG submission 72375) | Subsurface groundwater microbial communities from S. Glens Falls, New York, USA - GMW37 contaminated, 5.8 m (SPADES assembly) (version 2) ...
CGCATCCTGGGGCTGGAGTAGGTCCCAAGGGTTGGGCTGTTCGCCCATTAAAGCGGTACGCGAGCTGGGTTCAGAACGTCGTGAGACAGTTCGGTCTCTATCCGGCGCGGGCGCAAGAGATTTGAGGGGGTCTGCCCTTAGTACGAGAGGACCGGGGTGGACAGACCGCTGGTGTATCGGTTGTCCCGCCAGGGGCATTGCCGAGTAGCTATGTCTGGTTAGGATAAGCGCTGAAAGCATCTAAGTGCGAAGCCATCCCCAAGATGAGATCTCTCACTCGAAAGAGGTAAGGCCGCAGGAAGACTACCTGTTTGATAGGCGGCATGTGTAAGGCGGGCAACCGTCTCAGCTAAGCCGTACTAACGGCCGAGGGCTTGACCTACATTAAATCACGGACGTAATCGAAGTTGCTATTCAATAAATACGGTGCTTTATGGTGCCTGGTGGTGCTTGATAGTGCTTAATCGTTCCGACGACAAAGCACAATCAAGCACCACCAGCAACAACAAAGCACAACAAAAACCGGTTAACTCCCCTGGTGATTTGAGCGAGGTGGAACCACCCGTTCCCATTCCGAACACGGAAGTGAAACGCCTCAGCGCAGACGATACTGAGGGGGCAGCTCTTTGGGAAAATATGCCATTGCCAGGGGTTAACATTGCGGGATGGAGCAGTGGCAGCTCGTCGGGCTCATAACCCGAAGGCCGTTGGTTCGAATCCAACTCCCGCTACCAGAATATAGCTTAAGCCCCTCGTAAGATCACAACATATTGTGGTTTTACGAGGGGCTTTTTTATTGCCTCTGGCGAGTTGCTAACGGATTGCTAACGGGAGTTTTTAACCTCTTCAGCTTCCCGCCTGGCCGGTATCAGCTTATCGAAGCCGGCGGCGGCGGCCTCCTGGAGGCCGGGGGCGACGTGGGAATAGGTGTCCAGGGTGATTTGTATGCCAGCATGGCCTAGGCGCTCGCTGACGATCTTGGGGTGAACTCCCTGCTTCAGCATGAGGGACGCGTGGGTATGGCGGGCATCATGCAGCCTGACCTGCCCGAGGCCCAGCCGGCGCACAAGCTTGATCCATGCGTGCGTTATCGTGTCCGGCAGCAATGGCTTACCGTCAAGCTGACCAAAGAGCAGGTCGCCATCTGAAAGCGATGCGCCCATCATGGCCCGGCCCCTTTCCTGCTTCTCCCGCCACTCCCTGAGCATCAGCATGGCCGATGGTGGCAACGCTACGGCCCGGCGCCCTTTGACCGTCTTGGGAGGCCTGAAGACGCTGCTTCCGTCCCTCAAGTGGTGGACCGTCCTCCTTATGTAAACCTGCCCAAAAAGTAAGTCTACGTCTTGCCAGCGTAGGGCCAGTACCTCTGATCGCCTCATGCCGGTGAAGAGGGCGAGATAGAAGATTTCGTAATAAGGGGTGTCCCTGGCCGCCTCGAGGAACCGGCTTACCTCGTCTTCATTCCAGATATGCAGCTCTGGCGAATGGACCCGCGGGGCGCTCACCGCATCAGCAGGATTATTCATCAGTATGCCCCACTTAACAGCGGTCTGCAGGGCAGTATGGAGGGTGATATGGTGATGCCTGACTGTCTTGGGACTGAGACCGCCTTTACCGTCCCGCCGGCCGTCCCTCAGCTTTTCGCCGTAATACTTCTGCAGGTGCTCGGGCTTAATGGACGTCAGGACCATCTGCCCCAGGCCGGGTATAAGGTGCTGGCGTATTATGTGCTCGTATCCTTCCGCAGTTCGAGGCGCCAAGTTCGGCCAGACGTAATCTTGCAGCCAACGGTCTAGGAACTCGGCAAGAGTGGTCTTTGTGGGCCGGACGTACGTCCCCTTGTTAATGGAATCAATCGTTTCCGCAAGTTTCGCGTCGGCTTCCTTCTTGCTGCCCTTGATACTGATCCATTGCTGCCTACGCTTGCCAGTGACCGGGTCCTGACCGAGCTCGAGAACGATTGTGTAACTGTCTTTACCCCTCTTGACTATGTGGCCTCTCATGATTGCCCCTCCTTACTCTTCGTATTCCTCAACTACAGGTTTGTTCTTGAGTTTCCTCTGCCGATGCCTCAGAGCACACAAGCTTTCGCCGGTACCTCCTGACGGGCAAAACCGCTGTCGCCCGTCTTGTACCAGGAAAGGCATCCCACATTCTGCACATTCGCGAACCGTCTCCCCCGTAACGATCCTGGCGAGATGCCAATAGATGACACTCAGGAGGGAATCAAAAGACGAGGCCAGCTCAAGCCTTCGCTGGCCCTTGCCCTCTTGCCTCTCTCCTATTTGGTTGTAAACTCCAACTAAGTTGGGGTTAATGATGAGGGCGATGATCCCACGTGCTTGTGCCCTTGGGTCGTCTTCTATGGGTTGAAAAACATTCCTGACAATGTGCTGCCTTCTCCCCGAGATTAAGCCGGAGTCGGATTTGGACCCGCGGAAGAGATCCGGGAACCGCAAAAGCGATTCGGTGACCTTCAGAACCTCAGCAAAGTCATGTTCTCTTAGAGCTCGATTTGCCTTCTCAACAGCATCGCGGGTGCCATCGGGGGTATTCAAAGAACCCAAGTATTGCTCCAGTTCCCGGGTAGCGTCCCGACGAAGTAGGCGGTGAAGGTCTAGCACTACCTGGATACCGCGAACATGCGCCCATACCCACCCAAGGGGATCACCCTCTGGACTATCGCTCGGGATGGACGCTCGCTCGTTTGGACCTAGTATGTCTAGGTAGCCGAGGACTCCCCATCGCTTTGCAAATGCAATTGCATCTAGTCTTTCCCCCACCAAAAGGCGTCCTATCTCCCCAACTATTGCAGGTGACAGAACCGGGAGATAGAACCGGGCCCCGAGCGGAAACGAGCGCTCCGCGGGCTTGAGCACCCCATTCTGGATTTTGTAGCTGCGGAACACCATCCACGTAGACAGGCTGCGCCATGATCCGGCTACGCGCCACTCCTCTTCTGTAGGCCATTTGTCCTTGAGCATTCCCATCTTAACGCCATCCTAACGGTAATTTGGCCTTATAAGCGTTGACACCGGCTGTGTTAAGAATATACTATCAGAAATAGAACAGTGATACAACAGGCCGGAGGAGGTAGACGGATGCAAAAAGAGAATGAAGATTGCCTAGTGATGAATCTTTGGCCAGAAACTGGGAAGAGGTTGAACCTATCCCGCCCAACGGTCTATGCGTATGCCCGCCAAGGGATCATCCCGGCTCTAAGGCTTGGCAATCGTTGGGTAGTGCCGAAAGCAGCCCTCGAGAAGATGCTGGCAGAAGCCGGTCAGGCGAAGTAACACAGTGGGCGCATACCGTTACAGGAGATGCCCGGACTGTGGTGCTGTCTTCCCTGGCGGTGATCTAAAGCCTGTTGATTACGGCCCCCACTGGCACGCTCTCGGAGGCTGCAAGCGCCGGTGTCCTCATTGCGGGCGAGTTGGCTATACGCAGGATTTCCCAATTACGAGCCCGCCTCGGGCAACGGTGAAGGCCTGACTGTGCGACGCTTCACCAAGAGCGAACCTTGCCCTATCTGCGGCGGCTGCCAGGAGGACCCACGCGGAGAAGGGAAGCGCTGCCACGGCGTTCGCTTTGATGACAAGTACGCACATTGTACCCGTGAAGAATACGCCCATGGCGTCCCTTTCAATGCTGGGACCCAAGCCTATCCTCATCGCCTGAATGGAGACTGTAAATGCGGTGTCCGGCATGATCCGGCGCCAGTGCCCAGCAATGGCCATAGGTCGACTCACGAAAAGAAGGTGGTCAAGAAATATCGGTGGAAGGTGCTGGATGAACCTGGAAGAGTTGTCGAGCATGTGAGACTGGATTTCGATGACGGCAGCAAAGAGTATCCCTGGTACACCAATGGCAAGCCGGGCCTAAACGGCTTCAAGAAGGCTGACCTTCCCCTTTATGGAGTTGGCAATCTCAAATCGGCAGAGCCTGGAAGCACAGTGGTGCTAGTGGAAGGCGAGAAGGCATGTGATGCTCTCAACGAACGAGGCATCTTGGCCGTGGCGGCCGTAACCGGCGCCCCTGCCTGCCCTTCAGAAGGAACGCTGCGGCCCCTACGGGACTATGACGTTGTGACCTGGGCAGATGCCGACGACCCCGGCGCCGAGCTAGGAAAGATGGAAGCGACAGCACTGGCGGCGATGGGCACCACAGTGAGAATGCTTAGCTGGCCAGAAGCACCGCACAAGGGGGACGCGTACGATTTCTTTGCAATGGGCGGGACGGCTGAACAGGCAATGGCCATGATAAAGGCCGCTCCGAGGTGGGACGCTCCTGCAGGAGAAAGCCTAGGATTCGAAGTAGTTACGCATGATGACCTGCTAGGTAAGGACTTCCCGGCGCAGCGCTGGGTACTAGAAGGGCTAATTGTCGATGACGGCTTAACGATGTTAGGCGCCAAGAAGAAGATGGGTAAGACCTGGATGGTCTTGCAGATTGCCCAAGCTGTAGCTGACGGCACAAGCGTATTGGGACGGAAGGCATCGCAGGGTAGTGTCATTTACCTCTGTCTCGAAGATGGCCAGAGGCGGCTGCAAGGTCGCCTCCAAAAGCAACGCACAAAGCCAGGCCTGCCGATAACCTACATCACACGGTTTGAACCTCTGGACGGTAAGGGCTTTGCACAGTTGAAGGCCCTTATACAGCAGCGAGTTCCCCGGCTGGTGATTATCGACACACTCGCGGCGGCTAAGACGGCCAAGACTGATGAAAACGCTGCCGGAGATATGGGGGACCTGCTTGGTGATCTTCGCAGGCTGGCCCAGGACACCCATTGCTCCATCCTTGTTGTGGCCCACCATGGCAAGGCCAGCTATGGTGACCCTGGCAACGATATTAGAGGGTCCTCTGCCGTAGGCGGTGCCGCGGACGTAAACATAGGGCTTTACAAGGTCGAAGACAGCACGGCCCGGATTCTTAAGGCAGAAGGCCGGGACCTCGAGGAAACTGAGCTCCGGATTATCTTTGATGCTGCAGAGACTTGGTCCTGGCAACTTGTCGGGGATGCCCGGCAGATAGCCCGCAATGAAGCGGACCAAGACGTTCTTGGGGCCTTAGCGGTACTCGGGGAAGCTGACGCCGGCGCCGTGGCCAGGGAAACGGGCAAGGCCAGGCCGTCAGTTATTCCAGTGCTGAAGCGCCTTGCTGCAGAGGGTAAGTTGGCAACTAAAGCCTTCAAAGAGGGCAAGGTAACAAAGGTTGTCTATACCGTAAAAGGTAGGGAATTACCTGACATATCCAACACTACTATTACACCCAACATGCCCGACATGTCCTACACCGTCAATAAGAGGGTGTCTGACGGTGTCACGGTGTCGGACGTGTCGGGCATTTCCGTGGCACCGGTTACACCGTTAAATGGTGCGTGCGACTACCACCCCGGACCATGTGAGACGTGCGATGCGCAAGAAGAGTGCAGGAATGGCTAGAGCTGGCACTATCGGAGACTGCCATTACCTGGCAAACGTGAATAGGTTATGAGGGCATAGCGATGAGACAGTTTAGAAACAAAGGCCCGAGGCGTCCCGGCGGGGTTATCTTCCGGCCGCCGACATTGGAGGAGCGCCTCGCCGCAATCAATTCTGTGGCCATGCGCCGGCTGCGGGAGCTCAAGGAATGGCAGCAGCGGGAGACCGGCAAGGAGATCGCCCGGGCCTTCGGCGGCGATGCCCAGCGTTGGGGTGCTCTGGCGTCCCAGGTTTGGGCCAGAGCCGAGGCACTCCATGACGAGATGGGCGCCGCCTCCGAAGGCCAGACACCCGAGGCGATAGTCCGAGCGTTGGCCGTCGAGCTGGGGATTAATCCGGATGGAGCCGTCGCCGCGTGTGGGAAGCTGGGCGGGTTGGAGGCAGTGCGCGGGTAGGGGTAGGGGGGGGTTAAAAGTCTGGTGCGAGCGTGTCCAGACCGCACACCCAGTCTGAATAGATTGTGCGTGTACCCGGTTCAAATGAAATTTTGGGAGGCCTGAAATGGCGAGGAAGAGGGCGCCTGACCACTTAGGGCTAGAGACCCAGCGTTGGTGGCTGAAGGTGACTCGCGAGTTTGAGCTTGACGATCATCACTTGAAGCTGCTTACCCTGGCCGGCGAAGCTTGGGACCGCTGCCAGGAGGCCAGGGAGCGCATAGCCCAGGACGGTGCTTACCTGCCGGATAGATTCGGCCAACTAAGAGCCCACCCAGCAATTGCAGTGGAACGGGATAGCAAGATCGCCTTTTGCCGGTTATTAAGAGAGTTGGACTTGGACGTGTCCGTATCAGAGCCGAAGCGGCCACCAATGCTGAGGCGGTACGCCTGATGCCACGGCGACGGGTTCACGGAAAGAGGCGGTCAGGTGAGCTCACCCACGAGGAAGAATGGTCTTTGTTGCTGCATTCCAGGACTCGAGATGACTGCAATATCTGTGCAATTGCGGTGACATGCACCTATCAATGCTGGGTATTCCGAAGCAATAAGGAACGGCGCCGGTACTGGCAGGAACATAGGGACAAGCTGCTGCAGGTGGTAAACCAGGGAACCCGGCCTCAGGCATGGTGGGATTACGAGGCGCCCGGACCGAAGCTTCCCGATGAGGGCGAATGGGAGGCGTTGGCCCGGCTGGGCTGCCTGACGCCTGAGGAGACGGATTACTTCGAGAGCCGGGGGCTACTACCACTCAAGAGGCAGCCTACTGGAGCGGACCCGAGAGAGATTTTGAGGGATGCCTAACGGCTGGGCCGTGGTGATTGCGTGGCGAGTTGCGGTGAGAGCGAGTGAAACCGGGGCAACCGGTTGTGAAGGCGAGGTAAGACGTTGCAAAAGCGCGTGATTATGCGAGGCAATGATAAACAAGCAATCAACCATATAAAGGGGGTGCATCGTGGCAACTAGTGCCGAGTTGGCCGTGCTTTTAACTTTACAAGATCAGGCTTCAGGGCCGGCGAAGGCCGCGGGTCTATCCTTTGATGGCCTCAAGGCCGCGGCCATGGCCGCCGGCGCTGCCGCAACCAGTATGGCGGGCTTCCTGTCGGACGTATCCCGAGAAGCTGCAGCAGACGCCGCCGCCATGGAGGCCGTGAGGGTAGCGGTCGAGAACAGCGGAGGCAGTTGGGGCGATGCAGAGGGCGAGATAAGCGCCTTCATCGACTCCATGCGGGACTCTGCTGCCATAGCCGATGACAAAATGAAACCGGTTTTGGCCTCTTTGGTGGCCTCTACCAAGGACTACGGCAAGGCACTTGATTTAGCATCACTGGCCGCGGACATTGCCAGGGGCAAGAACATGAGCCTGGAAGCTGCGGCGGACCTGGTTGGCAAGGTGGCCATGGGGAATACTGGCATCCTGAAGCGTTATGGCATCACGCTTGATGACAACGCCACATCGCAAGAGGCCTTAGCCGAACTGCAGGAGCGGTTTGCAGGCCAGGCTGAAGCCTACGGGCAAACCACTCAAGGGCAACTTGAGGCGACATCCCTTCGCATTGGCGACTTCCGTGAAAGCCTGGGCGGCGCACTCGGGGCCATGCAGCCGGTATTCGCCATGCTGCCGGGACTAAGTACCGCTTGGTCTGGCCTCGGGGCCCTCATTGGGGGAGCAACGCCTAAACTCATTGCCCAAACAGTCGCAACAATAGCGCATGCGGTGGCATCTGGTGCCATGACGGTGGCAACTCTAGCAATGACCGTTGCCCAAGGCGCATTGAACGCAGTCATGAGCGCCAATCCACTGATGCTGGTAGTTATCGCCCTGGCTGCAGTAGCCGCCGCAATCATCTACCTGTACAACAACAGCGAAGACTTCCGGAATCTTGTAGACAAGCTGCTCCAGATCCTGGGTGATGCTGTGGGCGGTGTCCTGGCTGCATTTGGAGCTGCAATTCAGGGCATAGGTGACATTCTCGGCGCTGTAGGGGGAGCGATTGGCGCTTTCGCTGGCGGAGTGGGTGAGGCTATAGGGGCAGCGGGCGGCGCAATAGGCAGTTTCCCTGGCACCGTAGGAAGCGCTTTCAGCGCTGCGGGTGAGGCCGTTGGGACATTTGCGGGTAACTTCGGCAGCACATTGAGCGGATTGCCTGGTATGATACCGAATCTGCTAGACGCTGGCACAGGCATGGTCAATGGGCTCTGGCAAGGAATGCAGAGTGCATGGAGTGGCCTGGAGTGGAACATTAGATCACTCTTTGAAGGCATAAAGAATCTGGTACCGGACCTTTGGGAGGCGGGCGAAAAGCTCATTAAAAGCATCTGGCTCGGCCTCGAGCGAGCATGGAATGATATGATCTCGTGGTTTAGGCAGAAGTGGGAAGACCTGCGGGGGATACTGCCGTTCTCTGAGCCCAAAGACCCCACCAGCCCGCTCAGGGGCCTCTCTAAGAGTGGCGAAAGCATCATGAATCAGATCCTTGAGGGGATGCGCAGTGTTCCGGTTACCCTACCTTTCAGTGCTGACTCGCTGGTAGGGCATGTACCTGCTCTTTCGGCAATGGGAGGGGCAGGCACCCAATCCGGAGGGAATACCTACGTGTTTAACGTCAACGTAAGTGGTAATACCATGCTAGGCAACGACCGCGGCGTAGCGATAGAGCTTGCCCGGATACTTAAGCCTGAGCTGGACGGCCTTGTCAGTATGAGCGGGTGATTGGTGGCGCTCAGCGGATAAGAAGCGATTAACGAAGAAAGGGGACAAGGAAATGGCAACACAGATCAACGAAGGACACAGAAAACTACTGGATAGGCTCCTTTCGGGGCCACTCGGCAAGAAGATGGCTGTCGAGGAGGCCTCGGAACGCCACCAACAGCGCAAGGAGGCGGCGGCGGCAATCAAGGCGGTCGAGAAGGATCGTGAGCAAGCTTTGCCCAAGCTCATCCTGGCCAAGGACAAGCTCATGGAGGAATGGAATGCAGCCCATCTGGCCCTGCAGGAGCTAGGCGTGCGGGTGAGGCAGGCGGAAGGCGATCTGCGCTCAGCATCCTGGGGCTACGACAGAGCAATCCAGGCTCAGGAGGGCATTCTCCGGGAACTGACACCCGCGGAGCTTATTGGCGACTTCCGGCGGGAGCTGGTAGGCCTCTTTGACGAGGTGTGTGCGAATGTTTACTCAAGCTCTGGCCACTCGGGGATGTATGAGGATGAAAGACGGGCGGCGGCAAAAGCTGCTGAGGAATGGCGAGCAGCACAGGACAAGAGCCTAACAGCCGTCAAGGCGGCTCTAGATGAATTAAACAACATCCACCTCCTGCCCCTCAGTGACGAGGAGTTTGAGGCCAAGATTGAGGCTATGCGGACCACTGTCCTGGCCTCTATGGGGCGGTAGGGCCCATGATCGCCGAATACAGTCTACTTCCATCTACTCTGACCTGCTGGCCGAGTTTGCCCTTTCTCGGCCAGCAGGACGATTTATCCCGGCGCCAGGCACGCCTGGAGGCCTTGCAGAAGCAGCCTTACAGGGTCTACCGTGGCGAGGATGCCACTCTGAAGGCCCGACGCCTGGAGATGGCCAGAATCAGTGGGGATAATTGGGGCAGCGCTTACGGGGGTAACCCATGGGCACTGGCCAGGAATCAGAAGGCGCGGGTAGAGTTAGTATCACCCGCTCGATTGCTGGAGATACGGGGCTATGCACCCGGTCCAGGAAGGCAAATCATGGGACTCATACGGCCGGGCCGGAGATCGGGCCAGTGCAACATCTACATTGACGCTACCTTGACCTCTGCGCAGATAGACGAGACCCTTGCCCATGAATTGTCACACGCATTGCATTCTGGCTCTGAGTGGACGGAGGAGATGCACGACGAGTTTGCCAAGAGCTTCATGGCCTGTCGATGAGAACAGGCAATATCGGCCACAGGCCTGACCTGTCGGACGCCTTGATAGGCGGGGGCATTGTGCTGATGAGTGCTGGCCTCTGGCAGCTCTCACCGTGGCATGTGGCGGTCCTGCTGGGGGCCGTAGCATTGGCTGTTGGCGTCTTCAGCAGCCAGCGATAACCCTGAAACAATGGAGGTAGAGCGGTGACCGTCATCAACATGCGCGGCTGGGATGAGCTGGAAAAGAAGCTCAGGTCCAACGAATTCTACGCGGGGCCAGTGAGAGAGTTATTCAAGGAGATGGCCGACTACGGCACACAGCAACTCAGTAAACGAGCACCGAAAGGCCAGACGGGAACCCTTGCAGGCAGCGTTGAGTCCAAAACTGACGTTAAAGACTCAGGAGGCCCGCTCAAGTACTGGATCAAGTTTACCAGCAACGCTGAGAATGCTTCGGGCTACCGCTACGGCTTTGCACTCAATGCTGGCCGGCGCAAGACGAAAAACGGGTATAGTGAGTACACCCGTAGGCGGACAGGCAAGCCTACCAAGGCATGGTTTACCGGGCTGAGGAACAGTCTCCGGAACCGGGTCAGAAGCAACATGAGAAAGGTTGGACAGGCGATAGAAGGCAACTGGAAGGGTAAGTAAGTGCTAAATGACTTGCCATTGGCTCAGGAGCCCTGGAGGTGCGGAGGCTGCAAGAGGCTGCTTGGTAAACTCCTTCCCGTACCGGGACAGGTCCTCGAGATCAAATGCGGGTCCTGCAACAGCTTCAACCATCTGTGGATAGTCGGACCGTCAATGCTTGGGCCGGTCACCGCGGCAGAACAGCCGAGGGCGCTAGAGTCGCCGTGATTGTGCCACTGATAGCGGGGGGAGGGTAGTGGGTCAGTTTGAAATAGAACGGATGAACGAATTGACTGTTGACAGGGGCTAGGGGATGTGCTAGAGTAGGGTCAATTCGGGATACCGAAGGTGGATAGCCCGTAAGGGCTAGCGCATGAGGTCGGGTTAATTCCCGGCCTTTATGTTTTAGATGAGTTTCTTCCCGATCCTGTCATACTTGTGTTGGAAAATCGCGGCTAGTCGCGTCCCGAAGCACGGTTCAAACGGGGTCTGCCTCTTCGTGTACAGAATATGCATCTTCGAAGGATGCGCCAGCAGGTCGGCAAACTGCAAGCCAGCGCTGTTCTTTTTCTTGTACATGATTTTTAGTTCCCTGCTTGCAAGAACCTCTTGCAGATCACTAGACGAGACAAAAGAGGTTCCCTCGTTCCACAACTTCCGGTATGTCTGTTTTAGAGCAAGGTCTTCAGTCCCACCCCTACCTTCTGCTATTACATCGCCAGTCGCGTTATGAAACATCAGGAATCCCCTATAACGCTCAAGGAGCAGCGCTAAGCATCGGTGATACGGATGGATTGCTGCTTGCCCCCAACGAAGCTTGTGATTCTTCTTATCAAGAACGACCGTGATCATGGAAAATTTGGCGCTCTGTACGAAATCGATGAAGTCTCGTTCCCACCTTGCGTTTCGGTCGGGGTCATCTAGGATGCCAAACGCATGACGCCGGTTGTAAATGTCCTCCCGATGTAGTATCAGGGGGTCATCGGGGTTGTGTGGAAAGTGCTCTTGTTTCAACTGCTCTAGTGAGGGCTGAAACTCAAGGCGGTAGTAGTCAGACTCTATAGCTACGCCCGTAAGCCCTAGGTAGCGGCACCTGTAGTGATCAAGGTTCTTGTAGGTATGATCACCAGACTCGTCAACGTACAGGTGATAGCGCACGGAGCCATTTTACCATAGTGGGCGATCGAATGGGGTGTTTTTTCAGCCTAATGTGCGCCATGATTTTCTATTTCTGCTGTTGAAAGTTGGCTCACGGAGTTCCTCGGCAAATACGGCTTCGAAGTAGAGTTCGAGTAACCTAGCCCGGTCTGTCTGCCTGTCTGTCGTTTGTCCCGCGTGCACCCCCTTGACCGTCGTGGTATAATCCAGCCAACAAAGACGCTCGCCAAGGCGGGCATTGCACCTAGAAAAATGAAAGCGCCCCCGGAAGGTGTTGAAAGCACCAACCGGAGGCTAACCCACCAAGTCGATAAGAGCGACCTGGCAGGCTAAAGGCATTTTAGCATAGCTGTTCAAGCCGTTCTACGTATTGGTGGAGCGGCTTTCTTCTTTCTGGGAGCAGAAAGGGAAGGACATGCCATACGAAGCGGGGGAATTCAGAATGACGGTGGGGCTAGATTCACTGATAGGCTTCGGGATAGAACGGGGCGATATCATCACAGTGAAGATGCTTGAGAAAGACGAACTTGAAGACGGCAAGCTCTACATCGTCGGGCATCCGATGAAGAGGGTAAGCGAGGAATTAACAGAAGTCCGGATGTCAATTATCCGAGCACACGTTGTAGAAGGAGGCTACCGTCTGGAAGCGCCAAATGGTAAATCCCGGGTAGTGAAGTCCATAGGTCATATCTTCGGTCGGATCACCGAGTTGCAGAAGCCGGCCAGGCATCTATAGAGGAATTCCGATTCCTTGAGAAAGGAGGACGGCGCCAAGAGACCTGGTTAGCCCACCAGAGGGACCGGGGAGCTGCACAACTGACTTGAAAGAGGAGGTAGGCGCCCCAGCCGGGCAGATCTCCGGTCCCCTATGGCTAACCAGGCAACGCGCCTGCATTGAGTGGGAGGTAACGCATAATGTCAGAGCGACACGTCCGGGCCAGCAAACTGGCTCATCCTGACCAACTTTGTCCCCATTGCCAGGGGACCGGGCGAGTCAGCGCTCCGACCCGCTCCGCAGCCGGACGCAAAGGCGGGAACCAGAACGTCATTAACGCCCGGAGAGGCGTCAAGAAGGACGGCAGTCCCGCCATGAGCATGAGCGAACGCTCGAAGCTAGCCCGTAGATATAAGAGGCTCACCATCGCGAACATAGAGGACAGATGATGCGACCGGCGCGCCCCCGAAAGGGGGCTTCTGTGCTATTTAGTGGGCTGCCTTCTTTTGAGCCATGGGCAGATATTGCCTTGCTGGCAAGCCTGCTAGACCGGGGCGCCCCACTAAAATGGTTGTGGTGGTATCTGTGTAGACCATGGAGCCCTGGACGATGTAACCAGTATTAGTGATGATAGTCCCCGTTGGCAGCAGCGGATCAAGTACGGTCCTGAACGTTATCGTCATGGCTGAGCCGGCCGCCACAAATCCGCTCCATTGAACGCGCCGACTCGATTCGTCATAGCTCAGGCCTCCGGTGACTGTGCCACTAATAACCCTCGAAACTGAGCCAGGAACATAGCTTACCTCGCTGGGCAGCGGATCATAGAAGGTGCCGCTGAGGTTTTCCTTGTCCGTGTTATTGATAGCGACTGTGTAGGTGATCGTATCGCCGGGGTAGGCTGTAGGCTTGTCTACGGACTTGGTCATGCACGATATGCTGAAGAGTGCCACCACCACCGCCAGGGTTACCATGAGCGCCTTCGACATGGCTTGCCTCCTGGGTGGACTTGGGGCTATCTTACTCCGTTTCTGAACTGGCCTGCTAGCCGCAGTATCAGGCTTATGTTATGCTCGGGCCAATAATCGGGAGGTCACAACCTTGACCGAAACAGCATTCTATCTCGGCCTCTCCGGCACGATCTTGTCGCTGCTATCGTTAGGGTGGCAGGTCGCCCAGTACATCCTGAAGTCACGGCCTAGGATGCGCCTAAAGGCGTGCTTTGCGACGATAGAAGGGGACCTTATAAGGCACTATGACAGGCCACCATCACCCCCAGAACGGAAGCGTACCTCCCACCCGACACAGATGAGCATAGCAATAGCCAATGTGGGTGAGGTGCCGATCTGCCTTGAAGAAGGCGGTTTATTGCTGACGCAGAGAAAGCGCTGGATCCGGAGAGCAGAAGCCAGGATTAGAGTTCCTCCAATGCAGTGGACGCAACGCCTACCCCATGACTTGGCCCGCGGTCAGGCGTATTCACTCTTTGCGGAATTCACCGTGATCCAGCGTGAGCTTAACGGAGCGCCACCAGGCTATCGTTTGAAGTACATGTACTTCCGTGACTCCACCAACAAGCGTTATCTCAAGAAGCTTTCCCGGAGTCTTGTGGAGGATATCACAACCTGGAAAGACGTGCTTCCTTGAAGTCACGCCGACACTGCCACCAGCAGGCTAGTGACCTCGGGTTAGCCTGGACGCAAAGCTAGATTCTGCTAACGGATTGCTAACGAACTGGTTTTGCCGGGCTTTCACCAGACATTATTCTAGCTTTGAAATGGGCTTTTACACGAAAACCAATCTGCCCCGGCTTATATCTAAGATAACCTGTTTTCCTTCCTGCCTTTAGACTCATAACCCGAAGGCCGTTGGTTCGAATCCAACTCCCGTTACCAGACTTAACACGGGCCCTGACTAGAAGTCACAAGAAATTGCGATTTCAGGTCAGGGCCTTTTTGCTTTCAGGGACGTCCGGTCAGGGCTAGATGTTGCTCCTTGGTGAGAGGGTAGGGGAAATGGCGCTATAGATGGCGTTAAAGGTTTCCGCGATGAACTTCTTCCTGTACTCCGCTTTTCGGTCCTCTGGTAAGGCTTCCAGCAGCAGCTCCGGGCTTCAGCTAAAGGAATACCTGATAGCCTTTTGCCGGCAGCCGTCAACGCACGTCCCGCACAGAATGCACTCGGTATCCTTGATCGTCTGCGCCTGGACCATTCGGTTGACGTCCAGGCTCATAGGACAGTTCTTGGTACAGGTCTTGCAGTCAATGCATTTGCTCTTGTCTGCCCTCAGGTGAAGCGCCGGCAGTCTAAGGGCATCCCTCATCTTGCTCCCGATAACCATGAACGGGGCCATCCAGCAGACGTAATGACAAAAAGCCCGCCTGCCGATGGCGACCGCGGGTACGGCTATGAGGGCCAGAACGAGGTAGAAGACGAAATAGTTGCCTGGCTCGGAGACGGACACACCGCTCTCTAGACGCAAGAAAGGATCAATGCTACGCGGCCACCCGCACCGACTGCGAGGAGTGCGATAATACCGATCCACGGGACCCAGAGGCCATACTTGATCCAGTTGTACCTGCCCCCTTTTACCGCCGTGCCCTTCACCGTGAAACAGGACTCCTGTAGCCCTGCACCTGGACATAGCCAGCCACAGAAAGACCTCCGTAGGAAGATAGAAGAGAGCCAAAGGGAGCCAAAGAATATGAAGCTGCCGGAGACAATTCCCTGGGAGGCGCCTTCGATGATGAGCGCCGGTGAGAAGAAGTTCAAGGTAACCGGTAGGAGCAGAAAAGAAAGAAGTATCAGGCCCTTCCGAATTCTCTGCCTTCGCATTGCCAATCCTCCTCTGAGGCTATAATATGATGCAACGCCGCCGACCTGGTGCCGAAACACAAGAAACCCTTAGCTTAGTTTTTGGTGCAAAAAGAGCCTCGGCGGGTTAGGATGAAGTTGTGAACACATCCAAATCCGCTGGGAGGCTCATCGTCATGATAATCGATCGGTACGATCCCGTAAACCTCTTTGAGCT
>Ga0082335_1006347_pt1 | contig 15325 bp, 9 predicted proteins | sample Subgrocontami58m_FD_72375 | JGI IMG/M metagenome (GOLD analysis project Ga0082335, IMG submission 72375) | Subsurface groundwater microbial communities from S. Glens Falls, New York, USA - GMW37 contaminated, 5.8 m (SPADES assembly) (version 2) ...
TGGCTGGCCCACTCTGCTGATAGCAGGTGGTCCTCTTTTCGTGAGCGCAGGTGGGTCGATTTAGCGGAGCGCCATAGCCCCCGCGAGCACTCTCGCGACGATCCGTACACCATCACCGGCCATGTGGCCGATCAGATGCGGGCGGTCCGTCGCGTGCTCTTCGACTCGGTGAGCGCCGCGCTGGTCAGCGCGCTCAGGGGTGCGGAACCCCGAGTTGGCGACAGATCGCGCGCACCGTACCCATCACGATGTCGCGGTGCCTGGGCACCGAGCCCTGCCGGGTACCATCTGCGTTGCGCCAGATATCGTGCCCCCCTCCGTGGCGCACGAAAACACATCCGAGCAGTCGAAGATGGCGCTCCAGATCGCCTCGTCGCACGAGCAACTACCTCTCGATGGGGATCACTGCATTTCGGGGGTTCGTTGCATCTCATTGTCCTTATGTGACACTCTCCGTCAAGTCCCAATCTGGCGGCTCCATTACAACTGCTCGAGAATTCAACAGAGATTTTCTTTTCGAATCGCCGACGGGGATTGTCTCCACCTCGCGCTCCGTACCGATCGTGCACCGCACATCCGAATCAATCCGGGCAAGCGCCCGCTTGATCGCCGCATCAGCGCGTCGCCGGGACACCGCCCACCCGATCTCGAACCGCACCCACCAGCTCACGCATGCGAGCGCATCACGAGTGTTCCAGTGGTGTTTGTCCACGAGCGCCCGCACGCCGCGAGCAAGAGGCCGGGCGCTGAGCGGCGGTCGGCGAATTCTCGTACGTGCACGTGCACAAGAGCGGCACATGACGAGCAGGTCGAGAGCCGCGCCGACCGTCGCGACTGTGCGTCCTGGCCGCCCAGTTGCGTGTCCGCCGTCCGGGCGATACTCGACATCATAGGTTGGCGCAACACACGGGGGGAGTGTCTTGTATAGAATGGCACCCGTCCACGGCCCCAGCATGAGAAGCGCAATGCGGTGCATGCTATTGGGCGGGCCGTAGAGCTGTTCACGCCAGAGGAGATTCGGCCAACGCCTCGCAAGCGCGCTCAGGAGCTCATTCCGCTGTGCCGACCACCACCAGCAGAGCCAGCGTCCCGCCAGGCGTCTGGCGCCCACGTCGAGCACACCGAGCAACCGCGCCTTGCACTCTCCGTAGTCGCGGAGCCACCGCCGGCGCTTCTGCTCCGCTGAGTGCCACCCGCGATGCGCGAACCAAAGGTCCCACTCGAAGCGCCCGCGTAAGGAGTGAAAATCGGGGATCAGCCGTTCACCGCCATGCCACCGGCCTTCCCGGTCGAACAGTTCGACAAGCGGAGACCAGTTCCACGGGGGGATCATTTGGGCAGCGGCAATAGCTTGGAACCCGCTCCACCTTGTGGGCGGAAGCTCCGTGGCGGTCGCTGTCGGCGAAGTGTTTGACTTTGGCCCTCTCGAGCGGGAGTTTCGGGCGTGCGTCCTCACAGCATCGCCCCCAACGTCTCGGCAATCAAGCGCTCATCTTACCCAAGCAGTGATACTTGCGTGCCTGGGGGCCGGCGCCGCCTTGTGACGGCGTATCCCTCAGCTACCAGTTTGTTTCCTTCAGCAAGGACAAGCGCCCGAGCCCGCCGCGTACTGACCTGCCACGCGGGCGCACACGTTCGCGACCACCATAGCACGCACTCAACCGCCTCCTCGGAGGTCGGTCGCCCTCCAATTCCGTCCCACTTCCAACGATCCACCAGCACTCGCCACATGCGAGCAAGCGCACGCGTAGGCATACAGGGACGACGCACTTGCGTACGCTCATTGATCTTCCGACGCAGTTCGTCCAAGTGTTCGAGCAGCCACCGTTGGACCGAGGGGAAGCGCTTCCGCAGATCCTGCGAAGCACTGGGTAACCTGCTAATCCGCCACCGCGCGAGCCACCGCCGGGCCTGCGGCCGCCCATCCCGGTCTAGCGAGATGAGAACGACCTCAACGCCACCAATGGGGATGCACTTCTTCGGGTTCCCCTGGAATTCCAGCAGCAGCTTGCGTCGCGCTTCGACAGCTGAAGGTTGCGTGTCGCGAATTCGCTTGCCAACCAGGAACTCACCGGTAAGCCCGTCTATCGAATCCTCCATGGCGACGTGCCTGCCGCTGACAACGGCAGAAAGCGCGCAACTCACACTGCGCTCTCGCGCCCACTCCCGATCGGCGTACCAAGCCGCAATGAATGCACTCCACTTGCCGGGACACAAACCAGGGGTGGATGCGGCCGAGCGGTTGGTCGGCGGGGGCTGTCGAATCTTCGATTTGCAATGGTGAGATTTCGACCGGCGAGATTTCGACCGGCGAGACTTCGCCATGCCAGTCCCCTACAGCGGGCTGGGGCCGCGGAAAAGCGGGAGATCCTCCGGATGGTGGAGGCTGGTCTCTCGAAGCAGTGCGATGAGCCGCTTCCTTACGGACGCACGGGTCCTACCCTGGGTGATCATCCCGGGGTACTCGCGGATCTGTCCGACAAACTGGCCGGAGGGATCACGCCGGATGGCGAAGGTCACGCGCACGGCCGTGCGTACGACAACGGTCTCTGGCATATCACACTTGCACTGAGATTCCATGCTTCGTTTGCCGACAGAGCAGGCAGACATGCGCCCTCGTTTCGAAGCGACGCTCCCGCATCGATGGCTATTGTATTCCGGCACCGCACCCGGAAGCAAGCGCGGGATCTCACTGCGTCTCACCGCGGGATCACCCGGGTCACCCAGCCTCGGCATCATCGTCTCAAAGGGCGCGCGGAAGCGCATCAACCGAGCGGTCGACCCCGCCCCTCACCCCCCCACCCCGCCCCCCCGAATCAGCCCGATCAAATCCTCCGTGCTCAGCTTCGCCGCCTGGTCGGTCCCTGCGAGCACGCCCGCGACCAGGTCGCGCTTGTCGGCATGCAGCGCGAGAATCTGTTCCTCGATCGTGCCCGCGGCCACGATCCGGTACACCATCACCGGCTTCGTCTGGCCGATCCGATGCGCGCGGTCCGTCGCCTGGTCCTCCACCGCGGGGTTCCACCACGGATCCAGGTGGATCACATAATCCGCGCCGGTCAGGTTCAGCCCCGTCCCGCCCGCCTTGAGCGAGATCAGGAACAGGTCCCCCTCCCCGCGCTGGAATGCAGTGACCGCCTCGTCGCGCTTGGCCGGCGGCGTCGAACCGTCCAGGTACTGGTACGTCACGCGCCGCGCATCCAGCTCCGCGCGCACCAGCGCCAGGTGGCTCGTGAACTGGCTGAACACGAGCGCCCGATGGCCTTCCGCGCGCAGCTCCTCCACCGTATCCAGGAACACTTGCAGTTTCGCCGAGCCCGCGTCCGCTTCGGGGAAGACCAGCCGCGGGTGGCACGCAAGCTGCCGCAGCCGGGTGAGCGCCGCGAGCACGACGAATCGGCGGTCCTCGGACCCGCCCGTTCCCGCACCCTCCAGCTTCTCCAGCGCCGCGAGGCGCGCCGACTCGTACAGCTTGCGCTCGGCCGGCGACAGCTCGGCGGAAAGCCGCACCTCGGTGCGCGCGGGCAAGTCCTTCAGCACCTCCGACTTGGTCCGGCGCAGCACGAAAGGCCGGACCAGGCGCGCCAGCGTGTCGCGGCGCCGGCCGTTGCGCTCGCGCTCGATCGGCACGGCGAAGCGGGTGCGGAACTCCTCCCAACTGCCGAACAGACCCGGCGAGACGGCGCGGAAGAGGCTCCAGAGGTCGCCGAGATGGTTCTCGACCGGCGTGCCGGTGAGGGCGAAGCGCCAGTCGGCCGCGATCCGGCGGATCGCCTGGGCGCTCTTGGTCCGGCTGTTCTTGACGAACTGGGCCTCGTCGAGAAGGAAGGTGCCCCAGCGCACGGCCGAGAGCCGCTCGACGTCGCGCAGCAGCAGCCCGTAACTGGTGATCACGAGGTCGCCGGGGCCGAAGGCCGGGGGCGCCCCAGCGGCGCGGTCCGTCTCCCGGTAGAGGACCGGGGCAAGCCCGGGCGCGAAACGGCGGGTCTCGCGCAGCCAATTGGTGCCGACGGAGACCGGGGCGACGACGAGCGCGGGTCCGAGCGAAGCGCGGGCGACGAGGACCGCGAGCGCTTGCACGGTCTTTCCGAGACCCATGTCGTCGGCGAGGCAGCCGCCGACGCCCCATTCGGCGAGGCGGCGCATCCAGACGTACCCTTCGCGCTGGTACGGCCGCAGCTCCGCGGTGAAGCCCTCCGGAAGCTCCGGAGAAATGGACATGGCGGACGTGAAGCGCTGCTCGAGCTCGCGCCACGCGGCGCAGGCCTTCACGGTGCCGGCCTCGCGGATCAATTCCGCCAGGAGCGGCGCTGCGGTCGGACCCAGCTCGGCTTGTCCACGGGCGCCGTGCACCGCCTGAGCCACCGTCCCGAGCCGCCCGCCGAGCTCGTCCGCGATGCGCAGCCACTTGCCGCCGGTCACCGGCACGTAGCGACGGCCCTGGCGCAAGGCTTCGAGCAGGTCGGCGAGCGGCACGGTCTCGCCGTCGACCTCCACGCTGCCGCCGAGGCCGAACCAGTCGCGATTCCGGGTGAGGCCGACCCGCAAGTCGCGCATCGTCGCGGGCCGGGTGACGTCGCGGATGCGCCCGTCTTCGGGCCACTCGACGACGAGGTCGTCGCCCGCGGCGGCCTGGAGTTGAACCACGAGGTCGAGCGCCGCGTCGTCGCCGGGCACCCGCCACGTCCAAGGCGCCGGCTGGGTGAATCGCTGGAGATCGAGCCTGCCGACGATTTCCCGCGCCTGCTCGGACTCGGCAGCGCGGTCGCGCCGAGCCCGCACCCGGACGCCCTCGACGCGGTCGCGAACCTCTTCGGAGCCTTCGCCGGGCGCGAATGCGGGCGCCGGCGCGGGAAGCGGACGCGCGTGGAGCGACACGGTCAGGCCGGCCGCCGGGTCGGGCGTGAGCCGCACCCGGATGCGCGCGTCGGCGGGCCGGAGTTCGCCCGCCCAGGCCGCGGGCGGATCCACGGGGAGCAGGGCCTCGAGCTTCGGCAGGCGCGCCTGGATCTGCTCCGCGGCTTCCGGGGGGAATACGGCTTCCTGGTCGAGCAGGGCGCGGAGCAGCGCCGCGCCGGCGGGTGGAATCGGTGCGAACGCGATCCGGCAGTGGCGCGGAGAGTAGAAGACCAGGTGTTCCCCGACGCAGCCGGCCACCGTGTCCTCGCCGGCCACGAGATCCCCCAGCGCGGGGACGATCTCGTGACCGCCGGGGACCTCCGCTACCTGGAGTCGCAGGGTCGCCCTGACCACGGCGACGCCTTCGCGATCCCCTCCTTCGATGAACACCAGCGGATGGCCGGCGAGGAGTTCCAATCCTCTCGCTATGTCTCCGCGGTACCCGACAGCGAACGCCACCGTCCGATCTTGCGGGGTCACCCACGGATCATGCATGTACGAAAGCCGATCGACGCCCAGTTGCCGCCCCGCGGACCAACCGCCACCTTTGGCGCGTTTCTGGACGAAGGGGTACAGCGCAAGTCCGTCGTGCTCGAGCGACACGCGCCAGGTGATGCGCTGGTCGCGTGCGGGCGGGTCCGGGGGCGCGGCGTCGATCGCCTCGAGGATCCGGCGCCAATCGCCGGCAGGGTCCGGAGCGGCGATTCCCCTCTGCGCTTTCACGGTTGCGATCAGGTTCTCGAGTGCCGCAGCGACATGCTCGCAACGGGCGTCGACCCAGGATTCGCTGCAGTCGCACTCGGGAAACAGTTCGCCGGAGATCTCGTCCAGCTCCACGCCGACCCGATGGAGCGGGGCCCCGGACTCGTCCAGGAGATCCGCCCGATACGTGGTGGTCTCAGGATCCCACGTCCACAATCCGATGCGGCCGCCAAAAGCCGCGCCCCTCTTCCGCGAAGCGCGAGGCAGTCGGCGCAACTCCACCTCGAGGGCTTCCACCCAGGCGACCGGGTCCATGGCGTCGGGCACGAGGCCTTCCCCTGGCGCGTGGTCCGTGCCGGACACCTCGCCGCGCCGGACGACGACCGGGGCCGCGGACCGAGGATCCAGCCCGACCAGCGGGTGCGCCGTCAATACAGGTCCGATCGGCCCGATCGGCTTGGGCGGCGGATCCGACCAGCACCGCGCAACGGCCGCCAGGATCTGGCGCGGCGCCGTACGTGGGCCTTCCCATGGCTCGAAGACGGCCTCTTTCAGGCCTGCGCTCAACGCGCTGGATTCTCCCGGTTGGGCCGCCTTTCCTTCGAGGGGCGCGAGCACGAACGTGAGCGCGTCGAAGTCGTGACACGCCGCAACCCACTCCTCCGGGAGCATCCCGTTGCGCTCCAGAGGGAACCCGGAAAGATCGAACACGCTCCAGGGGAGGCGTTCTGAGTCGGGCTTGTCCTGGGATTGGGTTCCGGAAATGAGGGAGTGACAGATGCTCAACCCACCCACGGAAACCAGAGTGCTCTTCCGAGGAAGGCTCTCTCTCCGCTGGCCGACGCGCACCAGTCGGATCTGATCCGGCGCGTAGTCCAGCGGCGCGAAGGGCAGGAAGCGGTGGCCCGGTACGAGAAATCGCCCCGCCCGTTCTTCAGGCATGAGCCGGATCCGGAAGCGCAGACTCATCGCGAGCACGCGCGGGGTGAAGAACAGGTTTCCGCGCCGGACGATGCCGGGATGCTCGGAGAGCATCGACCCGATCTCTCCCCACCTCGAACGGGGAAGCGGGATCCTCGGTCCGACACCGACACAGGCCTGCGCCGCGGTGAAAGGGGTTACCCGCGCGAGCGCCCATTCGGAGAGGATCTCCAGGGCGGTTTCCGCCCTGGCGCTGGTTGGATCCGATGGCGATGGCAACTTCATGGATCGGCTCCGAACGGCGACGGCGGAGATACTATCCGGAGCGAATCCCGTGTTCAAGGGGAAGGGGTGAAGCCCAGAGGCGCTTCCTCGCCGCACGCAATCACGACGCGTGGGGCTCAGCGCCGGATCCCGATCCGCGGGAATGGCGGCCAGAACGGCCCCGGAAGGCATCCCCCGGCATGCGACGGTTCCTGCCCCTGCCAGGATCGCACGAGCCGTTCGGCGAAGTCCTCGACCCGCACGCTCGGTACGCCCGGCGTGCCTGCAGGAAACACGTACTCGAGCGCAGCCTGATCCAGATCCGCGAGCCGATCCACTTCCCGAATGCGGAAGCACAGCAACCCGGCCGCGCTCCCCGGCTCATCGGCGTGATCGGCCAGCCCGGGCCAGGGCATCGCCGGCAACGGACACGGTCGATAACGCACTCCGGCAACCGTGAGTTCGAACGAAGCCGGATCCACCTTCACGCCCGCGCGCCGCAGCAAGACCATCGCGAGAAATGGCTCTTCGCCGCTGGATTCCAGGGTTGCGGCGAGCTTCCCCAAGTACGGCGCGAGGTCTTCCCAGGGAGGCATCCACCGCTGCCAGACCAGCCCGTGACCGTGGGTGAGCGACCAGGTCCACAGGCTCGCAGCACCCGGAAGCCACGGGCGGAAGGCCGTTCCATGCGGCACGAGCTCGAACCGGCGCGGACCCCCGTGCCAGACAAGCACTCCGCGCGTGAATTCCACCGGAGTGACCGCGAAATCAACGCGGACCCCGGTGGTGCCTCCGGGCGGAACCTCGATCCACACACCGGCTCCGTCGCCGCTGCCCACCGTCGCGAAGGGACCATTCAGCAGCAGGAACTCGCTCGGACGAAGCACGAGCGGTCGCGCGGCGTGGTTGAGCACGAAGATCAGGATACGCACGTGCTTCCCGCCGCCGGCATCGGGCAGGACCGTGACCTCGAAGCTCGGCGCCGGGCCGGATTCCAGCGGGAGGAACTCTGGAGTTCCCGTGTCCTCGGCGAGCGCACTCGCATCCGCAAGGACCGCAAGGAGCGAGAGCAGCGCCAGACGCAGAATTGGGTGGGTCATGCCCACTAGATACCATGCCTGACCCAGCCAGGTTCATTTCCCCGGGAACCCGCCCCACCCCCCCGGCGTCTACGCCCCCCTGCACGCCTTTTCCCAGGAGCCCGCCATGAAGCACTGCCGCATCCTCCGCTCGTCCTGCCTCGTCCTCCTCGCCGGCATCACCGTGCTCCACGCCCAGGACCGCCCCGCGCCCGCCGGCGCCGCCTGGGAAACCGCCGTGCGCCCGCGCATGCACCTCGCCCCCGACAAGCCCATGTACCGGCCCGGCGAAACCGTCTGGCTGCGCGGCTTCCTCCTCGACGCCGTCAAGCAGACCCCGGTCGCCGACGCGGTCTTTGCCAACCTCCAGATCAAGTCCCCCAAGGGCGATGTCGTCTTCCAATCCGGCGCCCCCGTCCAGCACGGCGTCTTCGGCCTGTTCTGGAAAGTCCCCGAAGCTCAATCCGGCGGCGAATACACCGCGGTCGCCTCCTTCCCTGGCGCGGGCTTCGCCCCCGGCGAAACCCGGTTCGACGTCCGCGCGTATAGAGTCCCCCGCCTGCGCACCGACCTCCAGTTCCTGCGCAAGGGCTACGGCCCGGGCGAGGAAGTCACCGCCAGCCTCGCCGCCACCCGCGCCGAAGGCGGCATCCCCGCCGGCGCCGCCGTCACCGCGGTCGCACGGCTCGACGGCGCCGAAATCCACCGCAGCGAACTCCGGCTCGACGATCGCGGCGGCTGTACGGTGCGCTTCGCGCTGCCGCAAGCGATCGCCGACGGCGACGGCTCCCTCGCCCTGGTGATCCAGGACGGCGGCGTCCAGGAAACCGCCGCGCGCACGCTGCCGATCGTGCTCAACAAGGTTGCCTTCGCCCTCTTCCCGGAAGGCGGCGAGCTGGTCGCGGGGATCGAGAACCGGGTCTATTTCGCGGCGCGCGACACCCGGCAGAAGCCCGCCGACGTCGCCGGCCGCGTGCTCGATGAATCCGGCGCCGAGGTCGCCCGCTTCGCCGCCGTCCACGAAGGCCGCGGATCGTTCCGCTTCACCCCCGCCGCCGGCCGGCGCTACGTCGCCGCCTTTGACCGGCCCGCGGGCAACACGCAGCGGATCGAACTGCCCGTGGCGGTCGCCGAGGGCTGGACACTGCGCAGCGCGGCGGAGGTGTTCGCCGCGGGCGAAAACGTGCGTCTGGCCGTCGCCTCTCCCGGGGGCGGAAAGGTCCGCCTCGTCCTCAGCAAGATCGATCTGGAGATCGCCGCCAGCAGCGCAACCCTGGAAGCCGGCCGCGAGATCGAGCTGCACCTCGCCGCGCCGCCCGGAGTCCACGGCGTCCTGCGCGCCACCCTGTTCGACGAGTCCGGTACGCCGCGCGCCGAACGCCTGGTCTTCCGCCGGCCCGACCGCGCGCTCAAGATCGCACTGAAGACGACGCCCGAACGCACGGTCCCCGGCGCGAAGGTCACCGTCGAAGTCCGCACCACCGACGCCACGGGAAAGCCGGTGGCCGCGGTCGTGGGCCTCGCGGCCACCGACGACGCCGTGCTCGAGCAGATCGAGAAACGCGAGCGTTCCCCGCGCCTGCCGGTGCAGGTCCTGCTCGGCCAGGACGTGCGCGAGCTCGCCGACGCCCACGTCTACCTCGCCGACGGCGCCGAGGCGCCGCGGGCGATCGACCTGCTGCTCGGCACCCAGGGCTGGCGCCGTTTCGCCTGGGTCGACCCCGACAAGGCGGTCCAGAACCACGGCGACGCGATTCTGCGCGCGCTCGCCCGGGTCACTCCGCCCGCGCCCGGCCAGGAAGGCGGCCGAGTCGAGGGCGTAGACCTACGCGCCGTCCTGGAGAAGAACGTCGTCGGCCGGCCCGATGCGGCGCCTCCGCGCCCGGGTCCGGGCCCGAAGCCCGATCCGGTCAGGGCTCTCGCGGAACCGGCCATCGCCGCCGACCCGGCCGCGGACAAGCCGCAGCGCCAGGCGAAGGAAGCCGACCGCAAGAACAAGGCCGAAGAGGCCGCCGGGGCGCCCGCAGACGCCGAGTGGGACGGCGAGCGTGCCGACGCCCTCGACGAGGATGATGGGAGACTCGCACGCCGCGGCTTCGCCGGCAGAAAAAAAGCCCTCCAGTGGATCCGCGTCTATGCTCACGCCGCCCTCCCCGGCCGCGGCCCGGACGAACGCTCCGACTTCACCGAGACCGTCTACTGGAATGCCGGCCTGGCCACCGACGCCGAGGGCAAGGCGACCTTCACCTTCGACCTCTCCGACTCCGTCACCAGCGTGCGCGTGCGCGCCGACGGATTTGCGAGCGACGGTTCCCTCGGCGAAGCCGACGCCGTCCTCGAGGCGCGCAAGCCCTTCTTCCTCGAGCCCAAGCTCCCGCTCGAAGTCACCGCCGGCGACCTCATCGAGGTCCCCGTCGCGATCGCCAACCGCACCGAGTCCGACCTCGCCGCACGCCTCACCACCGCGGTCGCCACCGGCCTCGTCCGCGAAGGCAGCGAGCCCGAAACCATGCTCGCGAAGGACTCTTCCAACCGGCTGTGGCTCACGCTGGTCGCGGGCAAGCACAACGGCCCGGTCGCCGTCGAGATCTACGGCGTCGCGGGCGAGTTCTCCGACCGCGTCAGCCGCACCATTGCGGTGGCGCCCTTCGGCTTCCCGATCGAGGAGTCGTTCGGCGGCCGGCTGTCCGGCTCCGCGAAGCACATCGTGCGTATCCCCGAGGGGGTGGAGCCGTCGAGCCTGGTGACGCAGGCGATGGTCTATCCCAGCCCGCTGGCGACGCTCACCGAGGCGGTGCGCGGGCTCCTGCGCGAGCCGAACGGCTGCTTCGAGCAGACCAGCTCGACCGCGTATCCCAACGTGATGGTGATGCGCTATCTCAAATCGCACCACGTCTCTGACGCTTCGTTGGTGGCGCGGGCGGGCGACCTGCTCGACCGCGGCTACAAGCGGCTGGCGGGATTCGAGTGCAAGCAGAAGGGGTATGAGTGGTTCGGCGGCGACCCCGGCCACGAGGCGCTGACCGCCTACGGCATGATGGAATTCCGCGACATGTCCGAGGTCTACGCGGTCGACGCGGAGATGATGAACCGCACCCGCGGGTGGCTGAACGCGCGCCGCGACGGCAAGGGCGGATTTGCGCGCAACGAGCGGGCGCTCGACAGCTTCGGCGGCGCTCCCGTCGAGATCACCAACGCCTACATCGTGTGGGCGCTGCAGGAGGCCGGGGAGACCGACCTGGCGAAGGAGGTCGCGGCGGTGAAGGAGCGGGCGCTGGCGTCGAACGACGGCTACCTGCTCGCGCTCGCCGCCAACGTGCTCCTGAACGCGAAGGACGACGGCGCGCTCGCGGTGATGGACAAGCTGACGGGGAAGCAGGAAGCCGACGGCGCGGTGCGCGGGGCGGCGACCAGCATCACCCGCTCGGGCGGCGAGGGCCTCGAGATCGAAACCACTTCGCTGGCGATCCTGGCCTGGCTGCGCGCGCCGGGGCACGAGCCGATGTGCGACAAGGCGGCCCGCTGGCTGTTCGAACGCTGCAAGGGCGGCCGCTTCGGCGCGACCCAGAGCACGGTGCTCGCGCTCAAGGCGATTCTCGGCTACGATGCGGCGATGGCCAGGCCCAAGGCGCCCGGCAAGGTCGCCCTGCGCATCGACGGCCAGACCGTGCGCGAGCTGCCGTTCGGGACCGACGACGCGGGGACGCTCGACTTGGGCGCCTTCGCAGACCGGCTGACTCCGGGCGAGCACGCGATCGAGCTGGTGATGGAAGGCGGATCGGAGATGCCGTACGCGCTCCAGGTCCGCTACAGCGCGGCGAAACCGGCGAATCACCCGGACTGCGCGGTCCGGCTGAAGACCGCGCTCTCCTCCGCACAGGTGCGCGAGGGCGAGACCGTCGACCTCGCGGTCGAGTTGACGAACGCCACGCAGGAAGGCCAGCCCATGACGGTGGCGATCATCGGGCTTCCGGGCGGGCTCGAGCCGCGGCACGACCAGCTCAAGGAGCTGGTGAAGTCGGGGACGGTGGATTTCTACGAGACGCGCGGCCGCGAGGTGATCCTGTACCAGCGCTGTCTGAGGCCGGGCGAGGTCGTGAAGGCGAACCTGAGCTTGATTGCGGCGGTGCCGGGGCGCTATACGGGGCCCGCGTCGCGCGCATACCTCTACTACACCGACGAGCGCAAGCAGTGGACCGATCCGCTGCAGGTGACCGTGGCGCGGGCGGGGGAATGAGCGGCGCGGCCTCCGACGCGGTCGGCGCTGCCGCCGTGCAGCGCTGAACCGACGGAACTACGGATTACGCGGATGGTACGGATTGGCACGGATTGTCCAACGGCAGAGGGTGGGATACCTCTGCAGTCGAACCGGCGGCGAGGCGGCGAGGTTGATTGTGCGTAGGGCGGACGAGAAGGAAGACCACGAGGGAATCGGCGTGAGCCGCTGTTCTACTATCCGTGAGATTCTCCGCGCCAAGCGAAGATTCTCAGTCGCAAATCCGACGCTGTCGGGGGAGGCGCCTCCCATGCCTTGCCGCGCTCCATCGCGGGGATGGGATTTGGGGTTTGGGATTTGGGACTCGCGCGGACAGCCGCCCCGCGCCCGGTTTGCGGTGGAACCGCGCAGTGTATTGCAGGTTGGTTGACGCATGACTCACTGGAATCGAATGCGGCGGAACGTGCCGGGGCCTGATCCCGCGGCGCCGTTGCACCGCGCGACGATGGTCGGGCCCAATCCCGGCCCCGAACCCGGTCCCACGTCGCCTGTGGCACCCTCCCCTGCGCCCATCCGTGTAATCCGTCCAATCCGTGTAATCCGTAGTTCGGTCCTCCGCCTCACCTCCTGGGCTGCGGCTCTGCCGCGCCGCGCCGCGCCCCTCCTTCCCGCCCTCGCCCTCGCGGCGCTCGCATCCGCGCTCCCCGCGAACGCGGGGGACGACGCCGCTCCGGCGCCGGCTCTCCCCGCACTGCGAATGGTCGTCTTCCTGGTCGACGCCGAGGGGAAGCCGCGCTACGCGGACGCGCTCACCTGCCCGCCCGGGGTGCGGGTGAACCACCACACCGGGACGCCACACGAGCTGGACTACCTGCGCTACAGCTTCACCCCGCACGCGATCGAGCCGCAGCATCACTGGACCGTGAGCTTCTGAATCACCGGGAGCTGGTGCTCCTACGGCCCGGAGGGCCTGAAGCTGTGCGAGGGGACGCCGCGCGCGACGGGCAGCTTCCGCTTCGGCGACGGCGAGCGGTACGAGCGCTGGCAGGGCTTCCTCTGGCCCGCGGGGCCGGACGGCGGCCCGCTCGGCGCCGCCTTTTTCCCCGCCGGCGATCCCGGGCTGCGGCGGTTGTCTGCCGAGGATATGGGGCGTGCCTGGGTCGCGTTCCGGGCCGAAGCCGAGCGCCGGGCCGCGGACGAGAAGACCTGTTGCCGCGCGCACGCCGAGGAGGTGCGAAAGCTCCTGGCGCCGCGCGCGGAGAGTCCGATCCGAGAAGATTGATGTTCGAACTTGCCCTCTCCCGATGCCCGGATGGCGTGGACCATCCGGCTGCAACCGGCCTGGCAGGCCAGGTGCAGCGGTGCGATGGGGATGCGCCCTGAGGAGGTGAACCATGAAGCGGACCTACACTCTCCTGGCCGCCGCGACCGCGGCAACGCTCGCGCTCGGGCTCGGCGAGGGCCGGCGCGCCGGGGCGATGTGCCCCCCGTGCGGTCGCGACCCCGACGCGATCCGCATCGTCGATTCACAGCGGGTGTACGTGTTTCACCGCGCCGGGCTGGAGGACCTGATCCTCGAGTCGAGCTATCAGGGGGCGGCGAAGGACTTCGGGATGATCCTGCCGGTGCCCTCGATGCCGGACGTGCGCATGGTCCAGCACGGCTTCTTCGACGCGGTCGCGCGCGTCGCGGGGAACTTCGACGACTTCCGCAACAAGAGCGCAGGCGCGCCCGCGGCGATTGCCAACTCGGACGAGAGCTGGCGGGAGCACGTGCAGGTGGTCCGACGGCAGGTGGCAGGCGTGTTCAACGCCGTCACGCTCAAGGCCACCCGGCTCGACGCGCTCGAGAACTGGCTGCGCGAGAATTCGTATAGGTACGTCGACGACGTCTACGCGCGCAAAGTGTTCCAGCAGTACATCGACCAGAAGTGGCTGTTCCTCGCCGTTCAGGTGCGCGTGGAAGCGCAGAACGAGGCCTTCAACGGGCGCTTCCGCCCGATGGGGGTACGCTTCCGCTCGCAGGACATCGTGATCCCGACCCGCGTGGCCAGCATCTATCCCAGCGGGATGCCGTTCGAGATCTACGTGCTGACCAGCCGCGTGGTCGATTTCCCGACCGCATGGGGCGGGCAGCGCAAGCTTTCAGTGCCGCTGGCGGTGGAAAGCCTCCTGCGCGAAGGGGACCTGATGCGGGAGCTGGAGGGGGAAGCCTTCTTCAGCGCGACCGACGACCTCTCCGCGATGGCGGCCCGCATGAAGTCCGAACGGGCGCAGGAATACGAGACCCTCCTGCAGTGGAAGCTCACGGGGTTGTACCTGAACGTGTTCACCGGTCTGTTCTCGCGCGAGCAACTCGCGACGGCCGACCTGGTGTTCCGGGGACAGGACGCGCTCACCGCCGGGGAGGTGGAGCGCCGGATCGCGGACTTCCGCTCGGAGGACCTCACCAAGGTGCGCGAGGCGAAGCTCGCCCTGCTGATGGCGGGGTCGGGGCACATCCCGACGCTCGTGAAGCACCTCGCGGACCCCGACGCGCAACTGCGCATCGCGATCGCGCGTGTGCTGGGCGGCCTGGGAGAGCCTTCCGCGGTGACCGGTTTGATCGAGGCGCTCGACCGGGAAAAAGAGCCCCTGACCCGCGCCGCCCTGCAGATTGCGCTGCGCGACATCACCGGCGTCGCCTCCGCGGACTTCGGCACGCAGGCGTGGCGCGACTGGTCCGCGCGCTGGGCGGGCGGGGGAAAGTAGGAGAGCTACCGCAGGCTCCGACTCAACCAGGGCAGAACTCGGGCTGCGCAGGGGGCGGGACCGTCGCCGAACCCGTGCCTTCGCCCAACGGCGCCTACGCTCCGCCTGCAATCGCCGGGATGATCGCCACTTCGTCCCCTTCCTTCAGGCTCGTCTTCTCCTGCTCGAGAAAGCGGATGTCCTTGTCGTTGACGTATACGTTCAGGAAGCGCCGCACCCGCCCGGTGTCGTCGCACACCATCCCGCGCACGCCGGGGTAGCTCTTCTCCAGGTTTCCGATCAGCTCGGCGACCGTGGCGCCGGCCGACTCGACCTCCCGCTGGTCCTGCGTCAGCTTCTGCATCGGCGCCGGAACGCGCACCTTGACGGCCATGGGTCTTCCTCCTCAAACGATCTCCACCGATTCCTCCGTGACCACGCGGCTCGACGTCTCGCGCACCGCCGCGCGCTCCTCCCCGCCCCGGCACACCGGCGCGAAGAGCACGTATTCCGTG
>Ga0082335_1006348_pt1 | contig 15324 bp, 8 predicted proteins | sample Subgrocontami58m_FD_72375 | JGI IMG/M metagenome (GOLD analysis project Ga0082335, IMG submission 72375) | Subsurface groundwater microbial communities from S. Glens Falls, New York, USA - GMW37 contaminated, 5.8 m (SPADES assembly) (version 2) ...
GACAAAGGGCTCAGCTCACGGGCGATCATCAACGCCTGCCGGCCGCTAAAGTGGATAGACAGCTTCCCCAAGGTAGTAGGCGCCAGCCCCGAGCTGGTCGAGAAGACTGTAGCCAAGTGGAAGAAGCTCATCTACGGAGGCTAACCCAAGTCTAACGAGAGGGGCAGGCCACCAGCCTGCCCCTTTTCTTTTCCCTGTCCAAGCAGGCAGAATATCAGCAATTCAGGCTATTGACGGTTTGCTTGACCTCGTACTCGATCAACTCCGGGAAGACGCGGACGGCTCTGGGGTCAAAGTGCGTCCCGGAGTGCGCCTGGATGTACGAACGGACCCGGTCCTCCGGCCATGCCGGCCGGTAAGGGCGATCAGGCTGGTTTTCTGAGGAGGGCGCGAGTCTTAGCCATCAGCTCGTCTTCGTCAAAAGGCTTGGACAGAAAATCGTTGGCGCCCAGTGAGGTAGCCTTCACTTTGTTGGCAGTCTGGGTTCCCGGTACCGCCGAAAGTACGATGATCGGGGCCTGCGATAGCTGCCGGATCCGGCTTATTAGATCGAAGCCGTTTATGTCGGGGAGCAGAAGGTCCAGGTATATCATGTCAGGCTGGGACTTCTTAAGGGAGGCAAGAGCTCCCTCGCCTGTGGAAACGGATTCAGACCTGAAATGGTTGTCCTTGAGGATAAACTGGATGGCTCTGACCAGGTAGGTGTCGTCATCCACTATCAGGACCAGCGGGCTCTTACCCTTGCGTTTGTGTTGCTGTGTTGCGGTCTGCCCGTTTACCATCTCTCTGCCAACCTTCTGCGCCTTTGCGCTGATGAGGCACCCGGACGCCTCTCCAGACTATTATCTCAAAGAACGGCTGCAATTGCCTATATCTTGACGGGCACCCCCTTCGTTATTATACAGGTATTTGCGGTCATTTGGTGATAGAATAATACCCATCTGACGATGCCGTGAGGTCTTGATATTGCAGCAGCGTAAACACTCGATCGAGCTAGAAGTAAACGGAAAAAAGCGACGCCTGCGCGTAGACCCGGACGAGACGCTTCTCCAGGTACTCCGGGAAAGACTACGCCTGACTGGCGCCAAGAATGGGTGCGGGACGGGCCAGTGCGGGGCATGCACCGTCCTGCTGAACGGCCAGGCCGTCAATGCCTGTCTGGTGCTGGCGGTCCAGGCCAACAATAGCTCCGTGACTACTATCGAGGCCCTGGGGAGCCCGGAGACGCTTCACCCCCTCCAGCAGGCCTTTCTTGACCACGGAGCGGTGCAGTGCGGCTTCTGCACACCCGGCACTATACTGGCTGCCAAGGCGCTTCTGGACCGCAATCCGGTGCCCTCCAGGGGCGAGATCCAGGACGCCCTGGCTGGTAATCTCTGCCGCTGTACCGGCTACGGACCCATAATTGACGCGGTCGAAGCCGTAGCCAGGGGTAAGAGACCTGGTGCCCCTTCCCTATGGCGTACTGACGGTATCGAGAAGGTACTGGGCATTACCATGTACGCCGGCGACCTGACCTTCCCTGGAATGCTCCACGGCAGGACTGTGCGGTCCGCGTCCCCCCATGCCCGGGTGCTTGCGGTCCGGACCGAACGTGCATCGAAGGCGTCCGGGGTTACGGCAGTCCTGGTATCCCGGGACGTGCCTGGAACGGCCAGAACTGGACCCGGAATCGGCCAGTGGGTGCTCGTGCCGGTAGGCGAGGTGGTCCAGATGGTAGGCGAGCCACTGGCCCTGGTGGCTGCGAAATCCGATGCGGAGGCGGAAGCTGCCGTCCGGCTGGTCGAGGTAGAGCACGAGGAACTTCCGGTCCTCTCCAGTACGGAGGAGGCGCTCGCCCCGGGCGCCCAGGTCCTTCATGGAGGCAAAGAGGACAACGTCTGTATCCGGATGTCCCAGGGAGAGGACATTCCGGAAAGGAGACCGGAGCCGGCGGGCGCGGCCGTGGAGCGATCATTCCAAACGCCCATACAGGAGCACGCCTTCCTTGAGACGGAAACTGCGGTGGCTGTTCCGGAGACGGATGGGTCTCTGACTGTTTACTGTGCCACACAGTCTCCCTTCCCAATCCGGAAGACCGTGGCGCAGGTCGTTGGCCTGCCGGAGGAAAAGGTAAGGTTAGTCGCAACGACGGCCGGTGGCGCTTTTGGCGGAAAGGCCGATCTCTCCCTCCAGGCCCATGCCGCCCTGCTGGCGATGCGGACCGGCAGTCCCGTGCGGATGGAATGGAGCCGCGAAGAGTCTATTCTGGCTCACGCAAAGCGTCATCCGCTTCACCTCCATGCCCGCCTGTCAGCGGATAGCGACGGGAAACTGGAGAGCATGGAAGCGACGCTGGTCGGTGACGCCGGCCCGTACACTGGAAATTCACCGCTGGCCCTGCTCTTGACGCTGTCCTCCATGACCGGGCCTTATCATTTCCCTGCCCACAAAGCCTCCGGCCTGATGGCCTTCACCAATAACCCCAACGGGGGCCTGTTGCGGGGAATGGGGGGCTTGAATGCCAATGTCCTGAGAGAATCACTAATGGACATGCTCTCACGGAGCCTTGGGCAAGATCCAGTGGAGCTGCGCCGGAAGAACATGCTCAGAGAAGGAATGAAATCGGGCTTCCCGGGCGTGGTCCTCGACGGGCGTGTGACTATCGAGGAGGCGATGGACCGGGCTCTGGCTGCGGCCGGTCCCCTGGCCGTGCCGGTGGGCCCTTCGGGCTTAACCGGGCGGGGCCTCTGTTGTGCCATGCCCTCGTTTCAGATTGCTCCTCAACCCAGGTCGGCATCTGCAAGGATAGAGGTGCTGGCCGATGGATCGGCCCTGGTACGCGCCGGCGTATCGGAGCTGGGCAACGGGGTTACCACAACCCTGGCCCAGATGGTAGCCGCCGAATTGGGAACAACTCCCGGCGAGGTCCGGGTTGTCTATGGCGATACCGAGCTTTGTCCGGCGGGCACGCCGGCGGTCGGTTCCGGTCAGACTTACACGACAGGCAATGCCTTGCACCTGGCGGCGGTTGCGCTAAGGGCCCGTCTGGCAGACATGGCTTCGGATATGCTGGAGGCGCCCGCGGAAATTCTGCGGTTCGAGGGAGGAAAGGTGGCAGTCAGCGAAGCGCCCCACCGGTCAGTGACCCTCGGGCAGGTAGCCCAGGCCTGCAAGGAGCAGGGACTCGATGCGGCAGAGGAGGCAACCTTCACCGGGTCGCATGCCGGCTGGGGCCACAACTTCGCGGCCACCGTTGCTGATGTCGAGGTGGACCGTGAGACTGGCAGCGTCAGGGTGCTTAAGGTCATCAGTGCGCTGGATACCGGTCCGGTTATTAACCGTCAGAACGTGGACGGCCAGATGCTCGGAGGGGCTGTACAGGCACTGGGTTTTGCCACCATGGAGGAAGTGATCGTGGACCGGGCCGTCCCGCTAACACGGGGTCTGGAGGACTACCGCATTCCCACGACAATGGACATCCCTGCTCAGTTCACGCCCCTGAAGATCGAGGAGCCCTATCCGACGGGACCCCACGGGGTAAAAGGCATTGGGGAGCACGGCATCTACACAGTCGGCCCGGCCGTCCTTTGCGCTATCGAGAACGCCCTTGGAGCGAGGCTAGACGGCTTTCCGGCGACTCCCGAGAGAGTCTTGCGGGCGCTACGACAGGGTCTGTGATTCCTGTAGCCAGTTCTCTACGGCCAGTCCAGGGATTCCCTGGAAGTGCCGGACATTGCCCGTGATTACGATAAGGTCTCAGGCTAACGCGATCGCGCCTATGCGCAGATCAGCATCTCCGACGGGTGTTCCGAGTCTTTCCTATTCAGCTCTAATCTGCCCGTAGCGCCGGGCCGCGGCCGTGTCAAATGGAAGTACCGGCAGGTTTGCCGGGAGGATAGTCTCCAGCCGCTTTACCAAGGAGCAGCTTAGTTCAAGACAAACGCCGGGTCCGTGCTGGTTACCTCTAGCCAGCCGTCCAGAGCCGGATTCATGCCAAGAAGACTGCCCAGTTGCTCGGAAAAGGCCCGGACCCTCAAGCGACGCTCTTCTGCCATGAGCTGTGCCACTGCAATTGTCTCCGCATTAAGAGCCATCTGGACCTCATTGAATGCCTCGACAGTTGTGAAATCGGTGTTGAAGATGTTGAATGAACGGCCCATGTAAATATTCTCTCCTCTTTATCGCTTCTCAGTGGCCTCTCAGGCCCGTTGGCGTCTCGTGACATTGCCTATATTATGCTTCGTTGGTAAGGATAAGGGTCTTGGCCGGTATATTAACCGTATATACTCAGTTGAGGTTAGGTATACACATTAGAAGCGCGGTTGTCCTACAATGGTAGCAGGATACTCGGAGGAGGCTGCTATGAATTCGGTGGCTGCTATCACGCAGAACGACGACATTAGCCGGGCTATCCAGGAGTGCCTGGACCTGCTGCCCCTTGAGGACCTATTCAACGGCAAGCTGGTAGCCATCAAGCCAAACGATACCTATGCTTCTAAGGAAGACACCACCGCCGTTACCCAGGCGGATTCCCTCAGGGCGGTGGTCCAGTACGTGAAGCGTCACAATCCCCGGCGGCTGGTGGTCACCGGCGGGGCGGGAGCCTCCCAGACGGACGAGGTCTTCCGGGTCACCGGCATGATGGATGTCATAGAGGAGGAACGGGTCGAATTCTTCGACCATAACCGGAAGCCCTTCATCGAGGTAGACCTCGAACACGGCCCGCAGAGGAAGGTCGTCGTCAACCCCTTTGTGACCGAGATCGAGACGCTGGTCTCACTGGCCCAGTTGAAGCTCCATGAGACCGCAACCGTTACCCTGAGCATGAAGAACATCGCCATGAGCTTTCCAGCTGCTGACTATTACGGACACCCGCGCTCCAGGGAGTGGCACAGGAACGAATTCTTTGACGACATGCACGGGTTGATCGTTGGGATGGTGAAGCGGTTTCCCATCCAACTGGCGATAATCGTCGGTCACCCGGCCATGATCGTAACCGGCCCGCTCGGAGGCAAGCCGGTCGAGACGGGCCTGGTGATAGCAAGCCGCGACTTTGTTGCGGCCGACTCTGTTGGGGCGCGCCTGCTGGGGTTCCACGCCCAGGCCGTCCGTCACATCTTCGATGCCGGCCGGGTGGGCTTAGGCCAGCCAGACCTGGAACAGGTCGAGATCAAGGGCTTGAGCATCGATGACGCCGTCCGTATCTTCACCGAAAAGGCCTACGGCTCGCCGATGGACTTCGAGCACCCCTAGCCGGCCGGCCTTGAGCGAAGTGCTTCACTGGTGGCCTGCGCTCAGATGTAAGACGCCAGTGACTGAAGCATTCGGAAGATGTCCCAGTTCGGGCAGCTAACGTTCTCCCGCAACGTGGGCCTGCCACAACGATTGGCCCCTCGCTCCAATCCCTAATCCAACAAGGGAATGAAGAAGCCGCTGAGATAGGGCACGAGCCAGATTGTCCATACCACGACACTAAATCTATGGAAACTAACGATAGCCTCCTCGTCCCCTCGAATCAGCACAGCAGTTGCCCATATGGCATGAACAATCATTAGAAAGATCGCCAGGACACCGGTCACGCCATGCAGGTCAAAGCCAAGTCCGCCTGCAGCTTCTAACATGATGCCCGTGCCCGCCGTATCGAACGCCAGTCCACTCCAGAAGAAGAACAGGTGCCATCTTTTCAGTCTACCAGCGAGCCGCTCGCTCCAGACACCTACGGAGTAGAAGAAAAGTGCCAGGGTTATCAGGATCGCTGCCACCGTCATGAGCGGGGTCATATCCGTCTCCTCTGTTCTCACCCAATTGTTGAGCGTCCCCCCGGACCCTAAACGAAGGGTGTAGGTTGTTAGCTAGTTCTCCCCAAATCGCCACCCAGCCGGTAATGCACGGTCCACTGGGCCCGGCGGAATAGAGGCCAGCGCGAGAATAGCCTCGTCCACCCCAGCTTCGGCTCCGGCTCGTCGAAGTACGTCCAATCGTCCAGAAGGCGAATCCCCGGCGCCCACTTCTCCAGGTCCCGGCTATCACCGATTCCGAAATGGTAGACCACGTCGCTCGAGAGGCCAAACTGCCGGCGGAGTTTCGATCTGCCGAGGCCCCGGCGCATCATCCGGACGATAAAGGTGTTGGCGACCTCGGCTATCAGCTCCGATTCCGGGTACCGTTCACGCAGTTCAAGCACCAGCGCCCGGACGGCGTCCTGCTGAAGATACATGAAAAGCCCCTCAGCCACGAACAGCACGCGCCGTCCCGGAACCCTTGGAATTTGGTTGAGCCATTCGAAGTCCAGGACCGAAGCGCCAATGAAACGGAACCGGTCGCTTTCTGTAAGGAATCGCTTGCGAAGAGCGATGACTTCGGGAAGATCGAGATCGTACCACGACATCAATCCATTGTCGACGCGCCGGCGCCGGTCGTCCAGGCCGCAACCGAGGTTCACGACCACCGCCTCGGGGCTGCGCTCGAGGAACTCGCGGACATACGCGTCGTACTTGCGTATGCGCATTGACAGTGTAGTCACCAGGGTCTTCGGAAGGTCCCCCCTGGTCAGGCGGCGGTAAAGCGGCCTGTCCGATCCCCGGAATACCTCGTTCAGTCTCCTGGTCAGGGCGACCGCTTCCGAGTCAACGATGAGGGGGTGCTTACTCTGTGATTCCAGAGCAAGCGCATAGAGCGGAAGGAATAGCGTCTCCGAGACGGGTTCGAGGTCCAGGTCCACCCTCAAGGCTCGCTACAAGAGGTGAGGGAGAAATTCATGTACGGGGCAATTCCTTTAGGAGAGCAGGTAAACGCGGCCCGTCGAGCCGTCAATCGTTACCACCTGGCCGTCCCGGATGCGCCGGGTGGCATCAGTTACATTGAGAATGGCCGGCAGGCCGTATTCCCGTGCTACGATAGCCCCGTGAGACAGCGGGCCGCCCACTTCAAGCACCAATCCACCTACGATGGGGAACAAAGGAGTCCATCCCGGGTCCGTCGAGCGTGTGACCAGGATATCCCCGGGCTTGAGCCGGCTGGCTTCGGACGGGTCGTGAATTATCCTTGCGACCCCACGCGCCTGGCCGGTGCTTCCCACAACCCCCACCAGGAAATCCCCGCTCTCTGGCATTGTGGCCTGCACGAACGGTCGGCCGTCGGGGCCAATCGCCTCCGGCGCCCTCGCCGAGCGCCAGAATTCATAAGCTTGTCGCCGTGCCGCGACAATCTCTGGTAGGTCACGACCTAAAGCATTTGGGTCGCCGCTGGCGATTATCTTTCCAATCTCTTGAAGCGCTAAGAAGAAGAGGTCTCCTTCCTGGCGAAGCCACCCACGGGTAGTCCAACGCTTTGCAAGGCACCCAAGGATGCGTCGCACCGGCAGCAGCGTTTTCACCGCATAGTTCTGTCCGTTGTCGCGCAAACGCACCAGATATTCGGTATTAACCAGTTGAGAGCGGAAAAAGCGACGGCGGATTGGATCCAAGTGTCCTTCAGCCCAGGCGATGGCTTGTTCGCGCTTTTGGCGCTGTTTGGCCTCGGACTCCTTTGGGTTAATGCTGTCCCCCGCGCGAAGATAGCCAGCTAAGGAACTGATGACCGGCTCAGGCGCTTCAGCCCAGCGAGGATACAAAAACTCGGCTTCGTTCGCACACCGGTGCCCGTGCCGCTCCAGGAACTGATCCAGCATCTCGATGAAAGTGCGCGCTTCAGGCCGCCGGCGTAGCTCCGCCAGCGCAGCGTCGGGACCGAGATCGAGCACCAGCGATGCCAGTCCGAGGTCGCTGATGTGCTCAGCCAGAGCATAAAGCCCTGGCGCGATCTCCGCACCGATAACTCCCGAGATTCCGGTGACCAGGTCCTGCGCAAGGTCGTCACGTCCAAAGAAACGTCTCAAGAACCACCGGAGGGTTGGCAGCGCAATCAAGGCATCGGCGGTGACGTCAGTGTGCAGATTGATAACGTCGATCACCCTTCTCATCCAGACTTCATTCAGCTCTTTCCACAATTCGACATCGCTGGATGTGCCGAGGTCTCGACGCATAAACTCCTTGACCCAACCGTCTATGGTTGGGAAGAGCCTTTCAAAGTTACGCTGATTCTGTTTTCGTTGCTTGGACTGGCGGGAGAGTAGGGGCATCATGCGCAGCACCTTGAGCGGACGCAATCTGGCCCGCAGCCACGGCGAATCCTGGGCCTGCCCATCGAAAGTAGCGGCTAAGAGAGACCCCGGCATCCCATATTCTTTAACGAAGACGTACACGGTGGCGCCTTCGTTAAAGTAAACCCGGCCGTATGCCCGCTTTGCCCAGCGTATTTTGGCAAGGTAATCCGCTTTGAGATCACGGAGCGAGTAACGCCGATTCTCGTCGATGGAAAGTGGAACGCTCGACCAGGTCAGCGGGGTCACCGGCTCCGGCCAGCGCTCGCCGACGTCAAATTGGGTCCAGAGATCAAATGGAAATGTCTGATATTCCTGGTTTGCGCTCTCGCCAGACAGCGGCCAGTCGTCATCGCCCGGAGCGACCAATTCCTCCAACGGCTTGCCGCTCGCCGGAGAGGGATGTACAGTCACTGGTCGTGACTGAAGAACGAAAACTCTACCGCCTGCAATGGCCCATTCAATGTCCTGCGGGCCCTTGAAGACCGACTCGATCTTGCGTCCAAGTCGATTAAGCTCAGAGGCTTGCTCCGGAGTCAGGCTGGCGCGCTGGCGGAGCTGAGGGTCAACTGGCACTTCAGCAGTGCCACTCGCGGCGGCCGCCGTCATCGTGGCCTTATCACCGACCGATATCTCTTTTATGCTCCCGGTCTCTTTGTCCATGATGATATTGTCGGGACTGACCCGGCCGGTCACAATGGCTTCGCCCAGGCCCCACGAGGCATTTATCACGGTCTCGGTGGAATCCCCGGTAAGCGGGTTGGCCGTAAACAGGATTCCCGCCACCTCGGCCGGCGCCATACGCTGCACGATCACCGCCAGGCTGACGGTCGATGGCTCTATGCCCAGGCGCGCCCGATAGGCCATGGCCCGCGCCGTCCAGAGGCTGGCCCAACAGCTTTTCACGGCTTCGAGCAGGCCGGCCAGACCACGAACGTTCAAGTACGTCTCTTGTTGTCCGGCAAAGCTGGCGGTCGGGAGATCTTCTGTTGTTGCGGAGGAGCGTACGGCCACGGCCAGATCGTTGTCCGGCACAGCCCCATCAACCGCGGAAGCCGACAGCTCCTTATATGCCGTGCCGATAGCTAAGGCCAGTTGTTCCGGAATTGTGCCTTGAACAAAAAGATCGCGAATCGAGTGTGCTGTGCTTTCGAGGGAAGTATGGTCATCGGCGCTTGATGTGGCGATCAGGTCTTCGATCTGCCGTCTGATACCGTCTTCTTCGACGAACGAATCGTATGCCTGCGTTGTAATTAGAAAACCTGGTGGAACATTAAAGCCGGCCTGCGCCAAAATGCTGAGGTTCGCACCTTTGCCGCCAGCAACCTGCAGCGTTGCGTCACCGGAATCTAGCGGAAGAACTGCGTCGTCCATTGTTTCTCGCCTCTGGCTGCCATCGACAGGCAAACACCTGGCTTAGCCATTCGCAATACTAGCATTCGAGCATCTCCAAATCAAGCGGGCCCGTATGGGTCTTGCCACCAACACAGACGAGGGATCAGGCAGAATGGGAATGACAATACATTTTCCATGAAAGTAGGGTATACTAACTATGGTTGTAAAGCTTTAGTATCCCCTGTCCCCAGGCCCGCACCGAATCTTGGACTGCCGGCGACCTAATCCTTACCAACCCAAGCACTATGCCCAAGCACCATACCAAGAGAGGATGTTTTCAGTGAATCTCCAGGAGAAGACCCTTACCTGTCAGGATTGCAGGAAGTCGTTTGCCTTTACTGCCGAGGAACAGAAGTTCCACGCTCAGAAGGGCTACACCAACACCCCGAAGCGATGCCCTAAGTGTCGTTGCAGCCGGCGCAGCGAGCAGGACTACACCAGTAGCCGCGTCCCAGACCACAACAGTAGCCGTGTGAATAATGGACGGCCCAGCGGGAATATGAGTCCGGTCCCTTGTGCGCGATGCGGAACGCCCACTAAGGTGCTCGTTCAGCCCGCCGCCGGCAGGCATGTTTATTGCAGCAGCTGCTACAGCAAGCAGCCTGCCTATTCGCGCACTTACTAGGCCTCCAGCAAGGGGGCCGAATAGCCCCGATGTCAGTGACTTGCAGTCTAGCAGCAGCCACGTTGGGCAGGCCACGAAACGAGTACCGTAGACAGCTTAGAGGTTACCGGCCAAGCTCTGAGAGTTGGGCGTTTCCCAGATCGTAGATGTACCTGTTGTTCTGGCTCTGAGACAGAGCTAGAGCCTGCTCCAAATCGGCCAGGGCCTGCGGTAGTTTCTGCACCGCCTTATAGCACAACCCGCGGACAAAGCAGGCAAGCGCTGCCCTCGGGTCCAGTTCAATTCCCTTGCTGAAGCCAGAAATGGCCCGCTCGTAGTCACCTCTATTCTGGTAGACGCCACCACGGTTGAAGTAGGGGACAGTGTACTTCGGATCAAGCTCGATAGCTTTGCTGTAGCCCGCGATCGCCCGACCGTAATCGCCTCTGTCACAGAAGCAGTGGTTGTCGCGGAAGCCTGGGGCGCCGCTGGGGAAGGAACAACCATGGTGACAGCCACAGTGGCGGTCGGAGTGCTCGTTGGCGAAGTGTCAGCGATGTTCCGGGCAGTGGAAGAGGTGCTGACGCAGGATTCTGTGAGCCCAACGCAAAGGAGCAAGGCAGCGGTTGCAGCCATTACCGTCTTCAAGTCGTCATCCCCATCGAGATCTGTTTCAGGCGCTCCGGGGAAAGACGCCCCAGGAGCCGGACTACATCCCCAGTTGCCCAATTATGCCCGCGCGACTTACGCTTCGTTAAGAGAAGAATTACCCAAAGGGCTATGGCGATTTCCTATGGTTCATAAATAGCCTTGGCGATTACTCTGCTTAGAAGGTATCAAGGAGTAGGGGCTCTAGCACAGGCATGGACTACTGAGGGGCATAGGTGGAGTACCCAAACAACGTCTAGACGTTTGCGACATCGATGGGAATACTACGCCTACGAACGTCCAAAATCATTCGGCCTCTCGGAATTAACCAAAACCGTAACCTTCACGTGATAGAGTGATTGGGTTTCATACATATTCACCGTCGGAACCCTGAGCGCAAAAGTGACGACCACTTAAGCGCGCACTATGCAGAGATGAACTGAAAAAGGCGTCGTCAAGGGGTCTTCATTACTCGCGGTTCGCGCCGAGGCAAAACGCTTTGAATTAGCGTTTTCAAGGTTGAGTGGGGATCATGATGTACGAAGAGGCACTGAGGATCGAGCCAAAATCTCGGAACAGATTGCGTACGCCGGGGGTAGCGCTGGCAATCCTGGCAGCTGCGCTGATGTTGGCCATTCTAACCACGTCGTGTGGTGGAGATCAGCCGACCGCCGGGCAACCGCCGGCCGGCGGCGGTTCTTCTGGCGCGGGTCAACCCAGGGGGGAATCATCTGGTGGGACCACACCGGCGCCAGAGGCGAAGACTGGCATCGCCACTGCGCCAAAGGCCCAGCCCCCCGTTGCGCCTTCCCCAACCGCGGACCCGAGACTGGCCGCCTGGAAATACGAGAGCCCCATCGCCAAGCCGTTGAGCGCGAGCATCGGAAACGCTCCATCCTCCGTAGGAGACGTCGAAAAAGATCTGGTGAGGATTTCGATTCCAGGAAACATACTCGATTCGACTGCCACGGTCACTGTGGCTAGTCCGGATAAGGTGCCTGATATCATAGCTAAGGAGTTTGCTCCCGGTGGCCCACCGATTCAGATTACGGCGGGAGACAAAGAGGTGCGATTGAATGAGCCTGTTAGCGTCACAATGAAGATCGACAGCAGCCTGATCGCAAGCAATACCCGCCCGAGCGATTTCTGGGTCACTTATCATAATGGGAAAGATTGGGAGTATCTGGCGCCGACGGCTGTCGATCTCAAAGCGAGGACGCTGACTTTCGCCACTTATCATTTTTCGCTGTTCGGCTACGGCAAGATAAGCTTGGAAAAGAGAATCGAGAAGTACGCGCACAGCAAAACCCTGGAGAACATGGCCCAAAAAACGGTCGACAAGTACGTGGACAAGGCCGTTGAGAAGGCGGTCCAGCACATACTTAAGGATCGACTCGGTATAGACGACGAGTCCGCAAAATCCAAGATTCTTAGCAGTCTGGCCAACGACGATGACTACCGTGACATCTACGAGAAGATCCAGGAAGGAGATGTCGTCGGCGCGAACCAGACCATCATTGTGCTTGCCGGCAAGAAGATCGCCGAGAACGTCGATGAGTCCAAGCTGTCCAAGGCTCTCGGCAGCCTGGCAGACAAGGGTGTTGGGTATGTGGAAGCGGTCTCCCAGGCATCAGGATACCTAGCCGAAGGCAGATACAAGGATGCTGGCCGCATTATGGCAGAGAAGATCGCCGACCAATTCTTGGTGGCCAAGGGCACCAAAGTTGCGATTGAAGCGATCGACTACCAGATAGGTCAGTGGAAAAACAGCGAGATCGAGGCTGCATACCAGGCCTTCAAGAACGGCGCCAGCGGCAAGTTCTGGGGGTACAACGTCGACAAGGGCGATTTCGAATCCTTATGGAACCAGATGCGCGGCATTTCCAGGCAGCTCCAGATCGAGGAGATCAATAGGGTGAATCGAGAAAGGGCTGACACCGAACCGCCACAGGATCCTCTTAGCCCAGCGGAGGAAGACAAGATCAGAGCTGGTGTCGAGAATGACCTGAAGGCTAAGTTCCAGGAGCGCGTGAAGAACGAAGCGCAGGTGGAGAAAGAGACCAAGGACCTCGATCGACTCATCAACGAGTTCAAGGACAAGAGTCTGCTCGATCCAGGGATGTTCGGCTACAAGAGCGAATTGGATGTAGAGCAAAGGCTGGATCTCCTGCTCAACTTGAAGAACAGGATTCAGCGAGACACTGGAAGGACCCTCAATCTTGATCTCAAGGTATCATCGGACAAGCAGTTAGCGCTGGTTGATTTGATAGCGGTAACGTACAAGTGGTACGAAGGACCGGACGCCTACGCCTCTTACCTCAAGGAGAAGTTTGGCATCGACCCTTACCCTACGCCCCAAGAAGTGAGCGGAAAGTGGAATACAGGGGCCATTGTATTGACCGAAATCTACGTCGATCCTGAGGCGCTAAAAGCAGCCGCACCTAGCCAAGCGGAAATCAATTATTACCAGATAGCGGTGTCCATCCTTGACAAACAGAAGGGCAAACCTTTGCCAATCAACATCGACATGCAGGTCGGCAAGGACGGCGCCGGCACGATGAGTTTCGGCGAGCCTGGGAAACTTTCATCAGTCGGTCAAATGAAGTACTCCAAGGGCTCGATTTCCGTAGGCGACATCAAGCCCGCACCGGGCACAATGGAAGGCGTGATCACGCGAAATCCGCGCGGTCTGGAGCTGCGCGGCACGTTGAAAGTCGCCGTAACAATCGCTGACAAAGAGATCGGCTGGTCGAAAGGAACCTGGACCGCGACCAAGGATATGGCGACGGCGGGCTCTCCTGCCCCAGCCAAGAACCCGTGAACGGGTTGCAGACGGTGCATCAACAAAGAGATTGTACTCGCGTTCCCGATCCCGTTGGAGGGAGAGCGCCTTAGTTCCCCTGCCCGGCGTCGCTGTGGTCCGTAGTGCGGTACGGCCGATATAGCCCCGGAACCCTTTGGCCTGTCTTCTCCCGACGTTCATTGTACGGCAGGCGTCAAAGCCTCGGAGGGGAAGATCGCAGCGGTGTGACAAAAAGCGATTTTCAGTCGTGTGGCTAGGCTTTGTAGCACCCCTGGAGGGACTCGAACCCCCGACCCACTGCTTTGAAGGCGTCATGACCTGAGTGAGCCCTGGCATCACGAGTGGAGAGGCGAGCGAAAAGCATCCAGTCATAGTCTCTATTTCGGGCTGCTACCAGCCTCCGGCAGAAGCCTTTGACGTCAAGGGCAGAAACGTTCGTTTATCTAGAAGTGCAGGCGTTAAAGTGGGATTGGGAGTCAAAGATGGAGCCGGTTGAGTTGTGGGCGTGGACGCCGCGCCGGGAACCGATGTGGGCGTAGGCGTGGCTCCAGGAATGGAAGTAGCCGTAGGCGTTGGTGTGGCAGGGATGACGCTCGTGGGTGTCGGCAACGGCGTCGCCGCCGTTCGCCCCCAGGCGGGAGACCAGGCGTTATCGACCAACTTTCGCAGCCCCGAGCCGTCCCGCCCCATCACCCAGATACTGCTGGAGCTATTGATGACGTCGCCTGTCACCCTCTCGATGGCCACCTGCTGTCCGTCGGGTGAGATGCTCAAGCCTCGGGCGGTGTCGTCGTCGGATGTCCCGGTTGCCGCGGCAAGGCGCGTCACCTGGGTGAGCGTGCCGGTTGTGGGGGAAGTGAAGTGGTACTCGAAGACGTCGGAGCAGGTCCCCATGCACGTATCACGATCGTCAATGTTCACGTAGATGTAGGTTATCGTGAATAGGAAGCCCGACCCGTCCGGCAGCCACTTCAGGTCGTGAACGGCCGACGCGTCGTAACCGACGTAGAAGGGCGGATCGCCGGAACCGAACTGCTGGAAGATGCTGCTTGGCGACACGAGCCGGGTTCCCCCGTCGCTCTGAGTGGTGGAGTTAATGTAGATGCCCTCGGCGTCCATAGAGCCGTAGCCCGCGTAGTAGAGAAACTGGTCGGGTTTGCTCGCGGGCCCCCAGGCCACGAGAGACGACAGCGTGTTGGCCGCCGTCGGCAGCGTCTGGCCGACGGAGCCTAGCGGCGGGTTCGTCGATATCTGGTACACGTCCCCGCCGTTCCGCATCGTGTAGCCGATCTGCGACCCGTTGCTCCGCCAGCTCAGATCTCCCGTACCATAGTCCGGGACCGCAATGGACGGGGCCTCCAGGCTCACGTAGACCGTCTGGCCAGCCTGGACGTCCACCCCGGGAGCCAGGCGGCGGTACATGCCCCAGATCCCCACGACGGACTGAAGGACACCCGGGCCGAAGTCGGCGACGTCGGTGAACGTCAGAGTCCCGTACCCGGTGGTACGGGCCACAGGGGCCCCCTGTACATAGACGCCGACCACACCCCCGAAGTCGGGCACGGTCACCACCACCGTGCCCTTCGGGTAGCTGGCGAGCTCGGAGCAGGCCGGGGAGTTCGTCACCCGCCGCAGCCCGGTGCCATTGTTCAGTATAGTGTAGACGTCGCTGTCGTACACCGAGCACAGGTCCTCCTGATCGCTGCTGAAGGCCAGTTCCCCGCCGTCGGGCCGCCACTCTAGATGGACGAC
>Ga0082335_1006349_pt1 | contig 15319 bp, 16 predicted proteins | sample Subgrocontami58m_FD_72375 | JGI IMG/M metagenome (GOLD analysis project Ga0082335, IMG submission 72375) | Subsurface groundwater microbial communities from S. Glens Falls, New York, USA - GMW37 contaminated, 5.8 m (SPADES assembly) (version 2) ...
CTCGGCTTGACGGGATTCGATCCAGGGCATTTCCTGTAGCCTGCGCTGCGCGCGGGCAACCATGCCGATTCCCCCGGATGCATGATTCAAACCAATGTCATTCAACGTGTATTCCACCAACGGGACGGAGCAAGTATCTTCCCGCCGGCCCCGCGATGTCTTGACCTAGATCAAACACCGCGATACCGAGGGAAAAATACCGTCGACTCAGAGCGGAAACAGGCGCCGCGGCGTTACTGCTTCTTTTCATTGTGTCGCTTTACGGTTTTCAACATTTCCACGGGAGAGAAATCATCGGTGAGAATCTTCGCGTTTGGTTCGCTCCGAACGTCTTTGCGAGCTTTCACCAACTCGTTTAAGTCATATTTTAATCGGAGTTTTGCTTGCGTCGCGGAGGCCCGACGAGAAAGCTCGATCTGCGGCAACCTGGTTCCCGAGTAGCCGATCAAGACGATGTTCCCGCCTGCCTCGACGGCATCGACGCTGTCGAAGACGGTCTTCATCGTTGCGAGAGCGCTATCAAAGAACAAGGTCGTGGGCTCGACGTTTTGCGCTACTACCCCACCTTCACGCAACCGCGACTTCACCACCCTGTAGAATTCTTGTGTTGTCAGGTGAAAAGGAACAAACGGGCCACGGTACGCATCGAGCAGGACTAGATCGAACTTTTCCTTGGTCCGCGCCAGAAAGACTCGCCCGTCTTGGTTGTGGATACGCAAGCGCTCGGTAGAGTTGACACCGAAGTACTTGCTCGCAAGGGAAATCACCGCGGGATCGAGTTCGGCGACGTCCGCGATAACACCAGGAAGACTTCCTATGAGGTAACTGATTGTCCTGCCCCCGCCCAATCCGACGAGAGCAATTCGCTCCACTTTACCCTGATGGAAAGCCAATGCGGAAGTCATGTATCGGGTGTAGGTGACGACAAGCTCTCCCGGTCTCGATAGATCCATCACCGACTCGGTATATCGATTCGCACGATATCCGAAATTCAGTGAAATGAATGACCCCTCCTTTTGCACTAAAATGGTGTTGTACTCGGATTCGACTTTTTCCAGAAGACCATCACGCTGAATCAAGCTCGGCTGCGGCTGTGCTGCCGCCTGTCTCGCGCCGAATGGCCCGGCAAGCGCCGACAGGAGAAGCGCGGCGAGAAGCACGGATGAGCGTTGCGCCTGGGAAGCTTGGGGGTGGTTCGTGCCGAGTTTCCAAAAAACAACACCCATGACGATGCTGATTCCCGCGAGAATTCCGTATATCGACTTTACGCCCAGGCTGGGGATGAAGAAAAAACTGGTGCCAAGGGTTCCGATGATGCTACCCGCGGTGGTCAATCCGGAAAGGCGCCCGGATATTGTTCCGGAATGGTCCTTGCGGTCCAATATCAGGCGGACGCAGTAAGGGGAAACGGCGGCGAGACTGGCCGCCGGGAGGCACGCAAGGGTAAGTGCGGCAAGCAGCGCTGCATATCTAACGTCTTCGATCGAGTCCAGAATTCGGTTGATGAACAGTTCCCCATAGACCGGAACAATCACTACCAAAATCGCCGACGCAACGAACAATCCCGCTATGATGCGCCCGCTTGGATTTCGATCCGCAGCCTTGCCTCCCAGCACGTAGCCCAGAGTCATGCCGGTCAGAAAAATCGATATCAACGCACCCCATGTATATATGGTGCCGCCGAAAAATGGGATAAAGGTCCGTCCTATAAGCATCTCGAGGGCCATCGTCACGAAGCCCGATAGAAAGGCCGCGGAGTAAACGGCGATGGTCAGGCGCTTGGTGATCGGTAAGGAACGATGTGCGGTAGTTGTCATTGTCGGCGAGTTGCTCTAATCTTGAATTCCTGCACTACACCATGCAGATCCGCCGAGGCATTTGACTCTGTCATCATGACAAAAATCGATTTCTGGCTCTTGGCAATCGCCATGTTTGTAACGAAACGATATTGGACCAGAAATTGTTCAAGGAATCGGCCACTTTCCGATAGCACGATTATTCGGCCATTTCCGTAATCGGCGACGCAGATGTCGCCGTCGGTGAAAGCAGCCATTCCATCCGGGCCGCTTTGCCCATATGCATCCTCGATGGCCGGCGCATCGTTAAAGTCGAAAAACACGACCGCAGACCCTAACCTGCCTCGTTCAATCAGAGGGAATGCGAGAATTCGTCTTTTTAGGTGCTCGGAAACCAAAACCCTGCGTTTGCGTTCTTGCACAAGAACCCCATTGGAGTAACGCAAGCCGCCGGCTAAATCAGACGCAATATTCGACCTTTCGTCGATGAAAACGACTCGCCCTTCAGCTGGCGCACTTAAAGAGAACTGTCCAGATGAGCTCAAATACAAGTTTCCCGCCGAATCAACGGAGGCGTCGTTAGGCCAAGCTATCCGCCGGGCCGATGTTGTTTGCTCGATAATGCGAATGGTCGCAAAATTCTCGTCGAGCCGCGCAACGAAATGCCCAAGGTGGCAGAGAACCCAATAACCACCAGCGGGAATCTTCTTGATCGAGGTGGGACCACAACCTTCGGCGTGCCAGACTGTCTTGATTTGACCTGCGTCAATCAGGACGACGCGATTTTTTGGCATCTCGGCAACGAGGAGTCCTTTGGCGATGAGTTGCGGTCCCTCCGGATAGAACGCAGTCGGATTGACGAGCGCACTTGGAACGAACTGCTTGACGTCTCCCGCGGCGCGCGTGGCCGGAGAAAGCATCAAAGCCAGAAGCGTTCCAAGTATCGGCAGCACTCGCTTCATCGAAACTTGCTCCCGAACAGTGGTTGGATCGCAAACATGCCGAATTGGGGAACCCAATTGAAGCCCTCGAACAATATTCAACGCATCTCGGAACGCGAGAATGGCTTGAAGTGTTTGCTTAGAGCAATTCCCTGGCCTTGGTAAGATGACTTCGCCTTGCTGCCATAGAGCCGATGCGGTTTCTCGGTCAGTTGTTCGTAGGCCAGTCGGCCAACCATTTGGCCGTGTTCTAATATGAACGGGACTTCAAAGGAGCGGACTTCGAGGACGGCCCGCGCCCCTTCGCCTCCCGCATCCGGATGCCCGAATCCAGGGTCGAAAAACCCGGCATAGTGGACTCGGAAATCCCCGATTAGAGTATCGTACGCGATCATTTCAGCCGCGTGTGTCGGCGGAATCTTCACCGCTTCCCGAGAGGCCAGGATATAAAACTCCTCCGGGTCCAACACCAGCCCGCCGACGCGAGGCGCGTAAACCGGCTCCCAAAAGTCTAGTACATCGTAGTGTCGAACCTTGTCGATATCGATCAACCCGGCATGATTTCTGGCCTTGTAGCCGATAAGACCTCCCGAGTCGGCTCCCCTCACGTCCACTGAAAGCGGGACGCCGTTGCGAATCTCGTCTTCGCTGATTGACTCCACAACCTGGAACTCTTGTTGCAGGCGTTTCATGGCTTCGTCGCTATTAGGCCGATTACCGCGGCGTATTCGGATCTGGTTCAACCTCGAACCCTTGTACACCAATACGCTAAAGGTTCGCGGGGATACCTCGGCATACAGGGGCCCGTTATACTGCTCGCGGACTCGATCAAATTCCGTACCGTAATCGGTGATGAGCCGGGTAAAGATGTCGAGGCGGCCGGTTGAACTCTTCGGATTACCCATCGCCGATGTACGCCTTTTCAGCGCCAAACCCTCCAGCAACGGTATGATGTAAACACAACCGCGCTCCAGCACGGCTCCGTTACGGATGTCCATCGTGTGCATGGTGAGGCCGTCGAGTTTTTGTTGCACCGTGGCGTCCTTGCCGGGCAGAAAACTTGCACGGACTCTATGCGCGACGGACCCCAACCGAAGGTCTAGACTAGCCGGCTGAAATTGATCATCTTGGATCGTTTCTAAAGCAACAATTTCCCTGGTTACTTTGACTTGGCGTTCGAGTTCCTGCGACGGCAATATCCCCGTCGTACGAGGTCCGTCCGTATCGTCGTCCGATTCGCTACGGGAACCTTGCCGGGGCCGCACCTCATTCGTTCGCGCCGCCTGACCCAATAAATCGTCTGACGCGCTCCCCAATGTCCTGCTCGTAGTATTTCGCATGGCACTCCAAACTACAAAAGCCCCCCTTTATCTAGTGGCCCGTCCCGATTCGCTCCGTCCCGGAAAATGCTTTTCCGCAGTATGGATAAAATTCTCTTCTCCAGCAATCGAGCAAATAGGATTCTTCTATTATAGACAAGCGCCGTACTCCCTCTATACGGATCCCGCAGGGCGCTGTCCCGCCCGCGGTTGCGGGTTTACCGGTACTAGCGCTCCGATATTTGGTAGGGCGTGCAGGGGTCGAACCTGCGACCAACTGATTAAGAGTCAGCTGCTCTACCAACTGAGCTAACGCCCCGGAAAGCGAATAGGCCTGGACAGCGCCAACCCGCTTGAAGAACTGGTAGGCCGTGCCAGATTCGAACTGGCGACCAACGGATTAAAAGTCCGCTGCTCTACCGGCTGAGCTAACGACCCGCAAAGAGGCGCGATTTTAATTTGCCGGGGGTGCTTGTGTCAATGAAATCCGGGCTTGTTGCGCCTGAATTCATCCTGATTTCGACGATTGATCGCTAAAACCTCATGCTTCCCGCAGCATGCGCGCGTATTGCCATTTCATGGTCAAGGCCGAGCCGGCGACGATGGACAAGAAGGTGAGCATGGAGCCCAGCGCCAGCGTGGAAAAGCCGCTGATACCCTGCCCCACCGTGCAGCCCATGGCGGTCACGCCGCCAAAGCCCATGAGCACGCCGCCTATCATGTGATTGGCGGTGTCCTCGGCATTGCGGAAGTTTTCCCAGTGGAAATTCCCGCTCGCCAGCGCGTAGGCGGCGGAGCCCGCGACAACGCCGATGACAGAGGCTATTCCAAAGGTGACGATCTTGCTCTTGTCGGTCCAGAACATGAGCAACTCCAGAGTATAGGCCTGCGGCGCGACGAAGGAGAGCGATTCCAGGCGCCCGCTGTTGGTGGCGATGAAGGCCTCCTGCAGGGTGTTCGGGTCTTCGGCCAGATAGCCCAGCTTGCCGCTCACGTACCAGCCGCCGACCACCACGAAACCGACCGCGACGCCGCCGAGGATGCCGTCAAAATTGCCGCGGAATTCGCGCTTCTTGAACACGAACAGCAGCAGCAAGCCCGCCACTATCGCGCTCGCGAGCATGAGCGTCGTCTTTTTGTCGATGCCGAAGGCCTTGGCCAGCAGCGAAGGCAGGTCCTGCCCGGTGGACAGCGTGACCGACACCGGATCGAGCACCGCCACGCGGAAAGCCCCGAACAGGCCCTTCAGCGTTACGTAGGCGGCGATAGCGAGGAACACGAACACCACCAGCGATTTCAGATTGCCGCCGCCGATGCGGATCAGGGTCTTACTGCCGCAGCCCGAGCCCAGCGTCATGCCGACGCCGAAGACGAAGCCGCCGACAAGGTAGGACAGCCAGGTGAAGTTGGGACCGGTGTAGATCGACTTGGATAGATCGATGACGCCGGCGAACTGCAACGCATTGGCGCCCAGGATGGCGACCGCGATCGAAAGCAGCCACATGCGCATGCGACCCCAATCGCCCATGTTGACCACGTCGGACACCGCACCCATGGTGCAGAAATTTGTCTTGTTGCCCACCGCGCCGAAAAGGAAGGCAATGGCGAACCCGCCCCATGCCACGGTGCTTGCGACTGCCGCCGGATTCACTTCGTTCATGGGCCTCCCATCCCCGAGGATGCGGGAATTCTAGTCTGGGCCCGGGTCTGCGCAAGCAAAATCTTTTAGCGGTGGAATAACGCTGCCCTATGAACCCGCGTTGCGCAAGCGCGCGCGGGTGTCACGCGCGGTCCGGGACATACCTGGTCGGATCGATCACGCCGGCCACCTCGAAGCCTGCGCGGCGCAAGCGGCAGGAATCGCACACGCCGCAGGCGCGCCCCTCGACATCGGCCTGGTAGCAGGAGACGGTAAGGCCGTAGTCGACGCCCAGCTTCAAGCCCTCGCCGATGATCTTCGCCTTGCTCATGGCGATGATGGGGGTGTGCAAGGTGAGCCGACCGCCCTCCACCGCAGCCTTAGTGGCGAGATTGGCCATGCGCTCGAAAGCGCGCATGTACTCGGGCCGGCAGTCGGGATAGCCGGAGTAATCGACCGCATTGGCGCCGAAGAACAGGTCCTGCGCCTCCAGCACCTCGGCCCAGGCGAGCGCAAGCGAGAGCATGATGGTATTGCGCGCCGGCACGTAAGTGACGGGGATGCCGTCCTTCTGCACACCCTGGGTCGGCACCGCGATGCTGTCGTCGGTCAGCGCCGAGCCGCCGAAGGCGGTGAGATCGATCCGCACGGTCTTATGCTCCACCGCGCCCAGCGCGCGCGCTACGCGCATCGCGGCCTCGAGCTCGATCCGGTGGCGCTGGCCGTAGTCGACCGACAGCGCATGACAGGCGTAGCCCTGCTGCCTCGCCATGGCGAGCACGGTGGCGGAATCGAGGCCGCCGGAAAGAAGTACGACGGCTTTGCGCATGGTGAGAAACCAAGAGGCCGTTTCAGAATTGTCGAAACGGCCCCGTAGAATTCCCGTCTAACGCTTGCCCGCGAGACGCTGCTTGGCCTGCTCCGCCGCCTGAGTGCCGGGATATTTCTTCAGCAGCGCCTGCAGCGTTTCGCGCGCCGCCTTGGCCTCCCCCATCTCGGCCTGGCAACTGGCGATGTTGAGCAGGGCATCCGGCGCCTTGGCGCTATCGGGCCAGGATGCGAGTACTTTCTGCTGCGCGGCGATCGCCGTCTTGTAATCGCGCAGCGCGTAGTAGGCATTGCCGATCCAGTATTGCGCGCTCGACAGCTGCTGGCTGTTCGGATAGGTGGCGAGGAAATTCTGGAACGCCGCGACGGACGACTGGTAGTTACCGAGCTTGAACTGGTTGAGCGCCGCCTCGTAGGCCTTGCCTTCGGCAAGCGGGTCGGGCGCGCTGGCGGCCTGCTTCTCCTGCGCCTGAGCGCTCGCCTCGAGCTTCCGGAGGCGCGCGTCGAGATCGACGTACAGGTCCTTCTGCCGCCGATCCAGGGTTTCGATCTGGTTGGTCTGCACCTCGATCTGCCCGCGCATGCGCGCCAGATCCTGCTTCAACTCGTCGATCAGCTTGGCCAGCTCTATCGATCGATCCTGCAGCAATGTTTCGATCCTGGCCAAGCGCTCTTCCGCCGCTTTCTGGTTCGCGCCGACCTGGACCCTGAGCGCGGCAATGTCCTTCCTCGCCTCTTCATCGTCGAACAGGCCGGCGCGGGCAGCGCCGGCAACGAGGCAAAGGCCCAGCAGCAGGGCGGCGCGCGACTTCATCTATCAGTACTCGCCGCCGTAGAGCATGTCGCTGCGCCGGTTCTGGCTATAGCAAACCTCGGTGGTTTCCGTGCAGCGCGGCTTTTCCTCTCCCAGACTCACCGATTCGACCTGGCTTTCCTGCGCGCCCAACAGCAGCAGCATTTTCTTCACGCCGTCGGCGCGCTTCTGTCCCAACGCGATGTTGTACTCGCGGCTGCCGCGCTCGTCGCAGTTGCCCTGGATCAGCATCTTGGCATTGCGGTTCTGCGCTAGATAGCGGGCATGCGCCTGCAGCAGCGGCTTGTACTCGTCCTTGACATCGTACTTGTCGTAATCGTAGTAAAGGCTGCGCTTGGACAAGATGTTGTTCGGGTCCTTGAGCACATTGGGCAACTGGCCCGCTTTGGGCCCAACCGGCGTGACCGTGGTAACACCCGGCTGGGTCGGAACCGCCGCCGCCGGCGTGCGGTCCTCGACCGCGGCCTTGGCCTCTTCCTTCGGCGTGCTGGCGCAGCCCGCTAGCAGGGCTACCACCGCGGCAACAGCAAGCAACTTTTTCATTCTCATCTCCTTCTTCTGTTTACTCAGTTATTGAAAAACGGGCCCCAGGCGGGCTCGCGCACGTCCGCTGCCTGCACCGACAGGCGCTGCTTCACCCTGCCGTCGCTCGAAACCGCAGCCAGCGAGCCGCGGTTGTTTATTTGGGTAGCATACAGAATCATCTTCCCGTTGGGTGCGAAACTGGGCGATTCGTCGTGCTGCCCTTCGGTGAGCACCTGAGCCTGCTTGCTCGCCAGATCAAGCGACTTCAATTGGAAACTCCCGCCGTCGCGCGCAATATAGATCAGGGTCTTGCCGTCGCTCGAGACCCGCGGCGACACGTTGTAGCTGCCGTCGAAGGTCACGCGCGCGGCCTCGCCCCCGCCCGCGCTCATGCGGTAGATCTGGGGGCTGCCGCCGCGATCGGAAGTGAAATATATCGATTGGCCGTCGGGCGCGAAAAAAGGTTCCGTGTCGATCGAGCCGGAGTTGGTGATGCGGCGCGGGTTGCTGCCGTCGGCGCCGATAAGATACATCTGCGAGCCGCCGTCCTTGGACAACACCACCGCCAGTTGCTTGCCGTCCGTGGACCACGCGGGCGCGCTGTTCGAACCCTTGAAATTCGCCACCGCCTGGCGCTGCCCCGAGACGAGCGAATGCACGTACACCACCGGCTTCTTGTTCTCGAACGAGACGTAGGCGAGCCGCGTGCCGTCGGGCGACCAGGCCGGAGAAATGATGGGCTCGCGCGACGCGAGCGCGGTCTGGGCGCCGACTCCGTCGGCATCGGCAATCTGCAGCTCGTAGCGGCCCCCCTGCTTCACCACATAGGCGATACGCGTGGAAAACACGCCGCGCTCGCCGGTCAGCTTCTCGTAGACGACGTCGGCGATGCGGTGCGCGGTGGCGCGCACTTGCTGTGCGGAGAGGGTAAAGGCGACGCCGCCGATCTGGGTTTGCTTGGGCACGTCGAGCAGGCGGAAGCGCGCCTCGAACCGGCCATCGGCCAGGCGCACGACGCTGCCGATGACCAGCGCGTCGGCGTTGCGGTTTTTCCAGTCACCGAAATTGACCTGCGCCACCTCGGCCGGCAGCGGATCGACGTTGCCGGCGAACAGCATGCGGAAACGACCGCTGCGTTGCAGATCGGCTTCGACGATATCGCTGATGCTCTGCGGCAAGGCCTCCTCGCCGGCGAAGCGCAGCACCCCGATGGGGATCTGGTTGGCGCCACCGCCGGTGATGTCGATCGACAACTGCGCCTGCGCATTTGCGCAAAGCAGTGCCAGCAGCAGCCCTATTGAAGCCAGAAAATAGCGCATCAACCGTCCTGAAATAATCCTCGCCGCATTATACATTCTGGCCGATCACTTTAACTCCAGCGGCCTGAATTTGATTTCCAGGCTGCGCTGAAACCGCTCCGGCCTGTCGGGCTTGGGCAGGGGTGAGGACTTGAGTATGGCGCGCTCCACCGCCGCGTCGTAAGCCGTGTGAGCGCTCGATTTGCGCAACTTAACCGACATGATTTCGCCGGTCGGCAATTGCACCACGTCGAAGATAGCCTCCGGGTTGCCGGGGATGTCCGGTGGCAGCACGATGTTGCTCTTGATTTTGCCTTTGAGCTTGCCGATGTATGCGGCGTCGGCTGTTGCAGCCGCGGTTGCCGCCTCGCGTCTCATCTGGTCCAGGATTCTGTCCTTATCCAATTGCTGGCTGAGCGCGGCGGTTTCGCGTTCTAGCTGCTTGCGGATATCCTTGCTACGGTCGAGGTTAAGCTTGGGTTCCGGTTTCTTCGGCGTCTCCTTTTTGACTTCTTTCTTCTTCTCCAGCGCGATGTCGGGCTTGGGCGGCTCGACCGCTTTCTCAACCGGCTTTGGCTCCGGCTTGATTTCGGGTTTGACCTCGGGTTTAGGCGGCGGCTCGGGTTGCGCCACGACTTGCTCCACGGCCGGTGCGGGCGGGCTCACCCATAACTCGACCATTACCGCCTCCGGCTGCCTGCTCTGCCAGCGCACGCCAAAAAACAGGAACACCAGCAGCAGCAGGTGCACCACCAGCGCGAGCGCGATCGAAGGGACCTTGCCCGGCTCCTGGTACAGCATCGCGTTGACCGCCACGCTCATCGTGCCGCGGGCCTCACCAGCAGCCCGACCTTGCGCACGTTCTGTTTCTGCAGTTCGTCCATGACCTTGAGCACGGCTTCGTAGCGCACGTCCTTGTCGGCGGCGATCACCACCGCCTGGTCCGGACGGGTTTTCTGCTTTTGCTGCAACGCCGCGACCAACTCCGCGGTTGACACCGCTCGCTCGCTCGCCGCGGTCTTGCTCCTCTCGCGCAACACGAGCGATGCATCGGCCTTGATCACCACCTCCAGCGGCAGCTCCGGCGGCAGCGACGACTTGCCCACCGTAGGCAGCTCGATCACGCCGGGATTCACCAGCGGCGCGGTGATCATGAAAATCACCAGCAACACCAGCATCACATCGATGTAGGGCACGACGTTGATCTCGCTCATGGCACGGCGCAGACGCGGCATAGTCGCCTCCCTACTTGCCCACGCCGGCCTGGCGCTGCAGGATGTTGGAAAACTCTTCGATGAAACTCTCGAAGCGGATCGCCAGGCGGTCGATGTCGTGCGCGTAGCGATTGTAAGCGATCACCGCCGGGATCGCCGCGAACAGGCCGATAGCGGTGGCGATCAGCGCTTCGGCGATACCGGGCGCGACATGCGCCAGCGTCGCCTGGTTGACGTTGGCCAGGCCGCGAAATGCATTCATGATGCCCCACACCGTGCCGAAAAGGCCGATGTAGGGGCTGACCGAACCGACCGAGGCAAGAAAGGCGAGGTGCCGCTCCAGGTTGTCCATCTCGCGCTGATAGGTGGCGCGCATGGCGCGGCGCGCTCCCTCCACCGGGATACTCGGGTCGGCGCCGCGCTGCGCGCGCAGCTTGGCGAATTCGCGGAAGCCCGCCTCGAAAATGCGCTCGAGCGACCCGGCGCGGTGGCGGTCGTTGACAGCGCTCTGGTACAGGCCGTTCATGTCGCTGCCGCTCCAGAAATCGCGCTCGAACTTCTCCGTCTGGGTCCCCGCCTGCCGGATGGCAAATAACTTGCGAAATATGAACAGCCAGCTCATGAACGAGACCACCAGCAGCAGCGCCATCACCAGTTGCACCAGCACGCTGGCGTTGGTGATCAGGGAGAGTATCGACAGGTCTTGGGTTACATTCATTTTTGTATGGACTCTCGTATCTATTTGGAAAAAGGCGACCCGGGCGGGATGGGAAAGGTCCCACCCTTTCCCCTAGCCCCATTCAGATCCTCCAAATCAGAGGCTATCTCTCAAAAATCGCGGCATCGCGACCGGCCTGAAATTTCGCTGGTTCAGGCAGGCCACCCGGATCTCGGCGCGGGCCAGCATTTGCGTGCCGCAGCGCGCCTCCTGGACCAGATCCACGTAGACACGCGCGAGCTTCATCGGTTCAACCGTGACCTCCAGCATGTCGTCCAAGCGGGCGGGGCGCGCAAAATCGAGCAGCGCCCGCCGCACCACGAAAATCAGATCCTCCTCCTGCGCCAGTTTATCCTGATTTAGCCCGAGGCTGCGCAGCCATTCGGTGCGCGCGCGCTCGAAGAACTTCAGGTAGTTGGCGTAATACACGACGCCGCCCGCGTCGGTATCCTCGTAGTAGACACGCACCGGCCAGGAAAACAGCTTCGAGTTCATTACAATATGAGGGGATACCTCCCCTTATGCTCCCCTATATTTGCCGGTGCAAAATTCATTTTGCACCGGGTTCTTAGTCAACTCGGCCTTAGGATTCGCCCGGTCCATTCCACAAATCGCCATTAACGCTCGTGTTCGGCAGTGCCAGCCCGAAATGGCGATAGGTCGATACCGTGGCCACGCGCCCGCGCGGCGTGCGCTGCAAATAACCCTGCATGATGAGGAAGGGCTCGATCACGTCCTCGATGGTGTCGCGCTCCTCCCCGATCGCGTGGGCGAGATTGTCCACGCCCACCGGTCCGCCGGCGAACTTCTCGATCACGGCCAGCAAGAGTTTCCTGTCCATCATGTCCAGGCCGAGAGCGTCCACGTCGAGCATCTGCAGCGCCGCATCGGCAACCTCGCGGCTCACGCCGCTTCTCGCCTTGACCTCGGCGTAGTCGCGCACCCGCCTGAGCAGCCGGTTGGCGATGCGCGGCGTGCCGCGCGAGCGGCGCGCGATTTCGAGCGAACCTTCGGCCGCGACCTCGACCTTGAGCAGCCCGGCCGAGCGGCTCACAATCTGCTGCAGTTCCAGCGCGGTGTAGAATTCCAGCCGCGCGACAATGCCGAAGCGGTCGCGCAAGGGGTTGGTGAGCATGCCGGCGCGGGTGGTGGCCCCCACCAGAGTGAACGGCGGCAGATCGAGCTTGACCGAACGCGCCGCCGGGCCCTCCCCGATCATGATGTCGAGCTGGAAGTCTTCCAGCGCCGGATACAGGATTTCTTCCACCACCGGCGACAGCCGATGGATCTCGTCGATGAACAGCACGTCGTTCGGTTCGAGGTTGGTGAGCAGCGCCGCCAGATCGCCCGGGCGTTCCAGCACCGGTCCCGAGGTGTGGCGCAAATTGACCCCCATCTCGCGCGCGATGATATGGGCCAGTGTCGTTTTCCCCAGACCCGGCGGGCCGAACAGCAGCACGTGATCGAGCGGCTCTTTGCGCTGGCGCGCCGCCTCGATGAAAATCGCGAGCTGGCCGCGGATCTTCTCCTGGCCGACGTACTCGGACAAGGCCTTCGGCCGCAGCGCGCGCTCCAGCGCCTCTTCCTGCGGCGAGGCGGGATCGGCGGCGATCAGGCGGTCGGTTTCAATGGCCATGCGCTATTTTACCCGCGGACTGGGCCCCCTGTTGTTGCGATCCAGAGTTTTTCGCTCATTTCGTTTTAACGCGCGAGCGCGCGGTCCGGGTGCGTGGACTGGGAGACGTCCGCAAAAAAAACGACGTAATGCGTCGTGCGCCCGGCGGCATCCCGGATCGCCGAAATGTTCCGCCACTCGTGGTAGATGCCGGCGTCCTTGCGGCGGCACCAGGAGGTGCCGCTCCAGTGGCCCTGACGCCTCAATGCGTCGCGAATTTCATCGTAGAACTCCTGCGGCTGCAGGGCGGTGCGAAACTCGGTTTCGGATTTCCCGCACACCTCCTCTGCGCCATACCCCGTGACCGTCGTGAACGCCCGGTTAACCGACAATACGGTGCCTTCGGCAGACACGATCATCATGGCCTCGGCCATGTTCTCGAACACATTCGCCTGGACGGCGAGCTTCTTGTCCCGCTGGCGCAGTTCGCTAACGTCGGTCGAAACGACCACGGTCCGCGGGGCGCCCGCATGCGAAAAAGACTTGGCCTTGGCCTGGAACTCGTGCTCCCTGCCGTCCGTCGCGATCACTCGATAGAGAAACTCCTGCGATTCCCCGGTTTGAATCGCCTTTTCGAGCAGCGCGCGCGTTGCATCCAGGTCCTCCGGATGCAAATGGGCGAGCGCATCGGCGCCGACTTCCAGCGCCGCCTCAGGAAGCAGGCGCCGGTACGCCGGATTCGCGTAGATCCAGCGCCCCTCGGCGTCCAACAGGGCGATCAGATCTCCCGCATTTTCGGTGATGATCCGGTAGTGCTCCTCGCGCTGGCGCAGGACCTCGCGCGTGTCGCGCAACTTGCGATTCTGGGCAAACACGATGTTGCCAATACCGATCACGTAGACGGACAGGCCTATCAGGCACAGTGCAGCGGCCGCAGGATCGGTCTGCGGCGAAACCTTGAACCCGGCGACGAGCCCCCACGCAAGCGCGCCTGACGAAAACGCGAGCAACGCGCCCAGGACCCCGCGCCCGCCGCGGTTGATCGCATTGTTGAGGGAAGTCCCCAAGAATAGGGTAAACGCGATCCAGAGCGGAAATTCAAGTGCGGCAGCCCAGATCCCGAACAACAGCGAGTCGAGCAGCAAATTACTCTGTTCGGCTTTGAGCGAGTTGTGGGCTGTGCGCGCGCGCCAGAAAAGCAGGTGCGGATAAGCGAGGAACTGCAGCGCGAGCAGCGCCCACGCGAGCCCGCCGTAGCCCCGTCCCCATATGTGCATGCCGATCGCGACGAACAGCGCGGCAAAAGCGGTGACCCGAACCTGGAAATAGACCAGGACAAGCCGGTGGTACTTCTTGGTCATCGGATCGGCTCTGCCCCTTCACTTAGAATTTTCAGGTAAGCATCGTACACGTACAGCTTGCGCCGCTTGCGCCCGGTGGTTTCGCGCACGATGCCCAGCTTGGCCAGATGCGCCAGCGCGCTGGTGATGGTGGGCTGGGACAGGTCCACGCTTTTCGCCGCGCCGGGAATAGACAGCACCGCCTTTTCCTGGAAGGCATGGCGCAGCCTGAGCGCGGACGCCGCGGCGCGGCCCAGCTTTTCGATGCGCGCACGGTCGTCGCGGAACAACTCGATGATGCGCTGCGCCGCGCGCACCGCCTGATCGGTGGTGTCGATCACACCGAGAAGGAAGAAATCGAGCCAGTAAAAATGCCAAAATTGGCAACTAATCTCCGACACGTCAACCCTTCGACAAAGATTTGAGGGCTTGCTTGATGCCTTCCGAAACGCTCAATCCCTCGGGTAAATGTTTGAGCGCGTAGAGCGCCTCTTTCTCGTTGTACCCGAGCGAGAGCAGCGCATTGAGCACGTCGCTCCCCGCCGCAGCGGCGCGGTTGACCGCCGCGCCCGCGGTGAGCTCGGCGCCGAGCTTGTCTTTGAGCTCGAGCAGCAGCCGCTCGGCGGTCTTTTTGCCGATGCCGGGAACCTTGGTCAGGCGCCCCGCTTCCTGCATTACCACTGCCTGCGCCAGCTCGGCGACGCTCATACCGGAGAGCAGCGACAGCGCGGTGCGCGCGCCGACACCGCTGATTTTGAGCAACTGGCGAAACGCCTTGCGCTCGGCCTCGCTGGCGAAGCCGTAGAGCAGATGCGCGTCTTCGCGCACGAGCAAATGCGTGAACAGCGTCACTCGTTCGCCCACGTTGGGCAGGTTGTAAAAGGTGCTCATGGGCACGTCGATCTCGTAGCCCAGGCCTTGCACCTCCAGCATCACCTGCGGCGGATTTTTTTCCAGCAGCACCCCGCTCAAACGTCCGATCATTTTGCGGCCTCCTTCACCGGGTGCCTCATACGAGCCGGCCTCTCTTTACGCGGTAGCCCGCCGTTGCGATCGACCCCAGTCCCTGGCCACCATGCGCATGGCAGATTGCACAGGCGAGCGCATCGGCCGCATCCGCGCTGGGATTGCCCGCCAAGCCGAGCAGGCGCCGCACCATTTCCTGCACCTGTTCCTTTTTGGCATGACCGTTGCCCACCACAGCCTGCTTCACCTGCAGCGCCGTGTATTCCGCCACCGGCAGGGGCTCCCGCACCCCGCGGGCCGCGGCGG
>Ga0082335_1006350_pt1 | contig 15316 bp, 9 predicted proteins | sample Subgrocontami58m_FD_72375 | JGI IMG/M metagenome (GOLD analysis project Ga0082335, IMG submission 72375) | Subsurface groundwater microbial communities from S. Glens Falls, New York, USA - GMW37 contaminated, 5.8 m (SPADES assembly) (version 2) ...
AGTCCCTCTCCCTTTGGGAGAGGGATTTAGGGTGAGGGTTTTGATAACTCGAGAAAGCGCTTGCTTGCGTAACATCAGTAAATAGAACTACCACTAACTCTCAAGGAGGACGTCATGTCGAAAAGCTTGAATAAGGCGATGTTGATTGGCAATCTCGGAAAAGACCCTGAGTTGCGGTACACAACTAGCGGCAAAGCCGTTGCAAACTTCTCTCTCGCAACATCCGATAGTTGGAAGGATGCAGACGGTAACGCGCAAGAAAGAACGGAGTGGCACAACATCGTTGCGTGGCAGAAGCTGGCGGAGATTTGCGGCGAGTGGCTGAAGAAAGGGGAAAAAGTTTACATTGAGGGGAGGATTCAAAACCGCAGCTATGATGACAAGAACACCGGACAGAAGCGCTATATTAGTGAAGTCGTCGCGGAAAACATGATTATGCTCGGCGGTGGAGGAGCGAGAAATGCGGCAGCAGATAACTCCGGAGGGAGTCAAGCTGCTGCGGCTGAGCCATCGGCGCCGGCATCTTCAGATGCGGACCTTCCATTCTAACTAACTCAAGTTGACCGCTCACGGCGAAACGGCTGTCCGAAGGACTCCTCGGAGAAGCCGTTACGAGGATTTGTGCTGGTTTTCGAATCCCCAGCCTGAAGGCTGGGGCTATAGCCACGTCCTTCAGGACGTGGACCACGATTCCACCTAATGTTTGCACGGGTTTTAACCCCTTCACACGAGCGGTCAACTTGAGTAACTAACACACTGTGAACACTCGCAGACTTTTCTTCTGCCTCATTATTTTCTTCGTGGCGTTCCTGACACGTTCAGAAGCGCTGCACGCTTCATGGCGCAAGCCTGTGAAGGCGAAGAACGGCATGGTCGTCTCCGCCGAATCGCTCGCAACGCTTGCGGGTGTTGACATGCTGAAGAAAGGCGGCAATGCAATTGACGCAGCCGTTGCAGTCGGTTTTGCTCTCGGCGTAACATTTCCTGAAGCGGGAAACATTGGCGGCGGCGGTTTCATGCTCATCCGGCTCGCGAATGGCAAGTCCACGATGATTGATTTTCGCGAGAAGGCTCCGGGCAAAGCGTCGCGCAACATGTATCTCGATGCGGCGGGAAATGTTATTCCGAAAAAGAGTGAGTATGGTGCACTTGCCGCCGGCGTTCCGGGAAGTGTGGCTGGTTACTTATACGCGCTTGAAAAGTACGGAACGCTGCAACGCCGGCACGTAGTCGCTCCTGCTGTTGAAATCGCGGAGAATGGTTTTTATCTCTCCGAACGTCTCGCTGAGGGATTGAAGCAAAACCTGAACGGGTTTTCCGGATTTGCGTCAACACTCAAAGCCTTTACAAAGAATGGATTGCCGTACGGTGAAGGAGAGTTATTCCGTCAGCCCGATCTCGCAAAGACATTGAAAGCAATCAGCGAGAAGGGAAGAGATGGATTTTACAAGGGCGATGTTGCGGACAAAATCGTTGCTGAGATGAAACGAAGCGCCCGCCTGCTCTACGAGTCCACCGACTCGCAGAGTCGTAGACCGGACGGGCAGGGCGGGATCATTTCAAAAGAAGATCTCATCAATTATCAGGCTGTTGAGCGACAACCGTTGTACGGCAGCTATCGAGGTTACGAAATTATCACAGCCTCCCCGCCATCGGCAGGCGGAGTGGTGTTGCTGCAAATGCTCAACATGCTCGAACGATTCGATCTCAAAAGCAAAGGGCACAACTCGTCTCAAGCCATTCATCTCTTCGCAGCCGCGGCGCAGCGAGCGTATGCTGACCGTGCAGAATTCTTAGGCGACCCTGATTTTGTAAGAATGCGGATAGCGTCGCTAATCTCAAAAAAGTACGCGTTGGCTCGCGGCAAATCCATTGATTCGCTTCGAGCAGTTGCCAGCACATCGGTCCGTGCAGGAACAAAGGCGGAGTTCGATCAACGCCAAACTACTCACTACTGTGTTGCCGACAGATTTGGTAATGTCGTTGCAGTGACGACAACGCTGAACGGTTTGTATGGCTGCAAGATTGTTGTTGAAGGTGCAGGCTTCTTCTTGAACAACGAGATGGATGATTTTTCGGTCAAGCCCGGCGTCCCGAATATGTTTGGACTGATTGGCAACGAGGCGAATTCTATAGCTCCAAATAAGAGGATGTTAAGCTCAATGACGCCGACGATTGTTCTGAAAGATGGGAAGCCTTTCCTGACCGCCGGTGCGCGGGGCGGCAGCCGTATCACAACCGCCGTGGCAAACATTATCATCAATGTGATTGATTTTGGAATGAACATCCAGGATGCAGTGGAATCGCCGCGCATCCACCATCAATGGCTTCCTGATAAGATACTCTACGAGACCAACGGCTTGCCGCGGGATGTCATGGAGAACCTGCGAAGAATGGGATACACGCTTGAGCATACACCCGTGTTCAATGCTCGTGCCGAGGCAATCATGATTGATCCGAAGAGCGGGTGGTTCCTCGGCGGTCCCGATCCGCGTGAGGAAGGTGTTGCCATCGGATATTGATACTGCAACTGATTTTACCTATCTTTTCTGTAGCCCCCATCCAGTTAACCGCCAGCGTCTCCCCAATTGTTTGGAGATTTTCGTGCGTTCAATGAGAGATGTTCTTTCGCTTGCTGGAGTAGTCCTAACCTTGAACTACACAGAAACCGAGGCAGATGTAACGCTCGGAGGGGACACGGCAAGCCGATGTCCCTACAGAATTTTTGGTTTTGATTGGTTTGCGTAACATCAGTTAATAAAGCTCTTTCGTGGGCTTCGGGGCGACAAGAAAAAAATCAGGGGAACTTATGCAAGCATTTAGAAAGAGAATTAGTCTGCTGCTGTTTTCTCTCCTTCTACATTCCACGTTCCTTCTTGGTCAAGCAACACTGACGGCGGTGCGTATTCCCACTTCAATTGCAGGCGCAGGGGGAACCGGAACCGTCGGTTATCCGTATGCAGTTTTTGTTCGAATTCAGAATTGGACTGCCGGGGCAAGCAGTCAGGCATATTTGAAAGTCTATAGCGGTACGAACAATGAATACATGTGGAGTGCGACCGGCGTTTGGAGCAACACCACGACGTATGCAAATACAAATCAACCCGTGGTAACGATTGACGCGGGGGGCAACTGGTCGGGTTGGATATACGCGAAGCACAACACAACGCTTGGAGTAACTGCTGCAGTTCGTGCAGCAAAAGTTGGAGCAACCAGCACCAATCTCACTAGCACCCCTCCCGTGACATTTAACGTTATGACGATGTCGGGTGCAGGAACGGGCGGTTGGATTGTGCGACCAACTTCGCCCGCGGCGAACAAAGGCATCGTCGCGTATTCGGGCGGCGCAATGGTTGGGACATACAGAACCGAAGACAACAGTATCGTTGAAGGCTACACGTATGGAGCGGGTGGTTTCAAGATTGCTGTGCCCGCTGGATTTGTCGATTCGCTCGTCACTTTCAATGATGATGGTACCCGCGATCAGGCGTTCGCTGGACCTTGGGCGATCACAGCCGGACAGGAGACGGACGCGACTTCCGGCGGCGGTCAAATTGGTCGCGGGACTGCAAGCATTACACCACCTACACTTTCCGGTGGAGCGAGTCATTCGCTGACAGTAAAAGTGTTTGGACAAAGCCCCTACACACTTGTGCGTGCGCGAGTTGCTGTCCCGTCCACGTGGATATGGTCGCATTCGACCGGCGACATTACGCTCGTCGGCGGAGGAAGTCCAACGGCGAGCATAGCAGGTGATACGGTGGTGGTATCAAACTTGACATTGTTGGGGAACGACAGTCTGCAAGTGCAACTCCGCAACATTACCCCTGCGGATTCGACTGCGAACTTCGCGTTCTTCATCAGAACCGGAACACATCCGGATTCCGTATACGCAATCGGTACGCAACCTTCGATATTCATTTACAGTACACCGCTGCCACTTTCCTATGTGCAGGAAAATGATACCAACGGCGTTCCTCTCCGCAACAACAGGCTTGTTACTGTGCGCGGCATTGTTACCGTAGCAAATCAATTTAACGGGCCCTCCTACATTCAAGATAATTCCGGCGGTCTCGGCATATTCGGCTCGGCATTTTCCACTGCAGTGACAATCGGAGATGAGGTGATCGTATCGGGGTTAGTGCAGCCTTTCAATGGTCTTACCGAAATCGTCAATCCGCTGCTGCATGCGATTGCAAGTAGTGGCAACATCGTAGACCCAATGGTTGTGACGGCGTCGCAAATTGCCAATGATGGAGTAGGCGGCGTGGAGCAGTATGAATGCCGTCTCGTGCGGCTCAACAACGTGACAGTAACCGGAAGCGGAAACTGGGCTGGCAACACGAACTATCCTCTTCTCGATGTCACCGGCACCACACAAATCCGAATTTCGAATGCGACAAATCTTGTGGGCACACCCATTCCTGCGGGTGCGTTCGACCTTATCGCTGTTGTCGGTCAGTTCATCAGTGGCCCACGGTTCATCGGCGGCTATCAGCTTCTTCCTCGCTTTTTGGCAGATCAAATCTCTAGCGGTCCGATTATTGAGTCGCTACCGGTCGAGACGAGCATTCTCCCAACGTCGTTGGTTATCAATTGGAGAACGGTACACAACGGCACGACCCGTGTTCGCTACGGAAGAACGCCTGCATTCGAGTTGGGAACCCTCGGCAACGATACACTCCAGACGAATCATGCCGTGCAATTGAGTGGTCTTTCTCCTGCCACTGTCTACTACATTAAGGCGTTTTCGGTCTCTGGCAGTGACACCAGTTTTGCCAGCACGCTTATAGCGAGCACGGCTTCACCTGCGCAGTCAACGGGAACGATCAATGCCTACTTCAACAAAAGTGTGAATACGAATCTTGCATGGTTCCAGCCGGCTCTCGGCAATCAAAACTTGGTGCAGCGCATCGTTCCGCGTATCAATAATGCGCGCCGTTCCATTGATGTCTGCTTGTACAGTCTCAGCGGTACCCCCGGTCCTGGAACAGACATTGCGAATGCTCTTGTCGCAGCAAAGAATCGTGGAGTGAAAGTGAGGGTCATCTGTGAAGATGAAAATCGAAATACTTCTCCCTTTAATGCAATTGTTGCCAATGGAATCCCACTGATCACTGACAGGTTTGATCCATTGAACAACGGTGCAGGCTTAATGCACAACAAGTATTTTGTGTTTGATGGCCGCGGCGGCGCGGCGGAAAGTGTTTGGGTGTGGACAGGCTCATGGAACCCGACCGATCCGGGAACCAACAACGATTTCCAAAACTCAATTGAGTTTCAAGATCAGGCGCTTACGAATCCGTATACGATGGAGTTCAATGAGATGTGGGGAAGTGATACGGATGTTCCCAACCCTTCAAACTCGCGTTTTGGTGCGCGCAAGGTAAACAACACACCGCACAGGTTCGTTGTTGGCGGAAAGCCCGTTGAGGTGTACTTTAGTCCAAGTGACGGGGCGGATGCAAAGATCCTCGGCGAGATCAACAGAGCCGAACATTCTGTCGGGTTCCAGCTTCTCACGCTGACGCGGACTGGTATTGCTACTGCGTTAGTGAACAAGAAAAACGCCGGCAAGAAAGTGCGTGGTGACCTTGATGATAGCACAGATAGCGGTTCGCAATACGGTTACTTGCGCAGAAACGGTGTTGATGTTCGTCTGAAGCCGACCGGAACGAGCGGATTGCTTCATCATAAATATGGAATCATTGACGCCGAGAACCCACACTGGAATGCGGCAACGATGACAGGCTCGCACAACTGGACAAGCTCGGCTGAAAACTCGAACAACGAAAATATCGTGATCGTTCGAGACGGCAACATCACCAATCAATATCTGCAAGAGTTTGCCTCCCGGTATGTTCAGTTCGGCGGAACTGATACCATCACCGTTGGTGTAGAGGAAACACGCACGACAATTCCTGGGACGTTCACGCTTGAGCAGAATTATCCTAATCCATTTAATCCTACAACGACGATAAGGTTCTCCGTTCCTTCTGTAGGGACAGGACATGTCCTGTCCCTACGGGTGTACAATGTGCTAGGTCAGGAAGTCGCTACACTGGTGAATGAACAATTGAAGGCCGGAAGCTACAAAGTAGAATTCAACGCAAGTAATCTTGCAAGCGGGGTGTACTTCTACAGACTCCAGGCCGGCTCGTTTACTGAAACAAAAAAACTGATGTTGCTTCGCTAGAATTCCAAACAAATGTTCTTTCTCAAATCTGTGAGGGTCACATGAATCGTATCGCGATGATGTATGGGGGCGTTTTCTTGTTGTTATATTTCACCATCTTCACACCGGCAGTAACTGTTGCGCAAAATGGAGTCACGCTGTTGGACAGTCTCAACCGTTCGCATGGAGTATCGCCGCAGAACACGAGATTCTCTGCCTGCTGGGGCTGGGTCTCGCCCGATGGGCGCGAGTATGCGTTGATTGGAACTTATACAGGAACGTCGATCATTGATTTGAACGTTTCGCCGATTCGCGAGATCGCATTTGTTCCCGGAAATGCTTCGACATATTGCTATCGCGAATATAAGACGTACAAGAAATATGCATACGTTGTTTCGGAGGGAGGACGAGGTGTGCAAATTCTCGATATGTCGCGGCTGCCTGACACGTCCGGTTTATTAGTGCGTGAGTTTAACTACACAAGCGGCAGCAAAAACATTCAGCGCTCACACACGGTAACGCTTGCGGATGGTTATCTGTATCTCAACGGTTCGGCAGGATGGTCGCCGGGAGGGATGGTGATTTTCTCGCTCAAAAATGATCCGACAAATCCTGTGTATGTTGGAGAGTATCAGCCAATGTATATTCACGATTCGTATGTACGCAATGATACTCTTTATGGCGCGGCGATCTATTCCGGCGGAGGGCTCTATGTGGCTGATGTTCGCAACAAGGCTGTCCCTGTGCTTATCAGGAAGATTTCGTATAACGGCAGCGGTACTCATCACACGTGGGCAACAATCAATGGACGTTATGCATTGACGACGGATGAAATCGGCACTGTCAACAACTTGAAAATTTGGGATATGCAAAACCTTGGTGGCGGTCCGCCCTATACTCCTATTGCACAATATGCTGCTACGCCGGCGGATATTATTCATAACGTGCATGGACGCGGCAACTATGCGTACGTTTCGCACTATACTGCCGGCATGCGCGTTGTTGATGTTCACACACCCGCAGCGCCGGTTGAAGCAGGATGGTATGATACATATCCGGGCGCGAGCGGAGGATACAACGGCTGCTGGGCAGTCTATCCATATTTCTTTTCCGGAAGATGGATTGGCTCTGATATGCAAACCGGTTTGTATGTTTGCAGTTTTACAGGGCTTGCGCCGCGTCTTCGTTCTCCCTTGTTAGCTCCTGCAAATCGCGATACGTTTGCTCAGGGCGTAGTTAAAACATTCCGGTGGCGTTCAGCGGCGAATCAAACAGAGGATCCGCATTTCTATGAGGTTCATGTATGGGGACCGGGGCTGGATACTTTGTTGAAGACGCGTGATTCATCGCTCGCGATTACCCCATTTGCATCAATGCAAAACGGCCAAACATATCGCTGGCATGTGTGGATCAAAGATGAATTCACGGATGTGTCGAGCCGCGATACGTTCCAGCTCATCTATAAGGCATCAGGAACCGGAGTTGGGGCTACGCCTGAGAAGCCGATTACCTTTACTCTTGCACAGAATTATCCGAATCCATTCAATCCTACTACCATCATTGAGTATTCGCTGCCACAACCTTCACATGTAACGCTGAAAGTCTTCAACACGTTGGGCGAGCAAGTTGCAATACTTGTTGATGAAGCACAGAACCCAGGGCACAAGTCAGTCCAATTCGATGCAAGTTCTTTGCCGAGCGGCGTCTATCTCTACACGCTCTACGCCGGGACTTTTTCGGAAACAAAGAAAATGATCTTAGTCCGATAACTCATATAACAAGACGGAGCGATATGAAACAGAATTCACTAATCTTGTTTGCGCTTTTGACCATTGGCGCAAGCGCCCTTGCACAGCCTCGGCTGGATACACTACGGCACATCCAACCTCGTCCCGGCACTGGCCTTTCAGCCATTTGGGGATACACAGCGCCGAATGGTCGCGAATATGCACTTGTCGGCATCACTGGATCAGGAACCGGCGGCACGTCGGGAGGAACCTCGATAGTTGATATCACAGTGGATAATAATCCTCGCGTTGTTACGCACATTGTGGGCCCGAACAGCCTTTGGCGCGAAATAAAGACCTACCGACAGTATGCCTACGTTGTGACTGAAGCAACGGGCGGGACCGGCGTGCAGATTATTGATCTCTCACGTTTGCCCGATACTGCCTCGCTCGTGAGAACATTTGCTTATTCCAACGGCACGAAGAATATTAATAGATCGCACACCATTACAATTACCGATGGCTATATGTGTCTCAACGGTTGTGCAGGCTGGTCGCCGGGCGGCATTCTGATTTTTGATCTTCGAAGCGATCCGCTAAATCCTCAATTTGTGAGTGAGTATCAGCCAATGTACGTTCATGATAGCTACGTGCTGCGAGATACGATTTATGCTTCGGCAATCTACACAGGCGGCGGTTTGATCATTGCCAATGCAACAAACAAAGCCAGCGTTCAAACAATCGGACGTATTGCCTACACCGGCTCAGGTACCCACAACGCATGGGTTACCAAGGATCGTCGTTACGCTCTCACGACTGACGAGGTTGGAAGCACGCAAAAAAATATCAAGTTCTGGGATATCGGAAACCTGCCCACAATTCCTACTGCAACAAGTGCATCGTTTACGGTTGACCCTACTTCAACTGTTCATAATGTTCACGTTCGCGGCGATTATGCTTACTGTGCGTGGTATGGCGGCTACGGACTCCAGATTGCTGACATCAGTAATCCTACGTCGCCCTCCCTTGCTGCCGGCTATCGTACTTCAACAAGCAGCTTAGCGTGGGAGACATATCCGTATTTTCCGTCGGGCAAAGTTATCATTGGTGACGGCTCGACAGGACTCTGGATATTCCGTTTTAGCGAGCTTGCTCCTCGTCAGCCCGTGCGTCTTGTTGAACCTGCAAACAACGATACTGTTCGAGTGCAGAGTTCCATGCGCTTCCGTTGGACGAAAGCTGCTGACGTGAATAAAGACCCGCACTATTATCAAATTAGAGTGTGGGGGACAGGCCTTGACACGACTTGGCGCGCCAACGATAGCCTGACAACATTCACGAACATTGCGGCACTTCAAACCAATCAAGTGTACACGTGGAGCGTGACAACGCGGGATGAGTGGAACACAACAGCAAGCGCAGATACCTTCCGATTCAGATATTCCCGCCCGACAGATGTCAAGGAAGCAAGCGACGTTCCTTCCACATTTGGTTTGGATCAGAATTATCCGAACCCGTTCAACCCGGAAACGAAGATCGGATTTCGGATTACAGATTACGGAATTGTGTCACTGAAAGTGTTTGACGTATTGGGAAAAGAGGTCGCAACCCTTGTTGACGAAAATCTTGTTGCAGGATTTTACCAGAAATTGTTCAATGCAAACAGTCTTGCGAGTGGCGTGTATATTTATCGCCTGCAATCAGGGAGTTTCGTCGCAACGAAGAGGATGGTGCTGTTGCGCTGAGGAGTCTTCAAATTGGATGCAAAACGAACGGACGGCTCGAATGGGTCGTCCGTTTTGTTTTGCCACGAGTGTCCAATTAATGCAACAAGGCTGGGACGGTCTACGACCTCGTAGAGGGGCAAGCTCAATTTTATTACCGCATAGGGAGAGCTTGAAGTGCGTTGTGTGTTGATTTTCAGGCGATGGTTACTTATCGTAAGTGAGATTTCATTCCTCACGCCATGCACACGTACACTATCGAAGAAATACGTCGTTGCTTTTCAGCCTCACAGGATTTCAACGAAATCTTCGATGCGTTTGAGGCGGCAATCTCGCAACAGATAAAGGATGTTGAGCCATATCGCCTCCTTTTCTGGAATCACTCTCTTACGCCTGATGAAGTGCGATTGTTCGGAGAAAAACTCGCAACGGAGTTTCCTGAGCTTGCTTACGATATTTTCTTATGGCTCGCAAGCATATTTGAAGCGACACAATCTTCCAATGACAACTACGAGCTTGCGTTTCATTACTTCCAAAAAGCAGCGAAAGCTCGCCCTGCGGAACCCGATCCGTATCTTGATGCGTGCGACTGCTACGAACCCGACCTTAACATTCCCCCACTCTCCACGCTTATTGAATTCGTGAAGCAAGGTGTCGAAAACGTTACGCGTGCTTCGCTCTTGTACAAGCGACTTGCTCGTCTGTACGAGTTATCGGGCGATGACGATCAAGCCGAGCTGTGCCGGCAAAAGGCTGAACGATTAGACACACCTCTGAGCGGAGACACCGCCGACGCATGAAAGACTTCAAAGGCTATTTCATGATTACCGGCGCTGCGTTTTTATGGGGCGCCTCCGCAACGCTTGCGAAGTTTCTTCTTAACCAGCAGCTCGACACACTATTGATTGTTCAAACACGCTCGACGTTTTCTTGTCTTGTGATGTTCGCGTACTTCGTCTTGTTTTCACAAAAACACTTCCATGTCGAATCAACCGACCTCTGGCGATTTGTGTTGCTTGGTGTTCTCGGTTGGGCGGGAGCGAATTTCTTTTACTACTTCACGATAAAGGAAAGCAGTGTAGCGACAGCCATAACAATTCAGTACACAGCGCCGTTGTTCGTTATGTCGTATGAGATTTGGAAGAAGGAAGAACGGTTTACTGCTGTGAAGGTAGTTGCCGCTGTGCTTTCACTTCTGGGGTGCTTTCTTGCAGTTACCGGATCTGACTTTTCCGCGATGCGTATTACGCCGCTTGGTTTGCTTACAGGCATCGGCTCGATAATCTCGTTTGCATTCCTCACCATCTTCACTCGTCATATACTCGTCCGCTATAGTGCGTGGACTGTTACATTCTATAGCATTGCATTTGCGTCGCTCTTCTGGCTCATACTCAATCCGCCGTGGAAAGTTGTTGCACAAAACCCCACGACACAAACATGGGGTGCATTATTTGTGTTGGCAATGGTTTCCGTGCTGGTGCCGAATCTGTTATTCTCTGGCGGACTTCGTTTTCTTGTTCCGTCGCGGGCAGTCATTGCCAGTACACTTGAGCCGGTCGTCGCAATCGTTACTGCTGCGATGTTTATTGGGGAAGTCCTGAGTTTCGTGCAGGCAATCGGCGCTCTGCTCGTGGTTCTTGCGATTATCGTTTTACAGCTTCGTCAAGAAAATTCTGTACTCTCGGAGCCACAATTCAAACAAGAAATCACCGATGCCGCGTAGCGAACGACGCATTCAGAAAATCAAACAGGTCTTGCAGCATCGCCAGCCCGATCTCACGGTGGTGATGGAAAACATTCACGACCCGCACAACGTGAGCGCCGTGTTTCGTTCGTGCGATGCCGTAGGCATAATGAGAGTTGAGCTTTTGTATAACCTCGAGAAGTTTCCGAGGATTGGAAAGAAAAGTTCATCAAGCGCCAACAAGTGGCTTGAATGGCGAAAGCATACGACTGTCGACGAGTGCTATGCAAAGCTCCGCTCCGAAGGTTTCAAAATCTACGCGACACATCTTGCGGCGGATGCCGTCTCGCTGTATGAGCTGGATTTGACACAGAAAGTTGCGCTTGTGTTCGGCAACGAGCACCGCGGTGTTACAGATGAGGCGGCGGCAAAAGCGGATGGCAACTTCGTTATTCCGATGGTCGGCATGATTCAAAGCCTTAACATCTCAGTAGCCTGTGCCGTGAGTCTGTACGAGGCGATGCGGCAGCGTCTTGCTCGCAACCATTACGGTTCGCCAAAACTATCACTACAAGAACTTGAGAGGTTGTTCAATGAGTGGCTTAAACTTTAGCAAATCGTTCATTACACATCTTGAGTGCAGCAGTTGTCATGCTCAGCTCGACCATAGACAAGTGCACAACGTCTGCCCACAATGCGGCAAAGCACTTCTCGCTCGTTACGATCTGAAGGCGGCAAGAGAACGACTTTCTCCCGACATATTCAACAAAAGGGAAGCGACGTTGTGGCGCTATCGCGAGTTGCTCCCTGTGCTTGATGATCGTAACGTTGTCTCATTAGGCGAAGGTTTTACTCCCGTTGTTCGCTTGAAGAAGCTGGGTACGCAGCTCGGCTTGTCAAATCTTTATCTCAAAGATGAATCGTACAACGCGACAGGCTCGTTTAAAGCGCGTGGGTTGTGCATAGCTGTTGCCAAAGCTCTTGAGCTGGGAATTCATGAATTCTGTATTCCAACAGCCGGCAATGCAGGCGGCGCGCTTGCTGCGTATGCGGCTGTTGCAGGTTTGGTATCGCACATATTCATGCCGGAAGACACTCCGCACATCAATATTGATGAATGCCTTTTGTATGGGGCTGACGTACATCTCGTGCAAGGGAACATCAGCGATGCGGCGAGGGCGATGATCGCTGCGAAAGGTGACAAGTCTTGGTTCGACATGTCCACGCTGAAAGAGCCGTACCGGTTAGAAGGGAAGAAAACAATGGGGTACGAGGTGGCAGAACAATTCGGATGGAAACTTCCTGATGCTATTGTTTATCCAACCGGCGGCGGCACTGGCTTGATTGGCATGTGGAAGGCATTTGCTGAGTTGGGCGAGCTTGGTTGGATAGATGCACGGCGACCGAAGATGATTTCTGTGCAGAGCTCCGGGTGTGCACCGATTGTGAAGGCGTTTGATGCACGTGCGGCGACGTCCGGGTTCTGGCAGAACGCTGCAACGTGTGCATCAGGCTTACGTGTTCCGAAGGCGTTTGCCGATGCGCTGATTCTTGAAGCGGTGTATCAAAGTGATGGCGCTGCCATTGCAGTTGGTGATGAAGAAATCATTACATGTATAAGGGAAGTCGCGAAGAACGAAGGAATTATTCTTTCGCCGGAAGGAGCTGCAACTGTTGCGGCTCTCTCAACGTTGCGTGAGCGGGGAGTCGTCAATGAGTCATCCGTGATTCTTCTCTACAACACAGGCTCAGGATTCAAATACACCGAGGTGCTGCAGCGCGCTGCTGTTGCAGGGTAGAGTCTCGAATCTTGCTTCCTCTTCGCTTGATAACTATATTATTTTAGTACCCCGCAGAGAAACCTTCTCAGTCTGCTCACGTACCAAAAGAAAGTGTTTCGCATCTCCTAACCAAAAATGAATTCGAGCTACTTAGACTTCTTCCGAGATAACCTCCTGCTTATCGCCGTCATTGCATTTGGAATTTTCGGCTACCTGCTGCTTCTTATCAGAAAGCGAAAGAGACAAGAGTTTCTTCATCGTGAGGAAAAGAAAAAGACGTAACGATTCTTCTGCGCCGCACGTTGCCCACGTCTGGTTTCTCCCGGTTCTTGTTTGTTCAAGTCCTTTTGGCTACCATGATATAGTTCTTTTTCACCTATTTCAGAATACTATTGTTGTATTTGATTATGCGTATTAGAACATCTCTCCTCATTACCCTGCTTCTACTGTTCAGTTTTTTCACCTACTCACAACCTCAGCTTTTCGGCAGTAAGAATTCAAAAACCAACGAGCATCACACAAAAGTTTCACTACTTGCTGATGTGAAAACCATCCAGCCCGGTGTTCCATTTACCGTCGGTGTGTTGATGAAGATGGAAAAAGGCTGGCATACCTACTGGAAGTATGCGGGTGAAGCGGGACTTCCAACAGAAATCAAATGGAAATTGCCGGAAGGCTTCACTGCCGGAGAAATTCAATGGCCCCTGCCGCACAAGTACAATGAAAGCGGCGATGTGCTGACGTATGGCTACGAAACGGAAAACATGCTGTTGGTACAAATCACTCCGCCCAATAGCCTCACGCCTGGTTCTACCGTGATTTTGAAAGCGGAGGTGAGTTGGCTTGAATGTGAAAAGCTTTGTGTTCCCGGGGACGAGAGTGCTGCATTGAAGATGACGATAGCTGCAAGTTTTCCGGAACAGAATAATGTGGAACTGTTTGAGAAGTATCGGAAACAGATTCCTCAGCCATTTGTAACAAACTCCGACTTCTCTCTTACGTCGGGAACGAAAAACGGCAGAGTCAAATTACATGTTGACAACACTGGAACCAAACAGTTTGTTGTGAGGACTGATATCGTTCCTGACTTCTATCCTGAATCAATCAGCGAACTAACCATTGGCAGAACGCAAGTTGCTGCTGATCCTGCCAAAGCCTCGCTGCGAATTCCTCTTTCGGCGTTTGAGAAAGTTGCCGGACCATTCACATTGCGCGGCGTGCTTGTGTATCAACTGGGAGGAGAGGATCGTAGGGCTGCGACGGTTGAGGTTCCACTCTCCAAAGAATTCTGTGCAACAATTCCGATAGGCGGCTCCGACGAGGCGTTATCACAACAAGCAACGGGCAGTATACTCGACCAAACGTTCACTACGATCGAAACAGCGCAAGCGCAGCAGCCACTGTACATGTACGTGCTGTTCGCGATTATCGGTGGCTTGCTGCTCAACATCATGCCATGTGTTCTTCCCGTTATCGCGCTAAAGATTTTCGGATTGGTGAAGATGGCAGGTGACGACCCGCGTGAAGCGAAGAAGCTCGGTTGGTTCTTTTCGCTGGGAATTCTTGCTTCGTTTCTTTCGCTTGCTCTTCTCGTCGTAATACTGAAGTCGGCTGGCGAATCGGTCGGCTGGGGATTTCAGTTTCAGGAGCCGCTGTTCGTTATTGCGATGAGCACTATCGTGTTTGCTTTCGGCTTGAGTTTGTTCGGTGTCTACGAAATCAACCTTCCAGGTTTTGCTGTTGCCGGTGCAAGCACGGTTGCGACGAAGGCTGAAGCAAAGAAAGGATTTCTTGCCCCGTTCTCTGAGGGAGTATTCGCCACGATTCTTGCGACGCCATGCACTGCGCCCATTCTTGGCACCGCGTTGGGCTTTGCTTTCGCTCAGCCTGCGCATGTTATTCTCCTGATTTTTACCGCAACGGCATTAGGGATGGCGTTGCCGTACCTTATTCTCACGACGAAACCCGCGTGGATGAAATTCCTCCCCAAGCCCGGCGAGTGGATGGTTGCCGCAAAGCAGTTCATGGGCTTTCTGATGATGGCAACAGTTGTGTGGCTGCTCTACATTCTCGGCAAGCAACTGGGAATGGAGGCTGTGATTTGGACCTCGGCGTTCCTTCTGTTTGTTGGTGTTGCATGCTGGGTGATTGGAAAGTTTGCAACACTTACCGCGACGCGAGTAAAATACGTCGGCACGTGGGCTGTTGCGTTGTTTCTTGTCGTT
>Ga0082335_1006351_pt1 | contig 15315 bp, 16 predicted proteins | sample Subgrocontami58m_FD_72375 | JGI IMG/M metagenome (GOLD analysis project Ga0082335, IMG submission 72375) | Subsurface groundwater microbial communities from S. Glens Falls, New York, USA - GMW37 contaminated, 5.8 m (SPADES assembly) (version 2) ...
CTCGATCGCCTTGGCGAGCGTGACCTCCTCGGAGGCGGTCAGCAGCTTGTGGCGGCCGACGTCGGCGAGGAAGAGCTGGAGGCTGTCGGCGGCGCCGGGGAGGGCGTCGGCCGCGATCGGCTCGGGCTCCTTCTCCTCGACGACGGCGACGGGCGGCCCGATCTCGAGACCGATCGTCTCGAGCTCGCGGGTCAGCTGCTCGGCCTCCTCGTCGGTGAGCTCGTGCTCGAGCGCGAATGCCTCGAGCTCGGCCGGCTCGACGAAGCCGCGCTCCTCCGAGCGCTCGACGAGCGCCTTGATCTGATCCGATTCCAACAGTTCCGTGAGCTGGTTCTGAGTCAAAGAGCTACTTCAGTCCTTTCGTGGCCTTCGTGCAACGGGTGCGAAGCTCCAAACTTCCGCACCATATGCCGTTCTTCCTTCCGTTTCCAGGGGTACTGCCCCTTGCGGGTGTCACAAAGCTGCCAACGCATTTGTGCCCGTACGTATTCCGCGGCGAAGCCTGGGGCGGTTTTCCTGGGCGAGCGGGGACGAGCTAACTGAGCCCTACGGTCAGTATGACGCCCCCGGCGGGAGAAATGTTGCTCCGCTCGGTTAGGAAACGGTAAAGATCACTCGGCCACCGTTGCGGCCTCGGCGGGCTCGACGTCTTCCTCCGCGGCCTTCTCGGGGGGCGGCGCGCCGGTCGCCCACTCCTCGTCGAAGTCCACGCGCCAGCGGCCCTCCTCGTTCTGGAGGAGCTTGAGCTTCGCGTTGAAGCTCCGGCCCGAACGGCCGCGGAAGCCGCGTACCTGCTCGGCGGTGTGGCGGTTCTCCATCAGCTCCCGGACGATCGACGGCGGGAGGGTCTTGCCGGCCTTCACCTTCCAGATCACGAAGCCGCAGCCCGGATCGTCCTTCGTCCAGCAGGAGTAGCCCTTGCGGTTCTCGATCACGTCGCGGCCGCAGATCGGGCAGGGGCCGAGGTTGGCCCGCTCGATCGTGACCTCCTTGAGCTTGTCGAGCTCCGCGACGGTCGCCTCGGTGAACTCGACGATGTCGCGCATGAAGGCCCCGCGGCTGTCCTTGCCGGCCTCGATCTCGGCGAGCCGGTGCTCCCAGCCGCCGGTCAGCTCGGGCGAGGTCAGCGCGTGGTCGCCGAGCAGGCCGATCACCTGGACGCCCTTCGGCGTCGCGACGAGAGCGCGGCCGTCGCGCTCGACGTAGCCGACCTGGATCAGGCGCTCGATGATCGATGCGCGCGTCGCCGGCGTGCCGATGCCGGAGTCCTTCATCGCCTCGCGCAGGCGCTCGTCCTCGATATCCTTGCCGGCGGTCTCCATCCCGGCGAGCAGCGAGGCCTCGGTGTAGCGCCTCGGCGGCTGGGTCATCTTGGCGAGCGCCTCGACCCGGCGCGTCTCGACGTCCTCCCCCTGCTCGAGCTTCGGCAGGAACTGGTCGCCGCCCTCGTCGTCCTCCGGTGCGTTCGGGTCGCGCGGCTCCTCGCCGTAGACGGCCTTCCAGCCGGCCTCGACGAGCACGCGGCCGCTCGTGCGGAAGACGTGCGTGGCGACGGTCGTCTCGACGCGCGTGCGCTCGAACACGGCCTCGGGGTGGAAGACGGCGAGGAAGCGGCGGGCGACGAGGTCGTAGATCTTGAGCTCGTCGTCGCTCAGCTTCTCGAGCCGCTGCTCGGAGCGCGTCGGGATGATCGCGTGGTGGTCGGTCACCTTCGCGTCGTTGACGACGCGGGCGAGCGGCAGGTCGCGGAGACTGACTACATACTCGGCGCCGCGCGCGTACTCACGGTTGGCGCCGACGAGCGCCGCCGTCGGGCGGATGTCCTCGATCAGGTCGCTCGAGAGGTAGCGCGAGCTCGTGCGCGGGTAGGTGAGCAGCTTCTTGTCCTCGTACAGCTTCTGCGCGGCGCCGAGCGTGCGGCGGGCGGAGAAGCCGTAGAGCGTGTTCGCGTGCCGCTGGAGGGCGGTGAGGTCGTACAGCAGCTCGGGGAGGGCGCGCTCCTCGCTCTTCTCGAGCTTCGTGATCTCGCCGGGACGGCCGGTGCAGGCGGCGACGATCGCGTCGGCGGCCTCCTGTTTCGGGAGGCGCTTGCCGCCGAGGTAGCGGCCCGCATAGACGCGCTCCCCGTCCGCGGCGAAGCTCGCCTCGACGAGCCAGTACGGCTCGGGCGTGAAGCCCTGGATCTCGAGCTCGCGCCGGACGAGCATCGCGAGCGTCGGCGTCTGGACGCGGCCGAGCGAGACGGCGCCGTCGAAGGCGCGGCGCAGGCGGATCGTCGCCGCGCGGGTCGCGTTCATCCCGACCAGCCAGTCGGCCTCGGAGCGAGAGCGCGCGGCCTCCTCGAGCGGCTTCAGCTCCTCTCCGGGGCGCAGGTGGCCGAAGGCGTTCGTGATCGCCGTCTTCGTCATCGAGTTCAGCCACAGGCGCTGCACCGGCTTGCCACCGCCGGTGTTCTCGTACGTGTAGGCGAAGATCAGCTCGCCCTCGCGCCCGGCGTCGCAGGCGTTGACCACGCGCTCGACGTCGCCGCGCTTCAGCAGCTTGCGGATCACGCCGAGCTGCTTGGAGGCCTTGCTGTCACGGGGCTGGAGGCGGAACACCTCGGGGACGATCGGCAGGTCGTCCATGCGCCAGCGCTTGAACTTGGGGTCGTATTCCTCGGGGTTGACGAGCTCGACGAGGTGGCCGACCGCCCACGTGATGACCGTGTCGTCGGACTCGAGCCAGCCCTCCTCCTTCTTGAAGGCGCCCGGCAACGCAGCCGCGATGTCGCGGCCGACGGACGGCTTCTCGGCGATGACGAGCGTCTTGGTCACGGGCGACACCATAGCGACCGCCTCAGCCGGCACTCCGCGCGATACTGCCCGTAATGACGCGCGTCCCGAGACCGAGCGCGACGTACCACTTCGTCGCGGTCGTCAGCTGGCCGGTCCTCTACGTGCTCTACCGGCTGCGCGCGAGCGGGCTCGAGCACCTGCCCGCTGAGGGTGGCTACGTGCTCGCCGGGAACCACAACTCGAGCTTCGACCCCTGGCCGATCGGGATCCCGCTCTGGCCGCGGCGATACCTGCGCTTCATGGGCAAGTCGGAGCTCTTCTGGACCCCTCTGAAGCAGTTCGCCGGCGCCGCCGGCGCCTTCCCGGTGCGGCGCGGGGAGCGCGACACCGTCGCGATCCAGACCGCCGTGGACCTGTGCCGGGCAGGCCACGTCGTCGTCATGTTCCCCGAGGGCACGCGGCGCGCGAAGGGGCTGCGCAAGAAGTGGGAGGCGCGGGCGCACACCGGCGCGGCCCGGATCGCGCTCGAGGCCGGCGTCCCGCTCGTGCCCGCCGGGATCGCGGGCACCGACCGGCTGGCGAGGCTCGCACGGCTGCGCGTCCGCTACGGCGCGCCCGTGGCGATCGACGACCTGCGCGGGCGCGACGTCGGCGAGGTCGCGCAGGAGGCGACCGAGCGGCTGATGGCGCGGATCCTCGAGCTCGAGTCGTCGCTGCTCGAGACGTGAGACGCCCCGTGTCAACCTCCCCGGCACGCGCGTTCCTCGGGCGCCGCTCGCGGTGCCGGGCCGGAGGGGACAGTACGTGGAGTACGGCCCCGGAGAACACGGTGCCGCGAGCGGCGTCAGGCGGCGGCGGAGCCGGGCTTGGCCCGGCGGGAGCCGGCGCCGGCGAGGGGCGCGCGTGAGCAGGCCGTTGCTCGTGGTGGATGGGGACTCGTTCGCGCACCGGGCCTACCACGGGCTGCCGAAGACGATTCGGCGCGCAGGAGACAGGCCAGCGGGAGCGATCGTCGGCTTCGCCAACATGCTGCTGCGGCTGTGGGAGGGCGAGCGCCCGCGCGCGGTGCTCGTCGCCTGGGACACGCTCGGCGAGCCGACCTACCGCAACCGCGCCTTCCCGGCCTACCAGTCGGGGAGGGAGTTCGACGCCGAGCTGCTGGAGCAGCTCGAGCTGCTGCCCGTCCTGTCGTCCGCGCTCGGCGCCGCGGTCGCCAGGGCCGCCGGGTACGAGGCCGACGACTTCCTCGCGGCCGCCGCGGCGGCGGAGGAGGCCGGCGGCGGCACCTGCGTCGTCGCGACCTCCGACCGCGACGCGTTCCAGCTCGCGAGCGCGCGCACGACGATCCTCCAGCCGGTTCGGGGCGTGAGCGAGCTCGCGCGCATCGGCCCGGCCGAGGTCGTCGAGCGCTACGGCGTCGAGCCGGGGCAGGTGCCCGACTTCATCGCCCTCCGCGGCGACCCCTCCGACAAGCTCCCCGGCGCGCGCGGGGTCGGGCCGAAGACCGCGGCCGGGCTGCTGCGCCGCTACGGATCGCTCGAGGGCGCGCTCGCGGACGGGCGTCTCGCGGCCGAGGCCGACGACCTGCGCCTGTACCGGCGGCTCGCGACGCTCGACGCCTCGGCGCCGCTGCCGCCGCTCCCCGACCGCGAGCCGGCGCGGGCCGCCGCCGCTGCGCTTGCGCGCGAGTGGGGCCTGGCGGGACTTGCGGGGCGGCTCGAGACGTGGGAGGCCCCGTCGACGTCCTGAGCCATCCGGAGCTCTCGCGGCTCCATCCGACCGGCCATCATCCCGAGCGGCCGGAGCGGCTCGAGGTGATCCTCGCCGCTCTCGGCGGCTACACGGAAGGGCGACCGGCGACGCCGGAGCAGCTCGAGCGGGTGCACAACCCGGCGCACGTCCACCTGGTTCGTGGGCTCGAGGCCGAGACCTGGCTCGACGGCGACACCGTCGCGACGGCGACGACCTACCGCGCCGCGAGCCTCGCCGCCGGCACGACGCTCGCCGCCGTGGACACGTGCGGCTTCGCGCTGGTTCGCCCGCCGGGCCACCACGCGCTGCGCAGCCGCGCGATGGGCTTCTGCATCTTCAACAACGTCGCCGTCGCCGCCCGCTACGCGCAGGCCGAGCTCGGCCTCGGGCGCGTCGCGATCGTGGACTTCGACGTCCATCACGGCAACGGCACCGAGGCGATCTTCCGGGATGACGCTTCGGTGCTGTTCGTGTCGCTGCACGAGTGGCCCTTCTACCCCGGCACGGGCGGGCCGGACTCGAGCGACGAGTGGACGCTGAACGTGCCGCTGCTGGAGGGCTCGGGCGACCGCGAGTACGCCGCCGCCTTCCGGGAGCTCGTCGAGCCCGCCGTTTTGCGCTTCGAGCCGGAGCTGCTGCTCGTGTCGGCGGGCTTCGACGCGCACGCCGACGACCCGCTCGCCGGCATGGAGGTGACGGTGGACGGCTTCCGCGAGCTGGCCCGGCGCTGCGCGTCGTTGGCACCCCGCATCGCCGCCGTGCTCGAGGGCGGCTACAACCTCGACACCTTGCCCGCGCTCGTCGAGGCGGCGCTCGAGGGGTTCTCGCCCTAGCAGGCCCAGAACGCGAGCGGCCGGCTCATTGGCCGGCCGCGAATCGCCGCAGGGAGTTGTGCCACCGCGTCTCCGTGCCCTTGGAGAATCGGGTGCGACGGGTGTCGCTGAGGTCACTATCGGCTTCGAGAGCGCTTTGCTCATCGCCCCGGGAGCGGGAACCGGCATCCCCCACGGTGGGCGATCTCAGTGCCGGGCGAGGGCGAGCTGTTCGAGCGCCTCACGGCGCGACGAGACGCCGAGCTTGCGCAGGAGGCTCTTCACGTGGGAGCGCACCGTGTGCTCGGAGATGAACAGGCGGCGGGCGATGTCGTCGGTCGAGTGGTGCTCGTCGAGCAGGAGCAGCACCTCCAGCTCGCGGGCGGAGAGCGCTTCGGCGATGTCGTCCGGGACCCCGCCGCCGAGGCGGCCGTCGCGCACCTGTTCGAGCAGGCGGCGCGCGACCGAGCCGGACAGGGCGGCCTCGCCACCGACGACGCCGCGCAGGAAGCTGACGATCCGCTCCGGCGGCTCGCTCTTGAGCAGGTACCCGGCGGCACCCGCGCGAATCGCCGCGAGCAGGTTGTCCTCCGTCCCGGAGGCTGTCAGCACGACGACCTCGCAGTCGGGTGCGGCCGCGCGCAGGCGCGGCAGCGCGGTCAGCCCGTCCATCCCTGGCATCGAGAGATCGAGCAGGACGAGGTCGGGCTGCTCGCGTGTGGCCAGCTCGATCGCCTCCGCTCCGTCGGCCGCCTCACCGACCACCTCGAAGCCGTTGTGGCCGAGCAGGGACGCGAGCGCGTCCCTGGTCAGCGGGTGGTCGTCGGCGACGATGATGCGCTCGGACATCGTTGACCCTCATCGGCAGGTTCGTCGCTGCCGATTAGCGTGACATGCAACGGTCGTCGCACGACATCTACAGCTCGTGGCTGCTGGGAGAGATCCTGCTGGTCGCGCTGCTCGCCTCCGCGACGACCCTCTTCCTCACCAACCCGCAGCTTCAGGACGCCTACGTCCTGCCGGAGGTCAGGCTCGTGCTCGACACCGCGATCTCGCTCGCCGGCGGCATCGTCGCGATCCTCGCGGGCGTGCGGTTCGGGGTCGAGGGCCGCCGAATCGACCTCTTTCTCTGCGGCGGCTTCACGGCCGCAGCCGGCGGAACGCTGTTCTTCGCCGTCGTTCCCATGCTGGGAGGCGCGCCGCTCCGGCCCTCCGAGGCCTGGGCCGGCCTGACGGCCCGCGTGTTCGCCGCGGGGCTGATCGCCGCGGCGCCGTTCGTCCGCGGCCGCGCCGCCGTCCGCGGCCGCGCGCTCCTCCTCGCCGTCGGCGGTCTCGTTCCGGTGCTGGCCTTCATCTGGCTGGTCTTCCTGACGATCGGCACCGACCTGCCGCTGCTCGGGCCCGCGCCCGGCGCGAGCCAGCCGTTCGTGCTGACCGGGACGCTCTCTCTGCTTGCGCTGCTCTGGATGATCGCGCTCATAGGCTTCGGTGTCCGCTACCGCGTTCATCGCGAGGACCTCGACAGCTGGATCGCGCTCGCCGCGACGGTGGCACTCTTCGCGGAGCTGCATTACGTCCTGACCCCGCAGATCTCCAGCGAGTACGTCCTCAACGGCGACTTCCTGCGTGTCGTCGCCTACGCCGTGCTGCTGGTCGGGGTGTGGCGGGCGATCAGCTTCGCCGAGTTCGGGCGGGCGGTCGCCGAGGAGCGGGCGCGGGTCGCGCGTGAGATCCACGACGGGCTGGCGCAGTACCTCTTCGCGATTTCGACCCACGCGAGCATGCTCGAGTCCGGCGCGCCGCTCGACGAGCTGCTGCCGCGGCTGAAGGAGGCGGCGGCGGCCGCCCAGCAGGAGGCGCGGTTCGCCGTGCTCGCACTCTCGTCGGCGAGCGGGACGGCGCCGTTCGACGCTGCGCTGCGCCGCTACGTCGAGTTCTTGACCGCCGACGGCGCGCTCGAGGTGGACGTGGAGATCAACCGTTCCGTGCAGCTTGCGCCCGACGAGCAGATCGAGGTCTTCCGCATCGTCCAGGAGGGGCTCGCGAACGTGCGCAAGCACGCCGGCGCCCGGCGCGCGGAGGTCCGGATCGTCCAGCGCGGCAGCCAGCGGGTGGTGCTCGTGCGCGACGACGGTGCCGGCTTCGACGGCGAGGAGCTCGCGGCCGGCCAGGGGCTGAAGAACATGAAGCAGCGCAGCGAGGCGATCGACGGCGCCTTCGCGCTGCGCTCGACGCCCGGGATGGGCACGCTGCTCGAGGTCACCCTGCGCGCGTAGCCCCAGCTGCTCAGCAGGCGCGCGTCGCCTCGTAGTGGAGGCTCGCCTGTGCCACGAGGCCGCTCGTCCGGTCGCGCACCGTCGTCACGAAGGAGTAGTAGCCGGGCTTCCAGCGGCCGTCCGGACAGGCCATCCCCGCCGCCCGCGCCGTGAGGTCGTAGCCGAAGTTGGGGCCGCCTTCGGCGCAATTGTCCACGGCGCCCGATCGGGAGCGGCGGACGCGTGTCGTTCCCCCGCCCGGCTTGCCCACGCGGTCGACGAGGATCGAGACCGCGAGCGTCCGCTTCGCCAGGCAGCCCTTCGTGCCGTCCAGCCACACGCCCTTCAGCTCGGCGCCCTTCGGGGCCACGAGGACGCCCGCGACGACCTTCAGCGTTCCCTTCTGCGCCAGGCCGTAGGCGCTCGGCAGGTCGGCGGCGGCCGAGCCTGCGACACAGGCCAGGGCGACGACGACCGCTGCGGCGATCGAACGCATCATCGCCGTACCCTGAGCCGAAGCCGGAGCCACGTCAACTCAATAGAGAAACCGCCGTGAGGCGGTTTCTCCGTAGCAGGCCTGTAAGCCGGATTCTGTCTTGGGTGACCATCTATCTCTGCGGCGTACCCGGTCCCTCGGCGGGCCGCGTCAACGGGACCTGTTTGCCTTGCACCGGACGGGGTTTGGCAAGCCGCCGTGTCGCCACGACGCTGGTGGGCTCTTACCCCACCGTTTCACCCTTACCTGCGGAGCCTCCGGAGACGCTCCGCCGGCGGTCTGCTTTCTGTTCCACTTTCCGTCGGCTTTCGCCGCCTGGGCTTCCCCAGCGTCCTGCCCTGCGGTGTCCGGACTTTCCTCGAGCCCGAAGGCCCGCGGCCACCCGGCCTGCACTCCGAAGTGTAGCCCCTACCCTGCGCTTGTCACGTGCACGGAACCGGCCGAGACCTCCTCGGCGCGCAGCTCGCAGCCGCACTCGAGGCAGGCGATCGCGTCGGCGCGGTGGAGCAGGAACTCGCCGCAGACGAGGCACTCGAGGCTCGCGCCGCGGACGATCGCGGCGAGCTCCTGGTCGAGCGTGCGGGTGAGGGCGACGAGCGTCACCGGAGGCTCCGGAACACCCCGATCACCTTGCCGAGGATCTGCACGTGGTCGGCGTAGATCGGCTCCAGCGCGTCGTTCTCGGGCTGGAGGCGGACGCGGCCGGCCTCGCGGTAGAACGTCTTGACGGTCGCCTCGTCGGCGGCTTCGTCGTCGCCGGCGAGCGCAACGACGATATCGCCGTTCCCGGCGTCGCTCTGCTTGCGGACGACCAGCGTGTCGCCGTCGAGGATCCCCGCCTGGATCATCGAGTCGCCCTTGACCCGGAGCAGGAAGTCGGCGCTGCCGAAGAGCGGCTCGGGCACGGGAACCTGCTCCTCGATGTCCTGCTCGGCGAGCATGGGGCCACCGGCGGCGATGCGGCCGACGAGCGGGAGGTGTTGCACGTCGCGCGCGGGCGCCTCCGCGCGCTGCTCGCGGCGGTGGCCGACGAGGTCGAGCGCCCGCGGCTTCGTCGGGTCGCGCTTGATCAACCCGGCCCGCTCGAGGTTGGCGAGGTGGGCGTGGACGGTGGACGGCGAGGCGAGCCCGACCGCCTCGCCGATCTCGCGCACCGTCGGCGGGTAGCCGTGGCGGCCGACGTAGTCGACGAGGAACTGCCAGATCTCCTGCTGTCGTGCCGTGAGCATTCCGCCTCCAGGGTCGCGGACGTCTGTTCCGACGAACGTATGTTCGCAGCTCAGAGTAGAACTCCTTCCGGACGGCGTCAAGGGCGCCGGGCGGCCGCTGCTATCCTGCGCCCGCCATGCTTCAGGCCTCCGCAGTCGTCCAGGTCCTGCTCTCCGTCGCGCTCGTCGGGCTCGTGCTCATGCACTCGGGCCGCGACTCGGGGATGGGCGGGATGGGCTTCACGCCCGCCTCGCAGGGCGGCACGCACATCGTCGAGCGCAACCTCACGCGCCTGACCGTCGCGGTCGCGGTCCTCTTCTTCCTGAACACGGTCCTGCTCTTCCGGCTGCTCGCCTAGCTACGCGCGGCACGGTCGAACGCGCGGAGCGAGGCCTCGAGCCCCTGCGCCGTGAAGCCGCGGCCGATGAAGACGAGACGCGAGCGCTCGTCCTCGTCGGGCCACGCGTCGAGGTGCAGCGGCGGATGCACGGCGTGCTGGACGCAGTTGACGAGCACGGGCCCCGCCCCGCCGACGTTGAGCAGTCCCTTCACGCGCAGGATGTCCTGGCCACGCGCGTGGAGGAGCATGGTCAGCCAGAGGCCGAACGCCGTCCAGTCGACCTCGTCCAGGAAGAGCACGTACGAGCGCACGTCGTGTGCGTGCGCGCGGTGCCCGTCGTCGCGCTCGAGCCGGAGCGCGAGCTCGCGCGGATCGCGCACCGCGCCGTCGAAGAGCCAGTCGGGGGCGACCTCGCCGAATGCGGCCGCCCGCACCTGCGCCGCTGGGTTCAGTCGGGCCAGCTGCGTCTCGAGCTCCGCCCTCGTTCCGGGATCGGCGATGTCGGCTTTCGTCAGGACGAGCCGGTCGGCGACCGCGACCTGCTTGACCGACTCGGGCCCGTTGAGCCCGTGGACGCCGTCGACGGTGGCAACGACGCTCTCGAGCTCGTAGTGGTTGCGCACGACCGGGTCCGAGAGGAGCGTCATCACGATCGGTACGGGATCCGCGACGCCCGTCGTCTCGACGACGACTCGCGTGAAGGGCGGCACCTCCTTCGCGTCGCGCCGGTCGAGCAGGTCGCGCAGCTCGTCTGCGAGGTCACCGCGGAGGACGCAGCAGACACACCCGTTCGCGAGCAGCACCGTGCGCTCGTCCACACGGCGCAGCAGGTGGTGGTCGATCCCGATCTCGCCGAGCTCGTTCACGATCACCGCCGTCTCTCCCAGGCCGGGATGCTCGAGCAGCCGGGAGATCAGGGTCGTCTTGCCGCTGCCGAGGAAGCCGGTGACGAGGACGACCGGGGTCTTCACGAGCCCAGCCAAGCGACGAGCTCCCCGTCGAGCGGGTCGAGCGGGCGCCCGAGGAGCCGCTCGGCCTCGCTCCACACGCTGCCGAGATCCCGGACGACGGCAGACGCGCCCTTCCGGTCACGCAGGACGTAGACCCCGCCCGCCCAGTCCGCGAGCGACAGCCCGAAATGGCCGAGCACGCGGGCGAGGAGGGCGACGCGGAACATCCGAGCCCGCCGCCCACCATCCTGCTCGGCCCAGTGCTCGTTCAGGATGACACTGCAGAGCCCGCACACTAGAGTCCCTTTGTAGCAGCACGAGCCCTCAAAGCACCGACAGCGGAGGTTTTTCGATGGCCAAGGAGATTCTCGTCGCATACGGCGTCGACGTCGACGCCGTGGCCGGCTGGCTCGGCTCGTACGGGGGAGAGAACTCCCCCGACGACATCTCGCGCGGCCTCTTCGCAGGCGAGGTGGGGACTCCGCGCCTGCTCAAGCTCTTCGAGCGCTACGGCCTGAAGACGACGTGGTTCATTCCCGGCCACTCGATCGAGACGTTCCCGCGCGAGACCGAGCTGGTCGTCGCGGGCGGCCACGAGGTGGGCATCCACGGGTACTCGCACGAGAACCCGATCGCGATGACCCGCGAGCAGGAGGCGGCCGTGCTCGACAAGTGCATCGACCTCGTCGAGCGGGTCTCGGGGAGGCGCCCCACCGGCTACGTCGCCCCGTGGTGGGAGTTCTCGAACGTCAGCAACGAGCTGCTGCTCGAGCGCGGGATCAAGTACGACCACTCGCTCATGCATGACGACTTCCACCCCTACTACGTGCGCGTCGGCGACTCGTGGACGAAGATCGACTACGCGAAGCGCGCGGAGGAGTGGATGGCGCCGCTCGTGCGCGGCGAGGAGACCGATCTGATCGAGATCCCGGCCAGCTGGTACCTCGACGACCTGCCGCCCATGATGTTCATCAAGACCGCGCCGAACAGCCACGGCTTCGTCAACCCGCGCGACATCGAGCAGCTCTGGATGGACCAGTTCGACTGGGTCCACCGCGAGCACGACTACGCGGTGTTCACGATGACGATCCACCCCGACGTGAGCGGCCGTCCGGCCGTGCTCGCCATGCACGAGCGCATCATCGAGCACATCAACGGCCACGACGGCGTGCGCTGGGCGACCTTCGACGAGATCGCCGACGACTTCAGCCGGCGCAGCCCGCGCGCGAGCTGACGCAGGCGAGCGAGACGGTGGCGTGAGACCGAGCCGGGCGGCGCGCGCCGCCCGGCTCGCTAGCGGATCAGCTCGTCCTCGACCTTGAGCTCGTCCACCAGCCCGAGCTCCTCCTCGACGCTCTGCGCCGCGGGTGCCGCACGGAAGCGGAGCCGGACCGAGACGACCACGAGCAGGAGCAGGATCGTCAGGATCGAGACGAGCGTCGTCGCCGTGCCGAGCGCGTACAGGTCGGGCCGGATCGCCGCCGTGAACGTCAGCCCCGCGATCTGCAGCGGCAGGGTCTGCGTCTCGGCGCCGCCGATCAGGAGCAGCGTGCGGTCGTAGTCGTTCCAGGCCAGTGTGAAGCCGAAGAGGAAGCAGCCGAAGAGACCCGTCCAGACGAGCGGGAGGGTCACCTCCCGGAACGTCCGCAGCTGATTCGCGCCGAGATCGCGCGCGGCCTCCTCGACGTGCTCGTCGTAACGGTTCCAGACGGCGAGCATGACCAGGAACCCGAACGGGATGCCCCAGATCGCGTTCGTCCCGAGCGCCGTCTTCCAGAGCGAGGTCGGCTCGTCGATGAAGCGCCAGAAGAGCTGCGTCCCGAGCGCGAGCAGGAAGCCGGGCGTCATCAGCGCCAGCATGATCACGTAGAAGGCGACCCCGTCGCTGCGGAACCGGCGCCGGAACGCCATCGAGAGCGTGAAGGCGATGAACGAGACGACGAGGCCGGCGGCGAGGCTCAGCCACAGCGACTGGATGCCGGCAGACCGGATCTCGTTCGCGTGCGAGCCGGGCAGGTCGGCGTTGAACAGCGACTCCCACCAGCGCGTGCTGATCGGCCCCTTGAACGGGAACGTGAGCGAGCCGTAGAGCCCCTGCAGCGAGAGCACGCCCATCAGCGCCATCGGCAGGTGGAGGAAGACGAGGAAGAGGGTGAAGTACGTCCCGAGCACCCACTTCGACCAGTCCCTCCGGCCGTGCTCCGAGTAGCGGGGCGTGTCCTGCGGGACGGCGGTGTCGGCGGTGCTCACGTCAGACGTCCTCTCGCAGGTTCGAGAAGCGGGTGATCACGAACACGCCGGCGATCAGGGCGACCACGAGCAGCACCGCGGACGCCGCGCCCTGCGGGTACTGGAGGCCGATCTCGACCTTGGACTGGACGATCGTGCCGACGGAGGAGATCTTGTTGCCGCCGATCACGCGCACGGTGCCGTACTCGCCCATCGTCAGCACGAAGATGAAGATCGAGCCGATCACGACGCCCGGCATCGACTGCGGCAGGATCACCTCCTTGAACGTGCGGAACCCGTTCGCGCCAAGGTCGCGGGCAGCCTCGATCGCGCTGCGGTCGACCTGCGCGAGCATGAAGAACAGCGGCGTGACCATGAAGAGGATGTACAGCTGGATCATCGCGGCGGTCACCGACAGCTGGGAGAAGCCGAGTGCCGCCACCGGCTCGTCGACGATCCCGAGCTTGGTCAGCACCTGGTTGAGCGCGCCCTCGCGGCCCATCAGCGGGTACGTCCAGGCGATCGACCGCGTCAGGAAGCTCGTCCAGAACGGTGCGAGCGCGAGCACGAACAGCGCGATCTGGTACTTGAGATTCCGCACCTTCAGCGCGAGAAAGTAGGCGACCGGGAAGCCGAGGATGAGACAGGCGGTGACGGCGATCACGGACGTCGTGAAGCTCGTCAGCATGTTGTCCCAGTAGACGGAGTCGCTGAACAGCTCGCGGTAGTTCGCGATCGTCCAGTCGGTGACGAAGCCGGACCGGGCACCCTGCTCGTACGTCCAGAAGCTGACGAGCACGATGAAGACGAGCGGTGCGATCAGGTAGAGGCCGAGCCAGAGGAAGCCCGGCGCAGCCCACAGGGCCGTCAGCCAGCCGCCGCCACGGCGGCCGGACGATTCGGCCTTGCCCAGCGCTGCTTCGGCGGGCGCCGGGGCTCCAGCCCCCTCAGGTGCCGAGGAGCTGGACATCCTCTTCCCTCCAGAAGACCCGGATCTGCTCGCCCTCTCTCCCGCGCAGGTGCGGGTAGCGATCGCCCGGCACTTTGGCGAGGATGCGCTCGTCACCGGCGTCGAGGTGGAGCTTGACGAGGTCCCCGAGGAACTCGACGAAGACGATCTCGCACTCAGCCGTGTTGAGATCGTCCGCCGTCTCGCCCTCCGGGGCGATCTCGACCGCGGCGGCTCGCACGGCGATCTGCGTCTTCTCGCCCACCTGGGCGGGGCTGGAGCCGCGCACGCTGATGCGGAAGCCGCGCGGGTGCTCGAGCACCAGCCGCTCGCCGGTCTGCTCGGTCACCGTCCCCGTGAGGATGTTGTTGTCGCCCATGAAGCGAGCGACGAGCTCGTTGCGGGGCCTCGTCGCGATCGTGAGCGGGTCCGCGATCTGCTGGATCCGCGCGTCGTTCATCACGACGATCCGGTCCGCCATCGAGAGGGCTTCCTCCTGATTGTGCGTGACGTGGATGAACATCAGGCCGAGCTGGCGCTGAAGCCTGCGCAGCTCGACGCGCATCCGCAGCTGAAGCAGCCGGTCGAGGTCGCCGAGCGGCTCGTCCAGCAACAGCGCCTTCGGCTTCGTCACGAGCACGCGCGCGAGCGCCACCCGCTGCTGCTGCCCGCCGGACAGCGCGGCCGGCTTGCGGTCGGCGAGCATCTCGAGGCCGACCATCTGCAGCGCGTCGAAGGCCAGGCGCTTGCGCTCGGCCTTGCCGACGCCGTGCATCTTGAGACCGAAGGCGACGTTCTCGAGCACGTTCCGGTGCGGGAACAGCGCGAAGTGCTGGAAGACCGTCGTCGTCGGGCGCAGGTGCGGCTGGAGGCCGACGAGCGACTGCCCGTCGAGCCGGATGTCGCCCGAGGTCGGGAACTCGTGCCCTCCGATCATGCGCAGGGTCGTCGTCTTGCCGCAGCCCGACGGGCCGAGCAGGACGACGTACTCGCCGTGGTCGACGTGCAGGTTGACGTCCTCGACGGCGATCGTGCCCCCGGGGAAGGCCTTCGTCAGGTTGACGAGCTCGAGCCCGGAGCTCTGCGCGGAGGAGGGGGCGGCGGTTGCCGCCCCCTCCCGCGTTGCGTTGCTGTCAGCTTCCTCCGCCATGGCGCTATGCGCTGAGGAACTCGTTGACGCGCTTGATCTGGTACACGTTCTCGGTGAAGAACGAGTTCCAGGAAGCGATCTTCGTGGAGCGCTTGGCGAACGATCCTCCGTCGCGGACGCTCCCCTTCTTGACGTCGCCGACCTGGCCGGTGATGCCGGGCAGATCGGTCGCCGCCGGCTTGCCCAGGTACCAGAAGTCGAGCTCGGCCTGTGTGAACGCGGGCTTGCCGGTCGTCTTCGCCCGCGCCGACTTGAGCCACGCCGGCAGCTGGTTCCCGTTCGAGATGTAGTAGCCCTGGCGCATGATCGCCGCGCCGAGGTACCCCTCGTTCATCCAGTTCAGGTAGTCGTAGACCGCCTGCAGCTTCGCCGGGTCCTTCGTGACGTGCTTGGGGA
>Ga0082335_1006352_pt1 | contig 15315 bp, 11 predicted proteins | sample Subgrocontami58m_FD_72375 | JGI IMG/M metagenome (GOLD analysis project Ga0082335, IMG submission 72375) | Subsurface groundwater microbial communities from S. Glens Falls, New York, USA - GMW37 contaminated, 5.8 m (SPADES assembly) (version 2) ...
CTGAGCGCCGTCGAAGTGCATCCCGAGTTCACGGACGCCGCAGACATGATTGTACTTTCCGGTGATCAGAACCGCGCGGGACGGCGAGCAAATGGAATTCGAGGCAAACGACTCGGTGAAGCGGGTGCCGTCGCGGGCCAGCCGATCGATTTGCGGCGTCTGCATGAGCCGGCTGCCGTAGCAGCTGACGGCCTGCCGCCCGAGATCGTCGGCCATGATGTACACGATATTGAGCCGGGCCGGCGTGCTCGCGACCGCCGCGGCAGTCGCAAAACCTGCCAGCGCGAAGAGCCGCACGAGAACGTTTTTCATTGGTTGGCGAACTGGGAGGGACCGCACTCGCGCGGCGTCACTGCTTCCGCTCCAATCGAAGACCGACGCCGCTGTGCGTGGCGACTGCGAAATCGAGCGTGAACTCACCGCGTTCGAGCGAAGACGGCGGGCTGCAGGCTGCGCTCAACGCGCGTTGGCGCCCGTGCGCCGCGGGTTTTCCGCTCAGCCGAACGTTGACGCTGCGGTCGGGCGCCGCGGAGCGGGCGGAACCGGTGCTTCCCCTGCGCTCAGTCCCCGAAGCTCTCGCGCCAGTTCGAAACGCCGTAGATGGTCTCGAGCCCGCTGAAGGTCAGTCGCCGCAAATTCAAATCGTAATGCACCGTGGGCGCAGAACCGGAGAAGACGACTTTCTTGGCGATGAGCGCGCCATAGATCGTCGAGTTGCCCAGCACGTTGAACTGGCCGTAGGGCGTGTAAATCACACCGTGGAGCGGCACCGCCGTGTTCATGTCGGGCGCGGTCAGCGTATTGGTGCCATAAATGACCACCCGCTTCGGGTCATTCGTCACGTTGTTGATTCCGTTGCCGTAAATCGCGATGTCGCCGGCCGCGAAAACCTCCAACGTGCCATTCGTGGTGACGTCAATCGACGGGGTCCCGCCGTTCAGCCCGATGTAGAATGCACCCGTCACGACAAGGCGCACCGGGCCGTTCACGGTGATCTTGGTGGTGCTCGTCAAATTCAACCCGCTCGAGTAATAGATGGCGGGCACCGTGTCGGTCGGCGAACCGAGCGTAACGGTCGTGCCGGCGGCCGGGTTGGCCAGGACTGTGCCGCCGCCGCTGATCGCGCGAATCGGAATGACCGGCTGGAACGGGCTGGCGCTGATCCGGCTCGGATCGATCCGCGTCGTATCCGGAGTCGTGGGACCAATCAGCTTTCCGCTCGTGCTATAAGACGGGCCGGTGGCGTAATTCGAAGCGGCGTAGCCTTTGACGACCGCATTGGTGAGTTGAATGGTGGGTGTCGATCCCGCCGGGGCCTGGGAGGCGACGATCGCGGAATAGCCCGGCGTCTGCGAGGAATAGCTGCCGAGCGATGAATCGTAGCTGTCGACGGTCCCGCCGCTCGCAAACGCCACGCTGCTGGTCGTCGCCGCCACGGCGTTGACGAACACCGGCACCTCGCTGCACGCCGACGTCAGGGTGCGCGTGGTCGAGGAGCCGGCGACGGCGGTGGTGACACCCCGCGCGGTAATCGTGCGCGCTCCCGCGCTCCCGTTATAACTGGTGACGCTGATCTCGACCTGGCCGGTCACGCCACCGCCAAAATTGAAACCGGTGATGGTGCGCGTGGCGGTCGAGCCAGCGATCGTCCAGGCCGACCAGTCGTTCTTGTTCAACGCCCAGAGCGCATCCTCCAAACCGGTTTCGGCGAGTTCCAGACTCAGCGTACCCTGCGCGCTGCGGCTGCTCAACGTGAGCGTGCGTGTGCAGAGCGTCATGTAGCTGCCGAGCGAGATGGTCAGCACCGTGCCGAAACACAGGGCCGCGAGCAGAGCGGAGCCGCGAAGCGACGAAAGCGCGAGCCGCCGTTTCGCGCTGCCCTTTCCTTCACGCGTCTGTGACGCGGAACTGCAACCGACTTGGTAGGCGTGGGTGCTCATGGCAAATCCCAAGGGTGATGCCCGCTCCGCCGCGATCGAGGTTTCGTGCGCGCGGGTAACTCATACCTGCCGCCGGTCGCTGCGTAGTGTCGCAGGCAACGGCACGTACCGCCTCAAATGGACGCGCTCACCCGCCGGAACACGGAGTCAGCCGCAAAAACGCGCCGATCACCGGGCTAAAGCGCCAAACGGGCGTAGCGATCGCGGCTGACGCTGCGTAGCGAGTGCCGCGCGCGATGGTTCGGTACCCACCCGGCGCGGAGATCTCGTACGACGGCGCGAACAGGAGGGAGGCGGCGCTGCCGCGCGAGCATATGAATCCTATAAACGGATACACACGACTCTTGCCGGTCCCAGCCCCGCGCATCCAGCGCGGTCCGGTCGTCCGCGCCCGCCGCGGGACTTCGTGCTCTACCCCGCCAGCTTCGCGTAGGCCGCGGCGTCGAGCAGGCTCGCCGCGGCTTGGGCATCGGCCGGCTTGAGCTTCAGCATCCAACCGTCGGTGTAAGGCGCGCGATTGACGGTCTCCGGTGCGGACTCGAGCGCGGCGTTCACTGCCACGACGGTTCCGGCCATCGGCGCATAAAGATCGCTCGCGGCCTTGACCGATTCGACGACCCCGAACGTCTCGCCGGCCTTCAACGTCGCGCCGACTTTCGGCACCTGGACGTACGTGATGTCGCCGAGCGAATTCTGCGCGTAGTCCGTGATCCCGACCGTGACCGTGCCGTCGCTCTCGGCGCGCGCCCATTCGTGCGATTTGGCGTAACGAAGATCCGCGGGAATGTTGCTCATGAAAATCTGGTTTTGTGTTTTGGGTCCTGGGTTCGCGCGCCGCAAGACTCAATGCTTTTTCAGCTCCACGAACGGTGGTTTCACGATCTGGAGATTCAGTTTCGTGCCGCGGATGTCGACGGTGAGCGGCCTGCCTTGAGCAGCGTCGAATGGCTGGGGGGCCGCATCGGCCTGGACCAACGCCGAGCCAATCGCCTCGTTGAGCATGGGTGAAAGCGTGCCGGAAACCACCCGGCCGACCTCCGCCCCACCCGGCCCAAGCACGGGCGTCTCCGCCCGGACAATCCGGCGATCGCCGGTCTTGAAGAATACGACCTTGCGACGGCTCCCGTTTTCTTTCTCGGCCACCAGCGCATCACGGCCGATGAAATCGGCGCCCTTGTCGAGCTTGACCGTCCACCCCAGCCCGGCGGCGAGCGGCGACACTTCGGCCGTGATCTCGTGGCCGTAAAGCGGATAACCCGCCTCGAGCCGGAGGCTGTCGCGCGCGCCGAGGCCCGCGAGTTCCAGCCCGTACGGCTGGCCGGCGGCGAGCAGCGCGTCGGCCAGCGTGGTGGCGTCGCCGGCCGCATGGTACAGCTCGAACCCGTCCTCGCCGGTGTAACCGGTGCGGCTGATCAGGCAATGCACGCCGGCGACCGTGCCCTCGATGAAGTGATAGTATTTCACCAGCCCGAGCTTCGCCCCGGTCAGCGACTGCACGATGGCCGCGGCCTGTGGGCCCTGGAGGGCGAGCAGCGCGTAGTCGGCACTCCGATCGGTGACCGTGACGGCAAACTTCGCCGCGTGCTCGCGGATCCAGGCGAGGTCCTTGTCGATGTTGCCGGCGTTGATGCAGAGAAAGAAGTCCTCGGGCCCGCGCAGGTACACGAGGAGATCGTCCACCACGCCTCCACTCGGATAACACATCGGCGAATACAGCACCCGCCCGGGAAAAAGTTTCGCGACGTCATTCGTCACGAGGTGATTCAGGAACTTCGCAGCGTCGGGCCCGCGGACGTCCACCTCGCCCATGTGGCTGACATCGAAAAGCCCGGCCGTGCGGCGCACCGCCTTGTGCTCCTCGAGGATGCTGCGGTACTGCACGGGCATTTCCCACCCGGCGAAATCGACGAGGCGTCCGCCGTGGGCCGCGTGCCAGTCGCGAAGCGGAGTGCGTTTGAGTTCACTCATGCACGCAAACAACCGGAGCGACCGCGAGGGGGCAAGGCGCAAGCGCTCAATGTAGGGCGGGGTCGCTGACCTCGCCGGGTGCACGATTTTCGAATCAGGTTCGGCGGCGGGGTCGGCGACCCCGCCCTACATCTGACGGCTTGCCCACTGCTCCTTCTCCTTGCGCCTTGCTCGTCGCCGCGCGAGATTCGCGACTTATGCCGCTCGCCTACTGGGTGCACGACCTGAGCCCGTTCCTGATCAAGTTCTCGGAGAATGTCGGCCTCCGGTATTACGGGCTCGCGTACCTCGCGGGCTTCCTCGCCTCGGGCTGGCTGCTGCATCTCTACTGGAAGAAGGGGCGCTCACCCTTCGGGTGGAATACGATCACCGATTTGATGACGTACATCGTGCTCGGGGTGTTGCTTGGCGGCCGGCTCGGCTACTTTCTGCTCTACCAGTTCCAGACGCTGCGCGCCGATCCGTTCGCGATTTTCCGCGTGTGGGAAGGCGGCATGGCCAGCCATGGCGCGTTCCTCGGCGTGCTCATCGCGTTGTGGTGGTGGGGGCGCCAGCGGCAGGTGCCCCTGCTTCAGGTCGGCGACGTCATCGTCCCGACTGTGCCGGTCGGGCTTTTCTTCGGGCGGGTCGCCAACTTCATCAATGGCGAGTTGTGGGGGAAACCGACCGACGGCACCTGGGGCGTGATTTTCGCGCGCACCGATCCGACCAAGCTGCCGCGGCACCCGTCGCAACTCTACGAAGCCGGCCTCGAGGGTCTGGTGCTGCTCGCCTACCTACAGTGGCGTTTCTGGGGCAGCGACACCGCGCGGACGCGCTCCGGCCAGCTCAGCGGCGAGTTTCTGATCGCGTATGCGGTCGTGCGGATGATCGGCGAGGTTTTTCGCGAACCGGATGCGTCGTTGCTGTTCGGCTTGAGCAGGGGAACGTTCTATTCGGTGTTCCTGATCGTGGCGGGGGCGTGGCTGATCTGGCGCGCGAGGAAGTACCAAGTAACAAGTAACAAGTAACAAGAGAACTTTCCCTCTTGGTACTTGTTACTTGAAACTTCTTACTTCGCGGCGGCACACCGCCGCGCCGGCTACACCACCGTTCCCGGCGGCAGCACGGCGTTCTTCGGCACGACCAGCACGCCATCGCGGATGATCACGAGGCCGTTCGCGTAAACACCGTCGGGTTTGCCGTCGACAATGAGTTCGCAGCCGTCGCCGATCCGCGTGTTCTTGTCGATGATGGCGCCCTTGATCCTGCAGCCGCGTCCGATGCCGAGATGCGGCCGGCCGCGTGCGACGTTCCCTTCCATCTGCAGGTCGGTCTCGTAGTTATCGAGCCCCATCACGATCGTGTCCTCGATGTGGCAACCTTCGCCGATGAACGAGCGCACCCCAAGCACGCAGTGGTGCAGGTAGCAATCCGTCACGATCGAGCCGTCACCCACGACGACGTTGTCGATCGCGCACTTGTTCAGCTTCGACGCCGGCAGGAAGCGCGGATGCGTGTAGATCGGCGCCGACGCATCGAAGAAGTTGAAGGGTGGCAGCGGTTGCGCGAGCGCGAGGTTCGCCTCGAAAAACGCCCGCACGGTGCCGATGTCCTCCCAGTAGCCCTCGAAAATGTGCGTGAAGAGCCGTTTCTTCCCCAGCAGACCCGGGATGATCTCCTTGCCGAAGTCGGTCATCGTGTTGTCGAGCGCCTCCGCCAGGACCGCGCGGTTGAAGACGTAGATGCCCATCGAGGCCAGGCACTGCTTCTCCGCGGATTTCGTTTGCAGCGTCGCCTGCAACCTCGGGCTGAGCGCGACGCTGGCGATCACCGCCGGGTCCTTCGGCTTTTCCACGAAGCGGGCGATCGAGAAATCGTCGTTCACCTGCGCCAGGCCGAGGCCTTCCACCTTCGACACCGGAAACGGGATCGTCGCAATCGTAACATCGGCGTCGCGGTCGAGGTGGTCCTTGATGATTTTCCGAAAATCCATCCGGTAAAGCTGGTCACCCGAGAGAATCAGGATCAGGTCGTGCGGAAACGCGCGGAAATGGATCAGGTTTCGCCGCACCGCATCCGCCGTGCCCTGATACCAGTCGGAAGTTTTCTCGGTTTGCTCGGCGGAAAGGATGTCGACGAAGCCGCCGCCGAATGGGTCGAAGTGGTACGTGCTCTGGATGTGCCGGTGCAGCGAGGCGGTTTGAAACTGCGTGAGCAGAAACATCCGGTTGATGTCGCTGTTGATGCAGTTGCTGATGGGAATATCGACCAGGCGATACTTGCCGGCCAGGGGGACGGCGGGCTTCGAGCGCTCGAGCGTCAAAGGGTGCAACCGGGTGCCGCGACCGCCGCCCATGATGACGGCGAGCACGCGTTTCTGAGTGGTCATAAGAGTATTCCCCATGGCGAAGTTTTCTAAAGCCTTGCCCCACCTTTGCGTGCGAAGCAATTTTCGCCAGCAATTTTTGGCTGAATGATCTGCGAACACTCGCTCATCGCGCTCATCCTCGCGAGCGACCAATCACTCACTCGAGTGAGTCTCTCGACCGCTCCGCGCTGGATTCGCGTCCATCCGCGTGAATTCGCGGGCTATTGAACCATGACGCACATTCTCCTGACCGGCGCCGCCGGGTTCATCGGCAGCCACACCGTGGATCAACTTCTCGCCGCCGGGCACCAGGTGACGGGCGTGGACAATTTCCGCAGCGGCCATCGCGCCAACCTCGCGCAGGCCGAAACGTCGCCCGGCTTCAGCCTGCGCGAAGCGGACGTCGCCACCGTCGGCGTGCTCGATCAGCTCGTCGCCTCCACGCGGGCCGACGCCATCATCCACCTCGCGGCGCTCGTCAGCGTGCAGGAGAGCATCGCGAACCCAGAGCTCAACTACGCGCTGAACCTTCAAGCCACGCATCTCGTCGCCGAGGCGGCGCGCCGGCACCGCGTGCCTCGCGTCGTCTTCGCGTCGTCCGCGGCAATCTACGGCGACACGACCGACCTGCCAATCCGCGAAGCCGCCGAAAAGCGTCCCATCAGCCCCTACGGCGCCGCCAAGCTCGCCAGCGAGGCGCTGCTGCTCGGACACGGTGCGGCGTTCGGGTTCACGGTCCGCTGCCAGCGGTACTTCAACGTCTTCGGGCCGCGGCAGGATCCGGCGTCGCCCTACTCCGGCGTGATTTCGATTTTCGACCGCCGCTATCGCGAGGGCAAGCCCGTCACGATTTACGGCGACGGCGGGCAGACGCGCGACTTCATCTCGGTGCACGACGTGGCGCGGGCGAATGTCATCGCCGCGACAAAACCGAATCTGCGTTCCGGGTCCGCCAACATTTGCACCGGGCGGGCGACGTCGCTCCTCGAGATTACCGCGGTGTTTCGCCGGGAGTATCCTGCCACCGCCGCCCCGGTGCACGCCGCGCCCCGGGGCGGCGACATCGTTCACTCGCGCGGGGCGCCGGAAGAGGCGGCGGCCGCACTCGACTTTCGCGCGGAAGTTCCGGTGGAGCGCGCACTTCAAGAGCTAATCCACGGAAAGTGATGCCCTGCTTTCGCGGCCCATCCATAGTCTTATCACCCCAGTGCAAGCGGCACGCCTTCCGCTATAATCGCGGCAGCAAACCCACCTCCCCACATGTGCGGCATCGTCGGCTACGTCGGTAAACAAAAGGCAGCTCCCTTGATCCTCGAGGGACTCAAGCGATTGGAGTACCGCGGCTACGACTCGGCCGGCGTCGCGATTTATCAGGAGGGTCGCTTCGAAGTCGCCAAGAAAGTCGGGCGGGTGGCCAACCTCGAGCAGAGCCTCATCGGCTCCCACCTCAACGGCACGTTTGGCATGGGCCACACGCGTTGGGCCACGCATGGCGGCGTCACCGACGCCAACGCGCACCCGCACATCAGCAGCGACGGCCACATTGCGCTCATTCACAACGGCGTGATCGAGAACTACGCGAAGCTGCAGAAATTTCTCGTCGACAAGGGCTACACGTTCCAGTCGGAGACCGACACGGAAGTCCTCTGCAATCTCATCGCCTACCACCTCGCGAAGGAAGCGGCCGGCGCCGACGGCGACAGCCGGCTCGTCGAGAGTGTCCGCAAGGCGCTGCGCCACGTGGAGGGCACGTACGGCATCGTGGTGATGTCACTCGAAGCGCCGGGCGAACTGGTCACGGCGCGGAAGGGTTCGCCGCTGATTCTCGGGCTCGGCGACGGCGAGAGCCTCGTCGCGAGCGACGTCTCCGCCATCGTCAGCCGCACGCAGAACGTCGTTTACCTGAAGGACGGCGAAATCGCCCACGTCACGCCGAAGCATTTCAGCATCACGACGCTCGCGGCCTCCGACGCGGTGGCGCCCGTCATCGACAAGGTGACGTGGTCGATCACCGACGCCGAGCTCGGCGACTACGCGCACTTCATGGAGAAGGAGATTTTCGAGCAGCCGCTCGCGCTCGAGAACGCGATGCGCGGCCGGTTCTCCGAGGATGGCAGCACGGCGAACTTCGGCGGGCTGAACATCACGGCCTCGGAATTCCGGACGATCGAGCGATTCATGTTCTGCGCCTGCGGCACCGCGCTGCACGCGTGCATGGTGACCGAACACCTGATCGAGCGGTTCGCGCGCATCCCCGTCGAGTGTGATTACGCGTCGGAGTTCCGCTACCGGAACTCCCCGCTGTTCAGCAACACGCTGTTCTTCGTGATGAGCCAGTCGGGCGAAACGATCGACACGCTGGCCGCGATGCGCGAAGCGAAACGCAAGGGCTACAAGGTGCTCGCGATTAACAATGTCGTGGGTTCGACCATCGCGCGGGAGGCCGACGGCGGCATTTACCAGCACGCCGGCCCCGAGGTCGGCGTCGCCTCGACCAAGGCCTTCACCTCGCAACTGCTGCTCGGCGCGATGCTCGCCCTCTACATCGGCCGGATGCGCGACATGAGTTTCGCCGACGGCGCGCAGTTCGTCGCCGCGCTGAAAGGCGCGCCCGACCTCGTGCGCAAGGTGCTGCAGCAGGCCGTGCACATCCGGGAGATCGCGCAGCGGTATGCGCAATCCAAGGACATGCTCTTCCTCGGCCGGCTCTCGCTCTTCCCCATCGCCCTGGAAGGCGCGCTGAAGTTGAAGGAGATTTCGTACCTCCACGCCGAGGGCTATCCCGCGGCCGAGATGAAGCACGGGCCGATCGCGCTGATCAGCGAGAAGTGCCCCAGCGTGTTTTTCGCGATCAAGGGCGAGATGTTCAACAAGGTCGTGTCCTCGATGCAGGAGATCAAGGCGCGCAAGGGACCGATCATCGCCATCGTGACGGATGGCGCCGAGCTGCCGGCGGGACTGGCGGACGAGGTCATCCGCATCCCCGAGTGCCACGAAGCCGTGCTGCCGATTGTCGCCTCGGTGCCGGTGCAGCTGCTCAGCTATTACATCGCGGTCGAGCGCGGCTGCGACGTCGACAAGCCGCGCAATCTCGCGAAGTCGGTGACGGTAGAGTGACGGGCGAGTTGAGAGTTGAGGGTTGAGAGTTGAAAGCTTGGAGAGGCGCGGACGTATCGCCGCAGGCGGTGGGGCCGCTTCTCCGAAGCGGCCTGAGTTATAGCGCGCGAATCGCCCTGGAACCCAGGCCGGCTCGGAGAGCCGGCCCCACCGATCGTCCGCCGTTTCGTCACAAAAGGGCGGCCGAGGCTCCCGCCTACGTCCGCGCTCCGTGGGGATCGAATCTTGCGTCACCTTTTCGCGATAGCATCGTCGCGCTTCGTCATGATGCGAATCTCCGCTCGTTTTCCCCTCTTCGCGCTCCTGTTTCTCACCACCGCGGCCGCGAACGCCGCCGAGGCCAAAAAGGCGACCGCTGCCCCCGAGCCGCAGCGTCCGCCGACCCAGGCAAACGTGCCCTACGGCACGCACGAGCGCCAGGTGCTCGATTTCTGGCGCGCTGAATCCGCGAAACCGACGCCGCTCGTGTTCCACATCCACGGCGGCGGCTGGGTCAACGGCGACAAGGCCCGCGTGGCCGATCTCGAACGGTACCTCGCCGCCGGCATTTCCGTCGTGTCGATCAACTACCGGTTCGTGACGCAGGCGATCGAGGCCGGCGTGAAACCGCCGGTGCAGTGGCCGCTGGCGGACGCCGCCCGCGCGCTGCAGTTCGTGCGGAGCAAGGCGGGCGAGTGGAACATCGACCGGGCCCGGATTGGCGCCACCGGCGGCTCCGCCGGCGCCTGCTCCAGCCTATACCTCGCGTTTCACGCCGACTTCGCCGACCCGCGCAGCAACGATCCCGTCGCGCGCGAATCCTCGCGGCTCTGGTGCGCCGCGGTCAACGTCGCGCAGACCACGCTCGATCCGCAGCAGATGAAGGAGTGGACGCCGAACAGCCGCTACGGCGGCCACGCCTTCGGCTTCATGCCCGACCCGAAGAACCTGCGGACACGGGACACGCAGTTCGCCGAATTCCTCGCCGCCCGGGAAAAGGTGCTGCCGTGGATTCGCGAGTATTCGCCCTTCGAGCACGTCAGCGCCGACGATCCGCCGATCTACCTGATTTACGCCACGGCGCCGGCGCTCGGCCAGGACCAGAAGGACCCGACGCACACGGCGAACTTCGGCGTCAAACTGCAGGAGAAACTCCGCGCGGTCGGCGTGCCCTGCGAGCTGGTGTATCCGGGTGCCCAGGACGTGAAGCATCCGCAGGTTCGGGACTATCTCATCGAGACGTTGAAAGCGCCGAAAGCCGCCAGGCGGAGTTCGCCATGAACACCAATTCTTGCCGTAGCGGCAGGCGTCCCTGCCTGCCGCACGTAATGCACTTCACGCGGCAGGCACGGCCGCCTTCGCCAAGGCTTCGGCGCGCCAATTGGTTCTCGCCGCGTCGAAGCTCGCAGGGCGTAGACGGGAGGCCTGCCGCTACGATCCTGGCGCTTCTCGCACTCGCGCTTTCGTCGTCCGCCGCAGCTCCGGCCCGTCCCAACCTCGTCCTCCTCATGGCGGACGACCAGGCGTGGGGCGAAACGGGCTACAACGGCCACCCGTACGTGAAGACCCCCGTGCTCGACGCCTGGTCGCGGTCGGCGCTGCGGCTCGACCGATTCTACGCGGCATCACCGGTGTGTTCGCCGACGCGGGCAAGTGTGATGACCGGGCGGCACGCAAATCGTTCGGGCGCCTTTGCCCCCAACTACTCGACGCGGCCGGAGGAAATCACGATCGCGGAGATTCTTCGCCGCGCCGGCTACCGTACCGGCCATTTCGGCAAATGGCACCTCGGCGCCGTGAAGAAGGAATCACCGGTAAATCCGGGCCGGATGGGCTTCGAGGAATATCTGTCGCACGACAACTTCTTCGAAATGAATCCGCCGCTGAGCCGGAACGGCGCGCCACCGGAAATCATGCGCGGCGAAAGCTCGGAAATCGTCGTGACGGAGGCCGGCCGCTTCCTGGAAAAGGTGCGACGCGAAAACAAGCCGTTCTTCTTGGTGGTGTGGTTCGGCTCGCCGCATGGCCCCTACTCCGGGTTGCCGGAGGACGTGGCGCTCTACGGCCAGGTGCCGGAGGAGGAATTACGCCGGCGTTTCGCGGAAATCACGGCGATGGACCGGGCGATCGGGATGCTGCGCGACAAGTTGCGGCAGCTCGGCGTCGCCGAGAACACGCTCGTCTGGTACAACTCCGACAACGGGCTGCCGCGCGAACACAAGGGCAAGTCGTTCGACGGCGACTGGCATGGCGCCAAGGGCGAGATTTACGAGGGCGGTCTGCGCGTGCCGGCGATCATCGAGTGGCCCGCCGTAATCCGGCAGCCGCGAACCTCGGCCGTGCCCTGCGTGACCTCGGATATTTTTCCCACGCTGCTCGACTTGCTCGCACTGCAGTCGCCGGAACCGCAGCGGCCGATCGACGGCGTCAGCTTGCGCCGCCTGATCGTCGACGGTTCGATGAAGGCGCGGCCCTCGCCGATCGGTTTCTGGCGTTACGCGGGCGCCGGCGAGCGGAACAACGGCCGATGGATTCCCGTCGACCTCGCCCGCGGCACCACGCCGACCACCCGCAATCCCGCGATCGATTTTCTGAACTACAAGCACCCCGTGGCGAAGACGGAAGACTTCGGCGGCGACGCGGCCTGGACCGACAACCGCTTCAAGCTCGTGACCGGTGAGGCGCGGCGCGCAGGGACGCGAACGGAATTGTTCGACCTCATCGCCGATCCGAAGGAGACGAAGGATATTTCCGCCGCGCATCCCGACGTCGTCAAGCGGATGACGACCGAGCTCCACGCGTGGCAGCGTTCGGTCGAACGGAGCTTGAGCGGGGCGGATTACGGGAATTAGGACGACACGCCTACGTTGGGGCCGCTTCTCCGAAGCGGCCTGAGTTCCGGCGCGCGCACCACCTTGCGACCCAGGCCGGCTCGGAGAGCCCGCCCCACCGTTGGGTGGCAGCCCTCGGCGAAGGGCACAGCAGCCGATATTTCCGCCGGCACACCCCGAGTCATTCGCCTTGCCGGCAACCGGAGGCGCCCGCATTAAGCCCCTCCCACGATGAACATTCATCCGACCAGGGAAGTTTTCGCGAGCCTTGCCACGCAGGGCAACGTGATCCCCGTGTACACGGATTTGATGGCGGATTTCGAGACGCCGGTTTCGGCGTATGCAAAACTCAAGGACGCCGGTCCCTCGTACCTGTTCGAGTCGGTGGAGGGCGGGGAAAACCTCGCCCGGTACAGCTTCATCGGCTGCCGCCCGCGCAAGGTTTTCGTCTGCGGCCCGCGCACGACCGAAATCCGGGTGCCCGGCCAGCCGACCCAATCGGTGCCGACCCCCCGCGACCCGCTCGCGCTGATCGAGGCCGAGATGCGCGACTACCAACCCGTCACGCTGCCCGGGCTCCCGCGGTTCACGGGCGGTGCCGTCGGGTTCATCGGCTACGAATACGTCACGCGGATCGAGCCGTCGGTCCCCGCGGTCGCGCGCGACGAACTGGGCACGCCGCTGCTTTATTTCATGCTCTCGGATTCGCTGCTGATCTTCGATCGCGCGAAGCAAACCCTGCGACTCTGCGTCAACGCCCACGTTCGCGTGGCGGACTCCGGCCAGCCCGCCCGCGCCGACACCGCGTATGATGCCGCGGTCGCCGAGTTGCGCGAGTTGTACGCGATGCTGCGGCAGCCGCGCGAACTCGCGCCCGCCCCGCTGATCGACACGCCGAAGATCACCGTGCCGGCCGGCAACTTCACCCAGCCGCGGTTCGAGCAGGTCGTCGAGGAAGGCAAGGAGTTCATCCGCTCGGGTGACATCATCCAGTTCGTGCCGTCGCAGCGGTTCACACGGCCGTTCACGAGGTCACCGCTCGATCTCTACCGCGCGCTGCGGACGGTGAATCCTTCGCCCTATATGTTCATTCTCGAGGCGGGCGACTTCTCGATCGTCGGGGCCTCGCCCGAGGTGCACGTGCGGCTGACGGATGGGCGGGTCGAGATTCGGCCGATTGCCGGCACGCGCCGGCGCGGTGCGACGCATGCGGACGACCTCGCGTTGGAAAAGGAACTGCTCGCCGACGAAAAGGAGCGCGCGGAGCACTTGATGCTCGTTGACCTCGCTCGCAATGACATCGGCCGCGTCTGCCGGTTCGGCACCGTGCAGGTGCCCGAGATGATGGTGGTCGAGCGCTATTCGCACGTCATGCACATCGTGTCGCAGGTGGAGGGACAAATTGCGCCCGGCAAGAATGCCTACGATCTCATGCGCGCCACATTCCCCGCCGGCACGGTGACTGGCGCGCCGAAGATCCGGGCGATGCAAATCATCGCGCAGTACGAACCGTCGCAACGCGGGTTCTACGCCGGCGCGCTGGGCTACGTCGGATATGATGGCAACATGGATACGTGCATCATGCTGCGGACGGCGTGCTTGAAGGATGGCCAGATTCACATCCAGGCCGGCGCCGGCGTGGTCGCTGATTCCGTGCCGGCGTCCGAGTATCAGGAAACCGTCAGCAAGGCGTCCGCGTTGTTCAAGGCCGTGGCGATGGCGGAGCAGTTTTAGGGGGTTCGTCTCGGGCAACTGACACCGCCACCCGAAGACTTCGTGGTGCGCTGGATCGCCGTCGGCAGCCAACCGCTCTTGCGCCGCGCCGTCGCGATCGTGCCTCCGCATGTCCGACGCGCGCCGGTGGACGGTCAGCCCGTCTGATGCGTTCGCGCATCAAGTCATCCGGCACCTCGTAGATTTCGACGAGACTTCGCCCGTCCCGCGTTCAGCGCCACGGACCGGCGCGGAGTAGCTGCCGGGCTTCGCGAGGAACTGCTGCTCGGTCAGTTGGGCGTCCTGCCGGCCAATTCCTCCCCCGTAAAACGACCAAAAACGTCAGCTCTTGATGAAGATGCCCTTCGTCCATGCTGAAAAATCAGGGCTTTGTGCTACAGAGGAGAAAATCGATTTTCCATTCGCAGGGCTGGTCACGGTTTCGCAGGGCTTCTCCTCGGAAGAAAAATGGGGGTGGTAACAGAAGGTGGTAACAGAAACGGGGGGTGGTAACAGACTTTTATTGGCCGAATTTCAACACCTCGGGCCCGGTTGTCGGCACCAACGGCACGTGCGATGGGAGAACCATGCCCACGTAACGCGATCCGGTCGTGGGATGACGCTCAAGCGTAATGACTTCTCTCTTCGCGTCGAAGCTCTGGACGATGTGCCCCGAAAAGACCTGACCAATGGCAAGCCAACCCGATGCCTTGCGGGCTTCGGCATCAAAAAGGACAACTTGAACATCGCCATCAACTGTCATGTAGCCCGCGAATTCGACCTCAGCTGAAGCGTGGCCAACGCTTACAATCAACGACCACATCCAAAATGTTTTCTTCATACGTGATGCATTTGCCCAACGTCAAAGATGAGCCACGACCGTGGCTGGCGCGCCGCGTGCGGCCTGACGATGTGGAGTCTGAAGTTTCATTTGGATCACTCGTGAGATAGCACACGGCGTGACGGCCATGGTCGTTGGCGCCTTGTTAGCCATTTCGGGCGGACGCGACACAGCGCTCATCGAAGAGGAACGCACGGAGTGGACCTAACGACACGAACGCTCGACGCAGGATTCCTCATTAGCTTCGCTGCCGGACGAATCGGACGCCGAACGAGCTCTCCGCCACAGTTCGCGCAAACGAAGTCGAGCTTCTTCGAGGCGCACTCGAAGCAATACGTGCATTCAAACGTGCAGATGTAAGCTTCAAGCGAATCGGGTGGCAGATCTCGATCGCAGCATTCGCAATTGGGACGAAGTTCGAGCGACATCGTGGTGCTTTCTCCTTTTGGCTAACGTCAAAGATGAGCCACGGCCCGAGCGGGCGCGACTCGTGCGGCAGGACGATTCGGGGTTCGCCGCTTCATTTCATTTTTCGAGGCGATAGCACGAGGCGTGAACGATCGGGACGTTGGCGCC
>Ga0082335_1006354_pt1 | contig 15308 bp, 10 predicted proteins | sample Subgrocontami58m_FD_72375 | JGI IMG/M metagenome (GOLD analysis project Ga0082335, IMG submission 72375) | Subsurface groundwater microbial communities from S. Glens Falls, New York, USA - GMW37 contaminated, 5.8 m (SPADES assembly) (version 2) ...
ACCGCCTCGCTCAGGCTGTCGCCGGCGCTGACGACCATGGGAAGCCCGGTCCAGATATAGTCCATCAGGCGGGTCCTGAAGGCGAGGCGGGTCTCCGCCAGTTCCTGGTGCAGGCAGACTCCCACGTCCGCCTCCAGCAAGTAGTCCTGCCTCTCCTGGTAAGGCACCCACTGGTCATGGAAAAAGACGGCCTTCTGGTAGAGGCCCAGCTCTTGGCTGAGCTCTACCGCCCGGGTATGCATCCCGCTGCCGATCACCGCCGATATCTCTGCGTTAGGATGCTGCCTGGACCAGAAAAGGAGCCTGGCCTCGGGGTGCGCTTCGACCACCTGCGGCATGGCCTCGATGAGGCTTAGCGGGTCAAACCAGGGCCAGACGCCTCCTCCCCAAAGGATCACCCGGTCACTCTCGCCGATGCCGGGCACCATGCCCTTTAACACCCGCTGGGAATGCTGGGGCGGCTCTTCCGGCAGCCCGAAGGGGACCACGTCGATGAGCCGGCGAAGGGACTTATCGACCTGGTAATTGTAGGGGTCGAGACGGCCCAGGGCGCTGAGTATCCCGAGCCAGTAGTCCCGCTGCCGCTCGTTGGCGCATACGAAGAAGTCCCCGCGACGCAACTGGTCCAAGACCACTTGGAGGTCCCTCTCGTGCACCTTCTGCCTGGCGGCCATGGTCCGGAAGGTGTGCACTTCCAGGTTCTCCAGTATTATGGGGGTATAAACGTCCACGATCAGTGGCTGGCCCAGCTCGACCAGAAACGGGAAATTATAAAGGACAAACCCCTGCACCATGATGGCGTCATTTGCCGCGGCCAGGCCCTTGAGGACGTTGCCTTCCGAATCGTAGGTCTGGAGCGTAAGACCCGGACAACGCAGCGCAGTCTCGTTGGGAATGGCCAGAGTGACCTGGTGGTAGGGGACCAGGGCCCGGCTGATCTCCCAGTAGCGTATCCCGACCCCTGCCATGTTGGTGTCCACGTTGTCCGGGGAGATGATCAGCAGTCTGGTCAAGATAGTCTCATCAGTCGGCCAGCTTCCATCGGATGTAAGACTTCACTTCCCGGGTCAGGCCCTTCACCCCGCCGTTCTTCAAATGCTGCAACCCCTTACCCGGCAGCTTCCACCAGGGTGTTGGGATGACCGGGAAGGTCTCATGGACCAGGCCTGCCGCCGCGGCCCCCAGCTTATCTGGGGCTCTCTGAGGGTTCCTACACCAGGCCACCAGGGGCTCCGTGACCCTCTCCCAGGTGTACTCGGCAGCCACCTGCTCGAACCGCGGCCGGTAGGCCTCCCGGAGGTTTGGAGTGTCTACCAACTCTAGCAGGGCGGACACCAGAGCATCCTCGTCCTGGCACGGGACGACCTTGCCCAGCCCGTACCGCTCCACCACCTCGCTCATGCAGTCGCCCTCCGTAGTAAGGATGGGCAGCCCGGCCCAGATGTAGTCCATCATGCGGGTCCTGAAAGCAAACCTGGTCTCGATGTTGTTCAGGTGCAGGCTTACGCCTATATCCGCCTCCAGCAGGAAGTTCTGCCTCTCGTCATAAGGGGTCCAGTCGTTGAAGAAGACGTAGCGGTCCAGGACGCCCAGCTCCTCGCTCAGGCGGACCGTTTCGGTGCAGATGGGGGTCTCCGGCACAGTGGTCTTATCGAAATGCTGCTTGCCCATGAAGACCAGCTTGACGTCGTCTCGCCTGGCGGCTATCCGGGCTACCGCCCGAACGAGGGTGAGGGGGTCGAACCATTGCCAGATGCCTCCGCCCCAGAGGATAACCCGGTCATCAGGTCCGATTCCGGGCTGCACTCCCTTCATCACCTGCCGGACGTGCCTTGGAGGTGTGGAGGGCAGGCCAAAAGCCACTACGTCGATGAGGCGTCTCAGCGTCCGGTCGTTGTCATAAGTGGCGGGGTTGATGCGGTTGTTGGCCGTGAGCATCCCCATCCAGTAGTCCCTCTGCCGCTCGCTGGCGCAGACGAAGAAGTCACCCGTTCTAAGCTGGTTGTTGAGAACGCCTGTGTGGGCATGAATTATCGCGGCCTGCTCCGCGAGGGGCCGGTCGGAGTAAACCTCCAGGTCTTCCAGGGTAAAGGGGTCATATATATCGACAATCAAAGGCTTTCCCAGACTCTGCAGCATGGGGAACTGGTGAAGCACGAACCCAAAGGCGAAGACCATGTCGGCATCCTTTACCAGGGGGGCGATGGAGCCAGCCTCCGAGCGCTGGTAGCCGCGCACTTCGAACTCAGGGTTGGTGAGCCTTGGCTGCCCGGGGGCCGCCAGGGTGACGGCGAACTCCTTGCTGAGCACGCGGGCAATCTCCCAGTACCTCATTCCCGGCCCGGCCATCTTTTCTCCGATCACGTCATGGGTAAGCAAAAGGACACTTCTCTGGGGCTGGCGAAGGAACGGAGGGACATCGTAGCTCCTGACCAGTGTGTCCTGGGTGGCCAGGAAAGACGGAGCGTAGATGACCGGTGTGTTGATCCATCGCCCGAAGCGGCGGAATATCTCCGCATCGGAGCGGCGGCGGTGATCCTGCACCCACTGCCTCTTCTCCTGCAGGCGCGGGAGGTTGGTGACGAACTCATCCATGGCCATCAGGCAGGCCAGGCCTAACTTGGGAACGTTCCCCAGGGTGCTGCCCTCTTTGCCGTCTTTCCGGGAGAAATCCTGCGGGTCGATCTGGGTATCGTGCAGGCCCCGCTTGGCAGAGAGCAGCAGGGCCAAAGGCAGGACCCGGTGAAGGTTCTCCTGGTCATAGTTCTTGAAAAGCGTATAGAGTGAGTTTCGCTCGAAGATGACCCTTAGCCGGTGCTCCGGGATGATGCCGGAGGTCCCGTGGTGCTTGTGGTAGGCGATGGCTTTGGGGGCAAATACGATGGCGTATCCCAGGACCCAGAGCCGCCACCCCAGGTCCAGGTCTTCGAAGTAGGCGAAATAGTCCTCGTCAAACCCGCCGCAGCCCAGAAAGACCTCCCGTTCAATGAGCATGGCCCCCCCACAGGCGGCCGGCAGGAACTTTTCTTCGCGGTAGAGCTCCTCCACGTAAGGGGCGCCGTAGTCTACGTGGAAGCCGTACCCGTAGAAGTTGATCTTGCTTCCGACGAAGTCTACCCTCTGCCCATCCCAGCTCAGTATCTTGGAGGCGGCGCACACGACGCTGGGGTCCTTCAGGACCGGCTTCACCAGCTCGCTAACCCAGCCGGGCTCGACGCGGGAGTCGTTGTTCAGGAAAGCGACGTATTTCCCGCTGGCCGCCTGGGCCCCGATGTTGTTCCCCTTGGCGAAGCCGTAGTTCTCCGGGTTCCGGACGATCGTGACAGATGGGAAGGTCTCCTCCATGTACTCCAGGGACCCATCCTTCGAGCCGTTGTCCACCATCATCAGCTCGAGCTTGTCCTTGGGGTAGTGGAGCTGCATCAATGAGGGGAAGCAAGACTCCAGGTGGTGTTTCCCGTTATAATTGAGGACGATTACCGAGACGGTGGGTAAGGCCTGTTCTGGAGTTTCAACTGTCGAGTCGTTCTTCCACATCTAATGTGCTAGGATAGCACAGGGAAGCTGGTTTGCCAACAGGCAGGCTGGGGGTTGGGCGTCCTCAGCCTCCGTAGTCGGCATCGTCCTCGATGCCGACGGTCGGGGTCGAGGACGACCCCGACCTACTGAAGCTGCACACAATGTGGGCGGCGCCCGGTGCGGGTATTGCCCTTGACCTCTTTGGCTCCTTTGGATATATTACTAACGTAACCGGTCGAATGAAGGGGTTTTCACCATGAATCTACGTATACCAGGCCCGACCCCGTGTCCACCTCAGGTATTGGAGGCCATGGGGCGGCAGATGATCAACCACCGCGGCCCCGAGTTCAGGGAGATCCTCAAGAGCGTCCTGGCCCGGATGAAGGCGGTCTATCAGACGGACGGAGAGGTCCTGATCTTCACCTGCTCGGGCACGGGCGGGATGGAGGCAGCCCTGGTCAACACCCTCTCCCCGGGCGACCGGGTCCTCTCGCTGACCAACGGGTCCTTCGGCGACCGCTTCGCCCGTATTGCGGAGGCCTTCGGGGGCCAGGTGCAGAAGCTGGGCTTCGAGTGGGGCCAGCCCGTCGACCCCCAGGCCGTGAAAAAGGCCCTGGAGGACGACCCTTCGATCAGGCTGGTGCTGGTCACCCACAATGAGACGTCCACCGGCGTGACCAACGACCTCAGCGCGATCGGCCCCATGGTCCGGGAGCATGGTAAGCTCCTCCTGGTGGACGCCGTCAGCAGCCTGGGGGCCATCGACCTGCCCATGGACCAGTGGGGGTGCGACATAGTGGTGACCGGCTCCCAGAAGAGCTGGATGGTGCCTCCCGGCCTGGCCATGGTGGCGGTAAGCTCCCGGGCCTGGAAGTCCGTGGAAGAGGCCAGGTCACCCCGCTTTTACTGGGATTTTCGGTCTATGAAGAAATTCCAGGACAACGGGGAGACCCCCTTCACTCCAGCTATCTCTCTCTACTTTGCCCTGGGCGTCGCCCTGGATTCCATGGAGCAGGAGGGCTTCGCCAACGTTATCTCCCGCCACGCCAGGGTCGCGGCCTACACCCGTCGGATGGTGAAGGACCTTGGCTTGAAGCTGTTCCCCCAGGAAGCCTATGCGTCCAACACTGTAACGGCCATCAATGGTCCCGAAGGGATGGAGGTCAAGGCCCTCCTCAGGACGTTGCGGGAGCAGCACGGCGTGGTGCTGGCCGGAGGCCAGGGCAAGCTGGACGGCAGCATCTTCCGCATCGGCCACTTGGGATACGTCAACGAGTCAGACATCGCCGGCGTGGCTACGGCCCTGAAGGCTGTTCTAGATGCAACCTAAGGTCCTGGTGGCCGAGACAATTGCCGAGGACGGCCTTGATGTCCTCCGGCAACGGACCGAGGTAGACTTCCGTCCTGACATCAAGGAGGACGAGCTTATTGAGATCATCCCTGCTTACGATGCCCTTATCGTCCGCAGCAGCACCAAAGTGACCGATAAGGTCATCGAGGCGGGCAAGAGCCTCAAGGTCGTGGCTCGGGCCGGCGTAGGGGTCGACAACATAGACGTACCCGCCGCTACGCGCAAAGGGGTGGTGGTGGTCAACGCCCCCGGCGGAAGCACTACCGCCGCCGCCGAGCACACCATAGCTATGATGCTGGCCCTGGCGCGGCACATACCTCACGCTGATGCCTCTCTGAGGGCCGGGAAGTGGCAGAGGCAGGAGTTCATGGGGACTGAGGTGCGCCACAAGACCCTGGGCGTCATTGGCCTGGGCAAGATCGGCACTGAGGTGGCACGGCGGGCCCAAGGCCTGGAGATGAAGACCCTGGCCTTCGATCCCTTTGCCTCGGAAGAGCTGGCCCGCCATTTGGGGGTGGAGCTGGCATCGCTGGAGGACCTGGTCAGGCGTTCCGACTTTATCACCGTTCACACGCCGTTGACCGAGGCCACCCGGGGCCTGATCGGCGCACGGGAGCTGGCCATCATGAAGCCCAGAGCGTGCGTCATTAATTGCGCCCGGGGTGGCATCATCGACGAAGTGGCTCTGCTGGCCGCCCTGGAGAGCGGCCAGATAGCCGGGGCGGCCCTGGATGTATTCACGCAGGAGCCTCCCGGACAGAATCCTCTCCTCTCCTGCAACCGGGTAATCCTGACTCCCCATCTGGGGGCTATGACTCACGAGGCCCAGGTCTCTGTGGCCGTGGACATCGCTCAGGAGGTCATTACAGTCCTGGAAGGTGGCCAGCCAAGGTATGCGGTCAACCTGCCCATGATCCTGCCCGAGACCCTGGCCGTGCTGGCTCCCTTTGTTTCGGTCGCCGAGGCCCTGGGACGCCTGGCTACGCAGTTGGTTGACGGCCAGCCCCGCCTGATAGAGATGATTTACGGCGGGGAGATTTCCCAGTACGACACTGCTCCCCTGACGGCCAGCGTCATCAAAGGGCTTCTCTCCCCTGTCAGCGAAGAACAGGTGAATCTGGTCAACGCCAGCCTGGTGGCTCGCAGCCGGGGGTTGCACATCCGTGAGCAGAAGGAAAGCCAGTGCGAGAACTTCACCAGCCTGGTGACGGTCGTGGTTAGATCCAGCGAAGGGGAGAAGTCGCTTTCCGGTACGGTTATAGGGGGTGAGCCCCACCTGGCCCAGGTCAACGGGTACTGGCTGGATGTGCCTTTGGGGAAGGGTTACCTTCTCTTCGGGGAGCATTTGGACCGGCCGGGCATTATCGGGACGGTTGGGACCCTGCTGGGAGCTTCCGACGTGAACATCAGCTTCATGCAGGTGGGCCGCCATCAACCCCGGGGCCGGGCCGTCATGATTCTGGGCCTGGACGAGCCCATCACCGAGGACCTGCGCCAGCAGCTCATGGCCATACCGGACCTGTATTCGGTCAAGATGGCCAAACTGTGACCCCCGGTGATTAGGTGATTAGGTTATCGGCCATTATGGCTGGACACCGATTTCGCCTTCCTTACGCCGAGCGCGTGTGTAGCGACATCGGCATCGGGACGCTTCATCCTTGACCCGGCTCATCCTGGTGCGCCACGGCGAGACCACCTGGAACGTGTCTGGCCACTACCAGGGCCGCACCGATACGGACCTCTCGGACCGGGGCAGACGCCAGGCGTCGGCCCTGGCCCGGCGCCTGCGGTCGGTCCACCTGGATGCCATCTACTCCAGCCCCCTCAGGCGGGCATTGGATACGGTGGAGCAAGTGGCAGGGGATGCCGGACGGGAGGTCCTGGTGGAGTGCGGCTTCACCGAGATCGAACACGGCCTCTGGGGTGGTCTGCACAGGTCAGAGGTGGAGGAGCGTTACGGAGAGACCCTGCGCCTCTGGCTGGAGAACCCGACCCTGGCTGATGTGCCTGGGGCGGAGTCCCTGGAAGAGGTGCGAAGCCGGGTCTATGAGGCCATATCCCGCACCTTAGAGAAGCACCCCGGCCAGACCATTCTCATCTGCACCCATGATGCCGTTCTGAAGGTCCTGATTACCTCCGCCCTTGGCCTGGGCCTGGACTCCTTCTGGGCCATTCAAATAGACAACGCCTCAATCAGCATCCTGGAACACGACGGCCAGCGCGCCAGGCTGGTCCTCCTGAACGATACATGCCATCTGGGGGAAGAGCGGTCCGACAGCCGGGGACAAGCGCTGTAGCAGCCGGTAAAGAAGGTGGCGTTGGTGCGTGTTACGTTAGCTTCTTGCCAGGAGATCAGTCGTGTCCCTTCATCAGCTTCTCAAGCTTCTCAGCCGCATAAGAGGCACGGCTCTGTCCATTGATCCGGAGCTCTCGCTCCTGGCACCAACGCACCAGATTCTCCACGTCCACGTCGACCGTCCGCACTTCCATTCCCGCGCGCCGCAGGCGTTTCAGTATCTTTCGGCCTTCAATCAGCCATTCCTCGTAGGTCGCTTCCAACTTATCGCGGTCTTCGGAGACCCTCAGCAGGTCATCCCATTGCTCTTTTCGGTACCATGCGACAGCAAACACCTGGCCTTTCTTCGTCGCCATATTCCACCCTGATTCTGGTGACCGGGTCGGCTGGAGGCTGCCCCGCCTTGTAAACCCCATCAAGTTGGCGCGCCGACACCGACCGCCACTCTGACACAAACCACGCGTAACCGGCGGCTGTAGGCGATACCGCACTACAAAGGTAGCTTCAACTGGCCCTCGACGGGACCCTCCTCATCTTCCACAATCCCTGAATCATCCACACTGTTGAAGCAGTCCTCGGCTTCGGGCTCATCCCTATAGCGCGGGTCCCTGAGGCACTTCATTTCCAGCTCATGCCAGAGGCAGCATTCTTGTTTAGCGGGGTCAAGGTCTTCCGGAGTCAGCGTCGCCAACTGCTCCACATTCTCCAAAGGGATCCCCCAGGCGCCGCATTCTTCTTGCGGGCACCGCAGTTCACCGGCCATTCCTACTCTCCTAACGTGCTGCTTATGCCACGGGTGGACCTTTCTTCTCCCGCAGCGCCCGCCTCACCTTCTCCGGCGTGATGGGCAGCTCCTGAATGCGGATGCCGGCGGCGTTATAGATGGCGTTGGCTACGGCCGGCCCGGTGGGGATGTTGGGCGTCTCGCCCATCCCCAGGACCCCGTAAGGCCCGCCCCCTTTGCCCTCTTCAAGGATGATGGCATCGACCACGGGCATGTCCACGGAAGTGGACAGCCGGTAGTCGGTCAGGACGGGGTTGAGGGTCTTGCCGTTCTCGAACATCACCTCTTCGGAAAGGGCAAAACCGAGGCCGAATCCTACGCCTCCCTCCACCTGCCCCTCTACCATCCGAGGATTGATGGCGCGCCCGGCGTCACTGGCGGCGGCTATCCTCAGGATCTTGATTCCTCCGGTATCCGGGTCTACCTCGACCTGGGCTGCTTGTGCGCAGAAGGTATCTCCGGGCCGGGTGGGAGCGACGTGTCCCTTGACCAGGCTCGCGTCGCAAGGGGGAGATTGGGGCGCAGAGGACCCCCGTCCCAGGATTTGACCTCCTTTCATGTGGCTCATCCCGGCCAGTTGCGCGATAGGTACCGCCCGTTCCGGTGAACCCTTGACGCGCACCTGGCGATCGGAGGCCTCCAGGTCGCGAGGGTTGGCCTCCAACATGTGGCCTGCCATCTCCAGAAGTTGCTGCCGTGCGTCGGCTGCGGCCAGCCGGACCGCCGTGCCCATGACGTAGGTGATACGGTTGCCCACCGCGGCCATGTCGTAGGGCGTGCCGTCAGTGTCCCCGGACACTATGCTCATGTCCTCCAGCCTCAGCCCAAGCTCTTCGGCGGCTATCTGAGAGAGAGCCGTGTCGGACCCCGTGCCTATGTCCACGGCGCCGGTAAGGAGGACGGCGGTGCCGTCCTCGTTTATCTTCACCTGGGCGGCCGAAGAGGTGCCCCCGATACCCCACTGGCCGCAGGCTACGCCCCAGGCACGGCCCGGTCCTGACTCGCCCTGCCGGCTTATGTGGTCCCGGATCGCCTCCAGGGTTGCCCTGAGGTTGATGGGACCGAACACCTGGCCGGTGTGGGAAAGGTCTCCCTCCACGAAGGCGTTCTTCAGCCGCAGGTCCATGGGGTCGAGGCCTATCCGGTGGGCGATAATGTCCATGTGCGACTCCACCGCAAAGGCGGCCTGGACCGAACCCGGCGCCCGCAAGGCACCACAACTGGTCTTGTTGGTGTAGACGGAGTACCCATCCGACTTCACGTTGGGTATCCTGTATGGGCCTAGACAATAGGTGGTCCCCTGGGAGGTTGCGACCGGTGCGAAGTCGGAATAGGCCCCGGTGTCCATGATAAACACGGCCTCGCGGGCCACCAGGGTCCCGTCCTTCATGACACCCGTCTTGATGCGCACTACCGACGGGTGGCGCGGATGGCCCGAGATGAAGTCCTCGGACATGCCCAGGGCCAGCTTCACCGGGCGGCGGCTCTTCATGGCCAGCAGCACTGCAATAGGGGCGACCAGGGAACGGGACTTCCCCCCGAAGCCTCCCCCGCAGCGGGTTCCGATTACCCTGATGCGATTCAGGGGCAGATGAAATACTTCGGCCACCTGCGCCCGGACGGAAAAGACTCCCTGGGTGGTCACCCAAACCAGGACCCGGCCCGTTTCGTCCACTTCAGCCAGGGTGGCGTGGGGCTCCAGGTAGGCGTGAACGACCATCTGAGTCCTGAAGGTGTCCTCAAAGACGAAGTCGGACCGCTGGAAGCCCTCATCCACGTTCCCCTTGCGGATGGTGGTATAGGTGCAGATGTTGCCGGGGCCCCTGACCAATACAGGGGCAGCCCGATAGCCGGCCAGGTCCGGGTGCAGGATGGGAGCCCCTTCCTTCATGGCTTCCTCGGGGTCGAAGACGGAAGGCAACTCCTCGTACTCCACCCTGATCAGGTCCAGGGCCTCCTGGGCGGTGTCCTGGTCGACGGCAGCCACCGCAGCTATAGCCTCACCCAGGAAACGCGCCCGGTCCGTGGCCAGGATGGTCTCGTCTTTGATCATCTGGCCCGTGTTGCCGGGGACCAAGTCCGCTCCGGTAACCACCGCCTTCACTCCCGGAAGGGCTCGCGCGCGGCTCGCGTCGACAGACAGAATCCGAGCGTGGGGGTACCGGCTGCGCAACACCTTCCCTATGAGCATACCGGGGCGACGCAGGTCCTGGCCGTATACGGCCCGGCCGGTGGCCTTCTCAACGCCGTCCATGCGGGGTAGGGACTTGCCTACTACGGCTAATTCCTGGTCCAACTCTACCTCCTTCTGAACCGGTCAAGGGCTAGGGTCAAGGGTCAGTCAAGGGTCAAGGGTGAAGGGGCTAGGGTCAGGGAACTAGCCCTACGCTATGGCCCCCTGACAACTGATAACTGATAACTGACAACCGACAACTGATAACCGAGATCTACCAGCCTCCAGCCCAGCCAGTCATAGCCACGGGGACATAACCATAAAGAATGGTGTCAGTGAGGGTCAAGGTCACGGTTACGGAGGTCTGGGATGGCTGTGCTCCAGGCGCGTTGATCCTGATCGAATTTTGGTACACGCCGGGCCCGCGGTTATTCGGGTCCATGGACACCGTGATGTTGGACGGGGCCTGGCCGGTGGTTGGGCTTATAGAGAGCCAGGCGGACGGTGTGGGCACTGCGGCCGACCAGAACAGGTTGGCGGTGCCCGTCGAAATACTCAAGGACCGGGTGATGACGTCAGCTTCATTGGGCCGAGCCAGGACGCCAGCGGTGGACGGGTTGACCACCACGGAGGAGACCGGGGTAGGCGTTGGAGGCGTTGGAGTCGGCGTTGGGGGAGGCTCCGATGCCTTGACCAGGGCGGCCCGCGCGTCGATCAGGCCGTAGCCATATTCATCGTCCTTCCCGGGAGGGCCCAGGTTCACTGTGGTGGAGGTGATGATGTTGGCCACCTGGGCGTTGGTCAGGCTTGGATTGACCGACCAGATGAGGCTGGCCAGGGCGGAGACGTGGGGAGCGGCCATGGAGGTGCCGCTGGTGCGCGCGTAGCCCTGGTTCGGGGTCGTGCTTAAGATGTCCTCGCCTGGAGCAACTACAGCCACGTAGCTGCCGTATTCCGAAAAGGCAGACCTCTGGTTTTGCACGTTGATCGCACCGACGGCCAAGACATTCTGTCCCGCCGCGGGGTAGATGGGGGCATTCAGGGTCTTACAATCGTACTGAACTAACTTCGGTGGGTCAGCGCAATTACCGGCGGCTGCTACTATGAGTATTCCCTTGTTATAGGCGTAGTTTACCGCATCCTGCATCATTTGCGAGTAATCTTCGCCGCCGAAGCTCAGGTTCATGATGTTGGCTCCGTGGTCGGCAGCGTAGATAATCCCCTGCGCCGCAGCGGTATCCGGGGCCTTACCGAAGTGGTTGGCCACCTTGACGGACATGATCCCGGCCCCCCAGGATACCGCGGCTATGCCCGTGGCGTTATTGGTCTTGGCCGCGGCAATGCCCGCGACGTGGGTGGCGTGAAAGCCCAGGCCGTCGAAGGGGTTGTCCTCATTGATGAAGTCCGCTTTCAGCACGACCTTGCCGGCGAGGTCTTCGTGGCGTTCATCGACCCCGGTATCCACGATGGCTATGGTTATGTCGGATGAGCCGGTGCTGATGTCCCAGGCGCTGGGGGCATTGATGGTGCGCAGATTCCACTGGTAGAGGGCATCATCGCTCTTATGGGCGAAATACCAGAAATCGTTGGGGTCTCGCAGGATGCTGTAAATGTACTCCGGTTGGGCATGCGCCACCAGTGGGCTGGAGGCCAGGCGCTGGACCCACTCCAGCTCTGTGCCGTCTGGGACGGAGAGTATGACGTAGCTCAGCTCCGGTACCTCACCCGAGACCCGGACTTCTCCGTTGGCCAGAGGCGCCACCATGTTTGTCGCCAAGACGCCAGGTCGGGGTTTTACGAGAATTCTACCTGCGACGAAGTTCCCCGGACTTGGGCCTTCCGCCTCGACAGGCGCGGCCAGCGGGCGAGCCATCAAGATGATTAGGACCAACGCTGCCCATCTGCAACACCGTGACTGCATTCCGGCGTCCCCTTACTGGAAAGATGCTGTCATTATAGCACGGCTCTTCTCGCAGAACGAGATGCCAGGAAGGTGCGGGTGTCCGTCACTTTTTTGTGCTGCACCAGGTCTGCCGAATGAATTCGGCGTTACATGGAGCCAGCCTGCCACCCCACAATGTCATTCCGGCGAAGGCCGGAATCCAGGCCCCCGGTCTCTTTCTTGTGCTCAAAACCACGCCTGACAAGATCCACGTCGTTCCAGTAGAGCCTGTCCCCGCGAAGACGGGCAAGCGGAACCCAGGTCCCCGGTATCGTCACATAATCCACGCAGGTCACAGGCGGGGGGCTTCTGGATTCCTGCCTTCGCCGGAATGACATGGGATGGGGTGAGCATGGACACTCCCAAGGTGGCCGTGCCCTGCCGACAGAGATGTACGGCGGCGGCTTGATCCGAGGCAGCGGGGTACTGCCCGGCGACAAGCACAAAAATCTTGACGGGCACCCGGAAGGTGCACCAGGCCGAGTGGAACAGCATTATCAGGAGGGGGCGCCTCCCTGGTCTGCGGCAGGCTGGCGGGCGCCGGAAGCGCGATCGTAAGCTCCGACGGAGGCAGGTAATCGCCATCGGCCAGGCCAGGAGGAAGGGGACGGGTTGTAATCCTGGAAATGGGGATTAGCAATCTGGTTGAATTTGCCCGCATCCTATACAATAGGTGCACCGTGCCGTCAGCAAGCAGTTTCTTGACCCCGCCAAGCCGCGTCGAAAGGATAACTGCCCTCCTGCTGCTCCTGGTGGGGTTCGGCCTGAGGCTCTTTCGCCTGGACCTTCAGAGCATCTGGTCTGATGAGGGCCTCAGCATCTACCGGGCCAGCCAGGACCTCTCGGCCATACCTGGTCTCTCTGTGGCGGGCATCCACCCACCTCTTTACGACACGCTCCTGCACTTCTGGACACTTCTGGCAGGCAACCGGGAATTCTCGACCCGCTATTTGTCCCTCTTCTTCGGCGTACTGTCCCTGGTCGTGCTCTTCCAGATAGGGCGCTCGCTTCTTGGGAGGGGCGGAGCCATCCTCGCGACACTGGTGGCCGTCGCGGCACCCTTCCTGGTCTACTACTCCCAGGAGACGCGGATGTATGCCCCGGCCCTCTTCTTCTCCCTGCTTTCCGTTCTGGCCGCCCTTCGATGGATGCAGGGAGGCCGGTCAAGAGTCTGGCTGGCCTGCTACGCCGCGGCCACGGTGGCAGCCGCCTACAGCCACTACTACGCTTGGCTGATAGTTGCCTTTCTCAATCTCTTCGTTCTACTCTGGGCCCTGGCCTCCGGACGCCGGGGCCTGTTCCGTTTGGCCCCCTGGGTCGGAGCCCAGGCGGGCCTGGGACTGGCATATGTGCCCTGGGCGGGCGTCCTCCTGAACAAATATGAGACCTATCTTACACCAGGGTCCTATACTGATCCCTTGACGGTGCTCTATCAGACATTCGTGAGCTTTGGTCTCAGCTACTCTGCGGGCCAGGCGGCAGCTACTCCCGGACAGATAGACGTCGCGCCTGACCACCAGGTGGTCCTCGCCCTCGCGCTGGCCATCGGGGCGATCGCCGCTTGGGGTGTGATCTCGGGTGTCTTTCCGGCCAACCGCCGCAAGGGTACCCTGCAGTGGGCGTTCCTTCCGCTCTACCTGGCTGTGCCCATCTTGGCGATAATGGCCCTCTCCTGGGGGAGGCGGGACTTCGCCCCCCGGTATTTGATCTTCGCGGCCCCCGCCTATTATCTCCTGATTGGCCAGGGGCTGGCATCACTGCTCCGCTCGGGCAGGGCGGCCCGGATAGCCCTGGGGGTAGCGGCCCTGCTTCTGGTCCTGGGGGCATCGAGCCTATCCCTGCACCGTTACTACTATAATCCAACCTACTGGCGGGACGACATCCGGGGAGTGGCCGATTTTATCAACGGACACTCCCGGAAGGGCGATGCGGTGATCCTCAACGCGTACTATCTTGGACCCAGCTTCTTCTACTACTACCGGCAGGATGTCCCCGTGGTCGGGCTGCCCGGCAGCATTCCACCCAACTGGGATAAGGACCTGGCTATACTCGCGGATACTGCCGGCAGCCATGATCGACTCTGGCTGGTGCTTTGGCAGACCTACTTCACGGACCCGGAAGGCCGGATCCAGGACTGGGTGGCCCAAAGGGGATTTCCCTTCCAGGAGGTCCATTTCCGGGCTGGCTTCACTATAGTGGGCTACCTGACTCACGCCCCGGTTACAGACGCAGCCCCACCGGGCCAGCCGGTTGGCTTAGAGATGGGGCACACGGTGAAGCTCGAGTCCTATCAGCTTCCGTCGCGTCCTATCTGCGCCGGAGAGGAGATGCCTTTCACCATCTACTGGCGGGCCCTGCGCCCGATATCCGCGGACTACAACGTCTTCGTGCACCTGCTGGATGATAGTGGGAAGCTAATGGTCCAGGCGGATTCACCACCCGCTGGTATACGCTTTGGAGGGTTTCCCACCAGCAACTGGCCGGTTGGCCCCACCGTCATTGACGAACGGCAATTGCAGGTACCCTTCGAAGTCCCGCCGGGCCAGTACCACCTCGAGGTAGGCATGTACGACCTGAAGACCATGAAGCGGCTGGGTGAAGGAGACCCGGAGCCCTTTCAGACCAGGCTCGGCCCGCTCCAGATATTGCCGCCGGGCTGTAAGAGCCAGCCGTGACGCGACCAGTACTGTCAATTGCGGCTTATTGAACCGAACGGCGGCGCCTTCTCAAACCGGTTTGCCCATGCCCCCTGGGGCGCCGTCGGTGCACGAAAATGACGGGCATAACCCAAAGAGACATTTTCGTCGCAGTGTTCCATGCCCCCTGCCGGGGAGCCGCCGGGTATGAAAACCATGCCACTGGAAGTCCTTTTTCATGGGAGCCCTTTTCATATCAGATCCAGACGTTTCGATCGCGGACCAGGGCTGTCGATGGCTTTTAGGGCTGATCTTTACCCAGATCTTCTTGCATTGGCGTTTGAATTGGCAATGCTGTCCGAGGGCGACCCACCGGGTCGCCCCTACGCAATATCCTTGTGATGCGCAAGAGCAGGTAGGGGCGACCCGGTGGCTCGCCCTGGACGCTGGCGGGCAGCACACGTTCCGAGTTCAGATGAGATGTGGGTAAGAATCAGGGCTTCTAGGGGGGGGATCCTGAACAGCGAATCCCACTTTCTGCCATGCGGAGGGGGCCGCGTCTTAATATGGTAAAATCAAGTGGTATGAATATCATAGAACTGCCTCG
>Ga0082335_1006358_pt1 | contig 15297 bp, 10 predicted proteins | sample Subgrocontami58m_FD_72375 | JGI IMG/M metagenome (GOLD analysis project Ga0082335, IMG submission 72375) | Subsurface groundwater microbial communities from S. Glens Falls, New York, USA - GMW37 contaminated, 5.8 m (SPADES assembly) (version 2) ...
TGCAAACACACCTCATATAAATACAATACCAAAAGAACAAGAACCTCCTTTCCCGGGCGGAAGAGAAATTGAACGCCGCATTAAAAGTTTAATTCGTTGGAATGCAATGGCAATGGTTGTTCGTGCAAATAAAGAAGAAGCCGGAATCGGCGGACATATTTCTACTTACGCATCAGCAGCAACTCTTTATGAAATTGGTTTCAATCATTTCTTCCGAGGTAAAGATGGAAATGGTGAAGGTGATATAATTTATTTTCAAGGACATGCGTCACCTGGTATTTATGCGCGCGCTTTTCTTGAAGGTAGAATCTCCAAAGAACAGTTAGAAAATTTTAGAAGAGAATTAAAACCGGGCGGCGGACTTTCTTCTTATCCGCATCCGTGGTTAATGCCCGACTTCTGGGAATTTCCAACAGTATCAATGGGACTTGGACCGATACAAGCAATTTATCAAGCTCGGTTTAACAGATATCTTGAAGACCGCGGATTGAAGAAACCAAGCGATCAAAAAGTTTGGGCTTTTCTTGGAGATGGTGAAACTGATGAACCCGAAGCGCTTGGCGCAATTTCTTTAGCATCACGTGAGAAACTTGATAATTTAATTTTTGTCATCAATTGTAACTTACAAAGATTAGACGGACCTGTTCGTGGTAACGGAAATATTGTTCAGGAACTTGAAGCAAATTTCCGTGGTGCGGGATGGAATGTAATAAAAGTTATTTGGGGAAGCGACTGGGATCCTTTACTTGTTGCCGATAAATCTGGCTCGCTGATTAAAAGAATGAATGAAGTTCTTGATGGTGAATCTCAAAATTATATTGTACATGATGGAAAATATATTCGTGAAAACTTTTTTGGAAAATATCCTGAATTACTAAAACTTGTGGATAGATATACCGACGAACAATTATTAAAAATGAAACGCGGCGGTCACGATCCTGAAAAAGTTTATGCCGCTTATAAAGCTGCTGTTGAACATAAGGGCGCACCAACAGTTATTCTTGCAAAAACTGTTAAGGGTTATGGGCTTGGCGAAGCTGGTGAAGGAAAGAACATTACACATCAGCAGAAAAAAATGAATGAAGATGAACTGAAAGAATTTAGAACGAGATTTTCAATTCCTATCAGCGATGATGAAATTGCAAAGGCGCCTTTCTACTGCCCACCCGAAGATTCTGCCGAGATCAAATACTTAAAAGAAAGAAGAAAAACTCTCGGTGGTTACATTCCTAAAAGAGTTACTAAAGCTACTCCGCTTAAAACTCCTTCGGAAGAATTATTTGAAGAATTTTATTCGGGTACAGCAGGCCGTGAAGTTTCAACAACAATGGTGTTCGTAAAAATTCTTGCCAAACTTTTACGTGATAAAGAACTTGGTCATTTAATTGTTCCAATCGTTCCGGACGAAGCGCGTACATTTGGTATGGAAGCTTTGTTCAGACAAGTCGGAATTTATTCTCACCCGGGACAATTATATGAACCGGTTGACAAAGACAGCTTACTATATTATAAAGAAGCAAAGAACGGACAAATTCTTGAAGAGGGAATTACCGAAGCCGGTTCGATGTCATCATTCATGGCCGCCGGAACTTCGTATGCAACACACGGCATCAATACAATTCCGTTCTTTACATACTACTCAATGTTTGGCTTCCAAAGATTTGGTGATCTTGCTTGGGCAGCAGGTGATATGCGTTGTAAAGGATTTTTACTTGGCGCAACCGCAGGACGCACAACTCTAGCTGGCGAAGGCTTACAACATCAAGATGGAAATAGTCACTTGCTTGCATATACAATTCCAAATGTTGTTGCTTACGATCCGGCATTTGCTTACGAACTTGCAGTAATTATTCGTGATGGGATTTACCGTATGTATGAAAAACAAGAGAATGTTTATTACTACATCACAATTATGAATGAGAATTATGCTCAGCCTGAAATGCCCGCCTCGGCGGTAGGCGGGCCTAAAGGTGTTAGGGACGGAATATTAAAAGGAATGTATAAATTTAGAGCGAGCGGAGTTAAAGATCAAAAAGTGAAAGCTCACTTGCTTGGCAGCGGAACAATTTTAAACGAAGTAATTAAAGCACAAGAAATTCTTGAAAGTAAATACAATGTATCAACTGATATTTGGAGTGTGACCAGTTACAAAAATTTACATCTTGATGCACAAGAAGCAGAACGCTGGAATATGTTTCATCCTGATAAAGAAGCCAAAGTTCCTTACGTTTCTCAAGTAACAAAAGGTGAAAGCGGTGTTTTTATTTCCGCTTCCGATTATGTTCAGTTATCAAGCGATGCAATTGCAAAATGGCTTCCGGGTCCGCTTCATTCTCTTGGCACTTTCGGTTTCGGAAGAAGCGAAGGAAGAACTTCTTTGCGTGATTTCTTTGAAGTAGACGCAAAACATATTGTTTATGCAACACTTTATTCTTTGATGAAAGAAGGAAAAGTAAAATCAGAAATTGTAAAAAAAGCTGTTAAGGATTTGGGAATTAATCCGGATAAAAAGAATCCGGCAAAAGCATAAAAGAATAGAACGCTGATCTTTATGATTGTTATGATTTTTTAAGATCATAATCAATCATAAGTGATTATAATAATCTGTGTTCAATTAATAATATTGGAAAGAAAATGATTGTAGATTTTAGATTACCGCATCTTGGAGATGGAATAAACTCAGCGGATGTGATCAAAGTTAATTTGAAGGAAGGCGATAAAGTTGAAGTTGATCAAGTGGTTGTTGAAATTGAAACCGATAAAGCAACTGTAGAAATCCCTTCCGATGTTTCCGGAATTGTAAAAAAAGTTTATGTGAAAGACGGACAGAAAGCAAGTGTTGGCGAGCCGTTGGTAGAAATTGAAGTTAGCAGTTTGCAGTCTGCAGTTAGCAGTGAGAATGAAGAGGTGAAAAAAGAAAAGGAATCAGAAATAAGTAATAAGAAATCAGAAGAAGTTTTAGAAGTACAACCGGCCACCGAACACCAGTCACTGATAACCAACATCTACGAATTTAAAATTCCACCACTTGGAGAAAACATTTCTACTGCAAATATCACTAAGGTATTAGTTAAAGTTGGTGATAAGGTAGATGTTGATCAGATTGTTCTTGAAATTGAAACTGACAAAGCTACTGTAGAAATTCCAACTGAAGTTGGCGGAGTTGTAAAAGAAGTTAAAGTAAAAGATGGTGACAAAGCAGCCGTTGAGCAAGTTGCTTTTGTAATTGAGAAATCTGAAACCAAAACTTTACCAATCAACAAGCAAGTTGAGAATAATAAAATTCAACAAGTCATTGACAACCAACATCTTTCTTCTCCATCAAAAATAGATTTAACGCATCACTTACCGACAGTAATTTCTGTCCCCAAGGATATTTCAAAAGTTGTTGTTCCTGCTGCACCATCAGTAAGGAGATTTGCGCATGAAATTGGTGTTGATATTTCACAAGTACGAGGAAGCGGATCAGGCGGTAGAATCTCGATTGAAGATGTTAAAACTTATGCAAAAAGTTTGAACGAGCAGATTCAGAAGGGTGGTTTCTCATCAGGAGGTGTTGGAGTTGTAAAAGAATCGCTTCCCGATTTTTCAAAGTGGGGAGCGATAGAACGCCAGCCGATGAGCAACATCCGAAGAAAGACGGCAGAGCATTTATCATATTCATGGTCAACTGTTCCGCATGTAACACAATTTGATAAAGCAGATATTACTGAACTTGAAAATTTACGGAAACAATTCGGGAAAAAAGTTAGTGAGGCGGGCGGCAAATTAACTGTTACTGCTATTCTTCTTAAAGTGATCGCATCAGCATTTAAAGTTTTTCCTCAATTCAACACAAGTGTTGATATGGATAAGAGCGAAATCATATTCAAAAAATTTGTAAACATAGGAATTGCGGTTGATACCGACCGCGGCTTACTTGTTCCAGTTATTAGAGAAGTTGATAAGAAAAATATCATTCAGCTTTCGATTGAACTTCAGGGCGTTTCTAAAAAAGCACGCGATAAAAAACTATCGCTTGAAGAAATGCAAGGCGGATGTTTTACAATATCTAATCTTGGCGGAATTGGCGGAACGTATTTCACTCCGATTGTTAATTCTCCGGAAGTTGCCATTCTTGGTGTTTCCAAATCATCTTACGAACCGGTTTACATAAATGAAAAATTTGAACCGCGATTAATTATGCCGTTATCACTGTCGTATGATCATCGTATTATAGATGGAGCAGATGGAATTAGATTTTTGAGATGGGTTGTTAACGCTCTTGAAAATCCGTTCTTACTTTCTTTAGAAGGATAAATTTTTGTAGGGACATTGCAACTTGTTCGGACTTGTCGGGATGCAACGTCTCTACTGTGCAACTTTTCTGATATACTCACATTCCAATATTTTTTTCTCAGAACCTTTTAGAACTACATTAATCATCGCCTTACCAACTTCTTCTAGTGTAATAACATATTTTGGAAAAAGTTTTTCAAAAACCGGATAAAGTGGAGTGAGTACTTTATATATTTTATAAGTGTTCGCCAATCCTTTTGTGGGTTGAATATAACCGGGTCTAAACATGTAAGCAGCTTTGAAAGACATTTCCAACAAATCATTTTCCGTTTTACCTTTAACGCGCGCCCACATGCTTTTTCCTTTTTCGGTACTGTCTGTTCCAACTCCTGATACATAAGTAAAAATCATTTCTGGATTTAATCTTTGAAGAGTTTTTGCAAAGTTCATAGTTAAATCATAAGTGATGCGTTTATATTCATCTTCTTTTTTCCCGACAGAAGTAACTCCGGCGCAAAAGTAGCATGCGTTATATCCGGAAAGTTGATTTTCGATTGCAGATAGATCAAAAAAATCTTTGTGAATGATTTCTTTTAATTTATTGTGCTTAACACCGCATGAGTTTCTGTTTATTGCAAGTACTGATTCAACTTCAGGATGTTTGAGGCATTCGTGAAGAACACCCTCACCAACCATGCCTGTTGAACCGGTTATTATAGTTTTAATTTTCATAATGATAAATATTTAATTCCGCCATAGGTAGGACATTTTGAAAAAAAATCCTCTTTGAGCTTCAAGAAAATTATTGCTGTCAACATATCTATTTTGAAATTCATTCCATTCTGTCTTTTCATAAAGAGATCCGTAGCCTAAATGAATTACTGTCCCCGGTACGTAAGTAAATGATACTAGAAAATCTGTAAGCAATTGTTTCTTGTATTTGTTGTACTCAACAATCCCGCGGAAAAATAGATACTTATTAAATTGGTAAGTTAATCTTTCACGGAAGATCGGGTATTCATAAATTAATTGTGAATCGGAATCGCGGTAAAAATCAGAGAATGTAAAAGTTGAGTAGAATTCAAAATTTTCTGAAAGATTTAAAACCATAATAGTACTAATGCGGTTGCTCTTTCCTTGATAAGGATTTAGCGAATAGTAGATTGCATTTATTCTTTTATAAGATAATGAAATAGCGAACTGTTTTGTAAATTGACTTCCAAAACTGACTAGAAATCCTCCGGTTCTAAATTTTTCATTTTCAAAAATTTCAGTTGCGTACGAATACTTCAACTTAAAAGTCCATGAACCAAGAAAGATCATTTGGGCTGAAACATAGTTATATGTTTCCCACATACTGCTTGGTTTATCTTGTGTTTGTGCAGAGAAAGTTTCTAAATCAATTCTTTGTATAAAAGAAGAGTTGGGATAAATTTTTGGTCTTACTAATCCTGTAAGAGAAAAAATGCCCGTGCGGGTTAAGTAACCTGTCTCAGCGTTAAAATTTTCCGAGAGTTCTTTCCCGGTAAAACTGTAATACAGATTTCTTGAATCGTATTTATATACTAATCCTAAAGCATGTCCCGTTTGATTTTCTTGGAGAGGATTTGAATTTGAACTTGAATAGAAAGTGTTCCATTCAAGAGTACCGGCATCAGTTAATCTTAACATACCATCAATTCCCATTACACGGTCATAACTGTTTTTTATTTCTCTATCTGTAATAATTCCGCCAATGTAACTGTCATCGGAAAAAGATTGCTTATATCTAAGAACAGGAACGTAAGCATAATCTCCTGATAAAGCGGTCATATCAGCCGGAAGTTTATCCATAGCGAACATAAAAGCAATTGTGTTTTTAGAACCAACTTTACCTGTAAGTTTAATTCCGGCTAAAGGATTAACAATTGTTCTTGTATGGACTAAAGATAATAGCGGATCAATTTCTGAGGATTGAGTTGCGGCAACATTATAAATTTCATTTCCTTCAAGAAAAAATGGCCTCTTCTCGGGATAGTACAATTGATATCTTAAGTTTACATCAACTTGTCCGGCATCTGCTTCGATCTGACTGAAATCAGGATTGTAAGTTCCATCAAGAATAAGATCAGATGTAATTCCATATTTTGTGGTTAAACTAATTTCTCCTTTATTAACATATTTTTCTAATTGTCCTGCATTGAGATTGTATTTCTGATTGTAAGTAAAAGCCGGAAGCAATTCGAACAAAGTGTAATTTTTCAAGTCATAATAAACTAATGGTGCCATCTGGGTAAGGAATGCAAATCCTTTTGCTGGATCTAATTCGGGATACGAATCGTGTTCTGAAAATCTGCTTATATATCTCTCAAAGAAGATTGACATTGTAACAGGATTTTCTTCAGAATACCGGATACTTTTCAGCGGAATGCTTATCTCAACACTATAACCATCAGAAAGTTTTTGACCACTGCTGTACCAAACAAAATCCGCACTAAAATCTTCTTGGCCGGAAGCGAAGCGACTATCCATTTGAATACCGAGCGGATTAACATAGAATGCATACAAAGATTGCTGATCGTAAAATGAATCTAGATTTATACAAACCCAATCATCGGGACGAATATTATCACGGCTTGATACACTAGATTTTATTTTATGCGGTTCTTTATCGAAGCAGTGGAATGCGAAGTAAAGATTTTCCGAATCGTAAGCTGAATAGGCTACTGTTATTTCAGTTCCATCTTTTCCAAAATCCGGGGCAAAGGTTTTAAAACCGGAGACAGCAAGAGCATCTTTCCAGATTATGTCATCAAGTTTACCATCAATAATAGGAGGATTTTCGGTCTTTACAGATTTTAGTTTATCCTCCGCAGATAATTGTTGCAGTGCCAGAAGTGAAATAAAAATAAATGTGAATTTCATATTGGAAACATTCTTCAATCTACCCCCAACTTTATTCTATAACTATGTGGATCTTCTAAATAAATTATTGTTGTGATTCTTACTTTTATTAAAATAATAACAATAATAATAAATCCAAAATTTCCTATGAATCATATCATTAGAAAAATAATTCATGTCTTTTTTATTATTTTATCCGCATAAAAATAAATGATTGGTAAATGATGTCTACGAAAACACAATTAGCAGTAATTGGTGGGGGACCAGGCGGATATGCAGCCGCATTTCTTGCTTCCGACTTAGGTATGCAAGTAACATTGATTGATATGAAAAAAAATCCCGGCGGTGTATGTACATGGGAAGGTTGTATCCCTTCGAAAGCATTACTCCATATCTCTAAATTAATAACAGAGGCTGAAGAAGCAAAAAAATGGGGTGTTGAATTTGGCGAACCAAAAATTGATTTGAATAAACTCAGAGATTTTAAAAACGGTGTTGTGAGTAAGCTTACAGGTGGTTTGGGACAAGTTGCAAAGCTCCGCAAAGTAAATTTCATTCAAGGAAAAGCTTCGTTTGTCAGCTCGACTTCGCTCGCTGTGACAAAAAGTGATGGTTCGGTTGAAGAAGTAGTTTTTGAAAAAGCAATTATTGCGACCGGATCAACGCCTGCAAAGGTACCGGGACTTTCAATTGATTCACCTAGAGTTATGGATTCAACTTCTGCACTTGAGTTAAACGATATTCCTAATAGACTTTTAGTTATTGGCGGCGGTTATATTGGTTTGGAACTGAGTACGGTTTATGCTGCACTCGGAAGTAAAGTTACTGTAGTTGAAATGCTGTCTGGCATTTTACCTGGTGCTGACCGCGATCTAGTAGCTATTTTGGATAAACGTGTTAAAGCAATGATGCAAAATGTTTTTGTTGAAACTAAAGTTACTGAACTGAAAGAAACTAAAGAAGGCATTCAAGTTAAGTTAGATGGAAAAAATGTCACTGAACCCGTTCAAATTTTTGATAAAGTATTAATTTCAGTTGGACGTAAACCAATTACAAATGGATTAGCTTTAGAAAAAACAAAAGTAAAAGTTAACGAACGAGGATTTATCTCTGTTGATAAAACATTAAAGACTGATGATCAAAATATTTATGCAATTGGCGACGTAGTTGGTAACCCGATGCTTGCACATAAAGCTTCAGCAGAAGGAAAAGTTGCTGTTGAAGCAATACTCGGTCATAAAGTTGCGTTTGAACCTAATGCAATTCCGGCAGTTGTATTTACAGATCCAGAACTTGCATGGACCGGTTTAAGCGAAACCGAAGCGCGTGAAAAAGGAATTAAAGTTGAAGTTGCAAAATTTCCATGGGGTGCAAGTGGACGGGCTACTACATTGGATCGGAATGATGGAATGACTAAGTTGGTTATAGAACCGGAGACAGAAAGAATTCTTGGTGTTGGAATTGTTGGAGTTGGCGCGGGAGATATGATAGCTGAAGGAACATTGGCCATTGAAATGGGAGCGGTTGTTAAAGATTTAGAATTAACGATTCATCCCCATCCAACTTTATCCGAAACTATGATGGCAGCAGCAGAAGTTTTTTACGGACGTGCAACAGATATGTATCGTCCCAAAAGAAAATGACATGTTAACATGTCATTCTGAGAAGTTCTGAGCTTGCCCGACAAAGTCGGGCTTGTCGAAGAACGACGAAGAATCTCAGATTATTCATTTGAGCAAATCTAATCTCAGAGTGACAAAACAAAAGAGAACGGCTTGAAAACGAAAGTATTTCTATCAATATTTTTTTTGTCGGCTCTTCATGTGTCTGCGCAAATTAATATATCAAAAATTTCTGCCGATTTAGGTTTAATACGGAACATGCAGTATCCAACAAGTAATGAAGTAAGTAGCTATACATTATATCCGGAACTTCATATCGGTGGTTCTATAATTGGAAAATTTTTAGAGTGGGATGTTTATTGGGGTTATTGGAATGACGGAGTAAAAGAGCCATTTAATATAAGAGATGCATGGACTTTCTCATACAGTAGCAATTTAATCGGAACAAGAATTTATTTCTATCCACAAGATGCATTTGATGATATTGTTTTCCCATTCAAATTAGCGGCAGGTCTATCTTACCATTTTGTTAATATGCATTATGTTGGAGGCACTGATTATGTTGGAAATATTGGAAAGGACAGTTCAATTCGGTTTTTAACTTTAGATATCGGTTTAGGTCTAGATTTTAATATCATCGAAAAGATCTCTTTAGGAATAGAAGGGAACTTATATTTCAGGACTGATATTTCTAGTCCCGCAAATTCAGATGGCCTTTCATCTTTGAAGATGGCACTAACTTATAGTTTTTAATTATGAGATAAGAAAGAATGAAAACAAAAATATTTTTCTCAGTTCTTCTTCTAGTTACTCTTCGTATCTCTGCGCAAAACTATAATTGGGTTAAGCATGATTCACTTGTGAAAGCCGGAGTGAATCAGATTTACGGAATTGAATTTGACAAAGCCGAGAAGACTTTTGATGTTGTAACGAAAGAATATTCAACACATCCTTCCGGAAAATTTTTTAAAGCGATGATAACCTGGTGGAGAATTCTTCTTGATCTCGATAATGAAAGTTTAGATGAAAAATTTTTCAATCAACTCGAAGAATGTATTAACATGTGCGATGAGATTCTTGATAAGAACGATAAGAATGTTGATGCGACGTTTTTCAAAGGTGGTGCACTTGGATTCCGGGGACAACTACGTGCTATACGTGAAAGTTGGTTCAAGGCAGCACTAGATGGAAAAGATGGACTTGCTCTTGTGTTCACAGCTTATAAATTGAATCCAAAAAATGTTGATGTTCAACTTGGTTTTGGTATCTACCATTATTATGCAGATGTGATTCCGGATCGTTACCCGGCAGTAAAACCATTTATGATTTTATTCCCTAAAGGAGATAAGGCTAAAGGCATCAAAGAGCTTGAGAACGTAGCATGGAATGGAAGATATACTCGAATTGAAGCACGAAATTTTTTATTGAAATTAAATTTCCAGTTCGAAGAGAGGATGGAAGACTCCAGAAAATGGGGAAAAATTCTACTCAATGATTATCCAAATAACCCTTACTTCCAGAAATATTATGGACTCACTTTTATAAAAGAAAATAATTACACTGAAGCTGTAAAGACTTTTCGAGATATATATAACAAGGCAAGACGTGGAATGCCTGGATATAATAAACGATTTGAACGCGAAGCAACTTATTATCTCGGTATGGATTTTAAATTGAAAGAGAAAACAGATTCTGCCGCAGTATATTTTGAAAAATCAGAAAGACTTTCCCGTGAATTAGATAAAGAAAAAGAATCCGGTTTCTTAATTAATACTGTTTTTTATTTGGGAATGTTGTACGATCAAATGGGAAGGCGTGATAAAGCAATCAAATATTATAACGAGACTTTACAATTACGCGACAGGAATGATTCTCATAAGTTGGCGGAACAATATCTAAAAACACCTTATAAGAAATGATTTGTGAATTATGAATTACGATTTACGAATTAAATTCAAAATTAATCCCAAAATCCTAAGCCATAATTTTTTATTAAAGATTAGTAGATATTCCGAATCTGTGCATTGCACCGATTGATCCCAAGGATGAAAATGAATAATCAACATTGTATTTGCTGACGATAAATCCTAATCCTACACTGAATCCAGCTAATCCGGCTGTAGTTCCAATTTTCATCTCGCGTCTTTTCTCATTATCATAACCAAATCTCAAACGCATACTTTGACCTAAACGGAATTCTCCGCCGACAGTAATTTGTCCGAAGCGGTCAAAAAAATTGTCTTGTCTTTCGTTTAGTTTGTTGAATGACCAATAAAATCTGAAGGGAAGTTTTTCAAGTTCTTTTGAAAAGCCTAAACGTATATCGAGAGGTAAATCTTCTTTTGTACTGTAGTAACTTGATAACTGCTTTCCAAGATTTAAAACAGAAAAACCAAAATTCCATCTTAATTCCGGTATAGCATAGTGCAGACCCAGATCAATTGCCAATCCCGATGAAGATTGACCCGCAATACTTGAATAAATAAATTTTAAATTAGCACCGTAATAAAAATTACTATCAAGCTGATTTCCATACCCAATAAGTAATGCCATTTCTCCCGCATTAAATTCACCGAGTTTTGTCCCGCTTGCATCTGCTTTAGTAAACGATCCATAATTAACATATTGAATTCCGGCGGCTAATCTTCCAATACTTTCAAACTCTTTTGAAAATGTTAAACTTGCCGAATTGATATCTAAGAGATGTTTTAAAAATGAAAATGAAACCGGTGTGCCTGTTAGTAAATTAATTCCGGCCGGATTATAGAAAATAACATTTGGGTCATCGCTATTAGCAACAAAACTTCCGGCAACAGCTGCTGCGCGCGGACTGGTATCTAATTTTAAAAATTCAAATGTGCTTTGCGCAGAGATTACGGATGAAATTACAAATGCAAAGAGAAAAACTAATTTCTTTTTCATAATTCCTTTTAATTTTGATGCGATTTTACAGATAAATGCCAATAAAGGCAAGCCAAACTTCAATCGCCTATTATATTGGAACAATTTAATTTCAATATCTGTTAGAATAACAACTCGAACAAACTTGATAGAACAAAACTTTCAACATAAATTTGATTCAAAAAAAAGGAGTAATTGATGAACGGCTTTAAGACAGCTATACTAATGACTGTGATGATGGTGTTGTTTATTCTTGTCGGAAACCTTATTGGCGGCGAGTCGGGAATGATGGTAGCATTTTTAATTTCGCTTGTAATGAATTTTGGTTCGTACTGGTTTTCGGATAAAATAGTTCTAAAAATGTATCGTGCGCATGAAGTTACACGTGAACAGTATCCACAGCTTTACGATTCTGTTGAAAGCTTAGCAATGAAAGCTGAGCTGCCGATGCCCAAAGTTTATGTAATGGAAAATCCGACGCCAAACGCTTTTGCTACCGGAAGAAATCCTCATCATAGTGCGATAGCTGTAACAACAGGAATATTAAGTCTTTTGAAAAAAGATGAACTTGAAGGTGTAATCTCTCATGAATTAACTCACGTGAAGAATAGAGATATTTTAGTCGGAACTATTGCTGCAACCTTGGTTGGAACTATAACTTTTATTGCACGAATGGCAGGATGGGCTGCAATGTTCAGCGGTGGAAGAAACGAACGTGACAGAGGAAATGTCTTTTCTGATTTAGCTTTAATAATCATTGCACCGATCGCAGCGATGTTAATTCAAATGGCAATATCACGGTCACGTGAATTCATGGCTGATGAGGGTGGAGCCCAAATTTCCGGTGAACCGCTTGCACTAGCTTCTGCTTTGAATAAGCTTCAGCAAGGAAATAAATTAATTCCTATGACAAATGCCGGAACATCTTCTTCACATATGTTTATTGTAAATCCATTGAGCGGAAAATCTTTGATGAAATTATTTTCTACACACCCGCCAATTGAAGAAAGAATTGCACGTCTTCAAGAAATTGCGGCAGGCAGAAAATAAAATTTTGCGTACCCCAAAACCTTGAAAGTCAAACGAAGTCCTTCAAGGTTTGCATAATTATTCATTTGGTAATCTATTCCTCATTGAGTAAATTAACTCAGCGCATTGAGTAAATTATCTCAATGTATTGAGTAAAGAGGTTAACCATGTTTACAAGATCTCAGTTCGGCAAATTGCATTCCCGACTTAAAGAGAAACGAAGATTCATTCAAGTATTAAGCGGACCAAGACAATGTGGTAAAACCACGCTTGCACACCAGGTTTCATCTGCCTTAAAAATTGAGACTCATTTTGTTACTGCAGATTCGCCCGTTCCTTACAATTCTACTTGGATAGAACAACAATGGGAGACAGCCAGAGTTCTTGCCAATAAATCTTCCAAAGGTGCAATAATAATACTTGATGAAATTCAAAAAGTAACCGGCTGGTCTGAAGTTATTAAGAAACTATGGGATGAAGATACCTTAGCAAAAACCAAATTGAAAGCTTTGATTTTAGGAAGTGCGCCTCTTTTAATTCAACACGGTTTAACAGAAAGTTTAGCCGGAAGGTTTGAGCTTGTGCCTCTTTCCCACTGGAGTTTCTCTGAAATGCACGATGCGTTTGGCTGGAATTTGGATCAATATATTTACTTCGGCGGCTATCCGGGTCCGGCTAAATTAATAAAGGATGAAGGACGTTGGTCCGGGTATATTCATGATTCGCTTATCGAAACAACAATTTCCAGAGATATACTTCTTTTAACAAGAATTGACAAACAAGCACTGCTGCGTCAGTTATTCCGGCTCGGAGTTCATTATTCATGTCAAATTGTTTCTTATCAAAAACTTCTAGGGCAACTTCAGGATGCAGGCAACACTACAACTCTTGCAAACTATCTGGAACTTCTATCCTGTGCTGGAATGCTGACCGGGCTTCAAAAATATTCCGGTTCACAAATACGCCAACGCTCATCAAGTCCAAAATTTTTAGCAATGAACAATGCGCTTATTACTTCTCAATCAGAATACAGTTTTAACGAAGCGCGCAAGAATACTGATTTTTGGGGTCGTCTTGTAGAAACTGCGGTTGGCTCATACTTGTTGAATGCAACAGCCGGCACAAAATTAAAAGTATTGTACTGGCGCGAAGGCGCTAAAGAAGTTGATTTTATTCTGCAGAACGGTTCAAAGATTTTTGCACTTGAAGTTAAAAGCGGAAGAATAAGAGAAAGTTTAGCCGGATTAGATTCATTTAGCAAACAATATAAACCCAAAAAGATAATGCTTGTCGGTAAGGGCGGTATTCCGGTAGAAGTTTTTTTATCTACACCGGCAGTTGAATGGTTTGAGTAATTTTTTTATATGATTGCTTCTCCCGATTCTTCGACTTCGCTCAGAATCGGGATTGTAATGACAAAGTTGGAATGGTTCAAAACAATTATCGGTTGCAATTACTTTTGCGAATTTCTAATTTGAAATCAATCCTCAAAAAAATTTGTGATTAATTGAAAACAAAACCGTTTATAATTCCAATTTTATTTTTATTAGTTTCTATTTCCTCCATAGCGCAGACAAAAACTAATCTTGATGTAATCTATAAATTAATTGATAGATCAGTTTCTAAAGCCGATCCCATCCTCGGTACAAAACAAACAATTAATCTTTCATTTACATCCTCTTCCTCGCTTGAAATTCTAAAACCGAAAATATTTCAGGCATTCAGCGAACATGGTTATTCATTAACTGCTTATACTGTTGAATCAAACCCGGCAGTAAATTATACGGCTACCTCACTAAAAGTTGAATACAAAAATCCTTTTTCCGATGGTTTGTTTGGAGGTCTTATGCTGGAAAGGGAAATATCGTTCAATTATTCTTTAACTATTACAAATGCAGATAAAACTATTAAGTCGTTTAATTATACAGAAAGTCAAATTGATACCGTAAAGCTTGATGAAATATCCGGATTGGAAAATCAAACACTACCGTTTACACAATCATCAATACCATCAGCGCCTCTTTTATCAAATTTGTGGGAACCGATTATCGTTGTCGGAACTCTAATCGTAACGATTGTTTTACTGTTTAGCATTCGCAGTAAATAGCGTAGAATTGGTATTTCACAGCTAACCTAAATTGTTTATTTTTACATCGCTTAAAAGAGAGGAAATACTTGTTAAACAAGATGAAATTATTTACGGTCGTATTAACTTTATCATTTATATTTGGGTGTTCAAGCGCAGTAGATACAAGCAAATTCAACGCCGAACAATATTATAATTATGTTTATCAACTTTATAATGATGAAGATTATGAACAGGCAATACAGCAATTCCAAAGTTTTCTGTTGCAGTATTCCGGCAGTGCATTTAATGATGATGCACAATATTATTTAGGAATGACTTATTTCAAACGCGAACAATATTTATTATCGGCATATGAATTCAGTAAACTGATTAGGAATATTCCGGCGAGTCCTTTTATTCCGGATGCACAATACATGCTTGCGGAATCATATTTTCAGTTATCTCCGCCATACCAGCTTGATCAAGCATATACAAAAAAAGCAATTGAAGAAATTC
>Ga0082335_1006360_pt1 | contig 15292 bp, 13 predicted proteins | sample Subgrocontami58m_FD_72375 | JGI IMG/M metagenome (GOLD analysis project Ga0082335, IMG submission 72375) | Subsurface groundwater microbial communities from S. Glens Falls, New York, USA - GMW37 contaminated, 5.8 m (SPADES assembly) (version 2) ...
CGCCATTGGGACCAATAATCGCCTTGATCTGCCCTTTCCGGACAGCGAAACTCAGGTTAGAAACGGCCGCCAACCCACCGAAAGACCGTCTCACATTGCTCAATTCCAATATTGGTTGCTCCACGGGCCCTCCTATCTTTGCTCTCCTCCTATCTTGCCAACCCCCATGCCTGCCGGAGTGATCTTTGGGCCATTACTTTTATCAATTTTCGTTTGTGCCCGGCAGAGACACCCATATGAGTCAGCGGGCGAATTTTCTCCTGGGCTGCCGCTGCCGCCTTCTCCACCAGCTCATCGGTGATGGTGTTCCCCAAAAGAACCGCTTCCGCCTCCTTCACCCGCACGGGACCGCATGCTACGGCAGTAAAGACAATCCTGGCAGCATTGCACTTGCCATCGGCCAGGCTGAGCTGGGAAGCAGCCCCAACGATGGGGAAATCTATCGCTTCCCTGGGGCTGAACTTCGAGTAGGCCCCGCCGCTGCCTCCCGGGGGTGGGGGAATATTTATTTCTTTAACGAATTCCGCAGCGTCCAGGGCATTGGCCTTTTTCCCTTTTTGGGTATAGAGGTCCTCCAGATCAACCCATCTTTCCTCAACAGGACCTACCACCTTTACCTTGGCACCCAAGGCGATCAATGCGGGAGGGGTGTCGGCCTGGAAGAGGGCAACACACTCTTTCGCCCCCTTGGCAACATAGCACCTGTCTCCTCCGCGCTTGAAGCAGGGGGTTTTCGATTTCCACCACTCGTGGGACTGATTGTAATACCAGCACATGGCATCGAGACAGATGTTGCCGCCCAGGGTTCCCATATTACGAATCTGAGGGCCGGCCACCCTTCCGGCTGCTTGAGCAAGGACCGGAAACCGCTCTTTGACCGGCCGGGATTGGGAGAGCTCTTCCAAAGTAGCCAAAGCGCCAATCCTTAACCCTTTGCGCTCATCAAACTCGATCCCTTTCATCTCCGCAACGTGCCTGAGGTTTACGAGATACTGCGGGGTAACCACCCGCTGTTTCATCTTCACTAAGATGTCCGTTCCGCCGGTAATGATCGCTGCAGCGTCTCTCTTTTCCGCCAGCAGAGAACGCACTTCCGTTATATCCTTCGGCTCCAGATATTCGAATCGTGGTAACCTCATTCTCTTCCTCCCTTCTTTTCCAAGGCCGTGAGGACCCTCTCCGGGGTCAGGGGAAGCTCCTTGATTCGGACCCCGATGGCGTCGTAGACTGCATTGGCGATTGCCGCCGCCGTGGGTACCAGCGTTCCTTCGCCGATTTCCTTGGCGCCGAAGGGACCATTGGGATCGACGGGCTCCACGATCAGGGATTCTATCTCCGGCATGTCTAACGCCGTCAGCATCCTGTGATTCAAGAACGTGGGGTTCAGGGTCAGACCTTCTTCCCGAAAGAATTCCTCCGTCAGGGCGTATCCGATCCCCATATGGAGCGCCCCTTCGATTTGCCCTTCCACAGCCATGGGATTCAGGGCAAAACCGCAATCGTGAGCCGCCGTTATCTTGGATACCTTCACTTGTCCCGTCTCGGTATCCACCTGTACCTCAGCGACATCGCAACCAAAGCTATAGGAAGGTGAGATGTTCCCTTCACCATCCGGACTGGGCCTTTCCACATCCGGATCATAATAGCCCCGGCCCAAAAGGGGCTGCTTTCTCTTGGCGCGGTAAGCCCGGACCGCATCGACAAAGGGAATCGCCTTTCCCGGGCTTCCCTTGACGAAGATCTTTCGCTCCCTGGCGTCCAGGTCTTCCGGGCTCGCCTCCAGTATCTCGGCGGCTGCCTCAAAGAGTTGCCGTCTGGCATCGGCCGCGGCCAGTTTCGCGGCGTTCCCCGCAAACATGGTAGCCCGGCTCGAGGAGGTCCCCTGATCCCAGGGAGTGAATTCCGTGTCGGCCACCGTTATCTTGATTTCCTCAAGGCCTATTCCCAACAATTCGGCGGTAATCTGGGCCATTATGGTATTTAACCCCTGCCCAATATCCGATCCCCCCGAGAAGAGGCTGACCGAGCCGTCTTCCTGCAGTTCTACGAGGGCCCCGGAGCTGAAGGGTTTATTATAGGTCTTAGATCCGGAAGACATTCCCGTACCGGCGATGCCGATGCCCTGATTAGCCGGGAGGTTGCCCCGCTTTTGCACACAGCCGGTCTTGGCCATGGCCTTTTGGAGACATTCCGTATAACCGCAACTCACGATCCGGGACCTGATAGGGGTTATATCCCCGGATTGAACGGCGTTTCTGATCCGCAATTCCTCCGGATCCATCGCCAGGGCTTCGGCGATCATATCCATCTGTTGTTCATCGGCGAAGCGAATCTGGGGATTCCCGTATCCCCTTTGTGCTCCACAAACCTGCTTATTCGTAAAAACCAGGATTCCTTCATATTTTACGTTCGGCGTCCGGTATAACAAGGTGAGGATCGTGCCATGGGTGGCCAGGACGTTTGGTCCCACGCCGTAATAGGCGCCGGTATCGGCGATGATCTTGCATTCCTTGGCCATCACTGTGCCGTCCATTCTCACGCCCGTCTTTAGATTGACGATCATGGGATGCCTTTGCCGGGTGGCGGTGAATACCTCTTCCCGGGTAAGGACAATCATAACGGGTCTGCCGGTTTTCATCGCCAGGAGAGCGGCACAGACATCGTGGGAAAGGGGTTCCACCTTGCCCCCGAAACCGCCACCCACATGGGGCTTAATGACCCTGATCCGGCCTTCCGGCATATCCAAGGCCCTGGCCAGTTGTGCCCGGTCGGGAAAGGGGTTCTGGTTTGAGGACCAAACCGTCAGTTTGCCCGCGGCGTCAAAATTGGCTAAAGCCGCATGGGGCTCTAAGGCCAAATGGGTCACCCCCTGAGTCACAAACCGGTCCTCGAATATGCGATCGGATTCCGCAAAACCCTTTTCCACATCGCCGAAGTGCCTGAGCAGGACGAGACCAACGTTGTTTTCGGCATGGTCGTGGAGCCGGGGCGCACCTGGCTTCATGGCCTCCTCGGGATCAAATACCGCCGGTAGTTCCTCATATTCCACCTCGATGAGGTCCAGGGCCTCTTGAGCTGTATCCTCGTCGATGGCGGCCACCGCCGCCACTTCGTCACCTATATACCGGACCTTGTCTATGGCCAGGGCCAGCTGATCCACGAAGACCAGTTGATCGTCCTGATACCGGCCAAACTTTTTCCCCGGCGTATCTTGGCCGGCTATCACCGCCCGCACGCCCGGCAACTTTTTCGCTTTACTTGCATCGATGTTCAGGATTTTGGCATGGGGATAGGGGCTCCGCAATATCTTCCCATACAACATCCCCGGCAGCACCAGATCGGCGGTATACTTGGCATCCCCGGTAACCTTCACGACTGCATCCACCCGGGGCACGCTTTTACCTATTACCGAGTATTTATCCATTTTGGCCCCCTTTGGTGGGGACAGATTCTAAATCTGTCCCCATATTCACTGTTGCCATAACGGCCTCGACGATCTTGGTGTAGCCCGTGCAGCGGCAGAGGTTGCCGGAGATGCCTCTTTTTACCTCCTCCGCGGTCGGCTTGGGGCTTTCCCCCAGCATCGCCTTGGCAGACAGGACCATGCCCGAGGTGCAGAAACCACACTGGATTGCCCCGTGGTCCACAAAGTTCTGCTGCAGCGGGTGAAGTTTTCCGTCCTTGGCCAACCCTTCGACGGTAGTAATTTCTTTTCCCTGGGAGTCCACAGCCAAGGTGAGGCAGGATAGTACCGCTTTCCCGTCGCTCAAGACCGTACAGGCGCCACAGGTTCCCAGGTCACAACCCTCTTTTGCCCCCGTCAGGCCCAAATTTTCCCTGAGGACCTCGAGCAAGGTTCGGTGTGCATCCACTTCCACCGCGTAAGATTCCCCGTTTACCTTAAGCTCTATTGGCTGCTTCATCACAACACCTCTCTCTTTATTGTTTCCCGGATTTAAGAGCCTGCCATTTTTCGGCAGTCCCCTGAAAGCACCCATTGAAGAAACCTTTGCCTAACCACCTGAATTCTCCCTTTTCGATACTAAACAAAATTGGGTGTGTCAATCTAAATCCCTAACCAGCTGTCAGCAAAAGAATTGTAGGGTTTATTTTCTGACAAGTCCTAATCATGACGGACTCGCAAAAAGTCTAAAATTACCCCATGACGTCATTCCGGTACCCACGGGCAGAAACGAAAGCCGGAATCCAGCGTTTTTGATAACCTATGACGTCACCGGACCCCGGTTTTCACCGGGGTGACTACTTTTTACGAAGTCGTCAATCATAATTCCCCGTTGACGCCGGGGGAAGAATTAATCAGGGATTCATGTATCTTCTTGGCGATAGCCAAGATGCTGGCGGTGGCCGCGGATGCGGGAAAGCCGACCACAAATGGTACGCCTTGATGAGAACTTTCGAGGACGTTGCTGTCCAGGGGCACGGACCCGAGAAAAGGGATGCCGGTCTGGTCGGCGAGATCAGCCGCTTTTTTTGTCCCAAACAGTTGGGAACTGCCGTTGCAGTTGGCGCATAAGAAGTGGCTCATATTCTCAACAAGGCCGAGGATGGGAACCTTCGCCTGCCGGCACAAACCGATGCTCCGTCTGGTCACGACTTGAGGACTCTCGGAGGGCAGGGTAACGATCACGGTCCCATCCAAATCAGGAGTGCACTGCAATAAGGCGTATGATTCGGCGCCCGTGCCGGGTGGTAGATCGATAATCAGATAGTCGGCACTGCCGAAATCGACATTGGACAGGAACTGGGCGATAGTCATTTTCTTCAGGGGATCAAACCAGGTGACGGCTTCCTCCGGTCGCAGCAGGAAATCCAGAGACATAACCCGCACACCAGACGCTGCGAGGATGGGAACCATACCCCTACTGCCGATTTTCAAGCCCGTTGTCTTCACCCCCAGGATTTTGGGTATACAAGGGCCGTGCAAATCGCAGTCCAGGATTACGACGCTCTTGCCCATCCCTGCCAGGGCCACGGCGAGATTAGCCGCGATGGTGGACTTTCCCACACCGCCTTTACAGCTCATAACGGCGATCTTGTGCTTGATCATGGCCATGGCCTGCCGGGTCTTCTCGACCATACTGTCCTGGAAACGCCGATCTTTTTGAGGAAAGGCACACTCGAAATATCTGGCGCAGTGGTAGCAAGTCTTGGCGTAACAATCCTGGCCGGCATTTATTTGCATAATCTCGACCAGTTGTCTTCTTTCCGGCGATGGGTCGGCCTGAACGGCACTCCTTTTGCTCCCGATACGCTTTTCTATCTTGCCGACAATGCGGTAGAAGTTCTTGGCGGCCTCCGAATTCGGATAAGCCGTCAAAAAGGAAAGCCCTTTGTCCGCTGCTTCGACGATCTGTGCATCACGGGCAATCTTGCCCAAAAGAGGAACCCCCGTCGTCTTTGATAAAACGGCTGAAGAGCCTGGTTGGGCTTCATAGTTCCTGCCGCATACCGGGCAGGCCAGACCGCCCATGTTTTCAATGAGTCCGAAAATAGGCACTTTTGCTGTCTGACAGAAGGAGATGCACCGGTACACGACTTGTTCGGCAATGTCCGAGGACATGGTGACCACAATCGCGCCGCTCCTCTTGGGCAGATACTTAAATAGATTAACAGTCTCCGATCCAGTACCCGGCGGCATATCAATAATGAGAAAATCCAGCGGTCCGTATTCCGTGTTGGCCAGAAATAGTTCCTGGGCACTCCTCTTCAAGTCGCTGAGCCAGGTCACCGGATCATTTTCGGTCAGCAGAAAATCCATGGAAACGATTCTGATGCCGAAGGGGCCGCGCGGAGGAACCATCCCTTCCGGGCCGGAGGTGAATTTCCCTTCCGTTATGCCTAGAATGCTCGGAATACTGGGGCCGTAGATGTCGGAGTCCATTATTGCCACCGCGTAACCCCGGTGCGCCAAAGCGACTGCCAGGTTGGCGCTGATAATCGATTTTCCCACCCCTCCTTTGCCGCTCATGACCGCGACAATATGTTTCACCTGGCTTAGGTTCCTGGCTATTCCCTCTGTTCTTGGGCCTTTATAAAATGCCTCTTTGTTCGGCGAGGAGCATTCAAAAAAACGGTAGCAGTCTTGGCAAACGTAATCACAATTCCAACCTACCTCGGCATTGATCTTAACCAGTTCGCGCATGTTATCTTTTTCCGTGTCCATCGGGTCCTTTTTTCCGCTATTCTCCTGCTATTATTTCCAGAGGTCGACGTCGATCATGCCTATCTTGGCCGCGTAGCGGACCAGTTCAATGGTACTGTGCAGACCCAGCTTGTTCATGATGTTGGTCCGGTGGTTTTCGACCGTCTTCGGGCTGATGTAGAGTTTTTCGGCGATCTCTCTGTTGGAATAGTCTTCGGCCATCAGGCGCATGACTTCCTGTTCCCGGGGACTCAGGGTGCCGTATGCGGCATCGCTGATGTTGGCGTTCCTGGCGGGGAGTTCCGTGAGCCTTTTGACTACCCGTTGGCAGACGGAATTGTCCATGAAATACTCCCCTTTCAACACCGCTTCCAGCCCCTGCAGCAGTCTCTGCGGGGCTGATTCCTTGACCACATATCCCCGTGCGCCTGCCTGAAAGGCCTCGACAATGTAGTCGATCTTGGAATGCATGGTGACGATCATGACGCAAGTCTCGGGGAGCAGCCTGCGTATTTCACCGGTCAGCTGGATACCGCTTTGATCGGGCAGCGATATATCTACCAGCATTACATCAGGCCTCAGTTTCCCGGCCATTTGCAGCGCTTCCTGCGCACTGCCGGCTTCGCCCGTCACCTCAAACCGGTTATCCCGTCCAATAATGGATTTCAGGCCTTCCCGGAAGAGCGTGTGGTCATCGACAATTAAGACAGTTCGTTTGCTGGTCACTATTTTCCTGCCTGTAGGGAATCTTGATCAAGATCTTCGTACCCTTTCCCGATCGTGACTGAATAGTCATTCTGCCGCGCAACAAGCTGACCCTTTCTTCCATACTTCTCAGCCCCATGCGCTTTTCGTTCACTGCGGCAGCCAGCCGATCATTGACATCAAAACCTTTGCCATTATCTTCGATGCGCAGCACAATGTCGGGGAAAGAGGCCAGCAGCCGGATGATAAGCCGACTGGCACCGGAATGCTTCTTGACGTTGTTCAGCGCCTCCTGAATCAAGCGGTAAAGATTAATCTCAGCATCAAAACCCAGCTTTAAATTGTCCATGCCGGCGGAATAATAGTCAACTTTCACGCCGGTCCTTTCAGAAAAATCTTCGCAATACTGAAAAACCGTTTTAACGAGTCCCATCTCGTATAGGTAGGGAGGGCGCAAATCATATGCCAATCCGCGGACTTCCTTGATGGTTTTCTGAAGGATCGTGGAGAATTGCGATAATTTTGCCCTTATCTCGGCCGGAACTTTCTGACCTTTGTCAAAGAGGGTGGCACAGGCAATGCTGATGGAGGACAGGTCTTGCGCCACATTATCGTGCAGGTCGCAGGAAATTCTCAGCCGCTCAATTTCCTGGGCCTTGATCAGCTCTTGCGTCAGTGTGCGTGCCTGTTGTTCGGCCCTTTTGCGCATGGAAATATCCTGGAACAGCGCCAGAATGATCTGCTCGCCGCTCAGGGTAAACCGGGTTGCCGTCACGCTGGCATAATAGGGAGCGCCGTTATTTCGCTTCAGTTCAACTTCGAAATCACGGAGGGCGCCATGAGTTTCCAAGTTTCCCAAAAAGCCCGCGTGATCTTCAAGGTGGCGGAAGATATCGCTCAGCTTGATCTGGTTGATCACGGAAGCGCTGTAACCAACGAGTTGCAGCAAGGTATCATTGCACTCCAGAAACTCGCCCTCCAGGGTGACCAGCCCGATACCGAGAGGAGAAATCCCAAAAAGGGTGCGGTAACGACGCTCTGATTCCACCATGCGTTTATGCTCAATAATTTTTGCCAGCCGCGTCACAATATTGTTGAGCCAATCCTGGTCTTCCCGGCGAAAAGGCCCATCGGCACTTGGGGGTTTTCTCTTCAAGCAGCAGACCTCCAGGGTTCCCTGCTGCGATCCGTTAACGACAAAGTCGAGACTGAGCTTGTTTTTTATTTTCCTGTGGTTATCAGTTTTATATTCGCGGTTTTCGAAAAGGATTCTGGCGCCCGTTTCCCCCGGAAATTCGGAAGCGGAGGGGATGAGATTGACAATCCCCTGGAGCAAATCTTCCAAGGGAATGTCCTTTTCGGTGAGGGCGGAAATGCTGTAAAGGCAGTTCAGTTTCCTGACTTGTTCGGCAAGTTCGTGTGTCGCCGGTTCTTTATCTTTGTATGTTGGGCTACCAGCCATGCGGGATCTCCAACTTTGCAATAACCCTTAAGATAAAACCGATAAGTTGTCAAGGGGGGGCATCGTCCCGCCCAGGCACCAGTGCCAGTTTTACATAATTGCATTATTGGAGAAATTAAAGTAATAGCATCGTCACCGCAGTTCTCTAATCCGGGCCCATTATTCAAGGGGGGGTATGGCGAAGAAGGTTGTGAATTACCGGGAATGTCTGGACGAGGCCGTGAAGGCTTTCGGCGAAAAACGCGTGCTCTTGGTAAGCCGGGGCCGGCAAGGGCTTCCGAATCCAATGGCGCTCGGCTGGGGATCGCTGGGCTTGATCTGGAGAAGGCCGGTGTTTACCATGCTTTTGCACCCGGACCGTTATTCGCATGCCCTGGTCATGGAGTCGGGAGAATTTACCGTCAATATCCTGCCTGCGGGGATGGAAAAGACGGTGTTGTATTGTGGGAGCGTCTCCGGCCGCGACGTGAACAAGTTGGAAACTCAAGGGTTGAATACTTTCTCCTCCAGCCGCATTCAGACGCCGGGCATCCGTGAAGGCGTCATTCATTTTGAATGCCGGGTGATCTATACGAGCGATCTAAACCGCAGTGAATTTGACCCGCCGGTCTTGAACGAAATTTACGGAGAAAAGAAAGCATTGCACCGGCTCTTCTTTGGAGAAATTGTTGCCTGCCAGTGCGATTAGGTCATTCTTGCGATGAGGAGAAATTAATGGCAAAGTCTTGTAACATAGTTGACCGTGAGTGTATTCTGACCATCCACATCTTAGCCGTTGCCGGCCGTAAATTGGTGGCCATTATATTTGGTGCGGTCTTGCTGGCCGTCGTTTTAGCTGATCCGCTGGGGGCAGAGGAGAAAGTTATGTACGAAGGGGATTCCATATATAACCACATCCAGATTAAACGGGATGGTCAGGAAGTCTGCATGCTCTTCGGCCGTTACAGCGATGCGCGTGAGACCTGCATGAATATGGCAAAGCCGGACCAGTCGCTTTTTGAATATACCGCCATGATGTTTGTGGGATTCCTGTTCCATCCGGAAACCAGGGATGTGGCGTTGATCGGGCTCGGCGGCGGTTATCTCCCCACGGTTTTCAAGATGCATCTTCCGGCAGTCCGGCTGGACACGATAGAGATTGACCCGCTGGTATACAAACTGGCCCAGCAATACTTCTCTTTCCGGCCGACGCCGATGCAAACCATAACGGTGGTGGACGGCCGTCAATATCTGAAAAAGACCAGCAGGCGCTACGATCAGATCTGGCTTGACGCCTTCAATACCGATTACATCCCCGTGCATATGACCACCAGGGAGTTCCTCCAACTCACCAAGTCCCGACTGAAGAAGAATGGAGTTATTGTCCAGAACGGGCACAACACCAATAATCTCTTTGATGCGCAGGTGGCTACTTTTCGGGCTGTCTTTGCGCGCGTCTTCATTTTCAACGGCAAGCAAAGCGGGAACTCGATCATTGTCGGTTCCGATAACCCCCTCTACCTGCCGCCCAAGTTTAATCAGCAGGCAAAATCAAGAACGAAAATCGGCACGATCGATCTGCTCGAAGAGGCCGGGAAATACGCTGCTGATCCGGACATCAAGCAGGCGAAAGTTCTGACTGATGATTTCAATCCAGCCAATTTCCTGGTGCATCAGGAACATTAGTAAGTTAACGAACTTATCCCGTTCATCGGGGTTAGTGCAATAATACTTGCCTTAAAGAGGAGGTCATTGGATGGCGCTGGTATATTCTACACTCACGGGGATCCTGGTCTTATTCGGGGCCGCTGTCATGAGCCTGGAGATCCTCGCTTCAAACCTTATGTCGCCTTATTTCGGCGGCTCCATTTACATCTGGGGAAGCATCATCAGCTCCTTCATGATCCACTTCTCGGTGGGGTACGTGCTGGGCGGCTATCTCTGCAAGCGGACGGCGAAGGTATCTCCCCTCTTATTGCTGCTGATTATTGCGTCGATATGGATCATGCTGATCCCGAAGATCCACCCGGTTACCGGCGCCTTCGTATCGGAGAGGATTGACGATGTGCGTTATGGTTCACTGGTGGCCATGAATATCATTTTCTTCGTGCCCGTCACGATTATGGCGATGGTTTCTCCCTATATCATCGGGCTCCTGTCCCTGCACGAGCGAGTGACCGGTCTGAGCGCCGGTTTGGTCCTGTTCATTTCGACGATGGGCTCTTTTTTGGGAACCAACATCACGGCCTTTTACCTGATCAACCTCTTTCCGGTCTCCGTCATCGTGAGCGGGATAGGCGTCAGCTGCCTGATGCTCGCCCTGTTTTCGCTTTTGATCGGGCTCGATAAAAGGTTGGCCTGTTCCCCGCCTCCGGCCCCTCGTGCCTGATCCCGATCCCTGGGACAGTCCCGGCCCCCCGCCCCTTGGATAATTTACCTTGACAAGGGGGGCTTTGCCTGTTATGGTCGCCAAGTAAAACCGTCCATCAAAGATGAAAAACATGTCATTGTCGCCTCGGGATACACCCGGGGCTTTTTTTTGCAGACAATAGAAAGAAGGAATTAATGGGATTTAAAGTATTCAATTTTCACCCCGACATTGCCGCCGGGGTAACAGCGGCTGGCTACAGTACGCCCACGCCCGTCCAGGAGCAGGCGATCCCGCCTGTATTGCTGGGGCGGGACGTGATGGCCCTGGCGCAGACCGGCACCGGCAAGACGGCGGCCTTTGTGCTGCCCATCCTCAATCGCCTGATGAAGGGCGGCGAGCGCCGGCGTGTCCGGGCGCTCATTCTTGCCCCGACACGCGAACTGGCCGAGCAGACGCATGTGGCGATCGGCATTCTGGGGCGGAAAACGCGCCTGCGTAGCGTAACCATATACGGCGGCGTAGGTTTCAGTCCCCAGGTGGAGAAGCTGAAACGTGGTGCGGAGATAGTCGTCGCCTGTCCGGGGCGTCTTCTCGATCATCTCGGTCGGGGGACGATGGATCTTTCTTGTGTGGAGGCGCTGGTTCTCGACGAAGCCGATCAAATGTTCGATATGGGTTTCTTACCCGACGTCCGACGGATTCTGAGCTATCTCCCCCGGGAACGGCAAACGCTTCTCTTCTCTGCCACCATGCCGCAGGAAATACGGCATCTGGCGGCAGAGGTGTTGAAAGGACCGGTTACCATCCAGGTAGGGGAAACGGCCCCGGTGGGTACGGTCAGCCATGCGATTTACCCGGTAGCTTCCCACCTGAAGACACCGCTGCTCCTGGAACTTCTGAATCATACCGATACTAAATCCGTGCTGGTCTTTGCCCGGACGAAACACCGGACTAAACGCCTGGCGGAACGGATGGTCAAGGCCGGTCATCGGGCGGCCTCTTTACAGGGCAACCTTTCCCAGGCGCAACGGGAAACGGCGATGGGGGGGTTTAGGGACGGTAAGTTTCAAATCCTGGTGGCCACCGATATTGCCGCCCGGGGGATAGATGTGACCCACGTTTCGCATGTGATCAATTACGATATTCCCAACACTACCGACGCCTATATCCATCGTATCGGCCGGACCGGCCGGGCGGAGCGCAGCGGCGATGCCTACACGCTGGTTACCAGTGAAGACAAAGTCATGGTGCGGGCCATCGAGCGGCTGCTGGGAGCGCCGATTGAACGTCGAACGGTGGACGGCTTTGATTATCAGATGGCGGCGTCCCCAAGCGACCGTGAGGATGCCCGCGAATCCTATCACTTGGTGCCGGCGCGCAAAACGGACGGTGTCGGGAACGGACGCCGGCCCGGCAGCGCAGCGGCCCGGCCGCGGGAGTTCGGGCCGAAAAAAGCGCCGGAAAGAACTTTTGCGAAGTTCGGCGGTAATAAATCCACGACCGCGCGTCGCCGACGCAGCTTTTCTTAGTAATTATCATTCTGGGGCAGCACCCGCGAATGATGAAAAAACCGTAGTCATTCCGGGCTTGACCCGGAATCCAGTTCTTTGCTCCTGGATTCCCGCCTGCGCGGGAATGACAGACGGGGATGGGATTCTATTTTCGCAGTAAGTTAGAAATGACGACTTTGTAAAAAGTCAGAATTTACTCCCTTCTGTCATCCCGTGCTTGACACGGAATCCAGAGTTTTCAAATAGTTCTGGATTCCGGCTTTCGCCGGAATGACATCGTGAGATGTTTTTGATCTTTTTTTACGATACCGTCAGGGTTCCTTGAGCTGATCGTTAAGCCACTGGAGATAATCCTTACTGCCGGCGGAAATTGTCGTGGCTATTATTTCCGGAGTTTCGTAAGGGTGGATGATTTTTATAGTATTCTCCAATTCTTCGAAAAGCTCCCGCCGGCTTTTGATCAGGCACTGCCATTCTTCTGCCTGTTCCACATTTTCCTTCCACCGGTAAATGCTGAGTAGGGGGCCCACCACCTGCACGCAGGCCGCCAGTCTTTTCTCGACCAGGGATTGTGCTATTTTCACGGCATCTGCTTTTTGCGCCGTTGTGGTTATAACCTGGATATATTTCTCCACGGGTTTCCTCTCTCTTTCCCTGTCGCATCCGGAGCTTCCCGGTGGACACTATTTAGTCTTCACAATTTCGTACATCATTACCGCTGCCGCCTGGGGGAGACTGAGTGATTCCGCCGTGCCTGCACCCGGTATGCTCCAACTTTCATCAGCCATTGCCAGGAGTTCGTCCGGCAGCCCATGGCTCTCACTGCCCAGGAGCAGGGCCGTCGGTTGTGCGCAAGGATGCGGCTTCACACCCATTGTTACATCGCCGGCAATCAGCAAATAATGTCCTTTCAGCGCCGGTATCACGGTGGCAAAGTCGAGATCGGAAAGGATATTGAGGTGGAAGAGGCTTCCCATGGAGGCTCTTACCACCTTGGGATTGGCAAAGTCCACGCAATCGGTGCTGAGCAGGATCGTTCCAAAACCGAACCAGTGGGCGGTGCGCATCAGGGCGCCGAGGTTGTTGGGGTTGTTGGTCCGGTAGGCAAGGATGACGTGACCTGATGCCGGTAATAAAGAATGGCCGGTGCGCGGAACCAAAGCGGCAACGGCCATAATACCTTCGGGATTCTTATCCTGACTGATTTTTTCCCATTGAGCCGCCGTTAAATCATAGACTGCCACTTCTTCCGGTGCGGTGGACAGTAAAACTTCCCACTGCTTTTTCTTTTCTTCCATAACCAGCAGCGTGACTGTTTTCCAGTTGCTTTTCAGCAGCTCCTGGACGACCTTACAGCCTTCCGCCAGAAAAAGTCCCGCCTGATGGCGGGAAGCAGCCTTTTCCAGGCTTTTCCAGAGAGCCAGTTGTGACCTTGAAGGCTGGCAACCTGTTGCGGCCGGCATAATTTTACCTGCGCCCGGCCGAGCGTCTCAGGAACAGGATGACAACTCCTCCGAAAATCATGGCCAGGCAGAGGAGCTGCCCCATGCTGAGAACGTTCCAGTACAGACCCAGATGCAGGTCCGGTTCCCGGTAAAATTCGATAAAAAAACGTACCGTTCCGTAGCCGATGATGTAAAGGGCCAGCTGAAAGCCGGTAAAGGGTCGCTTTTTTCTCCAAGCCCAAAGGATGATAAAGAGCACGATCCCTTCAAAAAAGGCCTCGTAGAGCTGAGAGGGGTGGCGCAGTTCGCGGGTGGGTGCCAGGGGAAAATACATACCCCAGGGGACATTGGTGACCCGGCCGAAAAGTTCGCCGTTGATGAAATTGCCGATCCGGCCAAAGGTGTATCCCAGGGGAAAAATCGGACAGAACAAATCGGCAAGTTCCCAGAAGTTGATGGCCTTCTTGTGGCAGAAGATGAGGGCGGCGATGACGATGCCCGCAACGCCGCCGTGATAGGACATGCCGCTGATGCCAACAAACCGGATGCCCTGGGAAAAGTCCAGCGGCAGAATGATTTCCAGTGGATGCCGCAGGTAATAACCGGGATTGTAAAAAAGGGCATAGCCCAAACGGGCGCCTACAATCAACCCGAGCATCCCCCAGAGGAAAAAGTCCTGAATGGTTTCCGGGGAATAGGGGAAGTCTTCTTTCTTCAAACGATAGGCGACCAAGACATAGGTCAGAAAGAAGGCGACAAGATACATCAGGCTGTAGTAACGCAGCTGAAAGGCCCCGATAGTCAGGATATTAGGACTGATGTGGGAGGGCAGCTCCTGCCAGTAACCGATCAGATTTTGCATTTGCTCACCACTAACCCCGATAAACGGGATAAATGAGTTAACAAAATTATTTTACGCCAAAAATAAGCAGAAAATAATTTCCAACTCATTAATAGCTTTCTCCTTTCAGCGTCTCAACGTAAAGCTGGGCGGAGAAAGCGGCCGTCGCCCCGTCGCCGCAGGCAGTGATTACCTGCCGGAAGAGTTTACAGATGCAATCGCCGGCCGCAAAAATTCCCGGGGCCGAGGTTTGCATCTTGTCATCGGTGATAATATAGCCGCATTTATCAAGTTTTACCACACCTTGACATAGATCCGTGTTGGGGGTAATGCCCGCGAAAATAAAGACGCCATCAGCCGCGATATCAGTCATTTCGCCCGTTTGCAGATTCTTGACTCTTACTCCCTGGACGAAATCCTGGCCCTTGATCTCCTCTACCACACTGTCCCAGATGAAACTGACCTTCTTGTTGGCAAAGGCCTTTTCCTGGAGGATTTTTGTGGCGCGCAGGCGTTGACGGCGGTGGATGACCGTAACCTTGGTCGCAAAGGTGGTGAGAAAAATAGCCTCCTGCATGGCCGTGTCGCCGCCGCCGATGACGACGATTTCTTTGTTGCGGTAAAAGGGGCCGTCGCAAGTGGCGCAATAGGACACCCCCCGGCCGGTCAGGGCCGCTTCGCCCGGGATGCCGATTTTGCTCCAATTGGCCCCCGTGGCGACGATGACCGCCATCGCCCGGTAGGCGCTGCCTGCCGTAACCTTCCAGATATCTAGTCCGTCAGCCTGTTCTCCGGCCAGGGGCATCACACCTCCC
>Ga0082335_1006361_pt1 | contig 15290 bp, 15 predicted proteins | sample Subgrocontami58m_FD_72375 | JGI IMG/M metagenome (GOLD analysis project Ga0082335, IMG submission 72375) | Subsurface groundwater microbial communities from S. Glens Falls, New York, USA - GMW37 contaminated, 5.8 m (SPADES assembly) (version 2) ...
ATATTAAGGGAGATTTGCATTTACATTCAAATTATCTAATTAAAAGTCCATCACATGGGCCGGGAGCAGATTCAATAGAGGATATGGTTAAAAAAGCAAAAGAGTTGGGTTATGAGTATGTAGGTATTTCAGATCATCCTCCCGGATTTACAGCTGTTAGTAAAGAAGAAATAATAAATTGGGTTCAAATGAGGACAAAATTTATTCAAAAATTAGGCTTGGGTACAAAAAGTATTCGGGTACTAAATGGACTCGAAATAGATATATTAGGTAATGGTGAATTATCTGTTCCTGATGAAGCTCTTAAAACTCTGGATTATTGTATAGCAGGTATTCATTCAGGCCATAGGGGCTCAAAAGATGAAATTACAAAAAGATTATTATCTGCTTTAACAAATCCCAATGTTGATATTATTTCACATCCAACTAATAGATTGCTAAATGAGCGTGAATCAAGTGAGGCCGACTGGGAAACTATTTTCAAGTATTGCGCTAAAAATAAAAAATTGCTGGAGATTAATGCTTGTCCAAACAGAATGGACTTGCGGGACGATTTGGTAAGATCTGCTTTGCAGATTGGAGTAAAATTTATTATCAATACAGATGCCCATGAACTTTCCCAAATGGATAATATGCCTTATGGTGTGTCAGTAGCCAGAAGAGGTTGGACCAGTAAAAAAGACATTATTAATACTTGGGACTTTACAAAGTTGACTGAGTGGTTTAGAATTAAATAGACCACTCAGTCATCCAGAGAGCAACGAAGGATCTCTTGCATATGCAAGACTGAAACAAGTTCAGAGATCTTTCACTAATCGTTCAGGATGACAAGAGAGATATTATGATTACTTATATTTTAATTGGGGCAGTAGTTTTAGTAGTTTTATGGTTGCTGGGGACATATAACTCTTTAGTTAGTCTCCGAAATCGCGTTAAAGAGGCTTGGAGTCAAATTGATGTGCAACTCAAAAGAAGGTCATCCTTAATTCCTAATTTAGTAGAAGCAGTTAAAGGTTATGTTAAACACGAAAAAGGGGTTTTGGAAGAAGTGACAAAAGCCAGAACTTCTTTAATGAATGCCAAAAACCCGGGGCAGGCTGCAAATGCTGATAATATGCTAACAGGTGCCTTAAAATCCTTATTTGCAGTGGCAGAAAACTATCCTAATTTAAAAGCCTCGGAAAATTTTAAAGCGCTGCAGGATGAACTCTCCGATACTGAAACAAAAGTAGCTGCCAGCAGGCAATTTTATAACACCAATGTGCTGGATTTAAATAATTCCTTAGAAACTGTTCCATCTGCCTGGATAGGCCAAATGTTTAATTTCCAAAAAGAAGAATTCTTCAAAGCTTCAGAAGAAGAGAAAAAAGAAGTGGAAGTTAAATTTTAGTTCTCTTGTGAGTACTATTCACCCTCCGGAAAAAATTTATATAGGTAAATCTAAAAATCCGAAATACGGAAGAGGTGTTTTTGCAAGTAGCGGTATTAAAAAGGGAGAAGTGATTGAGGTTGCGCCGATACTCATTTTAGATTTTACAGACTTTATTGATACAAAATGGAATTTATTGTTTGAATATTATTTTTGGATGGATGATTTTGTGGTTTTGGCTTTGGGGTATGGTGGTTTATACAATCACTCAAAAGAGCCAAACAGTAAATACAAAATCAATAAAGTTCAAAAGACTATTATTTTTACTGCAATAAAAAATATTTCCCAGAGTCAAGAAATCTATTTTAATTATAAGCGAGCATCAAACACTAAAGCTCCTTTGTGGTTTGAAAAGCGAAAGTGGTAGAATACATATATTATGTCAACTGTTAATACTGCATGGGATCATAGGGGGTCTAACATTTTCAAAACATGGCTGATCATGTTTTTGTTTTCTCTTTTTTTCGTGGTTGTAATCTATATTATTTCTCAAGGCTTTGGATATGGTGAAGTTGGAGGACTAGGAATTATGGGATTTGCCTTAATAATGGCAGGTTTAATGAATTTTGTGTCTTATTTTTGGTCTGATAAAATAGTTTTAGGAATTTCCGGAGCCAAGTCAATACAGAAAAAGGATAATCCCGAAGTTTATAGAATAGTGGAAAATTTATGTATAGCAGCAGGACTCCCCTTACTTAAAATTTATTTAATTAATGACTCTGCCCCCAATGCTTTTGCCACTGGCCGTGATCCAAAACACGCTGCCATTGCTTTTACTTCGGGCATTTTGGAAAAATTAAATAAACAAGAGCTTGAGGGAGTCACAGCCCATGAACTTTCTCATGTGGGAAATCGGGATACACTCCTTATGGCAGTAGTTTCTGTTTTGGTGGGTACTATTGCCCTGCTGGCAGATTTTTTTATGCGTTCTCTTTGGTTTGGCGGACGCGATAGAGATAGCAAGGGAAACACTTTGATGATGGTAATTGCCATTGTTGCAGCTATTTTAGCTCCGATTGTGGCCATGCTAATACAGATGGCAGTATCACGCCGCAGAGAACTTCTGGCAGATGCATCAGGAGTGCTACTTACCAGATATCCGGAAGGGCTAGCTTCTGCTCTACAAAAAATTTCCTCTGATAAAGAAGCTTTGGAAGTGGCAAATAGAGGCACAGCCCATTTATATATTGTTAATCCTCTGAAAGGAAAGCAAGCCGGAGCTTGGCTGGCAGGCCTATTTAACACCCATCCTTCAATTGAAGTTAGAATCAAAGCCCTACATGAAATGGAAGGCTTGCCCGCCGAAGCCTTGGCAAAGGCGGGAAAAGTGTAGTATACTTAAATCATCATGAAAAAGAATCCAAATATGATGGATATTTTCCAAAACCCACGCTACAGGGGGAAACATGTTATATTGGCAGTAGGCAAAGTTTACACTGCCAAAACAGGTGAGGGAGCAGCAGAAATTTTGAAAAAACTGGAAAAGACTCATCCGGATGTAGTTCCAGAAATAGCATATCTGCCCAAAGCTCACTCATTGATATTATGGATGTGAAGTTCCCTTTTGAACATGTAGGAGAGAGTTTTTTCGGCAATGTATATAGACCAGTTGCAAAAGTTTCTCTGCTGTCGCTTCGGGATGAAATATGGACGGATACATGGATGATAGTAGATACTGGAGCAGATTTTACTATTTTGCCAAGACATCTTGCAGCTAAACTAAGAATTTCTCTTGAGAACGATTGTATTAAAGATACTACATCTGGTGTGGGTGGTGAAAAGGCGATATATCTTTGTAAACAAAAAGTCAAAGCAAAAATAGGTTCACTTGCAAGAAACATCCCTTTAGCATTTTTTGATAGTAATGAGGTTCCGGCTCTGCTTGGCAGATTAGGATTTATGGAAACATTTAATACAGAATTTCTAAAAAATCATGTTGTCAGTTTTAAAGACTAATATAAACTTTCCTCAAAGCCCTTCATGAAATGGAAGGCCTGCCCGCCGAAGCCTTGGCGAAGGTGGGGAAGGTTTAATCTAAGCAAAAAGTAATAGTTTTGCTTCTGGAACTAGAAAAGGGAAACCTTGTTATCACGATTCAATATACTTTTCATCAATAGGTTGGAGTTGAAAACCAGGGTCACCTTTTCTTTCATCTTTGATTTTTTCAAGAGTATGTTTTTTATTTGGGTCTCCAGTCCATTGTACCATCGGTAACGGCGTTGCTTCAGCTATTATTTCTAAGGCTTTTTGACTAAAACCAATGCTAAGTGCCGTATAACTGTCAGCACCACCTACAAAGTGCTGCCCAATCCGGAAATTAATTCCGATGGGATAATCTTCTACACGAATCCCACCCCATATATTCATATCAGGTGATGGTTGTTGGCCAGTCTTTTCAAAAACTAATTGAGCTGCTACTGTTCTAACAATAGGTAAACTTTTTCCGGTTTCATAACCGCTCGATGGATCACCGTAAAAAGATAAACCAATTAATGGAGCATAACCATGAATTTCCGCATTAAATGGAAGCGAACCGAGTACTTGCTTAATCAATTGAGACCTTCCTGTCACAGGAATTCCTAAGCTCTGAATTCTTTGGCCTTCTTTAGCAATAAAATCCTTTAGACCATCGTGCCAATTCCTTAATATTAGACGAAGTATATAGAAACGCTCCGCATACCCATGCTCTGGAGGAATTCTTTGCTCTAATTCTTGGAAAAATGAGTCGAGTTCAGCCAGTGGGTTAATACTTTTAACAGTCTCTTTTGAAGCTAATCTGCGACGAGCGTCTGATTCTATTAATCTTTCGTTGGCAATCTGTCTAATTGATAACATTCTCTCATCCATTCCTTCTTGCAATGCTTCCAATACCTGATCAATGTCAGGAAGCTCAAGCGAAACTAGATCTTCCTCTGTTACCAGCTGGAGATAACCTAATGCCTTAATAGCTTCTGTGTGACCCGATCGTAATATTGTTAATATCTCGTCTTGCGAAGGCATTGAGGATTCTGCGTCGACGGGAAATGACCTGCTTTCGGCAATGGCCATGTTTGTCAAACCTACTATTTTTTCAACTGGTACTTGCTCCGAAACTGCGGGGTGACCAGAACTAGTATATCGTGAGGGTATTTTCTCAATAAAGTAAAGGATATGTCTCGCTTCAACTAAGTCACCCATTTCTACATTAAGTCTAAGACAGCAGTTCAAAATTTTTAAATATTCTTCACGAGGTATTGCCTTTATAACATTAGGGTTTTCTCTTGTTTTATTTATCTGGTCTATTATTCTTTGAACAAAATTCTCATCGTAATTAAAGCTGTGAGCAAGTATAGCTAATGAAGTTAAATCTTGAATTCTTGCGCTTGTTCTTCTAGTAAAATCAACTCCTCCAGTTTGATACTCACGAAGCCTTTCTATTACATTGCCATCTTCAAGACTAGCATCATAGCTGGATATGTGATTGTAAAGCCCTTCCATTATTGAAGGTGTGTTTCGGGAACTTGATTGCAACGCTAATTGGGCGATCCCAAATAGTACCTGTGTGACATCTTGAGCTGCCGTTACTTCAAGAGGGGGTTGAGACAAGTCAGTTTGGGAGGGTGCAACATATTTTAGATTACGCCGAAAACCCTCTGCTTCTTGTTGGGCCCGGGCAAGCACTAATCCAAGTTGAGCTGTTCCCTTTGTGAGCATAACTTTTCCTATTTGGATATATGCTAAGGCTCTGTCTTCTGGAGAAGATAGTAAAGGAATTTCTGTAAGACTCAGGGATACAAATCTTAAAACCCGATATCTTCCCACCATAGCCTCAACAGGAGTGACTACGACGGCCCGTTCGCGAGCATCAATAGTTGGCAAACCAGATCCTGAAGGTATCATATCTGTACTATCTGGTAAACCAGTATCTCCAGCTGGATCAATATGTTCCGGGCCTTGTGTCATAGGGTTACCATTTCCGCCAGAGCCGGCAGTTTCATCAGTCATATATAACCATACCAAAAGCCGTGCTCTATTACAAGAAATGTAAGATATATTATACTTTTTTTGAGCTCCAATTACAATCCTACGATTTGGACTTATTAATAATTTGATCCCGCATTCTAAGTTGCTAATTTGGAACTTAGATTTATGGGTTCGGATCTATGATGAACCAACCATTTAAGTTATAATGAATTCATGTCAAGCTATTATTATATTGATGATCCGGAAAGTGATTTAGGATATTTCCCTGTTCCCGAGGAAGAATTTATCAAGGTTATTTTATCAATTGCCCAACAAAATGGTATCAAAATAACTGATGAAATGATTTTAAAAGAGCTTGAAGGAAATAAGAAGATATCTAAACAATCAAAAAAGCCCCGTATGATAAACATACGGGGTAAGTAAATATATTATAAACTATGAAAATTGATGTTGTCAAGGTAGCAAAACTTGCTAATTTACCTCTTTCCCAAGAGGAAGAAGAAAAATACTCCAAGCAGCTTTCTAAAATTTTGGATTATATGGAGAAACTTAATCGTGTGGACACCTCTAAGGTGGACGCATCATTTAATGTTACGGATTTATCAAATGTTATGCGGGAAGATAAAACAGAAGCATGTTTATCTATAAAAAAAGGGTTTTATGTAACTAAAGGAGTATTTAATGAATGATTTAAATAAACTAACATTAACAGAAGCTCTGGAGGGTTTAAGAGCAAAAAAATTTTCTTCTTTGGAGATTACCAAAGCATGTTTGGAAAAGATTAAAAAATTAAACCCCAAAATAAACGCTTATTTGACTGTTTGTGAGAGTGAGGCCTTAAAAATGGCCGAGCAAGCAGACAAATTAGCCTCACAAGGTGAGACCTTGCAGTTTCTGGGAGTACCATTTTCCATGAAAGATGTTTATTCTACAAAAGATATCAGGACAACTGCCGGAAGCAAAGTTTTGGAAAATTATACTTCTCCTTACAATGCTACTGTTTATCAAAAATTACTTGATGCAGGAGCCGTGCTTTTGGGTAAAACCAATTGTGATGCTTGGGGACATGGAGCTTCCACCGAGAATTCTGATTTTGGGGTAACTAAAAACCCCTGGAATTTGGAATATGTGGCAGGGGGATCAAGCGGAGGCTCTGCTGCCTCTATTGCATCAGATATGGCTATTTTTGAAATTGGCGAAGATACAGGTGGATCTATTAGAATGCCCTCTTCTTTTTGTTCTACTGTTGGATTAAAAGTAACATATGGTAGGGTATCCAGATATGGGGCTATTGCCTATGCCTCATCGCTTGACAGTATGGGGCCAATGGGAAAATCAGTAGAGGATGTGGCTTTACTTTTGTCAATTATTGCAGGCATTGATGAAAAAGATGCCACCAGTTCACCAAAACCTGTTTCTGATTATGTAAGCACCCTGAAAAAAAATATAAAAGGCTTGAAAATAGGCTTGCCTAAAGAGTTTTTTGCTATTGGTTTGGATAGGGAAGTAAAAGAAACAGTGGAAAAAGCTATTAAGGTTTTAGAGGCACAGGGAGCAGAAATTGTTTATATTTCTATTCCATCTACAGAATATGGTATAGCCACCTATTATATTATTGCGCCTAGCGAGACAAGTTCTAATTTGGCTAGATATGACGGAATCAGATTTGGTAATGATAGAAGTTCATTTGGAGATGAGGCTAAAAGAAGAATTATGCTCGGAACTTATGCCCTGTCTTCCGGATATTATGATGAGTATTATTTAAAGGCCCAAAAAGTAAGAACCCTTGTAAAACAGGATTTTGAAAAAGCTTTTACCAAGTGTGATGTAATTTTGGCTCCTGTTTCACCAACCCCTCCTTTTAAAATTGGAGAAAAAATAGACGATCCGCTGTCTATGTATTTAATAGATGTTTATAATGTGTTGGTAAATTTGGCAGGAGTGCCATCTTTGGCTTTATCTTGTGGATTTTCTAAAACAGGCTTGCCTATTGGTATGCAGATTATTGGGCCGCAATTTTCCGAAAGCTTAATTTTGAATGTGGGATATGCTTATGAACAAGTCACAGAATGGCATAAAATGAGATCTGTCATTCTGGGGAGCGAAGCGACTCCAGAATCTAAAGAAGGGAGGATTCTGGACAAGCCAGAATGACATATGAACTATGAACCAATAATAAGACCTCTTCTCGCTTCGCTCGAATATCTTGTAATTGGTTCAGGAGGATTATTATGAAACAGATGTATGAACCAATTATTGGCATGGAAGTGCATGTGGAGTTAAATACCAAAAGCAAAATGTTTTGCAGGTGTTCTGCTGACTATTTTGGCAAAGAGCCAAATACACACACCTGTCCTGTTTGTTTGGGGCTTCCGGGAGCGCTGCCTTACCCAAATAAAAAAGCTTTGGAATACTGCATGATGATAGGACTTGCTTTGGGATGCAAAATCAGTGAAAAATCGCTTTTTGAAAGAAAAAATTATTTTTATCCTGATTTACCCAAAGGATACCAGATTAGCCAATACAGGTGGCCTTTATGCATAAATGGACAATTGACAATGGATAATGGAAAAATAATCAGAATAAATAGGGCGCATATGGAAGAAGATACTGCTAAATTAACTCACACTGACAATGAAAGCTTAATTGATTTTAATAGAAGTGGTGTACCATTGGTGGAAATAGTCACAGAACCTGATTTTAGGGGAGTAGAAGAGGTGAGAGACTATGCCAAAAAGCTTCAGCAACTTTTTAGGTATCTAAGGGTTTCAAATGCGGACATGGAACGGGGGGATATGCGACTTGAGGCAAATGTAAGCGTTCGTAAACTGGCTTCCCACATCGTAAGTGGGAACATGGAGTTGCCTAATTATAGAGTTGAGTTGAAGAATATAAATTCATTCAGGTTTATGGTGGCTGCAATAGAGTATGAAATTAAACGGCAAATTACCGCAATAGAGAAAGGAGAAAAGCTAACTCAAGAAACCAGAGGTTGGAATGAGGACAAAAAGTGTACATATTTGCAAAGATCAAAAGAAGAAGCTCATGATTACCGCTATTTTCCCGAACCGGATATACCGGAATTTAGTCTTCAGTCTAATGATAAACTGCCGGAGTTACCATGGGATAAATTAGCAAGATTTCAGAAAGAATATAGCTTATCAAAACAACAGGCAGAAATTCTGACTGAAACAAGAGAATTAGCTGATTTTTATGAAGAAACAGTCAAAGATGGAGCTGATGTCACACAAGCTGCTAATTATATTATCAATAGAAAAATAAATATAAAAGAGGTTTTACCGGCACAAGTGGTGATGAGTATAAAAGGTATGAGCGTGGGAATAATTAGTGATGAAAAAGAATTGGAAAAATTAGCCCAAGAAGCCATCTCCGAAAATCCAAAGGCAGCTGAGGATTTTCAAAAAGGCAAAGAATCTGCCTTGCAAGCCCTAATTGGTGCTGTAATGAAAAAATCCTCCGGCAAAGCCGATGCTTCTAGGGTAGTTTCCATCCTGAAAAGTTTACTTAACCCCTAGGTAGGATTCGAGGTAGGTATTTTACCTACTTGAAATTCTTTATGAGATATGTTAAAATGCTTTGTATGATTGCAAACCAAGAATATGAACAATATTTTACTGCCTATGACAAAGAGTTATTAACTATAGCAAGGGGTATTGTAGGTGAGGAATTTCAAGGTGATGATTTGATGCAATTATTTACAGAAAAAGGTTATTTTGGAGAATATGATCCAAAAAAACCAGCTTTAGGTATTTTTCATGAGCTTGTAGGAAATTTAGGAACAATTCCTTTAAAAGGACGCAGACGATTTTATGAACGCCTTTTTAAAGAAATTGATTTAAATGGAGCAGAACCACAAGTTGCCAGATATTTTGCCGGATTATATGATGTTCCTTGGTTTGTTGCGGGGAAAAAAGTTAATTTACATCCCAATGCAGTACAGGATAGCCTTAATCAATCCTATGAGATACAAGGGAGTGTTGATCAATTTTTGCAAGCTGCAGGATGTCAACAAATTAGGGTAGAAGAAGTGAAAAATTGGGGAGAAGCATTAGTTGTGTCGCGATCAGGACCCGAACGAAGACAGCCTCATTTATACGCAGCAGGCGCAGCTAGACAGATGGTTCCTTATCATATGGGTGAGCAAGTAAGAGAATTAAATTTCTTGGCATGGGCGATAGTACATGATTTAGCATTTCCTACCCTTTCAAAAATGGCAGAGGAACGATTCTGGGGTGGAGGATGGAGCGATGGTACTGATGTAGCTGCCAATATACTTAGAGACGCAGTAGAGGATGCTCGTATGGGAGCAACCTGGACTTTAGTTGCAGATCGGATGAAGCCTAATGCGGGCATTGAGGGCAATGCAGCCAGTTTAGTAACTGGTGTTTGGAAACAAGGAGTGTGGCCAATTGGCTTATCTGATTTATCAGATTTAGGAGACGAACGAAAGCTGTTTGGAGAGAGATTTATTGTTTTTCGTATACCATCCGATTAACTTCCCTATTGAAAACATAACCACTGGTGCTGTTAAAATACCAATGTTATGGCACGATTTGTCCACCTTCATGGTCACAGCGAATATTCACTTTTAGATGGGCTTTCCAAGATCCCTCAACTGGTTAAAATCGTTAAAGATCTGGGGATGGAAGCGCTAGCTTTAACTGATCACGGAGCTTTGTATGGGGCAATTGAATTTTATAAAGCTTGTTGCGAGGCAGGCATAAAACCCATTATTGGTGCGGAAATGTATGTGGCTAAACGGTCTCACAAAGACAAAGAGGGGAAGTTGGACTCCGAGCCTTATCATTTGACAGTTCTGGCCAAAAATTATCAGGGTTATTTGAATTTGATGAAGCTTATTACCATTGCCCAGGTTGAGGGTTATTATTACAGACCGCGGGTTGACAGAAAGCTTTTAAAAGAGTATTCCGAGGGTTTGATTGCGTTGTCAGGTTGTCCCGGAGGAGAATTTGTCAGGAGTTTGAGCGAGGGAAATTTTAAAAAAGGTGAGGAAGTGGCTAGGGCATATTTGGAAATTTTTGGGGAAGGAAATTTTTATCTGGAATTACAAACTCATCCGTATGAGCAGTCTTTGGTGGAAGCTACTGATGAAAAAGTCAAAAAAGACTTGCAAGAGATTGCTGATATCCAAAAATTAACCAGAAAAGCTGTCAAGGAATTATCTCCTAAACTTGGTATTCCCATGGTGGCTACCAATGATTATCACTATATTCACAAAGAAGATGCCAGGGCTCAAGATGCGCTGCTTTGTATTCAGACAGGGAAATTTTTAACAGAAACTGATAGGCTTCGTATGATTGATACTCCTGATTATTTTGTTAAATCCCCAGAAGAAATGATGGAAGCTTTTGCTGATTTACCGGAAGCTGTGGAAGAAACAGTCAAAATCGCTGAAAAAATAGACCTGGAAATCCCGCTAGGTGTTGCCAGGTTCCCTATTTTTCAAACAACAGAAAAAGAATCCTCTATGGAGTTTTTAAGAAGAATTACTTTTCAAAAAGCTGAAGGAAAGGTGAAGTTAACACAAGAGATTAAAGAGAGATTGGAATATGAGCTTTCAGTGATAGAAAAGAAAAAGTATGCGGATTATTTTTTAGTATTTTGGGATTTTATGGATTGGGCTCACCAACGGGGTATAATTACCAACACCCGTGGTTCAGCAGCAGGATCTTTGGTGCTTTATGTTTTGGGGGTAACTAATTTAAATCCTCTGGACTATTTGCTGCCTTTTGAAAGATTTCTAACAGCAGAGCGGCCTACACTTCCTGATATTGATGCTGATATTGCGGATGACCGTAGAGATGAAGTTATTGCATATGTGACTGAAAAATATGGGGAAAATAGGGTGGCGCATATTGTCACTTTTGGAACAATGATGGGTAGGGCTGCTATCAGGGATGTGGGAAGAGTAATGGAAATGGCTTATGGAGATGTAGACAGGATTGCCAAGTTAGTACCACCTCCTCATCAGGGTTTTCACAAACCGCTGGTAGATGCTATCAAAGAAGTTCCGGAGCTACTTTCCATGTATAGAGAAAATTCTCAAATTAAGCAGTTGCTGGATTTAGCTACTAAAATTGAAGGTACTGTCCGTCATGCCTCGGTTCATGCAGCAGGAATAGTGATTGCGCCGGAAGATATTACAAATTTTACCCCTTTGCAGAAAGAGTCAAACGGGGAAAAGCTGGTGACCCAATACGATATGTTTGCGGTTGAGGAAGCAGGACTTGTTAAGATGGATTTTTTGGGGATTCGGAATTTAGCAATTTTAGGGCGGGCTGTTGAATATGTCAAGGAAAATAGAAATATCAGTGTTGATATAAATAATGTGCCTTTAAGCGATAAAAAAGCTTTTGATTTGTTGTCTAAAGGAGAAACTATGGGAGTATTTCAGCTGGAAGGTTCGGGTATGACTAAATATGTTATGGATTTAAAACCAACTACAATTTTTGATATTCAGGCTATGGTAGCCTTGTACAGGCCAGGTCCAATCAGCGTTATTCCGGAATATATTGCCAGAAAACACAACCCTAAAAAAATTGTTTTTTTTGATGCCAGGATGAAGGATTTTACAGAACAATCTTTAGGGCTTTTAGTTTATCAGGATGATGTGCTTTTAACAGCTATTAATCTGGCAGGATATACCTGGGAAGAGGCAGATAAATTTAGAAAAGCCATGGGTAAAAAAATTCCTTCGGAAATGGCCAAGCAAAAAGGCAAATTTGTGGAAGGTTGCATTAAAAAAGGCATGCGCAGAGAAAAAGCAGATCAGCTTTTTGCTCTGATTGCGCCGTTTGCTGCATATGGCTTTAATAAAGCCCATGCTGCCAGTTATGCCATGGTAGCTTATCAAACAGCCTATATGAAAGCTAATTTCACAGTGGAGTTTATGGCAGCAGTAATGACTGCGGAATCAGATAATACGGATAAAATTGCAGCAGCTATTGAAGAATGTAAAAGACTATTGATTGTGGTTTTGCCTCCGGACATAAATTATTCCGGAGTTGGGTTCAGCCTGGAGGAGTTAAAAATACTTTCTAAAGAGGAATTGGAAAGGCAAATTACTGATGTGACAAAAAAAGGCAAACAGGGTATTAGATTTGGCCTTTCCGCCATAAAAAATGTGGGTGAGCTGGCAATTGACTCTATTCTCAAAGCACGGGAAGCTGGCTCGCCTCGCGTCGAAGCGGGGAAATTTGTCAGTTTAATGGATCTTGCTTCAAGAGTAGACTTGAGGTTGGTTAACAGAAAAACTTTGGAAAGTTTAATTAAAGCAGGTGCTTTGGACTATTTAGGATCCAGGTCTTCTCAACTTTTGATATTGGATCAGTGTTTGGAGGCTTCACACCAGAGAAACAAAGATAAATTGTCCGGTCAAGTGTCTTTATTTGATAGCGAGGAGGATCTTGATAGCTTGGCTATAAAACTTCCAAAAGTTGATGAGTTGCCGCTTCAACAACTGCTGGTTTTTGAAAAAGATTTGTTGGGTTTTTATCTTCATGAACCTCCCTACCTTGCAAAATTGCAGAAGCTGGCAAATCATGTATCTTTGAAATTAATTGATTTATCAGACGACCATATCGGGGCAGAAGTGGTAGTGGGCGGAGTGATCACTGGAGTGAAAAAAGTTTTTACTAAGAAAACCGCGGCGGAGATGGCTTTTATTAAAATCTCTGATGGAACAGCAGAGCTGGAGGCAGTTGTTTTTCCCAAGGTGTTTGAGGTAAGTAAAGGATTTTTAGTTAGGGATCAGGTAGTGCTTATTTCAAGCAGGATTGATAAAAGAGAAGAAGAATTATCTCTAATTGTCAGTAAAATTGATCCTTTTGAAGAACGGAATGAGATTGAGATTTTTGTGCCGCCGGGGGTGGATGTGGCTACCTTGCAAACTATCAACCGGACATTAAGAGGATTTCCCGGCGAAATCCCGGTAGTTTTACTTTTGTCTGATAAGGACAGTAGGGTTAAAAGAATGAATTTACCGTTTTCCATTAGTGCTGATCCGGGTCTAGAAGAGGAAATAATCAAACTTTTGGGAGAGACTTCATTTAGAAGGCTTTAAATATGACTAAAATACAAGGCAGAGTTAAAAAGGGTTTTCAAAGGGGTAAAAAATTGGGTTTTCCTACAGCCAACATTGCAATTAAAAAAGAGATAGAAGAGGGAATTTATATTTCACACACCATATTTAAAAAAGTTAAGTATGCCTCCCTGACTTTTATAGGGGAGGCGAAAACTTTTCAGGAAAAATTATTTCAGGCGGAAACTTATTTTTTGGATTTTAACAGCAATCTATACAATCAATGGATTAGTGTTGAATTAATCAAAAAAATCCGGGGCAATAGAAAATTCCGCTCGGAGGAAGAATTGGTTAGACAAATGAAAAAAGATGAACTAGTTGCCAGAAGTTTCTTTAATATGTTAGTATAAGAGCCATGATTTCGGATAAATTTAAAGAGACGGAAATTCATGTTGGGGATACTATTCGGGTTTACAGTCAAGTGAAAGAAGGGGAAAAGGTTAGAGTTCAGGTGTATGAGGGAATTTTGATCAGGATTCGGGGCAGAGGAGAGAACAAGACTTTCACTGTGCGTAAAATCGGAGCAGGGGGAATAGGGGTGGAGCGGACTTGGCCTCTTGATTCAAGAAGCCTTTCTAAAATTGAAGTTAAGAAAAAAACTACAAGGGTGAGAAGATCAAAGCTGTACTATTTAAGAGACTTAACAGGCAGACAGGCTGTTAGGGTTTAGATTTTTTTGAAACTGCAAAGGGGATTTCGTTCCAGTCGTGGACTTTTCTAATTTTCTTATTATATTCCCACATGGTTTGAAGAAGTGAAGTATCTACCCCCATTTTTTTAACCTCCCCCATTATGGCCACTAAATCCTTGGGAAAACATTTGCCTCCAAACCCTCTTTGAGTGGTTACTTCCAAATGATAATCCCCAATCCTGTGATCAAAAGAGGCCATTTTTTTAACCTCCTCATATTTTATGCCTAATTTTTGGCAATAGTCATAAAAATAATTGGCAAAAGTAACTTTCAAAGACAAAAAAGCATTGGCAAAATATTTAACGGTTTCAGCAGAGGTGGGATCTGTTAAAAAGATTTTAGTTTTAGGAAATCTTTGTTTGAAAATTACAGCCATTCTTCTTAAAACCAAATCATTATTAGATCCAATTACTGTTCTTTCCGCATTTATAAAATCATCCAGGAAGTTTGCTTCTGTTAAAAATTCCGGGCTAAAACAAAATTTACTGTTGGGGAAGCTTTTTTCAAATTTAATAGTAGTACCGGGCGTAACAGTTGATTTAATAATGATTATTTTGTCTGTGTTATCAGTATATTTGGTAATTTGTGGGATCATTTCTTCAAAAATTGACAAATCAATCCCGCTTTCATCTTGTTTCATGGGAGTAGGGAGGCAGACAAATATAAACTCGCTCTTGTTGATAACTTCTTTCAAAGATGAGCCATCTTTGAATTTGTCGTACCAGAGGATGGTGTCTTTGCCGCCTGACGCTACTTGAAAGCCATTGGCTACTGCTTGTCCTACAAATCCGTAACCGATTATGCCGATATTGATCGAAACAAAAAGATTTTTAGTTGCTTGAGGCATAATCATAAGTATATACTATTTTCATGAGAGTAATCAATAAAGTGGCATTAGCTGTGTTTAAAGATAAAAAGATGCTGCAGGTAAGGACTAAAGATCAAGAAAAGGTTTTTTATACTTTGGGAGGAAAAATTGAAGCAGGGGAATCAGATATTGATTGTTTAAACAGAGAAGTTAAAGAAGAAATAAATTGTGAGATTGCGGCTATAAAATTTTTGCATGAGTTTGAAGATGTGGCTCA
>Ga0082335_1006366_pt1 | contig 15282 bp, 13 predicted proteins | sample Subgrocontami58m_FD_72375 | JGI IMG/M metagenome (GOLD analysis project Ga0082335, IMG submission 72375) | Subsurface groundwater microbial communities from S. Glens Falls, New York, USA - GMW37 contaminated, 5.8 m (SPADES assembly) (version 2) ...
TTGGCCTCCCTCTCCCGGGGTGTATCGGCGAAGAACTCCACCAGCAGCATGGCCTTGGGATCGCCCTCCACCCAGGTGAGGCGGCGAGCGAAGCCGATGGACTCCCTGCTGCGGCGGATGATGGTGTCGTCCACCATTTCCACCGCCGACGGCGTGTGCGGCAGGATGGCAACGGTGGCCTCTGCGGCTTCTACCAGGCTTTGGAAGTGGAGGATGGCGAGGCCGCGCGTCTTGGGCAGCGGCTCCAGGTTCACCTTGGCCTCGGTGACGGCCACCAGCGTGCCCTCGGAGCCGACCACCAGCTTCGCCATGTTGGTGGGCGCGCCGCCTGTGAAGGCGTCCAGGTTGTAGCCGGAGACGCGACGCCGGATTTTGGGGAAGCGACGGTCAAGCTCGGCAGCGTTGTCCGCGGCGATACGCAGCACGTCGCGGTAGACGCCGCCTTCCAGCCCTCCGGCGGCGAGCCTGGACTCTACGTCAACGCCGCTGAGGGGCTGGAAGCGCGCCGTCTGCCCGTTGGACAGCACGACGCCGACCTCTTTGATATGCTCCACGGTCTTGCCGTAGCGGACGGAGTGCGCCCCGCAGGAGTTGTTCCCGATGGTCCCGCCGACGGTGGCGCGGCTGCTGGTGGTAGGATCGGGGGTATAGTGCAGGCCAGTGGCCCGCAGGTGATGGTTCAATTCGTCAAGGGGGATGCCGGGCTGGACACGCGCCCAGCGTTCGCCGGTGTTGACCTCCAGCACGCCGCGCATGTGGCGGGTGTAGTCCATGACCACGGCGTGGTTCACCGTCTGGCCTGCCAGCGACGTGCCGCCGCCACGGGACAGCACCGGCACGCCCGCCTGGGCGCACATCGTCACCACCGCCTGCACGTCGGCGGCGTCCTGGGGCGCAACAACGGCAACGGGCAGCATCTGGTAGATGGAGGCGTCGGTGCTGTAGAGGGCGCGGGCCATCTGGTCAAAGCGCACCTCGCCACGCACGCGGCGTCGCAGGTCCGATTCCAGGGAAAGGAGGACGGGAGGGGTGGCAGTGAACATGTAAATACTCGCTGTAGGCTGGGCATAATGTAGTGCAGGAAGGATACCGTATAAAGGCCATTGACAAAAGCGGTGCCGCTTGGTATTCTCTCGCTCCCTCGCCTAAGGCAGCAAAGCCTAAGAACCGACACCGCTTTTCAGGAGATCCTGAAGTGGAACCACTGCACTCTGATAATCCAACCCCTCCTGTGACTGCCTTGTACGCGGATATAGAAAACTTCCAAGACGACGGTCAGCAGATACTAAAGTCACTTGTTGAGGGATGGCCTCCGACAGCGCCAAAACTCAACATAGTCCACCTGTACGTCAGGGCTGATCAAACTGCCTTGTGGAGTTTGTGGGCAACACGAAACCTTTCACAACTTCAGGTTAAGGTGAAAGGGGTGCAACATCACGGCTCCGCTTCGAAAAATTCTGCCGATATTGCCATTGCGGTAGACGCAATAACCGATTTATTGCTACAACGGGTTACTTTTGTAGTCTTGTTCAGCGATGATAGCGATTTCATGGCTGTTTGCACGAAGCTATTGGAGGAAAAGGAGACAATAAAACGACATAACGGCCTTCCGCCTTTCCTTTGGGTTTTGACTGACAGAGATGGAACGCGCTCAGCAACCATACCAAAATATTTCCCTCCTGAATTTCTTCACACGGTACATCTTCCCCTAAAGCAAGAGCCTAAGAGGGTTGAAGCACCCCTGAAGAAGTCCTCAAATGCTACTCTTCCTACGCAATCTGACCTTGATGAAGAGATTGCTAGGGCTGTCATAGAAAACAGACCCGTGGGGAGCTTCAAGAGCACAGATTGTCAACCTCTCATAAAGAAAAATTGGCCACAGGATACCCTCGCAAAGGCGGAGGGACCAGCATTTGGTACAGAGTTCGCCAATAGGGTTTGGCCAAGATTAGAGGCGCATGGAGTCAAACTGGGCCGTAAGAGTCCCCGGCGATACGAAATGACTGAGAGTGCAAAGAGGTCGCTTGTAATGTAAGCAAAGGTTCAACGCGAGTCCTCTGCTTCACTCCGTCGCACTCTTGTGGGGGATTGGCGCACGGGGTCGGGCGTCCAGGCGCGCAGGCTGTTGGCGTTGACCACGATGCGGTGACCGCCGCGCTTGGCGGGCCGCGCGATAACCTTGGCCCCCAGGCAAGAAGGGTGGAGACAGGCACACTGTAGCTATCCGTGGGGGTAGGGGGCAACTTCGTGTACTCGTCCGGGGGAGTGGTGACACGTGCCCCCCTTCGGCGGTGTTGCCGTTCTGCGAGGAACCGCTGATGCTTAATGCAGGCTAGGGGCCTATTTCACCTGGTTGATTTTGCTATATGATGGGCGAGAATAGCATACGGGAGGTCACCATGATCCACGAGTTGAGGACATACACGCTGAAACCGGGCAACGTCGCCGAAGTAGAGGCCCGCTTCGAGAAGAGCCTGCCTGCTCGCGTCAAGCACTCCAAGTTAGGCGGCTTCTGGCATACGGAGGTGGGCCCACTCAATCAGGTGCTGCACCTGTGGCCATATGATAACCTGGCCCAGCGCGAGAAGGCGCGCGAGGAGGCCCGGAAGGAGGCCGACTGGCCGCCGAATATCAGGGAGTTTATAGTCACCCAGGAGTCCGAAATACTGATCCCAGCGCCTTTCATGCATCCCCTGGCTGAAAAGCGGTTGGGCAACATCTATGAGATGCGCATCTACACCTATCAGCCAGGCACAATTCCCGAGGTCCTGAAACACTGGGGCGAGCTTATCGAGGGCAGGGAGAAATTCTCGCCCCTAGCCGGGGCATGGTACACCGATATCGGCGGGCTGAACAAGTTCATCCACCTCTGGCCCTACGAGAGCTTTGAGCAGCGGGAACGCGTAAGGGCCGAAGCTCGCAGGTCAGGTAAGTGGCCACCTGCCTCCGGCGGGTTTCTCGTGAGACAAGATACAAAGCTCCTGGTCCCCGCCTCATTCTCACCCCTACACTAGCGTTTGACGCCATGAAACGCCCCAGGGGCGTTTCATGGCGTCAAACCGGGCGCTGGTTCTGGGGCGTGTCGCCAAAAGCGACTCATGAAACCTTTGAGTGCATGTTATACCATTCGGTAGCCTGCTCGTAGGTGCGCGCTACCTTTAGTGCCGTCGCATTGTCGAACAGCCTGCAGGACATTTGCAGCCCCCCGTCAGCCCTTCGGAGGAAACGCCACAAGGGAGGTCCGGTGCTCCTTGCGTTAGTACGCCAAGAAGAGCACGCTCCCAGCTACACCGCCACCGCACCCTTGCGGGCGGACTGGCGCACGGGGTCGGGCGTCCAGGCGCGCAGGCTGTTGGCGCTGACCACGATGCGGCGTCCGCCAGGCTTGGCGGGCCGCGCGATAACCTGGCCCCGCTTGATGGCCTTGTGTAGCCCGGCAACGGTCACACCTTTGCTTTGGGCGGCGGGAGCGGAAGGAAGCCACTGGTCGTCAAAGGGATCGTCGTCCGAGTTGACACGGCCTGTGGATACCGTAAGAAAGCGAAAGGCCCATGCTGTTGCATGGGCCTCAGTGAATCAGGCTTTGTCCCAACCTGCGGCGCCCGCCAGGGGGAATCCGCCGCCCTGTAATTGTCGCACCCGTTTCCAGCGGCTTTGCCGCCGCTGGGGGAGGTTCATGGGCTGCCGGGCAAGCACGGCATCCATGATTTCCGCCACAGACTTCATGAGTGCGGTAAAGTCCTGCGGTTGCTGGGCGGGATGCTGGTTGTTCTCAGGGTTCTCCATGCTGCTTCCTCCCAACGGCGTTCACTTAATGGAAACGCTGGCATGGCAGGTGTGTCAGCTATCAACTTGCACTACAGGAACTACAGGGGGATGTTGCCGTGCTTTTTGGGCGGCAAGGAATCCCGCTTGTTTTGCAGCATCTCCAACGCTTTGATGATCCTGGGGCGCGTTTCCGCAGGATTGATCACGTCGTCAATGTAGCCGCGGCCTGCGGCAACGTAGGGATTGGCCCAGCGGCTTCGGTATTCTTGTACCAACTGAGCCCGCACTTCCTCAGGGTTAACCGCGGCGGCAAGCTCGTCCTTGTGCAGGATGCCGACAGCGCCCTCCGGCCCCATGACGGCGATCTCCGCCGTGGGCCATGCAAGATTGACATCGGCGCGCAGGTGCTTGCTGCCCATGACCAGATATGCTCCGCCGTAGGCCTTGCGGACCAGCACGGTAATCTTCGGCACTGTAGCCTCGGCATAGGCATAGATGAGCTTTGCGCCGTGCCGGATGATGCCGCGATGCTCCTGGTCCGTGCCGGGCAGGAAACCCGGCACATCCACCAGGGTCACAATAGGAATGTTGAAGGAATCACAGAAGCGGACGAAGCGAGCCGCCTTGACCGAGGCGTCAATATCCAGCACGCCGGCCATATACAACGGCTGCTGGGCGACGACGCCCACGGGAAAGCCACCCATGCGCGCCAGACCAACGATCATGTTCTGGGCGTATTGGGCATGGACTTCCAGGAAATCGCCGTCGTCCACGATGCGGTTTATCACCTCCCGCATGTTGTACCCTTTCACCAGGTCATCGGGGACGATGTGGAGAAGTGATTCATCGGTGCGGCTGGGGTCGTCATACGGCGGAATAAAGGGGGGATCGTCCATGTTGTTCTGGGGCAGGAAGGCGAGAAGACGGCGGACCTCGCTCAGACACTCCTGCTCAGTAGGACAGTTGAAATGAGCGACGCCACTGGTGGAGGCATGGCTTTCCGCGCCTCCCAACGCCTCGTGCGTGACCACCTCGCCCGTTGCCGCTTTGATAACGTCCGGGCCGGTGATGTACATCTGGCCCAAGCCCTGGACCATAAAGATGAAGTCGGTGATGGCGGGCGAGTATACCGCGCCGCCGGCGCAAGGGCCAAGGATCACCGTAATCTGCGGGACAACGCCGGAGGCCATAGTGTTGCGATAGAACAACTCTCCGTAGCCCGCCAGGCTGACGACGCCCTCCTGGATGCGCGCGCCGCCCGAATCGTTCAGGCCGATGACCGGCGCGCCGTTCTTAATAGCCATGTCCATGATCTTGCATATCTTTTCGGCCACGGCCTCGGACAAAGAACCACCCAGAACGGTAAAGTCCTGGGCGTAGACATAGGTGATGCGGCCATTGATCTTGCCGTAGCCGGTGACCACGGCATCGCCGGGATACGTCCTAGAGCCAGGCTCCGTGTCCGCAGCCCAACTAGCGACAAAGGGGTCTAGCTCTTGAAACGTCCCTGGGTCTAGCAGCAACTCCAACCGCTCACGAGCGGTCAGCTTGCCCTTAGCGTGCTGTTGCTCAATCCGTTTGATGCCGCCGCCAAGGCGGCTTTGCTCTCTGCGCCGTTCCAGCTCCAGAAGGCGCTCTTCTATCTTCTTTTCTACTGCCATTGTTCCTTACCTTTTGATGACGTTTTTGCAGGAGACCGATGCTGTGGGTGTACAATGTCCAGGATCCGATTAGCCAGCACGACTCATGCCCTCGTTCAGTCCTAGCTCTCAGCACCGGCACATTAGCGGGGATTATAACACATTTCTCACAAACGGGCGTAAGCATTAATCCACACAATATGTTCGCATTCTGGTGGACTATTGAGCATATCTAGTCAATCGGACGTGTCTCCACAAGAAAATATGTCATCCGGTCTGGAAATACTCCACCGCCGATTGGTGGCCTGCCGCCTCTGCCCACGACTGGTGGAGCACCGTGAGTCTGCCGGTGCGGCAAAGAGGGCGGCCTTTCGTGATTGGGATTACTGGGCACGCCCGGTGCCGGGTTTTGGCGACTCCAAGGCGAAAGTGGTGGCTATAGGACTGGCGCCTGCGGCCCACGGCGGCAACCGCACGGGGCGCATGTTCACCGGCGATGCCTCCGCCCGTTTCCTCACGCAGGCGCTGTACGAAGCAGGCTTTGCCAGCCAGCCCACCTCGGAGCATCGCGGCGACGGCCTGGAGCTTCGCGGGCTGTACCTTACCGCTGCGGCCCGCTGTGCGCCGCCCAACGATAAGCCAACGCCGCAAGAGCTATCCAACTGCGCGCCCTACTTGCGGGCAGAGATGGATCTGTTGCAAGACGCGCGCATCATCCTGGCCCTCGGCCGCATTGCCTTTGACGCCTACCTGCGTGTGGCCTCGGCATGGGCGGGCCAATCGCTACGCTTTGCCTTTGCCCACGGCGCTCGGTACGAGATGCCCGTTGGCCCGCGAGCGCTGTACGCAAGCTATCATCCCAGCCCGCGCAACCACCAGACGGGGCGGTTGAGCAAAGAGCAGTTCCTTGAAGTGCTGCTGCGGGTGAAGGGGGAGATAGAGCAAGTCTCTTTTTCCACTGAGGGAAGGAGGATTTAGGGGCAGGCCGGCATCCCTCATATCCCCACCAATATCTGTCTCGCTCCCACCAGGGCCATTGCCACGGCCAGGATTGCCATAATCACTCGCTGATTGAGGCGGGTGCTCAGGTAGATCCCAACCTGGGCCCCGATGAGCGCGCCCAGGCCGAGTATCCCGGCGCGCCGCCACCCCTCCACGTATTCGCCGGTGAGAATCCGCGTGAGCAGTCCCGCAGCGGCGGTGGGGATTATCACATAAAGGGAGGTGGCGCTGGCTACGCGGGGCGGCATCTTGAGGATGAAGGTCATGGCCGGCACGTGGATGATGCCGCCTCCAATGCCGAAGAAGGCCGAAAGGAACCCGCCCAGGGGACCGATGACCGCGGCGAGCAGCCAGTTGACGTAGAACTTGTGCACTGGCCCTTTGCGCTCGTGAATCTCCCTGTTGGCGTCGTGGGCATCGGTATGAAACGGGACCGTTCGCGTGCTCCTCCACAGTACATAGACCGAGGCGAGGAGCACCATGACGCCGAACAAGACTTCAAAACCGCTGCGGCTCACCGTGTTGGCTGCAACGGCGCCGGCCACGCCTGCGGGAACAGAGCCGACAGCCAGAAGAACGGCAGTCTTCACATCAATGCGTCTGGCCCGGAAATTGCTGATAGTCGCCGAGGTGGCAATGATTAAGACCACTGTGAGGGAAATGCCGGAGATCGTGCTGGAGGATGCTTCAGGGAACAGTAGTAGGAGGGCAGGCAGGAGGATGAACCCGCCTCCAAGACCCAAAAGAGTCCCCAGGGTGGACACTCCCACCCCAAGCAAGGGGAGAAGGAGGATATACCAGAAGGTGAGATGAAAAGTGGTATCCAAGGGTTATCAAAAGCACCGTAGGCGCATATTGGGAAAGGATCTCCTTAGCCTATTGCCGTACTCACGAAGATTGGAAAGCCGGATGCGAAGCATCATTCCACGAGGCTCGTTTCAAGGGTGCTGCTGGACTGTAGTCCCGGTCGGCCAAACTCTCCACAACGGTTCCTGATATTTTCTGAGGTGGACATATCCGCACGACTCCGGCCCGACAACACACCCAGCAACTCTCCCACTAGACCCTCAAAGCCTCCTGGGATTTGGAAAGGGCAATGGTGATTAATGACGTAGGCATTCTGACGCCCCTCGCGCCTTCGCTCTATGTAACCGCCAGCCTCCAGGTCGTCTATGATGCGCATGACGGTACGCTCCGCGAGGCACAGGTCCTTTCCTATTTTGCGCGCTGCGACGCTTTTGTGGTTGCTGATGTAGGCCAGGACAGCGCCGTGATTAGAGATGAACGTCCAGGAACGCATGGGCGCCTCCTTCGTGGGAACAGCGGTCAGCGAGTGGGTTTCAACGCCTGTGTTCTCCGGCGGCTATAATCCTACTGAACTAGACCGTGTGCTACCTACCCCTGAGGCTGCGAGGGCTTTGACCTACTGCATTTGGGTTGGTTGACCTGAGACGTAAGGCTATTCTTCACGCTTCTTCTCATAATGTCAAATATCAATATGTAATCGTATATCATAATGTGTAGTTATACCATTCCGACTGAGCTTGCCAAACTACAGCGTCGCTCTGCCTTCATTGAGACAGCGAAATGCCTTGTCATGCTGAACGAGTCCAAAGGACATCGTGAAGCATTTCTTCCGGTAGGGTGGCGTCGCGGTTGCGGGCCTTGTCGCACGCTTCCCCAAGCGGTCCAGGAGAGATGCTTCGGCCTGCGGGCCTTGCGTGACAAAGCGGCGTGACCTCTCCTCTGTGGTCTCCTCTTCGCAGCGAGGCCTTGCCCTAAAAGTCCTTTTCAGCAGTGCCCCCTTCCCCTCGCCTTCGGCGAGGGGAAGGGAAAGTATCTTCCCGATCCATCGGGACAACCTCCCGACAGGAAACGCAGTTTCCTGTACTCACCACTGAGCATCTCCTTTGTAACGGAAATCGGACGGGCATGGCCGTTGGGCACCTGTTGGGCTACCTCTTGGCAGGCAGGCAAGAGTAGGCTATGCTTCACGGCTGATAGCACTCTTCGGACGGCACCAGCGGAAGAAGAAGACAAACGATGGACCAGGGACAAGAGCAGCGGAGCGAAGCGCCAAAGAAGGGGCTCTACAAGGGCTGGCAGATCGTCATTATTTCGGGTTTCTTCCACGCCATGTTTGGAGGCTTTTACCACACCGGCCTTTCCGTCTACTTTCTACCGCTGATACGGGCTTTCAACGTATCCAGGACACAGATGTCCTTTGCATACTCCATTCGGAGTTTGGAAGGGGGCGTGGAAGGACCGATTGCGGGGTATCTGGTGGACCGCATTGGCCCGCGCATCATCGTCATCGCAGGTGTCGTCATTGGGGCGGTGGGGTTTATTCTCCTGGGTTTGACCCAGTCGTATTTAACGTTCCTCCTCGTATTTTGGGGGGTTCTGACCGTAGGCTTCTCCTTGCCCTTCCACGGACTCATGGCCACCATCAACTTCTGGTTTCGCCGCCGGCTCGGCACGGCCATGTCCCTTGCAACCACAGGCTCCGCCATCGGCGGCTTCCTTGTGACCCCTATGATTGCATGGATTGTCCTCAATCATAGTTGGCGGACTGCTGCCATCATCTCCGGGGTGACGTTGTTGGTGGTGGGCATCCCCCTTGCCCTGATGGTACGAATGCCAAAGGGGGATGAGGCGGCGGCTGACGAACATGGCACCGCCCCCGTGGTGGGAGGGCATGGGACACGCAACGCGGCCCACACTTCTGCACGCGCCACCGGAACGGAGGAGTCCGGCTTTAATGGGGACTTCACGGTGAAGGAGGCGCTGCGGACGAAAGTGTTCTGGGTGCTGGCTCTGGCCATTGGCCTGCGGCTCATGGCCCAATCGGCCTTAACGGTGCATTTCGTGCCTATGCTGGTATCCCGGGGCATTGGCGAAGGCACAGCGGCTGTCCTCATATCGGTGGCCGCCTTTATCCGGCTGCCTGCGGTGATCGTCGGGGGGATCGTGGCGGATAAGTGGTCTCGCTCCAAGGCTTCAGCTATGGCGATGGTGCTGGGCATCGCCGCTGCGGTGTTCATCACCGTGGGCCCCGCCGGTCTTCTTACCGGCATCATCTTTGCGTTCCTTTTTGCGGGGGCGGAGTCCTGCAATACCGTAACCTGGGCCCTGATAGGAGAGTATTTTGGGAGGCGGAACTTCGCCACACTGCGCGGCATCGTCACGCTGTTTCAGAGCGTCATGTCCTTCTTTGGCCCGGTAGTGGCTGGGTTCGTGTTTGACAGCACACAAAGCTACCGAGTGGCCTTTATCGCCGTCGCCGTGACCTACGTCCTCGCCGCCCTGCTCTACTGGGTCATGCGCACACCTACAGCTCCCCGGCGGGCTGACGCGCCCTTTGCACCAGCGCAAGTGCAATCAACGACGGACTGAAGCCTTCGCCTAAAGCCATGCAACAAAGAAGAGACCCGCCGCATGGCGGGTCTCTTCTTTTCACCTTGTGACACAGCACCTTCCGGGGTGCGTCCTGGATAGGTCCTCTACAGGTCAAACCCATCAAGCTGCGCTTGCAGGGACCTAACTTTTACGCGGCCTTGCAGTTCAACCAAACGCTTGTCCAGGGATGGACGCTCGTTCTTGTACACGATGCCGATGGGAACCTTGCTGGTGCTCACGAGTTTGCGGGCTGCCTCACGGTCAGTCACGTTGTGGCTGGCCGGCACATCAAAGATGATAGGCTCAATGCCCTTCTTGGCGTTGCCCTTCAGTTGCTCGTAGGTGTCGTTGTACGTAGTGCAGGGGGACATTACGTGGACAATGGAGAAACCCTTGTGCTCCATGCCTGCCTGGATGAGCTTGCCCAAGTCCTTGGGCTTGCTGGAGTAGCCAGAGGCGATGAAGCTGACGCCGATGGACAGATAGTAGTCCAGAGGGTTCAGGTCGCCTTCCATCTTGCCGTAGGGAGTGGAAGTGGTAATAACGCCCAGGTCAGTTGTAGGCGAACTCTGGCCCTTGGTGAGGCCGTAGACGCCGTTGTCCATAACGACGCAACAAATGTCCAGGTTGCGGGCCGCCTGGGGCGCGATATGCTCCATGCCGATGCTCAAGAAGTCGCCGTCACCTGCAACTACCACTACGTTCAGCTCGGGACGGGCCATTTTTGCGCCGAAGGCGATGGGCAGCGTACGGCCGTGGATGCCGTGGAAACCATAGGGCTGCTCACCTTCAACCAAGTGTACCAGGTTGCCCGAACAACCGATGCCGGCAATCACTACGCTGTTGCTCATGGGTTGCTCGTGGTAGGAAGAGTAGTCCTGCAACCCGAACTCTAGCGCGCGCCGCACGCCGAAGTCGCCGCAGCCGGGGCACCACTTGAAGTCATACTCTGGGTTCTTTGCACTCATGCGCGTACCGCCTTTCTCGCGTGTTTCCCTGCCAATTCCTTGATGTGGCTCGCCAGAGCCGTGGGCCTAAATGGCAGGCCCGTATATTGGGTAATGGACTCCGCTTTTACGCCAAGGCCCCGCAGGTAAGCGGAGAACTGGCCCAGATAGTTCAGCTCGGGTACGATGACCAGGTCCTTCTTGCGAAGCTCCTCCAGCATCTTGGGAGGCAGCGGGTTGATACGCATAGTATAGTACCATCCCACGTTCTTGACACCCTGGGCGGTCAATTGCTCAAATGCCTCTCTGGAAGGGCCGCGGGACCCGCCCCAGGGGACCACTGCCACAGAGGCGCCGTTATTCTCCGCCTCGTAGACATTCTCCTCCAGCAGGTGCAGCTTGCTGAAACGGCGTGTGGTCATCTGGATATGCCGGCTTGGGAGGTGTGTCGTGTCGCCCATGGAGTCGTGTTCGCTGCCGTTGGCAACATAGGCGCCGGGCTTGCCGGGGAGCGGCATCGGAGAAAGCTCATACCCATCGTACCGCTCATAGCCGTTGGTGCCGGTGTATACCTTACGCGTTTCCTGCGCAACCTTAGACAGGTCGGGCTTCGGAATGTTCTGGGCGCGTTCCGCCAGGGACATCTCGCTCAGTAGGATAACAGGGCCCTGATACCGTTCCGCCCAGTTCATTGCCAGCGCAGCAGCATAGAAACACTCTTCCACGCTACCCGGAGCAATAACAGGGATCAGGGTATCGCCGTGAGCCGGCGTCAGGGCCATGTTCAAGTCCGATTGCTCCGTCTTGGTGGGCAGGCCCGTGGCGGGGCCGCCGCGCTGCACGTTCACGATGACGCACGGGATCTCTGCCATCCAGGCCAGACCGATACCCTCTGCCATAAGGGAGAGGCCGGGGCCGGAAGTGGCGGTCATGGATTTCTTGCCCGCGTAGCCGGCGCCGATGATTGACGTTATGGACTCAATTTCGGAGCTGGACTGGTAGGCGAATTTGCCAGGGCCGATCAGGTTGCGTTCCATGTGCAGGAGGATCGGCGTGGCAGGAGAAATGGGGTAGCCGATGTAGACTTCCAGCCCCGCAGCCAGCGACCCCAGGGCCACAGCCTCGTTGCCCTTTATCATTGTTTGCTTGTAGGTGGGCTTGGTGGGCGGCTCCAGCTCGCCGATCTGGAAGGTGGTGGCAGCAGCGCCGGAGCTTCCGGACGCAATGGCCTTCATATTGGCGTCCACGATTGCTTGGCCGCGGGAAAGATATCGGTTAACAATGAAGTCCTGCAGGTACTTGATGGGCATACCAACCAGGTTGGCCAAAGCTCCCATCATGACCATGTTGGCCGTGCGGATGTCTCCAGCCTCCTTGGCGAGATCGTCAAAGGGCAGGCCGAACATGCGGCCCGAGCTCTTCGGCGTAAAGGAGCTATCGTAGACGATGACGCCTTCCGGTCCCAAGTCCTCTTTGTGTGTCTCAAACGCATCTTCGTTCAAGGCCACCAGCACGTCCACTGCGTCTCCGGGAGACAGCACCGGCTTGGTGGAGATGCGCGCTTGGGTCCACGTGGGGCCGCCCAAAATCTGCGAGGGGAAGGTAGAGAACGTCAGTCCGTGGTAGCCCACGTCGGCGGCGATGCGGGCAAGCGCCTCCGCTGCGGTAACCACGCCCTGGCCGCCTTCTCCTGCGAATCTCACTACAAAGTCATGCCTTTTTGCCATAAATCCTCCAATGTGCCACTGTTAGGGGCGCACACCTACCCCACTTGGGGCGAAGCAGTTCCTTGGAAAAAGAAAAGAGGTAATGAGAGGAATCCGAAGGTTCCAGACGGAAGCGAGCGGTCTGAATTGTACCTCAGACATAGCACTCGTACAATGGAGAAGTATCTGTAGCGTGTAGCGGGGGCTGACGCACCCAACTGGCCTTCAGCCCCTGGCTGTGAGCCATTGGAGATAGTAGCATTCCGCCTGGTGAGTGTCAACACAGCTACAGAGTGCGCCAAACATACGTCGGGAACAGTCGCACAACGTGTGAAAAAAGTCACAAAGTGTCGGGGTAAACGCTTGAATAATGCGACTCTAGAGCAACAATTGGCGGACCGCTTTGCCAAGCAAGGTCGTTTGACCTTTGCCGAGTACATGGAGTTGGCCCTGTATTGGCCCGGCGGCGGCTATTACGCCAGGCCCAGAACGGCAGGTCACGACTACTTTACCGCGCCTGCAGCCCACCCCGCCTTTGGAGCGCTGCTCGCACTTCAGCTTGAGGAGATGTGGGAAACCCTTGGCAGGCCGGCGGACTTCGTCGTGCTGGAACCCGGCGCCGGCTGGGGCCATTTGGCCCGGGACGTTGCCGGGTACGCCGGTCATCTCTCCCCACGCTTTGCCAGCGCCCTGCGCTACGTGGCTATAGACCGCGTTGCCGCAATGCCCGCCAACCTGCCGTCAACCGTACAATGGCTGAGAGCGGCGGGGGTACCTCTGCGGCACGTCACAGGCGTCGTGCTGTCCAACGAGCTTTTTGACGCCTTACCCGTTCATCGCGTGGTCGTGCGCAACGGCAGCTTGCGGGAGGTCTACGTCATCAACGACCAGGGCAGGCTGGCCGATGCCGAAGGCGAGCCGTCCTCACCGGCCTTAGCGCAGCGTTTGGCGGAGGAGGGCATTGCCCTGGCCGAGGGCCAGCAGGCCGAGGTGTGTCTGGCCCTGGCCCCCTGGTTGCGGGAGGCAAGCGACGCCTTGGAGCGTGGCTTCCTGCTGACCATTGACTATGGCCACACCGCCGCGGAACTCTACGGGCCGCAGCGGCTCAAGGGGACGCTCCGCTGCTACTTCCAACACACCGTCTCTGCCAGCCCCTACGATTATCCTGGCGGGCAAGACATTACCGCCCACGTGGACTTCACCGCGTTGGAGCGTATGGGGGCGCGGCACGGCCTGGAAAGCTATCCCCTGGTCCGGCAAGGAGCCTTTCTGCGCAACCTGGGCCTGGGTGACTTGCAGCGCCGCCTCACAGTCGCTGACCTCCGCCAGGGCCGGCGCGATGCCAACCGCATGGCTATGCTGGAGATCGCCCGGTCCGGCAGCATGGGCGATTTCCGAGTGCTGGTGCAGAGGAAGAACGCGCCTGCCTCCCGGCTTACAGGGCTGGAAGGGCCATTGCCCGCCTGGAAAGAGCGCCTGGCGCGGTTGCCCTTGCCATTGCTGGACGATGCGCACCTGGAAGTAATGGCGGCCCGCTACCCGCACTTGGCGGGCAGCTATGAGGATCTGTGGGGATAGTAAGTGTTTCGGTTAGGTTATCGCACCTTCCGTACACGCAGCACGCCCTCCCCCGGGGTTGAACAGCAGCAGTGAAACCCGGGCAGGCGCAGGAGTATACTTGGCCTGTATAGGGTGACTACGGCGAAAGAGTGAAAGGCAAGCAAGGGGGCCTACCATGGCGCAGACACCTCCGAAGCGGCTGCAAAAAAGCGCCTCGCGCCGGGTCTTCTTCGGCGTCACGGGCGGCCTGGCCGAGTACCTGAACGTGGATATTGTGCTGGTGCGGGTGGCGTTTGTGGCCCTCGCCTTTATCAACCTGACAGGAGTGGTGGTCTACATTCTTCTCGCGTTCCTCATGCCCGATCCTACAGAGACCCCAGCCTCTCCTCCTGCATCTCCGCCCCCTCCTGGGCCACAGCCCACATCTGCCGCCTCCTCTCCCCTTCCACAGCAGCCTGAGACGGATGAACGCAACACAGGCCGTTTCGTGGTGGGGATTATCCTTATTGTTCTCGGCCTTGCCTTCCTCCTCCAACGATTCCATCTTTTTTGGTGGTGGCAGTGGGGTGTGCTGTGGCCGGTGGCCATCATTGTCCTGGGCGTCGCGCTGGTCATAGGCCAGCTAAGGAGGTAGGCCGTGGCACAATCGCCGCAACACCGGGGCGTGCCTGTCTTTGGCTTGTTGTTGGTGGCAGTGGGCGTCTTGCTGCTGCTCCAGACCCTGGGCCTCGTACCGTGGGCCGTATGGCTGGACGTGTGGCGGCTCTGGCCGGTGCTACTCATCATTGCCGGCGTTTCCATCCTCTTTGGCGAACGGGCGCGATGGCTTGCCGCATTGTTGGTGGTGGTGCTCCTAATTGGGTCCGCCGCCTTCGCTGTCTATCAGTCCAGCCTATTTGGGAAACAAGAGGCCGCTTCCCGGATTGACGAGCCGCTAGACAGCGCCAAATATCTCACGGCAAAGCTGGATTTTGGCGCAGGGAGCATCCGGCTCAGTGCCCTCTCCACCGACTCTCCCTCTCTGGTGGAGGGCGCTTTCTCCGGTAGCGGCGAAGGCGTCAGGTCCACCTTCACACGAAACGGCGACAGAGCCTCCCTTGATCTGGCGCGACTAAGCCCCCGCTGGTTTTTCATCGGCTCCGCCAAAGAGGAGTGGGCGCTTGCCCTTTCGCCCATAGTGGAAATAGACCTGACCATCAACGCCGGCGCCAGCGATATTGAGGCAGACCTGAGCGGGCTCAATGTGACTAACCTGCGGTT
>Ga0082335_1006368_pt1 | contig 15280 bp, 10 predicted proteins | sample Subgrocontami58m_FD_72375 | JGI IMG/M metagenome (GOLD analysis project Ga0082335, IMG submission 72375) | Subsurface groundwater microbial communities from S. Glens Falls, New York, USA - GMW37 contaminated, 5.8 m (SPADES assembly) (version 2) ...
CCATTTAAACTAATTGCGAAAGGATGGGGCGGTAGATCGCGCTTGGCATTTAGGTAATTGTATCTAAAAGTAAAGATGTTACTTTCATTAATATTCCAATCCAATTTAATAATAAATTTTTCATTGTCTGTACGATTAGTATAGTTTTCATAAACACCGGGATCGTATCCATAAACAGTTTTCATTCTATCTCGAATTCTATCCATATCAGATGCTTTTACTCTTGAAATTCCAAAACCAGAAGTTCCGCGATTTGCTGCAAAGCTAGATCCCGGATCTTCTCTCCTTTCTATTTCACCATTCATAAAGATGAATAATGTATTTGGAATAATTGGACCACTTGCAGTAAATCCTGATTGGTTATAAGATAGACTTGGATTGGCTACTACTTTATTTCCACTAACAGTATTACCAATAAAATTTTCGTTTCTCGTAAAACTATACAACGAAGCTTTATAATTATTTGTTCCGCTTTTGGTAACAGTGTTAATACCTGCACCGGTAAATCCACCTTCTCTAACATCAAACGGCGCTACAGATACTTGAACTTCTGCAACAGCATCAAAAGGAACAGGCTCGGCATTGGTTTGTCCGCCCGGGGCAGGATCATCTAATCCAAATGAATTATTGAAATATGAACCATCGAGCGAAATGTTATTATATAACCAGTTCTTTCCGCCAAAGCTGTAATTGCCATCGCTTCGGGGATCTAATCTTGTAATATCTCTTGTGCTTCTTTTGATTGAGGGCAGTTCGGCAACTTGCGCAGGAGAAATATATGTTGCGGCGCCTGTTCGACTACTATTTAATGTATTATCTTTTTCTGCAGAAACAGTTATTTCCTTCATGCTAACTGCTTCACCTTGCAACACAAATTCTACACGAAAATTTTGACCAAGATTTAAGTAAATATTTTCTTGTTGTTCTTTCTTATAACCAACAAAAGTAACTATAACGGTATACGGCCCGCCTATTTTCAAATTGGGAAGACTGAATCTTCCGTCGGTAGTAGTATATGCGCCGTACTTTGTACCGGTAGGTTCATGAATTGCAATCACATTTGCTGAAGGTAGCGGCTCACCAATAACGTCTTTGACCATGCCGTTCATTGATGAGGTTGTTACACCCTGAGAAAATGCTTGACTTGAAAACGTTAATAGGATTATAAGAGTAAAAACAAATGTTGGGGTAAATTTTGATCTCATACATCCTCCTGCTTAAGATATTATTAATAAACTAATAAGGCGAGAAACTTAATTTCATACACTGCTTAAGATATATTTTTTTTTATTGAAATTATAACAAAATTGTTGAAAAATTTTAGACCAGTAACTTTAGGGTATCTCTTTTATGATTTACAAATAGAACTTCGGATTATCTTACCAAATAAATTTCTTTTTGTCTTTCTGAAAGAAATTCGCAGCCATCTTTAGTTATTAATACTTCTTCTTCAATTGTAGCTATTCCGTAGTTTGGAATTGTTAATCTTGGTTCAATTGTAAAGATATTTCCCTCTTCAACATCAAGCATTGGCAGATTTCCATATCGTTCCCATTTAGGTCCCAGCAATGCACCGCCATCGTGAGCAAACCTGCCAACTTGATGACCAAGACCGTGCGGATATTCTTCATAACCTTTTATTTGAATAAAATTGCGTGCTATCTCATCAATCTCCCAACCTTTTTTACCGGGTTTTAATTCGTTTGCTGCTCTTGTAATTGATTCTTTAATAACATCAAAACCGCGCTGAACATCTGCCGGCGCTTTATCTTCATGCGGAAAGCAAATGTACCATGTTCTCTGAAGATCGGAACAGTAACCATTATACTTAACACCAAAATCCATATTTACAACATGCCCCCGTTCTATTACACGGTCTGTTGGTCCCGAATGTGCACCGGCTGTATTAGGTCCGGAAAATACAGCAGGACAATGTTCTGCATCCCATGAAAGCTCTAATCCTTTTTTATAACAGAGATCAAGAACGAATTGTGCAACTTGTTTTTCGGTAACTCCGGGTTTTAGATATTTTGTTACTTCATCAAATATTTTCAATGTTTCTTTTATAGCTTCCTTCATGTTTGCAAGTTCGCCGGCTGATTTTCTTCCTTTTAATGAAGCAATAATTTCTTCCGATGAGATTAACGCATTAATATATTTTGTGTCTTTTAAGTGATCCATTAGCTCAAGATATAATCCGTGTGTTAGTCCGTCGGCTAATGAAGAATTATGCGAATAATTAATGGCAATCTTTGCCGGTTTGATGGAATCTAATACTTCAATAAGTTTTTCTTTTACGGATTTTAAATAACCGTGAATATTTTTATACGTCCCGATAGTTTTCATGTTTTCAATTTCAAGCGATCCAATAACCGCGTGAGTATCACCACTCTTCGTTATAATAAAAGCAGATTGCCATGTCGCTCCTGTTCCAACCATCATATCCATCATAGGATCTTTCATGTTCCCGGTTTCGCGGACGTAAGTCATCCACATATCAACATTTTTTTCGTTTAATATTTTTACTGCTTGATCAATTTTTTCGAGAATCATTTCTTTTGACATAAATTATTCCTCCGATAAAAACAATTAGTTTAACTTTATGGAAATATTCCTAATGCTAAATAACTTTCACCTACTTTGTTAATGGAGTTTACAAATCCCGCAGTACGTAGATCTTTAATATTTTTATTTTGTACTAGAGTATTTCTAATATCGTGATAAGCATTGATCATTGTTTCTTCCAATCCTGAATTCACAAGATCAATTTCATCTGCACCGTGAATGAGCATTTTTTTCTGTTCAGCCGGAATACTTTTACCCGTTAATTGTTCAAGCGTATCAACAATATTTTTATGTCCTGCTTCTTCAAATCGTTTGCCCATTCTTCCAAAGCGAACGTGCGATAAATTCTTCAACCATTCAAAATAAGAAACTGTAACACCTCCGGCATTTGCATAAAGATCCGGAATAATCTGAATTCCTTTCTTTAATAGAATTTGTTCCGCAGCCGGTGTAATTGGTCCGTTTGCACCTTCAGTTATAATTTTTGCTTTGATCTTTGATGCGTTTTCAAGCGTAATTTGTTTTTCCAGAGCTGCGGGAATAAGAATATCACACTCAATCTCAAGAGCATCTGATGAACGTGTAATGTTCTTAGCACCTTTGAAGTTTAGTATAGAACCGGTTTCTTTGCGGTGTTTTACAACGTCATCTAAATTCAATCCTTTTGGATTGTATATAGCTCCTTCATATTCAGCAAGCGCAATTAATATGGCTCCGGCTTCGGATAAAAATTTAGCAGAGTAATAACCAACATTCCCAAGTCCTTGAACAATTACACGTTTGCCTTCAAGTCCGGTTGATAATTTTAATTTTTTCATATCTTCAGAAAATTCAACAGCTTCACGTGTAGCGTAAAAAACTCCTCGTCCGGTCGCTTCAGTTCTGCCCCGAATTCCGCCAAGCTCAATTGGTTTTCCGGTTACGCATCCAACACCATCAATATCGTCCGGTTTCATTTGCTGATATGTATCTGCAATCCATGCCATCTCTCTGGCGCCCGTTCCATAATCCGGAGCGGGAACATCAATACCGGGACCAATAAAATTTTTCTTAATAAGTTCTGCAGTATATCGGCGGGTAATCTTTTCAAGTTGTGCCGGTGTGAATTTTTTAGGATCAATTTTAATTCCGCCTTTAGCGCCCCCGAAAGGAACATCAACAATAGCACACTTAAAAGTCATTAAAGCTGCTAGTGCCATAACTTCATCTTGATCAACAGTAGGACTAAATCTAATTCCTCCTTTAACGGGCATTTTATGATGACTGTGTTCAACACGATAGGCTTCAATCACTTCGTAATCGTCTTCACCAATTCGGATTGGAAAGTGCAATCTTAATACGCTGTTGCAAATACGAATTTGTTCCAACAATCCTTTAGGGTAATTTGTGTGTTGTGCTGCTTTATCGAAAAAGTATAAAACGTTTTGGTAAAAAGATGGTTCTTGTATCTGTTTTTGTGTTGATGACATGGATTATCTCCAAATTGATTGAGAGTCTTTAGAGTTGCAGTTTCTTATTTTCATTTGAAAGAAACTTAGCCAAAGAAGAATTATTTAGCAATATTGCCAAACAATGAAATAAGCCCTGTTAAAAAAAAATTATCTGTCCACAAACTTTTTTAGATTGCCGTATCGTTAGCAGTTCGTTCACTTCAGTACATTGTTATCCGCATTCTATTTCTTTACCTATATTTTTTCCCTCCTAAGTTGACAGCATACCTTAATGGGAAGGGAATGAGAGGGAGTTGTTCATTAGAATCTAAACTTTACTCCCGCATTAAATATTCTTCCGTCTGTCGGTGCGTAAATTTCTTCAAATATCGGATTGGACGGTGAGCCGGTAAACATCTCCCCAAACTTTGACTGCCTCGTATCGAAAAAGTTTTCAAAATTTACGAACAAACTAAACCGGCTAAATATTTTCTCAATCATAAATCCTGTAATCCAGAAATCAGTTACTTTCTTTCCGCCCCTCAACTTTTGACTGCTTGTATAATATGCTTCTAATCCCATTCTCAAATTGTCATGTTCTTCATACATCAGCACAAGCCCAAGCCGATGTGTAGGTGTTAACGGAAACACTTCTTCATTTTCGTCAGTCTGCACTTTTGTATCAAGAAAAGTATAACCAATAAATAGTTTCAAATCTCCGTAAGTGAATTTTATGTTGGTTTCAGTGCCTCTTGTATTATAACGTCCATTGAGCGATATGAATGTATAATAATTCTTATTAGCTGTCATAGGTATTAGAGTGAGAGGGTCGTTGATCCGCGTATAAAAAAATAATTGGTTGATCGAGAAGGTAAATATTTCGAATAAAACAGTTTTGTAATTAAGATCGAGATTAAAACCGAAGGATTGTTCAGCGTTCACGTTCTTTTTATCAAGGGCTAAAATATTTTTAAAAAATAATTCCTCCGCTTGTTCGGTAAATATGTTTGGGATTTTATACCCTAATCCCCCGCCGATTCTCGAGGTCAATTCATGATTCCATTTTATAAGAAGGGATAATCGCGGTAATAAAAACCAGCCAAAATCTTTATTGTAATCGGTTCGTATTCCGCTTTCTAAAATCAGATCGTCTGAAAAATTGAATATATTTTGAGCGAACACTCCAACAGTTGTTTCGATATAACTTCTTTTTTCTTTAGTCTCACTTAGATCGGTAAAATCATCGGTCAATAAATTTAATCCGAAGATCCAATCCTGTTTTTCAGTTTTAAATAAATAGCTCGCCTCGCTATAACTTAAAAACTGTTTTCCGGCAAAGTAATAATCCGGTATTGATATTCTTCTGTCGAAATATCCTAGACTGTTTTTGATCAATATATTTTTATCATTGCCGATCTTAAGTTCATATAAAACATGAGTTGAGAATCTATTGCTTTTATTTTTTTCCGTATATGTATAAACAGGGTCTTGCGTTCCATTGATCTGCGGTATGCTTCCGCCTATTCTTGTTTCAAATGAAAAAGAAGCGCCTGCTTGAAGTGTACTTTTATCATTAATGTAAAAAAAGAGTTTGGGATTAAAAATGTAGCGTTCGATTTCCGGGAGATCGGAAAATTTATCGTCATTATTATCATATACTTTCTGAGTATTCCTTGAAACAAAAAAAGTGTATCCTAAATTTTCATGCTTTTGAGACAAGTATCCGCTTAAATCTAAACCCATAGCAGTTGTTCCGTTGATTATAAAAGAGAGTTCCCGTTTCTTCTGCGGCAGTTTAGAGATTAAATTTACCAAACCTGCAATTGCACCTCCGCCGTACAAAGTTGATGAACTTCCTTTTATAATTTCAATCCTTCCTAAATCAAGCGGAGGAATTTGGTTAATACTTAGGCTGCCGGAAAATCCGCTGTAAATAGGAAAGCCGTCACGTAAAAGTTGAGTATATTTTCCATCAAGTCCCTGTATTCTAAAAGTAGTATTTACGCTTGAAGCTGAGGTCTGTTGGACTTGTATGCCGGTACTTTCATTTAAATGCATTGAAATGTTTGATGGATCCATTAAAGATTTTTCTTCTATCTCTTCGATTGTAATTGCTTCTACTCTTGTAGGTTCATCATCAATAAGACGCGAAGTTCTTGTTGATGTAACGGATATTTCTTCGAACTCCTCGGCTTCTTCCATCATATAAATTTCGTACACTTTTTCTTCTACAAGCGGAAAAAAAAGTTCAAGTGTTACTTTTTCATACCCGATTAATGAAAAAATTATCTTTTGTAACCCGGATGGAATATTTTTTATTTCAACATAACCGCCTTCGTTTGTTGAGGCACCGATTGTTGTTCCGATAACCACAGCATTTACGCCGGGTAGCGGTTGATTTGATTCTTTCTCTTTTATTATTGCCTTAAAGATATTTTGCGGGAAAATATTTGATGATATTATCAAATAAAAAATGAATAGAAATACGACTCTCATGAATTCTCCTTAATTTTTTTTATGGACTTGTAATTAAAAAAGAAAACTAAGAGAGCTTAGGCGGTTGCCAGATTGAACGAATAGGATCCTCTAGAGGAGAAGAAAAATTCAGTAGTACGTTATTACTTAAAATAATCTCCGGCGTTTTCAAAACATTTTTTGTCATGCTTGTAAAGGAGTTGCATGTTCCGCATTGGATAAAGGGTGAACATGAATTTTCACAACTTTCTGATCCGTCGTCACTGTTAATTAATGAACATGTAGAATACAAACTAATATTTTCTTTACAGCAAGAACTATAAACAGAACAAGGAATAATAGTGATGAAGAGTAAATAAAGCAGAAGTATGTATTTAATTAATTTCAAATAAAACTCTAAACTTTTGGAAGTGAGAATGTAAATGTTGTTCCTTCGCCGACCTTGCTTTCGGCAAAAATTTTTCCCCGGTTTCTTTCCACCATCTCTTTACAAAGAATTAATCCCAATCCGCTTCCTTTTTCTTCTTTCGTGCCGTATGTGGTGTGATGAGCATCTATGCGGAAGAGTTTTTGAAGATCCTCTTCTTTGATACCAACTCCGTTATCGGAAATGGAAATATCAATTGAACTGACTTTAATAAGCGATCTGAAAACAATTGTTCCGCCTTCGTTCGTGAACTTTATTGCATTGGAAAGCAAATTTTGAATTACTGAGAATACCATATCTTCATCGGCAAATACAATGGCATGAGAAGAAACATCATTAACAATTTGAATTTTTTTGTTCATTGCATTATTTGCAAGAAGGGAGATAACCTGATTTATCTTAAATGAAATATTAAAGTTTGATGGCTGATACGGAATTTTTCCGGATTGAACTCTTGACCATTGAAGAAGATTTTCAAGAAGAGTAAAAACATTTTTTGCCGATTCGTGAATTTTTTCCGAAAATGATTTTATATCTTCTTTAGAAAGCTCTTCAATATCTTCTATTAAGAATTCGGAAAAACTTAAGAGAGAACTGAACGGACTTCTCAGATCATGTGCTATAATAGAAAAGAATTTATCTTTAGAAGCATTGGTGTTCTTTAATTCTTCTTCAGAAATTTTTAGCTGATTATTTACAAACTCAAGACGGTCTATCAGTTGCTTTAATTTACCGTCATTAAATTTTTGATCGGTTATATCTCTCAGTATTCCTCTGTATGCAATTATTTTTCCGTTCCGGTCTTTAACTACAGTAGATGTTTCCAGAACGGTTACTACTTCTCCGGTGCTTTTTTTGAGATTTATTTCATAATCTTTTAGATATCCGTTTTGTTCGAGCAGATTCATAATTTTTGTGCGTTCGTCTTCATTTATATAAAATTGTTTCGCATTAATATTATTCAGTTCTTCTAAAAATTTAACTCCAAATAGTTCTAAACCTGCAGGATTCAAATCAACAAAAACTCCGCCCGGAGTGGTTTCATAAACAGCATCTTTTAACTCCATAAAAAGATTTTTGAATTTATCTTGCGTATCAAGAAGAATTTCTTCAGCATAAAGTTGGTCTGTGAGATCGCGTGCAACTCCAACATGCGCAACGGTATCCCCATTTTCATCACGTGCAACAGTAGTATATAATTCAATAAGAAATTCTGATCCGTTTTTCCGTTTATTCCACAATCTGCCGCGCCAACCTTCGCTTATTGTTGAAGGATGAATTTGTTTAATTAATTCAGGATCGTTTTTATCAGAACGGACTATATCTATTGGTTTTCCAATTAGTTCTTCCGTGCTGTAACCGTAAGTTGCAGCAAATGATTTATTTACATACAGAAGATTTTCATTCATATCTGAGATTGTAATACACTCGCTAATCGAGTTAAGAGCATGAAGAACTAATTTTAGTTTTGAAATCGAGATCTCTTCGGGGAGGAATGAATTTTCGGAATTTTCTTTCATAATCTTGTTGTTCTCACAATACGTCAATCGTTAACTATCTCTGTGTAAAATATAATAATTGAAACCGTGAATAAGTAGAAAATGTTGCAGAAAATAGTTTTCAAAGGCAATTTTTATCCAATTCGCAAAAGCACGTATTATTTAGCGGAGATAATATTAATTATCTATTTGATGCTTTTCTCAGCCGGTCCATTATAGCTCTGCCCAAACCTTTTTCTTCAACCGGCTCAACAAGAATCAAATCAAGATTACTTTTTTCAAGTTCGTGAAGATGAGAAAAAAGATTTGCAGCAGTTTCACGAAGATCACCTTTTGGTGAAAGGATCTTTACATCGGCAAACGGAAAATCAATTATATTTTCTTTGAAGAAAAGAGCACCGATCTTTTTGTTTTTATCAAGTAATTTTATGTTGAAGAATTTTAACGGAGTCTGAGGTGAATAATGAAACGGAAGTTGCCCGGGTGAATTCGGCTTTTCCGGATTGACCCTGCCGATCTTTATTTTTCCAATTTCATTTTCAATTTCTTCTTTAGATAAACCGCCCGGACGTAAAAGATAAAATTCATTTTCATAAAACTGAATGATTGTAGATTCTACTCCGACAATACTTTTTCCTCCGTCAAGAATCATATCAACTTTATCGCCGAGATATTTTTCTACATGTTTTGCTTCAGTAGGACTAAGATGACCAAATTTGTTTGCACTTGGTGCCGCAATCGTAGTTCCGCTTGCTTCAATTAATTGCAGAGCAACAGGATGATCCGGCATTCTTACTGCAACCATAGGATTTCCCGACGTAACTATGTCCGGAACAATTTCTGTTTTCGGTAAAACTAAAGTAAGTGGTCCCGGCCAGAATTTATTTATAAGCTTGTCAACCTTTTCATTTTGTGTTGAAGAAAATTTATGTAGACTGCTTTTTTTAGAGATATGAAGAATAAGCGGATTGAATGAAGGACGTTTCTTTACTTCGAAAATTTTTGCAACTGCGATCGGATTTAATCCATCGGCACCTAATCCGTAAACGGTTTCGGTAGGAAATGCAACAAGTCCGCCGCTTTTAATAATTTCTGCCGCTTGCCGGATACTTTCGCTATTTGCTTTAACTAAACTCATTGATAATACGAAAATATAACTTTTGTGAACGAATTGTTAAACGAATATATTTGAATTAGTTACTCAATTAAACTATGGTGACGATATGCAAGAGTTAAATGAGTTACGGCATTTCTGTAAATGGCTTGCCGATGAAAGCGGAAAGATAATTAAACATTACTGGCGAACCGGAATTAGTGTTGAGAATAAACCCGATCAATCGCCAGTAACAATCGCCGATAAAAAAGCAGAAGAGTTTTTGCGCGAGATGATTATGAAGAAATTTCCTAATCATGGAATACTCGGTGAAGAATTCGGCGAACACAATCCGAATGCAGGATACAAATGGGTTCTTGATCCGATAGACGGCACAAAAAGTTTTATCTGCGGAACTGTTACTTTCGGAACGTTAATAGCGCTGCTAAAGAATGGCGAACCGATTCTCGGTGTGATCAATCAACCGATACTAAATGAATTTTTAATCGGAGATAACCACACGGCAGAATTAAACGGCAAACAAGTTCATGTGAGAGAGTGTAATAATCTTTCTGATGCAGTTCTCCTCACTACAGATCAGCTCGGTATTGAGAAACACCGCAGCATAAAAAATTTTGATAATCTTGTTCACAAAGTAAAACTCTACCGCCAATGGGGTGATTGTTACGGCTACTATCTTGTTGCAACCGGTTATGCAGATATTATGATTGACCCGATAATGAACGTTTGGGATTTAATGGCTCTCATTCCAATAATCCGGGGTGCAGGTGGAACGATTACTGATTATAATGGAAACGATCCGTTGAAGGGAAATAGTATTGTTGCAACAGGAGGGAAGATTCATAATGAAGTGATTGAGTTACTGAACGGAGAGAAAGAGTAAGATTATGAGTAAGAGAAAGAACTTTGAAATCTTTCTCTTAATCTTTCTCTTAATCTTGCTCTGCTTCCCCCGAATCCTTTCTTAATTCTCTGCATCAAATCAACACAAAAATTTTTTAAGGAGAACAACATGCAGAATATAATAGAAGGAACGGATTCCAATTTCGCACAAGAAGTTTTACAATCCGATACACCGGTTTTAGTTGATTTTTGGGCACCATGGTGCGGACCATGTAGAATGGTAGCTCCGGTAGTAGAAGAAATTGCCAATGATCTTGCCGGAAAATTAAAAGTTGTTAAAGTAAATACAGATGAAAATTATGGAGTATCTGCACAATATGGAATTAGAAGTATTCCAACATTAGGAATTTTCAAGAATGGAAAATTAGTTGATACGGTTATCGGTGCAGTTCCAAAATCACATTTGGTTGATAAAATCAATCCTCATCTAGATAGTGTGAATTAATTTTATAAAACAAAAACCCGATCTCATAAGAAATCGGGTTTTTTTCTAAAAGCTTATTGCAAAAAGCTAACAGCTATTTTATCACCGCACCCAATCCTTTTATTTGATAAACTGCTTCTGTTGCACAATCATCTTTTTCGCCTTCTTTATGTTCTTTGTGTTCCATCGTTGCTTTTGTGTCAACTTTAGAAACAACACCTTCAACTAAAACAGTTTTACCTTTTCCGTCTTTAGGAAAAACTATTTCTCCATCCTCTACTTTTACACGAATTTTTTCACCTTCTTTGGCTCCTTCAACATCAAGCCAGCATCCCATTCCTTGGCAGACGCCAACAATTGTTCCTTCAATTAAAACTGTTTTACCATCAAACTTTGACGGATCAGAAAGAATTGTTGAAACCAAAGTTTTTTCTTTTAGGGTGATTGGGGCGCCAAATTTTTCTTCTTCTGCTTTAACAAATGCTACCGAAAGGAGAAAAATTAATACGACTAACTTTTTCATTAATGCTCCATTATGTTTAATTATTGACCTATGCAAAGTTAAAAGAACTGCACCGTTTATGCAATCTACTTTTGCTTTGATTATATTTGGAAAAACAGCATTCAGCGGTCAGCTATCAGCGTTCAGCTTTTAGCCGACAACTGAAAGCTCAAAGCTGAGAGCTAAAAAATGTTTTGCCAGGTAGTATTTCCATTGCCATTTAGAAAAGCGTTCACTTATTCAATTCCGGATGAACTGACTGACTCCGTAAAAGTTGGGGTACGTGTAGTTGCGCCTTTTGGTAAACGTGTGCTTACAGGATTCGTAATAGCTAATTCTAAAACGACAGACATAAAAGAAAAGATAAAACCGATACGCGATGTACTAGATGAAGAACCAATTTTCGATAGAACTGCGCTTAAATTTTATGAATGGGTTTCTGAATATTATCTAAGCTCGGTAGGCGAAGCCCTAAAAAATTCTGTACCGTATGGAACAGAAATTGAGTCTAAACGCAGAGTTGTAAGCGATAAAGATTTTTGTGAAAAGCTTTTTAATCAAGAAAGAAAAAAAACGTCACTCCGCGCAAAACTTCTCTCGGTATTTTCTCAAAAAGAAGTCCATAGTATTTCTGCCCTTCAGAAAGAAGTGAAGAATAAAAATGTTTATTCGTTACTACGTTCATTAGAAAAGATAGGTGCAATAACTCTCATTGATGAAACAAGCGCTGCAAAAGTTAAAGCAAAAAAGGTAAAATTTGTAAAGCTTGAAAAATCAATTGATGTTATTTATGAATTAATGCCGGAGATTGAAAAAAAATCTCCCAAACAAGTTGTTCTCTTACTGGAATTGCTTTCAGCTAAAGAACCAATTGCATTAAGCGAACTCTTACGAAAAACCAAATCATCTGCATCTACAGTTAATAGTTTAGAGAAAAAGGGATTTGTAAAAATTATTGATAAAGAGATCGAACGCGTTTATACAGAGACATATAAAGAAGAATCGAAACAGATAAACTTAACCGAACCACAGCAGCAAATCATCAACCGCGTTAATGATGCCATAGAAAAAAATATTTTTGAACCATTTCTTCTTCATGGAGTTACAGGAAGCGGCAAAACACAAGTTTATATAGAGCTTGCTAAAAAAGTTATTGAGAAAGGAAAGAGTGTGATAATACTCGTTCCGGAAATTTCTCTTACACCACAAATCACATCACGATTTTATAATTACTTCGGTGATCTCACAGCAGTTCTGCACAGCAGGATGTCTCTCGGCGAGCGTTACGATTCATGGCGCAGAATAATTGCGGGAAAATCAAAAGTTGTAATCGGTCCGCGATCAGCTTTATTTGCACCGCTTCAAAATATCGGATTGATTGTTGTTGATGAAGAACATGATCAAAGTTATAAGCAATATGATTTAGTACCGAAATACCATGCGAGAGATGCTGCGATTATCAGAGCTAAGTTTAGCGAATGCCCGGTTCTACTTGGTTCTGCTACACCCTCGGTTGAAAGTATGTATAATGCAATTAACGGAAAATATAATTTATTAGAATTACCTGACCGGGTTGATAATGCAAAACTTCCCAAGATTAAACTTGTAGATGTAACTATTGAAAAGAAAATGAAGCGGATGGAGAGCATCTTTTCCCGCGAGATTTTAGATGAAATTGGAAATCGTTTGAAGAAAAAAGAAAGTGTAATAATTTTACAGAACCGGAGAGGATTTGCCACTCAAGTTTTTTGTAACGATTGCGGTGAAGTAGTTACATGTCCGGATTGTTCTGTCTCAATGGTTCATCATCTGAATAAAAATATTTTGCAGTGCCATTACTGCGGCATAGTTAAACATGTTCCTAAAGCATGTACAAACTGTGGTTCTCTTGCGTTAAAATTTTTCGGAACCGGCACACAGCGTGTTGAAGACGAACTCGATTATTATTTCCCGAACGCAAAAATCGAACGCGTTGATTCTGATTCGATTAGTAGAAAAGGGAAACTGGGAGAAATTCTAAACAGTTTTAGAAAAGGTGAAATAGATATTCTTGTCGGTACTCAAATGGTTTCTAAGGGATTGGATTTTTCAAATGTTACTCTAGTAGGAGTTGTTGCCGCAGAAACATCTTTATGGATTCCTGACTTCCGAGCAGATGAAAGAACATTTCAACTTCTTACTCAAGTTTCAGGTAGATCGGGAAGAAGCGAAAAAGAAGGAGAAGTGGTAATTCAAACACAGAATCAAAAACATTTTGTTCTGCAAAAAGTATTGATGAATGATTACAAAGGATTTTATGAAAAAGAAATTATGCTTCGCGAGCAAGGTGAATATCCTCCGTTCACACGTATTGGTCTGATAGAAATGAAAGACGAAAAAGAAGATCGTGTACGAGCCGGAATCCGGGAGTTCTTTGAATGGCTACAAAAATATGGCAAAGGTTTGAAAATGACTCCGCCAACGGAAGCGATCATTTATAAAATTAAAGGAATGTACCGTTTCCAAATATTAATTAAGAGCCACAAAAAATTTGATCCATCAGGTAAACAATTGCGAAATGCAATTTTAAATTCGTTTGTGGAGTTCAATCAGAAATCACGTTACAGAGATATTAAATTGATAATAGATATTGATCCGCAAAGCATAATTTAGCAACTGTTATTCCGAGCGAAGCGAGGAATCTCAAAACAACTGTTGAGATTCTTCATCCCGACTTCGTCGGAATTCAGAATGACACAAAAATGATAATAAACAAAAAATATTTTATTCTATACAAACCTTACGGTGTATTAACACAGTTCACAGATAAGGCTAACCGCAAAACATTATCATCACTTTATAAATTTGATGAAGATATTTATCCGGTTGGAAGACTGGATCTTGACAGTGAAGGACTTTTACTATTAAGCAATGACAAGAAACTAAACGATCATCTTCTCAATCCAAAGAACAAACATGAACGGGAATACTTAATTCAAGTAGAAGGAATTCCTACAGAACGAGATCTGCAAAAACTAAGCGATGGAATTATTTTGAAAGACGGAAAAACTCTTCCGTCAAAAGTAAAAATTATTGATGATCCAAACTTTCCACCACGCATTCCGCCAATCCGTGAAAGGAAAAATATTCCAACTTGCTGGTTAAGTATAACATTAGTGGAAGGACGTAACAGACAGGTGAGAAGAATGACCGCTGTAATTGGTTATCCTACTCTTCGGCTTGTTCGCGTTAGGATTAAAAATTTATTTCTCGGAAAGTTAAAAGTTGGTGAAGTCAAAGAAATTTCAGAAAAGGAATTACTGAAATAAAAGAGGCTGTGTTATAATTGCGGAGCGAAATTTATTTTGCTCATAAATGCCGTGAAAATATTACTTTTTCGCAATAAGCGAGATGAATCTCGCTTTACAATTAACATTTTCACACAACCTCTCTTAGAAGGGGCTATTATCCTGCTAAGAAACTTAACCATGGAACTGCATTAGCTATGGCATAGAAAAGCAATCCAAATACCAACCATACAACAACAACTCCAATTATATATTTCTGTGAGTTGATACTCTTAAACATTTTTGCTAAAGCTATACCGAAAACAACATAGAACCAAATTGAAAAGACATCTAGTTTACCCAATATAAACCCGGCTATTGTATTTTTTTCTGTTCCTGTAAAATCAGCAACACTTGTTCCGGTAAAAAGTTTATTCATTGCAAGTGCAGCAATAACCATAATTATCATTTGAATGGCAGTTATATAATGAGTCAATCCGTAAGCAACCATCGCTTCTTTGTAAGTTCCTTCACCTTTTAATACAAATTTTGCCAGAATTAAGTAAACTCCGGAGACTATAAAGAAAAAGAGAAATGTAGCAATCGGAATTCCTACAAAAACACCAATCATCTGCGCCGCGCCTCCTTGTTCCATTCTGTCTCTAATAGTTTCAA
>Ga0082335_1006370_pt1 | contig 15277 bp, 9 predicted proteins | sample Subgrocontami58m_FD_72375 | JGI IMG/M metagenome (GOLD analysis project Ga0082335, IMG submission 72375) | Subsurface groundwater microbial communities from S. Glens Falls, New York, USA - GMW37 contaminated, 5.8 m (SPADES assembly) (version 2) ...
CGGCGCGCCGTCCCCCAGCGTGCCCGGCGCCCAGCAATCTTCCTGGTAGGGCCGCTTGCCCTGGGGCTGGCTGCCCTCGCCCCGCCACTGCGCCGCCATGCCTAGTGCCAGACCGCCGGCAACTTGCTGAGGCCGCGCAGCGTGAAGCTCCGCCGCCACGCCGGCGCGTCCTTCTCCGGAAGTTTCAGGTTGGGCAGGCGTTCGACCAGCGCGGTGAAGACGAGCTCGGCCTCGAGACGCGCGAGCTGTGCGCCGAGGCAATGGTGGATGCCGCCGCCGAACGACAGCGGCCGGATGTTCTGGCGGCCGACGTCGAGCCTGTCGGGATCGGGGTACTGCGCCGGATCGCGGTTGGCAGCACCCAGCAGCATGACCACACTCTCGCTCGGCTGCAGCGTCACGCCGCCCACCGTCACCTCGGCGTTGGTGACCCGGCCGGTGAGCTGCACGGAGGAGTCGAAGCGCAGCAGCTCGTCGATGGCGTTGGCGATCAGCGACGGATCGGCCTTCAGCCGCTCCCACTGATCGGGCTGGCGATGCAGCGCCAGCAGGCCGTTGCCGATCAGGTTGGTGGTGGTCTCGTGGCCGGCGCCGAACAGCAGGCCGATGTTGGCTTCCAGTTCCGCGGCGGTAAGCTTGTCGCCCGCCTCCTCGGCCCGTACCAGTTCGGTCGTGAGGTCGTCGTTGGGCTCGCGACGGCGCAGCTCGCAGAGCTGGTTGAAATAGACCCCGGCCATCTTGGTGTTCATGTTGGCCTGGTCGAGTTCGGCGCGGGTCATCGGCACCGGCTCGAGAATGCGGCCGTTGATGTTGCTGCCGGCCAGGAACGGCGCGCGATGCTCCTCGGGGATGCCCAGCATGTCGCAGATCACGATCACCGGCAGGCGGTGGGCGAGGTCGCGCATCACGTCCATCTCGCCCTTGCCCGCGACACGGTCGAGCTGTTCGTCGACCAGCGCCCGGATGCGCGGCCGCATGTCGGCGACGCGGCGGGCGGTGAAGGCCTTGGTCACCAGGCCGCGCAGCCGCGTGTGATCGGGCGGATCCTGTACCAGCATGGTGTTGGCGAGGCTGGCGATCGCCGGCTCCTCCATCCGGTCGGTCCCGTAGCGGCGTATGTTGTTGCCGGCGAAGTCCTTGCCGAAGCGGCGATCGCGCAGCGCGAACGCCATGTCCTCGTAGCGGGTCATCAGCCAGAAGCCCTGCGGCGTCTTGAACACCGGCGCCGTTTCGCGCAGCGCCCGATAGAAGGGATAGGGATCGGCGATGAAGGCGGGATCGAGCGGATCGAAGGCAGGCGGGGCGCGATCCTGCACCGGCGGGGTCATGTCGTTCATGCCCCTTTCTCTAGCATGAACTCCCTTGCGGCGCGACCGAACTGCACCCTAGCATCGGCCGCATGTTTGCACTGACCCAGGGCCTGCGCCGCGCCGTCCAGACCAAGCCGAACGGCATCGCCACGCGTTTCGCCGGGCGACGACGCAGCTGGCAGGAGTGCGCCGAGCGCGTGAGCCGCATTGCCGGCGCACTATCCGCACTGGGCGTGCGCCGCGGCGACCGGGTGGCCATCCTGGCGCTGAACAGCGACCGCTATTTCGAGCTGATGTACGCCATCCCCTGGATCGGCGCCGCCATGGTGCCGCTCAACACGCGGCTCGCGGCCCCCGAGATCGACTACATTCTTGCCGACTCGGGCGCCGTCGCCCTGTTCGTGGACGGGGCGATGGCCCATCACCTGACCGCGCTCGAGGGCAAGATGCCTGCGGTGCGCGAAGTCGTCTGGCTCGACGACATCGCCTCGCCCGAGGGCATCCTGCGCTTCGAGGATCTCGCGGCCTACGAGGCGGCCGACGATGCGGGCGCCGCCAACGACGATCTCGCCGGCCTCTTCTACACCGGCGGCACGACCGGCCGTTCCAAGGGCGTGATGCTCACCCACACCAATCTGGTGGTGAATGCGCTGAATGGCGTGGCCGGCATCGGCTTCACTGCCGACACGGCCTACATCCACTCCGGTGCGATGTTCCATCTCGCCGACGGCGCCTCGACCTTCGGCGTCACCCTGTCGGGCGGCCGTCACGCCTTCGTCCCCCGCTTCGAGCCGGTCGAGGTCCTGCAGACCATCCAAACCGAGAAGGTCACCCACGCGCAGTTCGTGCCGACCATGATCAATATGCTGGTGAACCACCCGCGCTTTTCGGAGTTCGACATCTCCACCCTCTCCTTCATTCTCTATGGCGCCTCGCCGATGCCCGAGGGCGTGCTGCGCAAGGCCCTCCAGGTGATGCCGCATGTCCGGCTGATGCACGCCTACGGCATGACCGAGGCCGCCCCGATCGTGACCCTGCTCGACCCCCGCTACACGACGCTCGACGGGCCCTTCGCCGGCCGGCTGAAGTCGTGCGGCCAAGCCGCCCTCGCCTGCGAGGTGAAAGTGGTCGATGCCGATCGCCAGCCCGTGCCCAACGGCACAGCGGGCGAACTCGCCATCCGCGGCGCCAACATCATGAAGGGTTACTGGAACAAACCCCAGGAGACCGCGGCCGTGCTCGAAGACGGCTGGTACTATTCCGGCGACGGCGCCACCATGGACGACGAAGGCTTCGTCTATATCGTCGATCGGCTGAAGGACATGATCATCTCGGGCGGCGAGAACGTCTATTCGGCCGAGGTCGAAAACGCGATCTCGCTGATACCCGGCGTCAGCGAAGTGGCGGTGATCGGCGTTCCCGACGAGCAATGGGGCGAACGGGTCCACGCCATCATCGTGCGCAAACAAGGCTCCAACCTGACCCCGGAAGAGGTGATGGAGCATTGCCGCCAGCAGATCGCCGGCTACAAATGCCCGCGCAGCGTCGACTTCCACGACACGCCACTGCCGCTCTCGGGGGCAGGCAAGGTGCTGAAGCGCGAGTTGCGCGAGCCCTACTGGAAGGGCTTCACAAAGGCGGTGAACTGATATGTCCGGAGTGCCTCCCTATTACGACTGGATCGCCCACCACGCCGGCCGCCGGCCGGCCACGCTCGCCATCCACGACCTGCAGACGGCACGGCTATTCACCTATGCCGATCTCCATCGCCGCACGGACCGGCTGACCGCTGCGCTCGCCGCGCTCGGCATCGCCCGCGGCGATCGCGTCGCCCTGCTCGCCCCCAACTGCGCCGAGTACTTCGAGCTGCAGTTCGCCTGCGGACGCCTCGGCGCCATCATGCTGCCGCTCAACTGGCGGCTCACGGTCCCCGAGCTCGAATACATCCTGGGCGATTCGACGCCCAAGCTGCTGATCCACGACAAGGCTTTCGCCCCGCAGGCGGCCGCCCTCTCGAAGCATCGGCTCGAGATCGATCACGACGCGCCGGACAGCGCTTACGAACGCGCGCTCGCCAAGGCGTCGCCCGCGCCGGCGCCGGTGGCGCTCACCCACGACGACATCGCCATGGTGATGTACACCTCGGGCACCACGGGCCACCCGAAGGGCGCGATCATCACCCACGGCATGGTCTTCTGGAACTGCGTCAACCTCGGCATCCCGGCCCTCATCACGCCCCAGACCGTGCAGCTCGTGGTCCTGCCGCTGTTCCATACCGGCGGCCTAAACTGCTATGCCAACCCGGTGCTGCACGCTGGCGGCACGCTCCTGATCATGCGCACTTTCGATCCCGGCCAGGCGCTCGACTATCTGTCTGACCCGGCCTTCGGCATCACCCACTTCTTCGCCGTGCCGGCGCCCTACCAGTTCATGATGCAGCATCCAAAGTTCGTGGATGCCGACCTCTCGCGCCTCAGGATCGCCGGCGTCGGCGGCGCGCCCTGCGCGCTCTCCATCCTGGAAACCTGGACCGGACGCGGCGTGCCGCTGGTCCAGGGCTGGGGCATGACCGAGACCAGCCCGGCAGGCACCATGCTCGATGCCGCCGACGCCATCCGCAAGTTGGGCTCGGCCGGCAAGGCGATGATGCATACCGCCATCCGCATCACGGACGATGAGGGCCACGACGTGCCCGCGGGCGGCATCGGCGAGCTCCTGATCAAGGGCCCCAACATCACGCCGGGCTACTGGAACAAGCCCGAGGCCACGAAGAGTTCCTTCACCGACGGCTGGCTGCACACCGGCGATGCCGCACGCCAGGACGAGGAAGGCTTCGTCTATATCGTCGACCGCTGGAAGGACATGTACATCTCGGGCGGCGAGAATGTGTATCCGGCCGAGGTCGAGAACGTCCTGTTCCAGCTGCCTCAGGTGGCCGACGCCGCCATCATCGGCGTGCCCAACGAGCGCTGGGGCGAGGTCGGCATGGCCATTATCGTGCGCAAGCCCGACCAGCTGCTGGAGGAAGGCGACGTGATCCGCCACTGCCTAGGCAGGCTTGCCAAGTTCAAGGTCCCGCAGTCGGTCGCCTTCGTCGAGGTGCTGCCGCGCAACGCCACCGGCAAGGTGCTGAAGCGCGAACTGCGCGTTCAGTTCGCTCCCTAAACCAGAGGCACGTAGTCGTACTCGCCGACGCCCTGCAGGATCAGGAACGTCATCGAACCCTTGCCGGCGTTGGTCACCAGATGCGGCCGGCCGGCCGCGGCCACGAAGCTCTCGCCCACGCCCAGCCGCACCTCTTCCTTGGGATCCTGCAGGAAGAGCCGCATCTTGCCCTCCAGCACATAGAAGGTGTCGCTGATGTTGGTATGGAAGTGCCACGGCACCGTCTGCGTCGGCGAGAGCTGCAGCTCGCTGATCCGGAAGCCGAGGCGTTCGGCGTGGCGCGCCCGGCGCTCGACCTCGTAGAGATGGCTGGCGTCCTTGACGGCTTCGAGTTTCCTCTCCGCTTTCATGAGTCACCTCCGTCGCATCGCTCAGGGAGTCACGCTACCGCCTTCAACGCCTTGATACACTTTGTTTTTCATGCTGCGACCGGCGTCGGCCGGGGAGTCGCCAAGTGTCGAAAAACAAAACTCCCTTTTTTCCCCATGCGCCTCTTCAACGCGCTGTGCCGCCGGCACTTAAAGCCTTATGAACGATGTTCAAGATCGAAACAGGATTGTAGTAGGACAAAATAGGAAAGTCAATGCTCACCATCTATGGCGTCTACCGTTCCCGCGCCTCGCGCAACATCTGGCTGGCCAACGAACTCGGCTTGCCCTTCAAGCACGTGCCGGTGATGCAGCACTATCGCCTGGCCGACACCACCACTCCCGGCGCGCCACTCAATACCCGCTCGCCCGAATTCCTGAAGGTGAACCCCAACGGCCACATCCCCTCGATCGACGACGACGGGCTGGTCTTGCACGAATCACTGGCGATCAACCTCTACCTCGCCAAGAAGCACGGCGGCCCCCTCGCCCCGGCGACCGTCGCCGAGGACGGCGAGATGGGCATGTGGGCGCTGTGGGCGGCGACCGAAGTCGAGCCGCATGCCCTGATGGTGATCTATCATCGCCTCGGCGGTGCACCGGGCGGCGTGAAGGATCCCGTCATCGCCGATACCGCGGTTGCCGCGCTGAGGGGCCCCTTCGCCGTGCTCGACCGCGCGCTCGCCAAGACCGGCTTCCTGGTCGGCGGCCGTTTCACCGTGGCCGACATCAACACCGCCGAGATCGTGCGCTACGCCCAACCCGCGCCGGAGCTGTTCGAGGCCGCGCCGCACGTAAAAGCCTGGCTCGCGGCCTGCCAGGCGCGTCCGGCCTTCAAGAAGATGTGGGAAGCGCGGGACAAGGAGCCGGCGTAGCGGCGGAAGCCGGCTCTGGCGGCGTGGCTCACGGCCTCCGATAGGCGACCCGGACTGTCCCTGGACCTTCGTGTGTCGAGGGCGCCGATATGACGGCAACACGACTGGGATTCTCGACCACTTGCGTCATCCGGATATACCGAGGCCGCCAATCCGGCGACACGCCGCTGCCAAAGCGCTCTGCCGCACACTCGTCGATAACCACCTCGCCGTAGTTCGGCAAAGGATACAGAGGGCCAGGATCGATTATCGGTCCCGGCTTCCCAAGGTCCGGATTGGCCGGTCGCTCCACGATCCACTGGGCCGTCGAGCCCATGAGCGGCACCGGTCCGGCCCCTATGATCGTCGCAAAGATCAGCTTGGTGCGATTGGCGACATGAATCAGCACCTGATTTTGGTCGATGACGGTCAAGCTGCAGAACACCCGGTCACCGGCGTCGATCGGCACACCCTCGATGGTCCACGGCAAGGCGTCTTCCTCTTTGCTATCGCGCCGCCACCATTGACACCACAGCCTCTGGGTCTGCGACCCGTCACCGGCAAGGGTCTGCTCGCTGCCGACCTGAGGCATCGAACGGGTCCAGCGCTTCTTGCCGTCGATCCCGACCCAGATCGAACACTGGAACGGCAAGTGCGGATCGGCAGACCGCCGCACACCGGGCTGCAGGGTTGGTATGGTCCAGCAACCGGCGACACGGGCGAATCGATTCCCGTCCGTCGGCTTGAGATAGGCACCCGACCAGTTTTGACTGGTTTGGCTCCTCCCGGCGCGCGGTGGCGACCTGAATTCGACGCTGGTCCGCTTCGAAACGCCCGGCAGTGTCGGCGATCGCAGGTTGGCCGCCACAAAGGTCTGCTTCTGCGAAAATATCCGTTCCCACAGGGTATAGAGGTGAGCCTGCCTGCTGCGGTCCGGACGACGCGGCAACCAGAAATCTGCAAGCCGTGCGGCATCGTCTTCATTGCCGACAGGGTCGAAACCCGCCGGCGGCAAGGCCGTCGGCGGGTCGGCAAAAGGTGGTTTGGTCGACATGGTCAGGCTTCCGGCCACTCGGCGATCGCTGCGTCGAACAAGGAGCCAAACAATTCTCCGTTCCGGAGCTTGTTGAACGTCTTGCGGGCGAGTTCGAATCCCGCTTGCGTGTCGCTCGGATAGTGCAGGCCCGCAATCTCACGATTGCGCGCGATGCGGCACGCGAGTTGCTGCAACAGCGGCTTCCAGACGTCGCCACCGCCTTGGGCTCCATTGCGGCCTGCCATCACCTCGCCGGCGATCAGAGCCATCAACATCGACTGCGCGGCGTGCCCACTGGGAAAAGCCGGATGGCCTGGAACGGTCAGAGGGGGCAGCAGCGCAGGACAGAGCTGCGAGGGCCGGGGACGAGGGCCTCGTCCGGGGCCGGGATCATGCTTGAAGTACATGGATACGAGGATGCCGACGGTTCCCGCGACATGGAGCAGCTGAAACATGCTGGGGTGGGACGATCGGGTGATCCGCAACAGGCTCGTGAAGTAAGCCATGAAATCTTCGTACGAAGCATTCTGCGCGACGATCTCGCCCAGCGCGTCGGTACGCTCGTCCTCCGCATATCGGATGAGGATCCCGATCTCCTCGTCCACCTTTGCCGGATCCCACGGCGTGAGCGTGATCGCGGTGCGCCAGTCGGTGGCGGCGAATTCCGCAAGTATCAGCCAGGCTCGCCAGCGTCCTTCCCAGTCGGCCGGAGTCCAGATCGCATCCGGAGCCCGGACGTCCTTGAGCGGCTTGTTGACGGTTGCGCTGGTCCAGTTGCCCAGCCCATTCCGCGACCACACCACCTCCGCGACATCGGTGACGTAGGGCAGATCTGAGCGATCGGGCAACGTGCCGGCTGCGGCAGCACCACCCGTGTGGCCGGCATTGCCCGTGTCGCCCATATCACCCATGTCGCCCATATGGCTGCTCGGTGTCATCGCGTCCCCCTTTTTCGCTTCGCTTCGACTGGCTCTCCACCCTTCCCGCTAGTCCGGCAATCCGGCTGTACGCAATCTTGGAACATGAAACTCCAGGATCTTGGGCGCCATCGCCGAGCGGGTGGCAAAGCTGCTGAGTCGAAATTGAGGATCCGCGACGAGGATGCGACGAGCAATCTCCCGTGCACCTTCGACGTCGCCGGATGCAACAAGCGCCGCTGCCAAGGTCCGCAAATTAGATGTCAGCATGCCGTTGCGCGCCGCCGCACGCCGGCCCCACCGCACCGCTTGCTCAAAGTTGCCGCTGATGTAGTGACCTTGCGACAGCATATGCTCCGTGAAGAACGTAAAAGGATCGAGCGGCGACAGTTGCAATGCGCGAATGGCGTGCTGGACGGCGCGTTCTCCCTCACCAACCCAGCCTGACGTCGCGCTGCTGAGCGTCCAGGCCATGTGGCAACTCGGCCCGGCGGAGATCGCACGATCGAGAAACAGCGTCGCGGCGTTGTAGTCCCGACGCGTGAAGGACAGCATTTGCCCATGAATCGCAAGTGCGATGGCGTCATTGCCATCGCGTTCAAGGGCCGCTGCTGCGCAACGCTCGGCTTCCGCCGCATCTTCCTCGACGTTCGTGCTCCAACCCTGACCGATGCGGAACATGTGCCATGTCGCAGCATGCGAATAGGCGGGCGCATAGTTCGGATCGGAGGCCATTGCCTGCTGCAGCAGACCTCGGGCACGGTCGAATGTGGGGCGTCGCAGCTGATACAGCAGCGCGAGCGCCTGCAGGAGCAGGTCGTAAGCCGTCACGCTGTCCGGCGGCTTTCGCATCGCTCGCGTCAATTCATGCTCGTGCACGGCCGGCGCAATCGCCGCGACAACCTGGGTCGCGATGCGATCCTGCATCTCGAACAGGTCACCTATGCCGCCATCGTACCGGTCGGAGCGCAGGACGCTGCCCGTCGCGGTATCGACAACCTCGGTGAAGATGCGCAAGCGATCGTCGGCGCGGTGAACGACGCCGCTCAACACATAGCGGACACCAAGGTCCCTGCCGACGACGCGCGGGTCGTATGTCCGCTGTGCGTAGGCCAGACATGTACCGCGCGAGATCACATACAAATTTCCGATGCCGGAAAGGATGTGGATGATCCCTTCGATGATGCCGTCGGCGAACCAGGTGTCCCGGGTATCGCCCAGCTCAAGGCCAAACGGCAACACTGCAATCGATGGCCGGTCATCCGGGAGCGACGCCAAGGGAACGACATGACCGGCCAGACCATCCTTCACTTTGACCGAAAAGGCGGTCACCGGCCGGCGCATATTCTTGAGCCTGAGTTCGCCAAGATCGACCAGCTTGAACTTCGGAAGCGCCTGCAGCTTTTCCGCGACAGCCGCAGAAACCACGATCCCTCCCGGTTCCGAGCTCGACTGCAGGCGCGCTGCCAGGTTGACGCCGTCGCCGAAAATATCCTCTGAATCGACGATCACCTCCGTCAGATTGATACCCATCCGAAATGTCACGAGCGGCGCGCTTGGCTCGGTGGCGGACTGGGCAATCACCTCCTGCATTTCAACTGCGCAGGCCGTCGCGTCGACGGCGTTGTCGAATACCGCAAGAAAGCCGTCGCCCGTGGTCTTGACGATACTTCCACGATGCCGGGCAACACTGGGCCGCACCACGTCGGCTATCAACGCCTTCAGCCTGGCATAGGTGGCGTCTTCCTCGGCCTCCATCAGGCCGACATAGCCGGCAATATCGGCCGCCAACACCGCAACAAGTTTGCGTTGGGCGGTCACGTCGCGTTTTCCTCGGAGGTCGCGGGTCCGGCCGCGGCTGCCGAAACCACGATCATCAACGATACTGCCGAAGTCTCTTTCGACATTGGCGTCACCATGTGCCCGGTTACGGCAGGTGCCCAAGCGTGGAGCAGTTGGTGCTTGCGAGCAGATCCTGAAGTCTTGGAATTACGCGTACTTGGAGTCTTGGGGCAAGAATTCTATGGCCCAAAATATTTCGACAGACGCTTCCACTTCAACTTTGGCGTGGACCAGTCACTTTAACAAGCGGATTTCCAGGCATTCATCGCACGGCGCGAGGCACGATGCCTTCCGACGACGATTCTGCGCCAAGCCCACGCCCACGTCTCGCTATTCGATACGGGTGGGCGGCGATCCGGGCCGAAGCCAAGCTGTTCGAAGTCACCTCGCGCCCTGCTGGTCCGCCTGCCCTTCACGAAGATTTAAAGGGGGGCACGCGACGAGGAGCCATCGTAATGTGCCGCAAAAAGCAGGACCCTCTAAGTGGCAATCGACACGTCTCTCCTGGTCAGGCTGTTGAGCATGACCGACAGCCAGCACGACGCCGAGGCGTTGGCTGCTATTCGCAAGGCCAATCAACTCCTGCGACTCCACGCAACGACCTGGTCGGACGTGCTGCGGACGCCGGAACTCAAGACGCCCCGCTTCGCGGCGTCCGATGCCGGACCGGCGCCGGCCGATCTGCCGCCGGGCCACCAGCGCGCCGCCCACTATCGCGACGCCTTTCGCCGCGAGGCGGTGGTGTTGCGCCTGCTGGCCCTTCCCTTCTGGATCTTCGTCGAGGTCCTGGCCGCCATCGCCCCGACGAAGCCGCTGAACACGCGCGGACGAACACTCTTTCTGGTGTTCGCCCTCTGCATGCTGCTGAGCGGTGCCATCTGGGTCGGCGTAGGCTACTACCTCGTCTTCGAACTCGACTGAATGCCGGGCTGTTCGAAAAAGCCCGGCATGAAGAATCACACGAGGTGGTCGAAGTCGTTCAGGATGCCTGAAAACTCATAGGGGGTCTGGGCGATCCCGCTGCTGTCCGACGACGCAAAGTGGGCACCAGCCGAATTGCCGTTGTCGCGGGCCACCGACCACATGGAGAGCTGGACGACATCAGGATCCGACTGGGCGTAGGCGAGCAAAGACCGGGCGTCGTTCAGAGTGAACACTTCGGAGGCGATGTCGTTCACGCCGATCATCGGCGTGATGCCGATCTTGGTGTCGAGCCCCATGGCCGCGAGCTGCAGCTGGGTCGCCTCGGAGGCCTGGATGGCGCTCAGCCCCATCTGGCCGTTGTTGTCGACCGACTGGCCATAATCCATGGCCATGATGTTGACCATGTCGACCCGCACGCCGTCGTTCATGGCACTGCGCAACAGATTCAGTCCGGAGGCAACGAGACCGGTCGGCAGGACCGGCAGGGTGAACGAGACCTGCAGATCGGGATTAGCCGCCTGCAGGCCGGCGATCGCCTGGTCGCGCATCGCGATCGAATGCTGGTCCTCCACAGCCGCCCCTTCGATGTCGAAGTCGATGGAAGTGATGTGGTAGCGGTCGATCACCGACTGGTATTCGGCCTGCAGGACGGTCGCGTTGGGCGCGGCCAGCGCCGCCTCGGTCCCGGCGGCCCCCCCGAACGAGATGGTGATGTTGCCGCCGGCTGCCTGGATCGCCTCGACCTGCTCGAGGATCGTCGTCGTCGCTCCCGACGGGGTATAGAGCGTGTCGTCGGTGATCGATCCTACGCCTTGCCAGCCGATGCCGTGGTCGGAACTCAACATGAAGGCCAGGGTGAAATTCTCGATGCCCGCGGCGTGAGAGATCCCGACCAGGTCGGCATCCTGCGACATCGCCATGTCGATGTAGGGCGAGAACATCTGCTCGAGGCTGTGCGGATCGGGAATCGTCGTGTGCACGGCGATCGGACTGGCCTGCGCAGACGATCCCAGCGAGTCGATCGCCGTCACCGAGAACAGGTAGTTCGTGTCGGGCGTGAGGTGGGTGACGGTGTAGTGCGTGTCGGTGATGGTGGCGATCTGCTGGCCGTTCTCGAAGATCGCGTAGCCGGTGACGCTGCCGCCGCCGGGGACGGTCGCTGCATCCCAGCTTAGCATTGTCGAGGTGCTGGACACGATGGTGGCCGCGAGGCCGGTCGGCACTGTGGGAACCGAGGACGGCGGGGTCTCGACCACGGCATGAACATGCACGGCCGACGCGTTCAGCTGACCCGAGGCCACGAAGCCGAAGTTGGTCTCGCCGTCGTGCGCGAGCTGCCCGTTCCAGGCGGCTGGGCCGATGATGTAGGTATTGCCCTCGTGGGACAGGATCTTGGCGTTCCAGATGTCGGTGATCTGGTACGGCATGTCGATCGCGATCTGCCAGGCGGTCGTGGCGGCGCCGTCGTTGTGCACGATGACGCCACCGTTGAAGCCGCTGCTCCAGGTGTCGGTCGCAGTGAACAGCCCGCTCAGGTTGCCGGAAGAAGGCGGTGGCGTCGTCGCATCGTCGTTGGTGATCGTGCCGGCGCCCGTGGCGTCGGCCAATGTCGCGCCCGACGGATTCGTCAACACGACCGTGAATCCTTCGTTCGCCTCGACGACCGCATCGCCGATCGCCGCAACCTGGATGGTCTTCTGGGTTTCGCCGGCGGCGAAAGTGAGTGTGCCGGACTGGGCGACATAGTCGCTGCCGGCTGTCGCTGTGCCGTTGGCGGTCGCGTAGTTCACGGTCACCGGCGTCGCCGAGGCCGCCGACAGGCTCACCGTGAAGGTGGCATGCCCAGGTGCCGCGGCGCTGCCCTCGGCGAAGGTCGCGTCGCCGATGGCGAGTGTCGGCGCCGTCGGCGGAGGTGCTGCGTCATCGTCGACGATGGTGGCGGTACCGGTGGCACGTGCCAGCGTGGCGCCGACCGCGTTGGTCAGCACGACGTTGAAGTGCTCGTTCGCCTCGGTGAGGGTGTCGGCGGTGACCGGAATGGAGATCGTCTTGGTCTGTTCGCCGGCGGCGAAGGTGACCGATCCGCTGCCGCCGGTGAAATCGGCGCTGCCGGCATCTCCAGCCACGGTGTGATAGTCGACGGTCACCGTCTCGGTCGCAGGCTTGGAGAGCGTGAGGGTGAAGACGGCTGCGTTGCCCGCGCCGGGCGCTCCGCCGCCGGCATCGCTGCCGAAGTCGAACTCGATCGGCGTCAGATAGGCCATCTTGGCCTGGTTCACCGTGTTCCAGTCGTTGTTGAGGATGCCGCCGGTGTCGCCCGAGTTCGGATTCCACGACCAGAAGGTCCAGCTCACGCCCTGCTTGCCGGCCGCAATGTCGTGCGTGCCGTTGTTGTCCAGATCGCCCGACATGTAGGAGGTGATGGCCTCCAGCCAGGGTGCATCCTTGGGATCGGTGAGGTTGGTGCCGAACTCGCCGATGTACACCGGCGCGATCCCCTCCTTGTAGATGTAGCCCCACATCTGGTCGAACTTGGCCGGCAGGCCGGCGGCGAAGTTGTCGCCCTGGAACCAGGGCTGCGCCCAGACCGAGTTGGGATAGTCATGCGCCGAGTAGACCAGCTTGTTGTCGACGTTGAGGTCGATCGGCCGGTCGCGCACGCCCATGAGGTTGCCGCCCCACCAATAGTTCTGGCCCTGGTAGGAGGCCACGCCCTCGACGAAGATCAGCATGTTGGGATTGACCGCGCCGATGGCGTTGCCGGCACGCTCCGCCGCCGCCGCCCAGTCTGTGGGTCCGCCGCCACCCCAGGTGCCGGCATGGGGCTCGTTGTGCAGATCAGCGCCGATCACCGTGGGATTGTCGGCATAGCGCGCGGCCAGCATCTGCCAGTCGGAGATCCACTGCGCCTCGCTGTGCTGGCTATCGTACCACAGGCCGTTGGCCGAGGCACCCGCGCCCGAGTCGTTGCGATGGTGGTCGAGGATGATCTTCAGCCCGATCTGGCCGGCATAGGCCACGATCTTGTCCATGACCTGCATGGCCGAAAGACCCTGCAGATCAGGGTTCTGCGCGAGATTGATGTTGGGTGTGGCCGTGGCGTGGATGGTGTCGTTGGAGAAGGGCAAACGAATGGTGTTGAAGCCGAGGTCCACCATCTGGTCCATCATCGACTTGTAGTTGCGCGTCCACAGGCCGTGCGGCGCCAGGTCGGAGTTTTCGAAGCCGAACCAGTTCACGCCGGCGATCTGGACGGAGTGGCCGGCCGAATCGACGATCTGGTTGCCCGAGGTGCTGAACCAGCCCGAGGCGGCCGGCCCGGTGCCGGGATCGCCCTCGGTCACCGAAACATCGGAGATGCTGAGCGCCGGTAATTCAACCGGTGGCGCCACGTCGTCGTTGGTGATGGTGGCGGTGCCCGTACCGTCGGCCAAGGTGGCCCCGACCGGGTTCGTTAGGACGACGGTGAAGCCCTCGTTGGCCTCGACCACCGCATCGCCGATCGCGTTGACCTGTATGGTCTTCTGGGTTTCGCCGGCGGCGAAGGTAAGCGTGCCGGACTGGGCGACGTAATCGCTGCCCGCCGTCGCCGTGCCGTTGGCCGTGGCGTAGCTTACGGTCACCGGTGTCGTTGAGGCGGCCGACAGGCTCACCGTGAAGATGGCATGGCCAGGGGCCGCGGCGCTGCCCTCGGCGAAGGTCGCATCGCCGACGGCGAGCGTCGGCGGCGACGCCACATCGTCGTTGGTGATCGTGCCGGTCGCGGCACCGCGGACGATGGTGGCGCCGTTCGGCGACGACAGGTTGAGCTTGACCGTCTCGTTGGCCTCGACGGCGGTATCGCCCGAGACCTGGACGTGGACCACCTTGGACGTTTCACCGGCGGCGAACGTCAGGGCGCCCGCAAGTGCCGCGTAGTCGCTGCCGGCCGTTGCCGTGCCATTCGCTGTGGCGTAGGCGACCGTGACCGGGCTCGTGGCCGCCGCCGAAAGCGTGACGGTGAAGGCCAGATCGTGGCTGCCGCTGCTGCCCTCGACTACTGTCGCATCGGCGACGGAGAGACCGGGCGGTGTCGGCACCGGATCCTGCCCGACGGCGGTGCCGTTGATCGCAAAGCCCGACGCTGCGGTGCCCGTGCTGCCCGGTGTCGCCTGGAAACCGAACGCCGTTGTCTTTCCACTGCCGATGTCGCCGTTCCAGGCGGCGTTGCGCACCACGTAATGGTCGCCGACGTGGCTCACGATCTCGGCGCTCCAGATGCTGGTGATGGTCGCCGTCGAATTGAACTCGACGGTCCATCCGTGAAGGCCGGCGCTGCCGGCGCCCACCGTCATCGTCGCCGTGAAGCCCGATCCCCAGTTGCTGGAAATGGCGTAGCCCAGCGAGTTGCCGCCCGTTGCCGGCGGCGCGACGTCGTCGTTCGTGACCGTCCCGACAGCCGAACCGTCGGCGATGGTGGCGCCCGAGGCACCGGAGAGCGCCACGGTGAAGGCTTCGTTCGCCTCGACCGCGGTGTCGCCCAGGACCGGCACGGTGATCGTCTTGGGAGTCTCGCCGGCCGCGAAAGTGAGCGTGCCCGAGCGCGCGGTATAGTCAGCGCCGGCGGTCGCCGTGCCGTCGGCGGTCGAATACTGGACCGTGACCGGTCCCGTGACCGCCTGCGAGAGCTTTACGGTGAAGGTGAGCTGGGCGGTCCCGCTGTTGCCTTCGCCGATCGAGGCATCGTCGATCGACAGCGTCGGCAGCACCGGCGGCGGGCTCGTGCCATCGCCATTGACGACGAAGCCGCTCGCCGCCGTTCCGCCCGTGCCGGGCGTGGCCTGGAAGCCGAAGCTCGCCTGGCCGCCCGCCGGGCCCTCGG
>Ga0082335_1006371_pt1 | contig 15276 bp, 10 predicted proteins | sample Subgrocontami58m_FD_72375 | JGI IMG/M metagenome (GOLD analysis project Ga0082335, IMG submission 72375) | Subsurface groundwater microbial communities from S. Glens Falls, New York, USA - GMW37 contaminated, 5.8 m (SPADES assembly) (version 2) ...
GGGCTCGGCCGGATGGCACGCGGACGTCCTTCGTCGGCACGGGGCGGCTCGACACCCCCGTGGAGATCAACTACTACCGGAACGGCGGGATCCTGCAGACCGTCCTGCGGAAGATGCTGAAGGGATGACGACGAGCCCATGGCCTGCGGCGAGCACATGCGCGGCGCGGCCTCACCCTATGGAGAAGATGGCTTGAGCCTCATGACGCCGCAATCCCGGCGATGAAGTTTCGCGACGCCTACGGCAGCGGAAAGTTCGGGCTGTCCTTCGAAATCTTCCCACCCAAGATGCCGGCCGGAGAGGGCGCCCTGCTCGAGGCCATCGAAGCACTCATGGCCTTCCGCCCGTCGCTCGTGACGTGCACCTACGGCGCCGGCGGCTCCACCCGGGAGAAGACCCTGGAGCTGACCGTCGCAATCCGCGAGCGGTTCGGCGTCAGCATCGCAGCCCACCTCACCTGCGTCGGGTCCTCCTACGAGGCCCTGCGGGCCTGGCTTGCTGTGGCCGCCAGCCAGCGCATCGAGAACATCGTCGCGCTGCGCGGCGACCCTCCCCGCGGCGAGTCCCGGTTCATCCCCGCGGACGGGGGACCGGCGCACGCCACCGAGCTGGTGGCCTTCATCCGCCGCGAGTTCCCCCAGTTCGGCGTGGGCGTCGCGGGCTATCCGGAGACCCACCAGGAGGCCGTGAGTCCCGAGGCGGACCTCGCCCACCTGAAGCGCAAGGTCGAGGCCGGGGCGGACGTGGTGATCACGCAGCTCTTCTACGACAACCGGGACTTCTTCGCCTTCCGCCGCCGGTACGAGGAGGCGGGGATCCGGGTTCCCCTGGTTCCGGGCATCCTGCCGATCATCAACTTCGCCCAGGTCCAACGCATCACGACCCTGTGCGGGGCGAAGCTGCCGCCGGCCCTGGTGGCCCAACTGGAGGACCGGCGGGATGATGCAGAGGCGGAGTTGAAGATCGGGGTCGCCCACGCGATCCGCCAGTGCCGGGAATTGCTGGACGCCGGCGTGCCCGGCCTGCACTTCTACGTCCTGAACAAGGCGACCGCCCCCGCCCGCATCCTGGAGGCCCTCGCCCTGCCAGCCCGCGCGGCCGGGAGGGAATAGTCGCTCTCCGGTCCGTGCCGCACCACCCCTGCCGGGATCTCCAGGCCGTGACACACCTCACCCTTCTCCCAGTCTCCATGCCGGTGTCCATCGCGACAGCCGGCGCCCAGCGCCCCCGGAGGGGGTTCTGGGGCGAGCAACCTTCTGCCCGTGTTCCCGGAGCGCTCACCGGGAAAAAAGCAACAACACGCGAAAGAAAAGCAACCGGAGCCGAGCACGGGGGCAGACCGGGGTGATACCCTTCGAATTCCCTGCCGGGTCCGGATTGCCCGCCAACCCCCCGGGGGGACAGCACCGATGGGATTGCGGGGCACAATTTCCATCACGGACTCTGACACCGCCGTGCCAGACACCGAGGCGCCCGCCCAGGCATTCCGCCACCAAGCGCACCCGGTCGGCGTTCTCGGGGGCCTCCGGGCCCATCCGCCTGGCCTGATTTCCCTGTCCCGGGATCTCCCGGTGGGCTCTGCTGGGCCCCTCGAACTCCGGCCCGTCGGAGCGGTCCCATCCAAAGGCCTGCGTCCGGCCCGACCCGGACGCCCGGGGGAAGCATGGGATCACGAACCGGATAGCCACCATCTCCCAGAGGAGGAACTGCCATGGCCCACATCTTCAAAGGAAGGCTTTGCGGACTGATCTGCCCCGAGTGTCCGGAACCACTCTCCAACGTCAAGGTCCGCCTCTACCGCAGCCAGCCGGCACAGAACGTGACTGCCCTGGCAGTGGCCAGCCCCAAGGACACGTTCGCCGTCCTGACCGATGAGATGGTGAAGGCCAAGGCGTCCTCCTTGATCGCCGAAGCCGACACGGACGCCGAGGGCCGGTTCAGTCTTGAGCTGGGCGAAAAGCAGCGGTACGGGGGGGAAGCCTTCGAAGTGGACGTGTACTGCGGAACAGTCCCGCGTCGCAAGATCGGCCCCAAGCCGCCGCCCCCGCGGCAGTTTTCGATCACGACACTCCAGCCCATGTGGAAGAGAACGGAGACCGGCTTTGTGGCGGCCTGGGATTACTGCATCTCCTCACGATTCTGGTGCGCGATCCGCGCGCTGTTCGGCGCCTGGACCATCTGCGGCCGGGTGACCACCTGCGATACGCACGCCGCGGTGGCGAACGTCAAGGTCACCGCCTTCGACGTGGATTGGATCCAGGACGACCCTCTCGGCTCCGCCTTGACCGATGCCGCCGGGAAATTCCGCATCGACTATCTGACGGAGGACTTCCAGAAGACGCCGTTCTCTCCCTTGATCAGTTTCGAATTGATCGGGGGGCCGGACCTCTATTTTCGGGTGGAGACGCCCGGGGGAAGCGTTCTCTTGAATGAGCCGCCCTCGCGGGGCCGCCAGGCGGATCGCGAGAACGCCGGACCATGCTTCTGCGTTGAGCTGTGCGTTGACGTCGCGCAGCCGCCGCCCTTCAACAACCCCCTCTTCACCCACGTGGGCGATTTCCACGTCATCACGGATATCAATCCAGCCACCGGTCTCACCAACAGCGCCGTGCTGGGGCACGGGGGGCCGGGGTACGGATTCTTTGGTTACCCGAAGCTCCGGGGCTTCTGCCCCAAGACCTCGCCGGTTGGCAACCCCGATCCCATGCGATATCGGTTCCTCTACGTTCATCCATCGGCGCCCGCCGTGCAGGTGCCGATTACGCCGGACAAGGTATACCCGGTCCTCGTGGGGAGCCGTTTGATCCAGTGGGATCTGTTTGGGACTGGCTTGGTGTGGACGTTCCAGTCCATCTATATCGCGGGATCCGGCGCGACGCTGGACCCGACACCCACGCCGGTGCTTCCGCCAGGCACCCCGTGGGGGCCGGTGCCCGCGCACGTGATCGTTCCCGATGCGGATGGCTGGGTTCGCGTGGATCAGAATGCGCTCAACGGCGGGTTCTACGGCTCGTTGCTCCGCTTCAAGTCGGACACGGCCGTGCCGGGTGGCGCGGCGCCCGGAAGCGGGGCGAGCGTTGCGCCGGCGGATCCGAAGAGCGGCGCCGGGCTGCAGATCATCTTCCAGGCGGGACCCGTCGCTGGCGGCGTGACCTTCACCAACGCGCTGACGAACATCCGCATCAACAACTGGGGCGAGGTCAGCCAGCTCAATCTGCTCCAATTCCACCAGCCCGGGGCCAATGCCTGTTCGCAGATCACCAACAATCTCGACATCGAGTACACGGCCGATCACGAGTTGATGGCGGCGTGGAGCGTCGGCATATCCAGCGCGGCCGCGTTTCCGCCTCCACCGCCATTGCCGGGTGGCACGGTCCCGAGGGGAGGATTCGGTACCCACCACCTCAACGTGGCCGGATGGCCGAGTTGCTCCTACGTGGTGTCGCTGACGACCCGAAGAAAGCTCACCGACGGGGAAACCGATGATTCGGCCCGGACCAATATGCTGACCTTCTGCAAGTGAGGGAATGGTTCGTGGCATAGAGTCATCACGCCTGTGAGATGGCGCCCGGCTCGCCGGAGACTTCCCCCCAGCCTGGGCGGCCGAGAGCATGTGACACCGGCCCCCGGTGTACCCGCTCCCGAACGCCGCCCAGGCGGCGCCGGCGCCTGAAGCCCTCGGTGGCCCCGGTTCCCCTGCGCCGCCGCCTGCGATTCTGTCCCCCGCCGTGACTTTCCAGCATTCAAGCCAAAAATTTCACCGCCAAGACCGCCAAGATCGCAAAGAGTCGCCGACTCTCATCAGGTCAGCGGAGCTGCCGGACCGAAATCTTCCGAACCGCACCTCCGAGTTTTCCCGCGTCAGTGCTTTGAATATGGGGCGTTTCTTTGCGGACTTCGCGCCCGCCTGCCCCGCCTGCCGAGTCAGCGCGGGCAGGCAGAGCGGAGCGGCGGGCAGGTGCTTTGCGGTTACACTGCACTCTTCGGGATAAAAACGAGGTGTACCGGCGGAGGTCTGGTATAGTATGGACCGCATACTGGAAGCGGTCGGATTGGGGGGGGGTGGGGGGCCGGTGATTCTTTGCCGCATGTTCCGGTCCATTGTGATTGAGGCGCCAAGGGAGCGGATCGCTTGCATCCGCCCGCAGCGGGGCCGCTCCAGGTTGCGATGTTTCACTGGCCTGGTGGGCACCGTGGCGATGTCCGCGCTGGCGTTTTCCGCGACGGGAGCGGACGCGCCCCCGAAGGTCGGGAGCCTCGCCGGGCAGCTTCTGGTCGCGACGGATGAGCTTCGCGATCCGCGATTCGTCCGCACCGTGGTCTTCATGGTGCGGCACGGCGCGGGCGGGGCCATGGGCCTCGTCGTGAACCGGCCGCTCGGCGAAGTCCCCCTCGCGGCGCTACTGGAGCGGCTCGGGATGGAGGGGAAGGCAGTGGGCGGGGAGATGCGCGTGCACTACGGAGGCCCGGTCGAGGCAACCCGGGGGTTCGTGCTGCATACGAGCGAGTACGTGACCGAGGGCACCCAGGTTGTCCGCGACGGGATCGCCATCACGGCGCAGCCCGAGATCTTCCGCGCCATCGGCTCCGGCGCCGGCCCGCGGCGGGCCCTCTTTGCCCTCGGGTATGCCGGCTGGGCGCCCGGCCAGCTCGAGGCGGAGATCGCCGGCGGAGCCTGGATCACCGTGCCGGCCGACGAGGCGCTGGTGTTTGACGAGAACTACGAGAAGAAATGGAATCGGGCGATGGCCCGGCGCAGGATCGACCTCTGAAAATCCCCTGCCCTCTCTCCACTCTGCTCCGCAGGCTGCCAGTGTCCCCGCTTGAGAGCTCTCGCGACTCCCGCCCCTGTGGTTCCTCTCGAGTAGGCCATGCCACGAAGAACCTGGGCCGCAGCCTCGTCGAATCGGGTACTTAGGCCCCGAGCGGTATCCGGTACCTTTCTACTACCACCAGTTCCGCTGGGTCGAACAGCCTGGGCCCTTTGGGATCTCCAATGAAGCAGGATGCCCTATTGGAAGAGAAGGGGGTGCCGGTCAGAAGCGCGCCGTGTCCGGAAAGAATCTGGGCACCAGGTGGCGTGCCCAGTTCGAGTCCTTCCCGGCTCCCCAAGCGGGGCGAATCTGGGCACTGGGAGGAGAGGGTGTCGTTGGATGGGGAGGCTAACGTTTGAATTCACCGGCGCTACGCGGCGTTATCGCGCAGCGTCCGATGGATGGAATGATGGATTGGACAGCCAGCGATCATAGCCCCGTGACATTTTCTGCAAGGAGCCCCATCGCTTCTTTCTGTCGCTCAAAGTTGGCTGCAGTCGTCCAAGTGTTGAGAATGCCAATCTCTGTAGCACCCTCGATAACGGTCATCATGTACGTGAGTTTCTGGCCGCTCTTTAACGCTCCGGTGACATCGAAGCGCAAAGCCTTCCTGCCGCCAATTTGGATTTGTGATACCTCTGATTGCTGCGGATCAGTCAGTCTGTTTGCTTGATTTGCTCTTCTGGTGTTAGCAAATTCCATTAGGTCTGTTATGCCTTCACGCTTGGACGCGCTAAGCAATGCACCGGTATCTGTTGTGCGATTTATTGCATAAAAAACTCCGTTGCCGATAACCATCGGTTCGGTGAGAGCCTTTTGTTCCCATCCTGCGGGCAGAGAAAGGTTAAGCTTTGATGCGTATGGGGTAGGTGCAGGCGATGTGGCTTTGTCATCGGAAAACACCAATAGCGCACGGATCGGAATGTCTGGATTTGTGCAACGGACTGACGTTCCGGACAGCGATTTAATTGTGCCGACACCGCCACCAGGCAAGCGCACCTTGTCACCAACCTTCGCATTGGCACCGACACAGTGTGTGCCTTCGGCACCGGTAAGAGCATCACTGACCCCACTTATCACGCTACCCGGGATGTATATGAAGAAGCATGCCTGAACGGGAAGAGTAAGCACGAAAAGAAGAATGAGTTTGGATAGCTTCATAGCGGACTCCGATTATGATGAGGTGCTGAACCGGAGCAATGGATAGCAAGTGCGAGCCGTGATGCCCAAGGGCGCTTATACGGTTTCCGCAGGTGGACGCAACTTTTCCTGGACTGTCGCTCTGTCCGCTGGACGGAACTCCCCGCATCCGGTTTCGTTACGAGCTTTTCACGCTTGGGGGGTTCTGTTGATGTGATACACGTTGGAGCTCCCCCCGCGACGGCTCACACGTTGTTGGTGAGAGAGCAAACCGGCCTGCTCCAATTCTTTGATGGCCTTCCCGACGGTGGACGCTGAAAGGCTGGTTCTCTTCGCGATTGTGCGATAAAACGGAAAGCAGTAACCATCGGTATCAGCGATCGCCGAGAGGTACACGTATACCTTCTTGGCGCGTGTCGATAGGGCAGAAACCTTGAATATCCCGTAATCAGGGCCGGCTGCTCTCTCAACGTTATCAGGAGTCGCCCTAGCTCGGAGCTTACCCGTCGGAGTGACCTTCATGGGGTTGGCGTAGCGCGCACCGGAGACTGAGTCTATCTTGAAGAGGTTCTGAAGCGCACGGAACAAAGCGGTGAACAAGGCTTAAGCCTTCCAATGGGGATGGGACTGATTAGCCAAGGCTACAGGTCCTTCACGCCGTACGAATGGAAAAAGCTTATCGAAGAGGTCGGTGACTGTCAAGGGGAAACGCCCCCCGGTGCAGTAACACGGGGGGCTAGAAATACATGCGGCATGAGGTGAGCCGGGGGGTGGAGAAAGGGGGGTAGTCCAGGTGAGGGCCGGGGGGGATCGGGGATTCTGCGGCAACCCACGAGGCCGGATTTCACGAGGCGAGCCCGGAACGCCCCCTTGTGCCGGGAGGATGGGGGACAGGACGAGCGCGCGGAGCGAGTGAGGACGACCGATTAGCCCCCGATTGCTAGGGGAAATTCCGCGCGCTCGCCGGTTGCCTCGTTGATTACCAGGAGTGTTCCTGCATCTCCTCGGCGGAGTTGCTCGTTCGCGTTCAGCAAAAGGTCACAATGTTGTGGGCATATTCCCCGAGACGACGGGAGAGGCCACAGCCACACAGGAGATGGTGCCCAGCCTAACATCAAAATGGCTCCCCGACACGGACGAATCTGGGCACTGGGAGGGGCGGGTGTCGTTGGTGTGAGGGCACTCTGGTACCGGCTAAATCAACTGCCGGTCCGCGAGTTCCGTCTTGAGGTAGGCGTAGATGATCGGGGCCACGATCACGCCCGGGACACCGAAGGCGGCCTCAAAGCAAAAGATGGCCAGCAGGATCTCCCAGGCCGCCGCGTGGATTTCGCCGCCCACAATCCGGGCATTCACGAGGTACTCCAGTTTGTGAACGACCACCAGGAATCCCAGCGAGGCTCCTGCGACGGGGAGCGACGTGCCGAGGGCGATGACAACGATGACCGTGTTGGAGATAAGGTTGCCGACGATGGGAATCAACCCCGCGATGAACGTGACCCCGACGAGCGTCTTGCGCAGGGGCAGGACCACCCCGACGAGTGGCAGGGCAATGAGCAGATACAGGCCGGCCAGGAGCGTGTTCAGTGCTGAGATCTTGACTTGGGCAAAGACGACTTGCTCAAACGCGCGCGCAAGCCGCTGGACACGCTCGGCGAGCGCCAGCAGCAAAGGCGCCGCCGGGCGGCGCGTGTCAAACGAGGCTAGCGCGCCGATCACGATGCCCACCAACGCATGCATGAGCGCCCGTCCCACCTCGCCGCCGATCTGCTGCAACTCCCGGGCGTGCTCGCGGAGTCCCGTGGCCACCGCGCCCCGCAGATCCTCGGCTGCCGGGATCCAGGAAGCGCCTCCCAGTCGATCGCGGACGCTCTCCAGGACGGCGGCCATCTTGTCGAGCAGCGCGGGCAGGTCGCCCAGCCGGCCTTTGAGGAAGGCAGCGAGGAGCAGCGACAGCCCGGCAACCCCGCCGACGATCACCACGCCGAGCAACGCAACCACCAGAATCTTGGCGCGGCTGTGCGAGAGTGTCCCTCCAGCGAGGCGCGCGGTCAGTGCATGGATGAGCGTGTACACAGACAGCCCTGCGACCAGCGCCGGAACCAGCTTGAAGTACAGGATGAGCAAGAGCCCCGCCGCCATCAGGAGCCAGGCGGCCTGTTCAGGGCCGGTGGCTGGCGACAGGGAGTCGGTGCCGGCTGCAGGTGCTGCGGGGGGCTCGGGCGGTCGCTCGACGCCCTGAACCGCTGATGCTGAAACCGAGGGCCGGGCGTGTGATGTATCCATGACCCGTAGATGAGCAATCAGAGGGCTAGGCCCGATTGAAGGGTACGGGAATGTTCCTGTCGTTGGGGGCACCGATTCGTGTCCCGCCCGGAGTCGGCGAACCTTCCCTACGCTCGCTGTGCGGCCACGAACGCTTCGAAGATGCCGTAGGACCTCCGCGGGTGTCAAGCGGAAAACCGGACGCGAAGGAAGGCGGCTCCATGAGCGGCCCAGACGGGGTGGTTCGAGTCCTTGTCGGCTCCCCATGCAGGACTCGAACCGACAGGCACCTAGTGCGGTGAAACCGACTGGGTCGGATCCGCGGAAAGCAGGGGTGCGGAGGGGCAAGGGAGCAGGGGGCGGGGGAGAAACGGCGGGGAAACGGAGTGTCGGGGAATTGGGGAAACGGGTAAGGGAGACAAGGGGACGGCTCGAGTGCGAAATGGCGAATGCGAAGTAGAAGGGACAGGGAAGACGGGGAGTCAGTTGAACCGGACGCCCTTCCGCTTGAGGGCGGGAAGGATCCGCTTGCGCAGGCGGAAGGCCTTGGGGGTGACCTCCAGCAGCTCGTCCTCCCGGAGGAACTCCAGCGCCTGCTCCAGGCTCATGACGCGAGGGGGGACGAGCTGGACCGTGGACTCGTCCGTGGAGGCCCGCATGTTGGTGAGCTTCTTCTCCTTGGTGATGTTGACGTCAATGTCGTTGTCGCGGGAGTTCTCGCCCACGATCATCCCCTCGTAGACCTCATCGCCCGGCGCCATGAACAGGACTCCGCGCGGCTGCAGGTGCCCGATGGCATAGGCCGTCGCGCGCCCCGGCCGGTCCGCCACCAGGGCGCCGGTGGCGCGATGCGGGATCTCCCCCTGCCACGGCTCGTACCCGTCGAACAGGTGGTTCAGGATGCCGGTGCCCCGGGTATCGGTCAGGAACTCCGTGCGGAAGCCGATCAGGCCGCGTGAGGGCAGGCGGAACTCCAGCCGCACGCGCCCGGTCCCGTGGTTGACCATCTTGATCATCCGTCCCCGCCGCATCCCGATCTTCTGGGTGGCCACACCGATGAACTGGTCGGGGCAATCCACCACCAGGATCTCCATGGGCTCGTGCCGCTGGCCCTCCACCTCCCGGGTCAGGACCTCGGGCTTGCCCACGGACATCTCGAAGCCCTCTCGCCGCATCATCTCGATCAGGATGGCGAGCTGCAGCTCGCCGCGCCCGGAGACTTTGAAGGTGTCGGGAGAATCGGTCTCCTCGATGCGGATGGAGACGTTCGTGAGGAGTTCCCTGGCGAGCCGCTGCTTGAGCTTCGACGAGGTGACGTGCTGTCCCTCGAGCCCGGACATGGGGGAGGAGTTGACGGAGAACAGCATGGCGATGGTCGGCTCATCCACCGTGATCGGTGGGAGCGGCCGGGGGTCTTCCGGATCGGACAGTGTTTCCCCGATGCTGGCCGTCTCCAGGCCGGCGACCGCGACGATGTCCCCCGGTCCCGCCTCGTCAATTTCGACCTGGCGGAGGCCCTGGGTCCCGTAGAGTCCGGTGACCCTGGCCGTGACGCGTTGCCCGTCGAGGCGGCACAACGTCACGTCCTGCCCCTTACGCAGCCGGCCGTTGAAGATCCGCCCGATCAGCAACCGCCCGACGTAGTCGTCGTAATTCAGGGAAGTGACCAGTAACTGGAGGGGATGGCCGGGCACGTAGGCCGGCGGAGGGACCGTCCGCAGGATCTCGTCAAACAGGGGGATGAGGGGCTCATCGGGGCCATCCGGCTTCGTGCGGCACAACCCCCTGCGCGCGTTGCAGTAGAGGACGGGGAACTCCAGCTGTTCCTCGGTCGCGTCGAGGTCAATGAACAGGTCGTAGACCTCGTCCAGGACCTCCTGCGTTCGCGCGTCCGAGCGGTCAATTTTATTGATGACCACGATGGGGGGCAGGTTCGCCTCCAGGGCCTTGCGCAGGACGAAGCGGGTCTGCGGCAGGGGGCCCTCGCTGGCGTCCACCAACAGCAGAACCCCGTCCACCATCTTCAAGGTCCGCTCCACCTCGCCGCCGAAGTCGGCGTGCCCCGGGGTGTCCACGATGTTGATGCGGATGCCGCGGTAGGAGATGGCGGTGTTCTTGGCCATGATGGTGATGCCCTTCTCCCGCTCCAGGTCGATGGAGTCCATGACCCGCTCCACCACGTATTCGTTGTCGCGGAAGACCCCGCTCTGCCACAGCATGGCGTCCACCAGGGTAGTCTTCCCGTGGTCCACGTGGGCGATGATGGCCAGGTTGCGGATGTCCTTCCTCGTTTCCTGCTGCATGAATCCCTGCCTCCACGGTCACGGCGGATCGGAGAAAGCAAAACGCCGCGAGGACTTTGGTCCTCGCGGCATCACGAAGCTCGCTCCGACCATCAGAACCAGTCTGAGTATATCCGCAGAGAGTTCATAGGGCAAGGCTTAACCGCCCAATTGTCCGCAGATTACGCAGATTGCGCAGATTTCCAAGGGCCAAGTATTTCGAGATAATCTGCGTAATCTGCGAAATCTGCGGATAGGTAGAGGTTTCGGTGGGCTTCGTCAGAACACGAGGGTCTCGCAGAGGCGAGTGTCGAAGAGCTCCTTGGGGCGGTTGAAGTAGCCGATCTCGACCTGGGGGAATTCCCGGCGGATGGTCTGGAGGACCTTTCGAATGCCCACGCACTTCCCCCGCGCCGGCGGCACGGTCTGCAGGTAGAGTTCGGGATCCATGCTCAGGTTCCGCATCTGGATCATGTCCAGGCCGGTCTCGCGGATCAGGTCCAGCAACTCCTCCAGCTCCTCCTCGCGGTCGGTCACGCCAGGAAACACGAGGTAGTTGATGGTCGTATAGAGGCCCAGGGCCTTGGACCGCCGAACGGATTCCCGCACGTCCTCCCACCGGTAGTAGCGGGGCTGGTAGTATGCGGTGTAGGTCGGGCCCAGGGCGCTGTTGAGGCTGATCCGGATGCTGTCCAATCCGGCCCGCGCGATCTGCTCGACCCGCCCGGGCAGGCTGCCGTTGGTGTTGCAGTTCAGGGTGCCGCGGTCGGTGGCCGTCCGGATCCGGCGGATCGCTTCGGCGATCACGTCCGCCTGGAGGAGCGGCTCTCCTTCGCAGCCCTGGCCGAAACTCGCGATGGCCTCGGGCACGCTGGTCAGGAACGGCAGAGCCACCTCGACGACATCCTCTGCGCTGGGCGCGTACCGGATGCGCTCGTGAGAGGCTGGCGAGGCGGTGACCGGCTGCCACGAGATGCACCCCACGCAGGCCGCGTTGCACGCGTTGGCCACCGGGAGCGGTGCCTCCCACCGGTCCAGGAACAGGTTCTTGGCGGCCAGACAGTGATACTCGGTGGCGCAGCGGACGAGCTGGCGCAGGATGGGGTTTGCGGGCGCCTGCTTCAGCCGCGCCTTGATCCGCGGCAAGACCTCCCGATCGTCGTAGTGGCGTGCTGCGGAGTGGTCCATGGGATCGGTGCGGATGGCAGCCGCCACGAAGGCAGGTCCGTCCCAACCCACCGCACCGTACGGCCAGAGGGGGAGGGGAGCTTGCGGTGTGGGGTAGGACGCGGCCGGGAGGAGGGTCCGGGTGTAGCCCGGAGGCAGAAAGGCCGCCACGGTCGTGCAGGCGAAGCTCCGCCCCCCGATCCGCACGCGCGTGACCGGCCGGAATTCGCGCCGGCGACGATTCCAGGCGAGCGGCCGGCTCCCCGGCATGGTGAACAGTTTGGTGCCTTCGGGGATCCGCAGCAGGTCCTCGGGCTGGACCTCGACCACGTCAGCCCCCAACCTGCCGACCATCTCGAGAGAGGGATGGTCGAGGATCTTCCCTTTGGGATCGGCGACGACCAGTTTCGGCATGAGATCTCCTTGGTTCGAGGAGCCTCAGTATATCGTCGGAACCACGAAGGGGCAACTCTTCGGCGGGACGAGAAACGTTTCGGCCGTTCGGGAGTTCGGGGCGGCCGTCGGGCGGCGATCGGGGGAATTGCGGTTGTGGGCTCCCCCGACAGGGTGTTATAGTGTGATCCATTGACAGACGCCGCCGCGGGCGAGAGGCGAAAAGGAGGAGCATGGGCAACCCCCACGAAAGCCGGTCGTCAGCACGCCTGTCGGACGAAGAGCTGGAATACTACGGCGACCTCTACATCCGATGGGTGATCCGGGGGGCCGGTGTGGATTTCGAAAGCTTCCTAAACAACCCCGAGTACTACCTACAGAAACACGCCCAGGGGCGCTGGCATCCCGATGGGGGCGACGGAAGAGATGGCCGGAAGTGGCTCCGTGGCTACCTGGGGCCCCGGCCGGCGACCCGCAGGCCTTCCGACTGACGCGGGCGGTCTCGCCCGTCCCGAGAGGCCGTGCGCCATCCGCCTCTCGCGGAATGCCGTCCCGGCGACCCCCCAATCCAGAATCCGCTTCATGCCGCCCCGGGGCAGAACGACGACGATGGATCGGGCTTACGCGACCCTCCAGGGAACGGTGGAGCGGATCACCTACGTCAATGAAGAGACCCAGTACGTGGTGGCCCGCCTGGACGTTCCGGGAAGACCCGACCTCGTTACCATCGTGGGGAACCTGCCATCGCTGACCCCCGGCGAAACCCTCCGGCTTCACGGCACCTGGATCCACCACAAGAAATACGGCGACCAATTTCAGGTTGAACGCTACGAGACCGTCGCGCCTGCCACCCTGGTCGGCATCCAGCGCTACCTCGGCTCCGGCCTGATCAAGGGCATCGGCCCGGTCTTCGCCAAGCGCCTGGTGGACGCCTTCGACCTGGACACCCTCCGAGTGATCGAGGAAGAGCCGGACCGCCTCCGCACGGTGGAGGGCATCGGGCGCGTCCGCCTGCAGCGCATCACCGCCACCTGGGCGGAACAGAAGGACATCCGCGAGGTCATGCTGTTCCTCCAGGGGCACGGGGTCTCCTCGGCCTATGCGGTGAAGATCTTCAAGACCTACGGCCAGGCGGCCATCGCCACCGTGCAGGCCAATCCGTACCGCCTGGCCCGGGACATCTACGGGATCGGGTTCAAGACCGCCGACCGCATCGCGCAGAACCTGGGCGTGCCCAGCCACTCACCCCTCCGCGCCCAGGCGGGCATCATCCACGTCCTCCACGCGCTGGCGGACGAGGGGCACGTGTATGTCCCCGAGGAGGAGCTGCTGCGCGATGCCGAGACGACGCTGGAAATCCCGCGGGACCTCCTGGCCCCGGCGATCGCCGAGCTGGCCCGGGAAGAGCAGGTAGTGGCCGAAGAGGTGCCGGGTGGCGGTCGGGGCGTCTACCTGAAGACGCTCCACGTCGCGGAGGAGCAGGTGGCCCGCCGGCTGGCCGAACTCCTCCGGGCGCCGCGGCTGCCCGTTCAGGTCGACGCGGAGAAGGCACTGGCCTGGGTGGAGGGGGTCACCCGATTGCACTTGGCCTCCCAGCAGCGTGAGGCCATCCGGATGGCGCTGACGCACAAGGCCCTCGTCATCACGGGCGGGCCCGGCACCGGCAAGACCACCATCCTCCGCTGCATCATCCTGATCCTGGAGAGGAAGGGCGTGCGGATCCACCTGGCCTCCCCGACGGGCCGGGCGGCCAAGCGGATGACCGAGGCCACGGGCCGCGAGGCGATGACGATCCACCGCCTGCTGGAGTGGAGTCCCGCCTCGGCGGGGTTCCAGCGGAACGCGCAGCGCCCCCTGGAGACGGACTTGGTGATCGTGGACGAGGCCTCCATGATCGACATCGCCCTCATGAACAGCCTGCTTCGGGCGGTCCCGCTGATGGCGACGCTGATCCTGGTGGGCGACGCGGACCAGCTTCCCTCGGTCGGGCCCGGCACCGTCCTGCGGGACACCCTGGACTCGGGCCGGGTGCCGGCCGTCCGTCTCACCGAGATCTTCCGCCAGGCGGAGAAGAGCCGCATCGTCCAGAATGCCCACCGGGTGAACCGCGGGGAGTTCCCGGACCTCTCCCGGCCGCCCCGGGGCGAGGAGTGCGACTTCCACTTCCTGTCCGAGGAGGATCCGGAGGGCATTCAGCAGCTCATCGTGGACCTGGCCTCGCGCCGCCTGCCCGCGCGCTACGGGCTGGACCCCGTCGAGGACATCCAGGTGCTCACCCCCATGCACCGGGGCGTGATCGGGGCGGCCCAACTGAATGCCGCGCTCCAGGCGGCCCTGAATCCCGCCAGGAGCGGCCGGACGGAGGTGATGCGAGGAGGGCGCGTCTTCCGCGAGGGCGACCGGGTGATGCAGATCCGGAACAACTACGACAAGGGGGTCTACAACGGGGACATCGGGCGGATCGCGCGGATTGACCTGCAGGAGCAGGAGGTGGACGTCCGCGTGGACGGCCGGCCCGTGACCTACGACTTCAGCGAGCTGGACGAGTTGGTGCTCGCCTACGCGGCCACCGTGCACAAGAGCCAGGGGAGCGAGTATCCCGCCGTGATCCTGCCGATCCACACCACGCACTACCCCATGCTCCAGCGCAATCTGGTGTACACGGCCGTCACCCGGGCGAGACGTCTCCTGGTCCTGGTGGGGACGAAGAAAGCCCTGGCCATGGCCGTCAAGAACGACGCCACGCAGCGCCGCTACTCGCGTCTGGCTGACCGGCTGGTCGGCTTCGACCAACGAGGTCAGGTGACCCTTGACACCACCGGAAATTCCGCGATAAGATAAATCGGAGAAAGGAGGATACCACTATGCGGAGACGAGTGTGGGTAGCGCTGGCTGTGGTTGGAATGTTCCTGTCTTTGTCGGCCTGTTCGGCGCGCACGCAGGTAGCATTGGAAGAGACCCGCAAGAACGGGGCGCACTTCGCCACGTGGAGGCACATGGGTTATTCCCTGAAGCGCGGAACGTCCGAGACCACTACCAAGCGGGACATCGAGGCCGCCCAGCGGCAAAAGTGGTGGGGTGAAGTGGTCCTGGTGGCGCCTATCCAGTAGGCCACATCGCTCTCGCATCCCGGCTGTCGAGGGGGGAAACCTGATCCAGGTTTCCCCCCTCGTGTTTAAGGAACGTTCGGCTGTTCGGGGGGTCGGCGGTGCGGG
>Ga0082335_1006372_pt1 | contig 15274 bp, 12 predicted proteins | sample Subgrocontami58m_FD_72375 | JGI IMG/M metagenome (GOLD analysis project Ga0082335, IMG submission 72375) | Subsurface groundwater microbial communities from S. Glens Falls, New York, USA - GMW37 contaminated, 5.8 m (SPADES assembly) (version 2) ...
GCGCCCGAGCTCTACATCGCCGTCGGCATCTCGGGGGCGATCCAGCACCTGGCGGGGATGAAGGACAGCCGCGTCATCGTCGCCGTGAACAAGGACGAGGAAGCGCCGATCTTCCAGGTGGCCGATTACGGCATCGTCGGCGACCTGTTCCAGATCGTGCCCGAGCTGGTGAAGGAACTGGGTTAGCGCACCCCGATATCGTAGAAGTCGCGTAACGACAGACCTGGCGACGAATTAGGGGTTATCAATGTCTCGCTATTTCGGGAAGTTGCAGCTTCGCAACTTCCCGAAATAGCGAGATGAATGGGTTCCAAACGGAGGCAACCTGTTTGGTTCCAGCTGTGCCGGCTTGGGCGTTGGAGTCATCGGAGGTCGACATGAGCGAATACATCGCACCGATACGCGACATGCAGTTCGTGATCAAGGAGCTCGCGGGGCTGGACGCGGTCGCCGCACTCCCCGGATGCGAGGACGTGAGCGCGGACCTGGTCGATCAGATCCTGGAGGAGAACGGCCGCTTCTCCAGCGAGGTCCTGTCGCCGCTCAACCAGTCCGGCGACGTGGAAGGCTCGACGTTCTCCAGCGGCGCGGTGCGCACCCCCAAGGGATTCAAGGAGGCCTACCTCAAGTTCGTCGAAGGCGGCTGGAACGCGCTGCAATTCCCCGCCGAATACGGCGGCCAGGGGCTGCCGAAGCTCGTCGCCACGCCGGTGATGGAGATGTGGAAGTCGGCGAACATGTCGTTCTCGCTGTGCCCGCTGCTCACCACCGGCGCCATCGAGGCGCTGCTGCTGCGCGGCAGCGACGAGCAGAAGCGCAGCTTCCTGCCGAAGATGGTCGAGGGCCAGTGGACCGGCACCATGAACCTCACCGAGTCGCAGGCGGGGACCGATCTCGCGCTGCTCAAGTGCAAGGCGGTGCCCTCGACGAGCCCCGAGCTGGGCGCCCACTACCGGATCTCCGGGCAGAAGATCTTCATCACCTACGGCGAGCACGACATGGCCGAGAACATCGTCCACCTCGTGCTCGCGCGCACGCCGAGCGCGCCCGAGGGCGTGAAGGGTATTTCGCTGTTCATCGTGCCCAAGTTCATCGTCAACAGGGACGGCAGCCTCGGGGCGCGCAACGACGTGCAGTGCAGCTCGATCGAGCACAAGCTCGGCATCCACGCGAGCCCCACCGCGGTGATGCTCTTCGGCGAGAAGGGGGGCGCGGTCGGCTACCTCGTCGGCGAGGAGAACCGCGGCCTCGAGTACATGTTCATCATGATGAACGCCGCGCGCTTCGCGGTGGGCCTGGAAGGGGTGGCGATCTCCGAGCGCGCCTACCAGAGGGCGCTCGAATACGCCAAGGAGCGCATCCAGAGCCGGGACCTCGCGGGCAGCGAGGCTTCGGTGCCCATCATCCGGCACCCGGACGTGCGCCGCATGCTGATGAGCATGAAGGCGCACACCGAGGCGATGCGCGCGCTCGCCTACGTCACCGCGGCGTCGCTGGACATCGCCCACCGCCACCCGGACCGCGAGGAGCGCATGCGCCACAAGGCGTTCGTCGATTTCATGATCCCGGTGGTGAAGGGCTGGAGCACCGAGACCGGCATCGAGATCGCCTCGGTCGGCATCCAGGTGCACGGGGGCATGGGCTTCATCGAGGAAACGGGCGCCGCGCAGCACTTCCGCGACGCGCGCATCGCCACGATCTACGAGGGCACCACCGGCATCCAGGCGAACGACCTGGTCGGCCGCAAGCTCGCCCGCGAGGGCGGTGCGACCGCGAAGGCGGTGATCGAGATGATTCGCGGCGTCGAGGCGCAGTTGAAGAACGCAGGCGGCGAGGACCTCGCCGCGATCCGCGAGGCGTTATCGGCGGGCGCGTCGGCGATGGCCGAATGCGCCGACTGGATCGTCAGGACCTACGGCTCCGACATCAAGGCGGTGCACGCGGGCGCGGTGCCGTTCCTCAAGCTCGTCGGCGTGGTGTGCGGCGGCTGGCAGATGGCGCGCGCCGCGCTGGTGGCGCAGAAGAAGCTGGGCGACGCGAGCGGCGCGGGAGACGCCTCGTTCTACCAGGCGAAGATCGGCACCGCGCGCTTCTACGCCGACCACGTGCTCTCGCAGGCGGGAGGCTTGCGCGACACCGTCCTGCACGGCGCGCGTGGCGTCATGGCGCTCGCCGAAGAGCAGTTCTAGCCAGGGCGGTGTTGGGCTTCGGCCGATGGCCTCGGCCCAACCTACGCACGAAGGGGTAGGTTGGGCTGAGCGAAGCGAAGCGAAGCCCAACACGGGTGCCGATTGAAAACCTCGCTCGACGACAAATACGCGCTCGAGCGCGGCCGCGTCTTCCTCTCGGGCATCCAGGCGCTGGTGCGCCTGCTCATCGACCAGCGGCGCAGCGACGCGCGCGCCGGCCTCGCCACGGCAGGCTTTGTCTCCGGCTATCGCGGTTCGCCGCTCGGCGGCTTCGATTCGGCGCTGTGGCAGGCGCAGCGCTTCCTCGATGAGCACCAGATCCGCTTCGAGCCGGGGCTGAACGAGGAGATCGCCGCGACCGCGGTCGCCGGCAGCCAGCAGACCGGCATCGTCGGCAGCAGCCGGTACCGCGGCGTGTTCGGCCTGTGGTACGCGAAGAACCCGGGCGTGGACCGCGCCGGCGATGCGCTCAAGCACGCTAACGCCGCCGGCAGCGCGGCGCAGGGCGGCGTGCTCGCGGTGTCGGGGGACGATCCGGGCGCGGTCTCGTCGACCCTGCCGAACCAGTGCGAGCAGGCGTTCATCGCCGCGCTGATGCCGGTGCTCGAGCCCTCCGGCATCGCCGAAATCCTCGAGCTGGGCCGGCTCGGCTTCGCGCTGTCGCGCTACAGTGGGCTGTGGGTGGGCTTGAAGACCGTCGCCGACGTGGTCGAGAGCTCCGCCTCGATCGAGGTGGACTCCGAACGCCCGGTGATCGCGCTGCCGCAGGATTTCGCCCTGCCGCCGGGAGGATTGAACATCCGCTGGCCGGACAACCGTTGGGACCAGGACGCGCGGCTGCTCGAGCACCGCCTGCCCGCGGCGCAGGCCTTCGCGCGCGCGAACCGCATCGACCGCGTCGTGTTCGGGCGCCTGCCCGCGCGCCTGGGCATCGTGTGCTCGGGCAAGGCGTCGCTCGACGTGATGCAGGCGCTCGCCGACCTCGGCATCGACGCGGGAGAGACTTTAGGCATCGCGGTATACAAGGTGGGCATGCCCTGGCCGCTGGAGCCGCAGCGCGCGGGCGAATTCGCGGCGCAGGTCGAGGAGCTGCTGGTGGTCGAGGAGCGGCGCGCGGTGCTCGAGCCGCAGTTGAAGGACCTCGCCTACAACTGGCCCGCCGGGCGACGGCCGCGCATCGTTGGCAAGTCCGACGACAAAGGCGCACCGCTCCTTCCCGTCGGCGGCGAATTGTCGGCGGCGATCGTCGCGATGGCGATCGGCGCACGCTTGCGCGCGCTCGGGATTGCGGCGCACGTGGCCGAGCGCCTGGCGCGCAGCCTGCCGCAGACGCAAGCGGAGCAGGGCGCTGCAGGCGCCGCGCGCGTTCCGCACTTCTGCGCGGGCTGCCCGCACGCGCGTTCCACGCGCGTGCCCGAGGGCAGCTTCGCGATGGCCGGCATCGGCTGCCATTCGCTGCGCATGTGGATGCCCGGGAGCGCGACCCTGTTCCTGTCGCAGATGGGCGGCGAGGGTGCGAACTGGATCGGCCTGGAACCCTTCGTCGATGCGCGCCACGTGTTCCAGAACCTCGGCGACGGCACCTACTGCCATTCGGGCACGCTCGCGATCCGCGCCGCGGTCGCTGCGAAGAGCAACATCACGTTCCGGGTGCTCTACAACGAGGCGACCGCGATGACCGGCGGCCAGCCCGTCGAGGGCGCGATCAGCGTGCCGCAGATCACCTGGCAATTGCACGCCGAGGGCGTGCGCAGCATCGCGGTGGTGTCGGACGAGCCGGGGAAGTATTCGGGCTTCAAGGGATTCGCGCCCGGCGTGCGCGTCGCCTCGCGCGACGCGCTCGAGCCGATCCAGCACGAGCTGCGCGGCGAGCAGGGCGTGACCGCGATCGTCTACGACCAGGTCTGCGCCACGGAAAAGCGCCGCCGCCGCAAGCGCGGCGAGGCACCGGCGGCGCCGGTGCGCGTGTTCATCAACGAGCGCGTGTGCGAAGGCTGCGGCGATTGCGTCGAGCAGTCGCAGTGCGCGGCGGTCATGCCGGTCGCGACCCCGCTCGGGAGGAAGCGCCGCATCGACCCGTCGGCCTGCAACGTCGACCTGTCCTGCCTGGAGGGCTTCTGCCCGAGCTTCGTCACGCTCGAGGGCGCGCAGCTTCGCCGCCCGGCGCCGGCCGCGATCGACGCGCCCGCCCTGCCCGAGCCCGCGTCGCCCGGACTTGCCGAGCCCTGCGAGATCCTCGTCAACGGCATCGGCGGCAGCGGCGTGATCACCGTCGGCGCGATCCTCGGCATGGCTGCGCATCTCGAGGGCAAGGGTTGCACGGTCCTGGACAACACCGGCATCGCGCGCAAGGGCGGGGCGGTGTCGACGCACGTGCGCCTGGCCGCTCGCCCGGAGGACCTGCACGCGCCGCGCATCGGGCAGGCAGCAGCGGGCGTGGTGCTCGCCTGCGACATGGTGACCACGGCCGATGTGCAGTCGCTGTCGCGATTCGATCGCGGCCGCACGCGCGCGATCGTCAACGCCCACGCGGTGCCGACGCTCGCCCAGCGCCTGGATCCCGATGCGCTGCTCGACGTGGAGCGGCTGCGCGAGGCGATCGCCGCCGGCGCGCAGGCCTGCGAGTTCGTCGATGCGAGCGAGATCGCCGAGCATCTTCTCGGAGACGCCATCTACGCCAACATGGTGCTGCTGGGCCACGCGTGGCAGAAGGGATGGGTGCCGCTCGGGCTCGCGTCGATTCAGACCGCGATCGAGCTGAACGCGAACGAGGTCGAATCGAACCGGCGCGCCTTCGCGCTCGGCCGGCGCGCGGCGCACGATCCCGCGTCGATCGAGGCGGCGCTTGCGCTGCTGCGCGACGAGGCGCCCGCGGAGGATCTCGACGCGATCGTCTCGCATCACGCGGCGTTTCTCGCCGAGTACGAGGACGCCGCGTACGCGGGCCGCTACCGGCGCCTGGTGGAGCGCGTGCGCGATGCCGAAGCACGGGCGGGCGGCGACGGCAGCCTCGCGCTGGCCGCGGCGCAGAGCTGGTTCAGGCTGCTCGCGATCAAGGACGAGTACGAGGTCGCGCGGCTGCATTCCGACGGCGCGTTCAGGCGCGAGATCGAGCGCCGCTTCGGCGGCGGCTATCGCGTGCGCTACCATCTCGCGCCGCCGCTGCTCGCGCGGCCGGACCCCGCGACCGGGAGGGCGCGCAAGCGCGTGTACGGGCCGTGGATGGGCACGGCGTTCCGCATCCTCGCGCGCCTGCGCCGGCTGCGCGGGACGTGGCTGGATGTCTTCGGCTACACCGCCGAGCGAAAAATGGAGCGCAGGCTCATCGCCGAGTACGAGGCCACGATCGAGACGCTGCTCGCCGGGCTATCGCGCGGCAGGTTCGCGCTCGCGGCCGAGATCGCCGCCCTGCCGCAGAAGATGCGCGGCTTTGGCCACGTGAAGCTGCGCAACGTCGAGTCGGCGAAGCGCCGCGAGGCGGAATTGCTCGCCGCGTATGGACGCTAGGTCGGGCGACCGGTCAGGCGCGTTCCGAGACAGGGGAGAGGAGGCAGGTCGTGGTGCCGTGGGCGTAGAGCTTGCCCGCGGCGTCGAGCAGTTTCCCTTCAGCGGTGGCGGTGCGGCGCCCCGCGTGGATGAGCCTTCCCTCGCAGCGCAGCGTGCCGGTCGCTGCCGTCACGGGACGCACCAGGTTCACCTTCAGCTCGAGCGTCGTGTAAGCCATCCCAGCGGGCAGCGTGCTGTGGACCGAGCATCCCATCGCCGAATCGAGCAGCGTGCAGGCGAGGCCGCCGTGCACGGTGCCGATCGGGTTGTAGTGGCGCTCCTCGGGCCGGCACTCGAACGCAGCGAAGCCGTCCTTCACCTCCACCAGCTCGAAGCCCAGAAGCGCGGCGATCGGCGCGCGCGGCAGCCTGCCGTCGATCATGGCCTGCAGGTAATCGCGGCCGGCGAGGCGCGCGCCTTCGCGCGCACCGACGAGCGGGTCTTCCCAGGTGACGGTGACCGAGCGGTGGCTCATGCGCGTTTCTCCTCGAACGGTTGCTGCGGCAGCGGGGCGCCGCCGGAAAGATCGGACAGGGCGACGCGCCTGAGCGTGGCGCCCTCGGGGCTCGAGCGCACGCTCATGCCGAGCTTGTGCGCGAGGGCGAGCATCGGGCGATTGGTCGCAAGCACGTCACCCTGGATTTCGGTGATTCCCGAGCGGCGGGCGGCGGCGATCAGCTCGCGCATCATACGCGTACCCACGCCGCGGCCCTGCCAGGCGTCGGCGACCACGATGGCGCATTCGCAGGCTGCGCCCTCGCGCACGTAGCGCGCGACGCCGATCTGCGTCTCGCTGCCCTCCAGGACGACGGTGGCGATCAGCGCCATCTCGTGGCTGTAGTCGATGCACGTGAGTTGCGCCAGCCACTCCGGCGTCAGCGACCTGCGCGCGCCGAAGAAGCGATTGTAGACGGACTCGCGCGACAGCCGGTACGCAAACGCGCGCTCGAGATCGGCGTCGTCGGGGCGGATCGGCCGCACCGTGATCGAGTGGTCGAGGCCGAGCGGCCATGAAGTCGCCTGCAGCGGAAATGCGGAAGCCATCGTCTCCTCCTTTCGTGACGGTAGAGCGGTCAAGCCTTGGCCGGCTGCGCGCCGTGCGCGGCGAGCAGCGATTCGACCGCCTGCATGCCGCGCTCCATCGCGCGCCGGTCCTCGAACAGGTGCCGGTCGTGGTGCGCGGCCAGCACGACGCCGAACAATTCGAACGCGAGCTGCCAGGCGTCGGTCTCGGCGGCGAGGTCGCCCGCCTCGATCGCCAGCCGCACCGCCTTGATGATCGCGCCGCGAAGCTGCTTCTGGCCGGCGAGCAGGGTATCGCGCACCGCGCCCGGCCGGTCGTCGAACTCCGCCACCGCCGACAGGATCACGCAGCCCCCGGGCTGCCCCGACGCGTCGAGCCATTGCAGCCACCTTCGGAACAGCTCCAGCAGCCTGGGCGTGCCACGCGGGGTGGACAGGGCAGGGCGGAACACTTTGTTTTCAAACAGTTCCTGTGCCCGTCTCAGGGTGGCGATCTGGAGTTCTTCCTTCGAGCCGAAGTGGGCGAAGAGGCCGCTCTTGGAGAGCTTCAGCCGCCCGGCCAGCGAGCCGATGGACAGGCCCTCTAGCCCCACCTCGCTCGCGTGGGCGACGGCCTGGTCGAGAATCAATGCCCGCGTCTGGGCGCCCTTTTGCATTGTCATATAATAGCACGAACGTTCGTAAATGCAAGTATCCATATGGGCGGCCTGGATCCTGCGGGCCGGTCAGTCTGCGGACGTATTGGCTCGGCTACGGCTACGACCGATTGCCGCACGCATTGCCACAGATGCGTTTGGCAATGCGCTGGGGAATTCGATCGCTGCCAATGTGAGCGGCGGCGAATGAGATTAAAGGGGCCAGGCTCGGGTTAGCGGGTCAGGCTCGAACCGGCAGCAGACGAACCGGTAGGGTCAGATCACGGTTTGGTAGAAACAACTTCCCACCGCTCGCCCTGAGAGGCGATGGCCCCTTTAGCCGCCGGCTGCGGTTTTAGTCGTCTCGCACAAACCCGATGCGGCGCTTCTTCGCCGGCTCGGGCGGGGCCATGAGCTGACGGATGGCATCCAGGATGCCGGCGATCGCCTGGTCGTGGGTGTCGAGTTTGCGCTCGAGCTCTTCGAGCTTCTTCGCCAATTCCTTGCTCGAGGCGAGCAGGTCGCGCAATTGCACGAAGGCGCGCACCACGTACAGGCTGACCTGCACCGCGCGCGGGGTGTTCAGGACCGAGGCGGCCATGAGCGCGCCGTGCTCGGTGAAGGCAAAGGGCATGGTGGAGGCGAATTTGAGTCGAGCGAGGTGATCACAGTTTGTGATCACCTCGTCGCGCTCGGCGCGGGTGAGCGCGAACACGAACTCGCGCGGGAACCGTTCCTGATTGCGCTTGACCGCCTGGTTGAGCACGCGCGTTTGCGCCCCGTAGAGCGCGGCGAGGTCGGCATCGATCATGACCTTGAGGCCGCGGATGACGAGGATGCGGCGGGCGATCGCCTCGATGGCGACAGGGGCGGGGGCGTTCTTCGCGCCGATGGCGGCGAACCCCTCTAGCGGCTCGCCTGGGCGAGCACGGCATCGATGAATTCCCTGACGACGCGCTGCTTGGGCTTGGGCAGGGCGCTGATCCGCTCCGGATAACGCTGCAGGTTGAGAACGTGTCCGCGCTTGGCTCGGCGAACGAAGGTGGATTGACCAACCATGTCACCGGAACGACTGACCCGCTCGGCAGGTTGACGGGGCGGCGGGAAATCATGCCATCTGCCCAAGCCCAACCCGCCGCTCGCGCTACATATTCGGGTAGTTCGGCCCTTCGCCGCCTTGGGGCGTCACCCAGACGATGTTCTGCGTCGGGTCCTTGATGTCGCAGGTCTTGCAGTGCACGCAGTTGGGCGCGTTGATCTGCAGCCTTTCGCCGCCCTCCGCGGCCGGGACGAATTCGTACACGCCCGCCGGGCAATAGCGCGCCTCGGGACCGGCGTAGCGCGCGAGGTTGATGCCGACCGGAACCGACGCGTCCTTGAGGGTCAGGTGGGAGGGCTGGTCTTCCTCGTGATTGGTATTGGAGAGGAACACCGACGACAGCCGGTCGAAGGTGAGTTTGCCGTCGGGCTTCGGGTAGTCGATCGGCTTGCATTCCGAGGCGGGTTTGAGCATTTCGTGGTCCGCGTGCTGGTGATGCAGCGTCCAGGGGAACTTGCCCCGGAGCAGGAACTGCTCGACGCCGACCATGGCCGAGCCCAAGTACAGCCCCTTCGCCATCCACTGCTTGAAATTGCGCGCCCGCCACAGTTCCTCGAACATCCACGAGTCGCGGAACGCCTGCGGGTAGCGCACCAGCTCGTCCCCCTGGCGGCCCGCCTGCACGGCCTCGAACACGGCTTCCGCAGCGAGCATCCCGGACTTGATGGCCGTGTGCGTGCCCTTGATCCGCGACGCGTTCAGGAAGCCGGCGTCGTCGCCGATCAGGCAGCCGCCGGGAAACACGAGCTTGGGCAGCGACATGATGCCGCCCGCGGCGATCGCGCGCGCGCCGTAGGCGACGCGCTTGCCGCCCCCGAAGAACGGCCGGATGACGGGGTGGGTCTTGTAGCGCTGGAATTCCTCGAACGGACTCAGGTAGGGATTGGTGTAGGCCAGGCCGACCACGTAGCCCACGGCGACGAGGTTGTCCTCCATGTGATACATGAAGGAGCCACCGTAGGTGTGCGGATCGAGCGGCCAGCCGGCGGTATGGACGACCAGTCCCGCCTTGTGCCGGGCGGGATCGAGCTCCCACAACTCCTTGATGCCGATGCCGTAGACCTGCGGGTCTGCGCCCTCGCGCAGCTTGAAGCGGTCCATGAGCTGCCTGCCGAGGTGTCCGCGGCAGCCTTCGGCGAAGAACGTGTACTTGCCGTGCAGCTCCATGCCTTGCTGGTGATTGGGGCCGGGCTTGCCGTCGCGCCCGATGCCCATGTCGCCGGTGGCCACGCCCTTGACCGCGCCCTTCTCGTCGAACAGCACTTCGGCGCCGGCGAACCCGGGATAGATCTCCACGCCCAGCTCTTCGGCCTTCTGCCCCAACCAGCGGCACACGCCGCCCAGGCCCACCACGTAGTTGCCGTGGTTCTTGAAGCAGGCGGGCAGCAGCGCCTCAGGCGTCCTGACCGAGCCGGTCTCACTCAGCATCAGGAACCGGTCCTCGATCACCGGGGTCTTGATGGGCGCGCCCTGCGCCTTCCAGTCGGGAATCAGCTCGTCGAAGGCGCGCGGGTCGACGACGGCGCCCGAGAGTATGTGCGCGCCGATCTCCGAGCCTTTCTCGATGATGCAGACGCCGATCTCGGCGCCTTTCTCGGCGGCAAGCTGCTTCAGTCGGATCCCCGCGGCGAGGCCCGAGGGCCCGCCGCCGACGATCACGACGTCGTATTGCATGGATTCGCGTGGCACGATTTCTCCGTTCAGTAAGACCGATCCGGCCGACCGCGCCGCTCGCGCGGAAAGCATTCAACCCTGCGGGATAAGGAGAAATTATAATCCCCCGCTGAATACAGGGTCAGGAGTCCTGATGACTGCGAAGCGCAAGCTCGTGCACACCGAGGTCATCCCGATCCGATGGGGCGACATGGACGCGTTCGGGCACGTGAACAACACCATCTACTTCCGCTATATGGAGCAGGCGCGCATCTCCTGGTTCGACACGCTCGACCTGGGGCGCTCCGGAACGGAAGAGGGGCCCGCCGTCATCAACGCGAGCTGCACCTTCCTGAAGCAGCTCGTCTATCCGGGCAGCGTCGAGGTGAAGACCTACGCCGGACAGGCCGGGCGCTCGACCTTCGAGACCTGGATCGAGCTGCGGCCGAGCTACGACCCCGACGTGATCTACGCCGAGGGCAAGGCGAAGGTGGTGTGGGTAGACTACGCGAGGGGAAAGTCCGCGCCGCTTCCGGAGAGGCTCAGAAGCGTGGTCGAGCGTTGACAGGCAAGGGATAACAATGAGAGATGACAGGCCGCTGTGGAGGCCGAGCCAGGCGCTCATGGAGCGGGCGAACGTGACGCGGTTCGCGCGCGAGGCGATCCGGCGCTGGAACCTGGGCTTGAACAGTTATCCGGACTTCTACCGCTGGTCGGTGAAGCAGCCCGAGCAGTTCTGGCAGTCCGTATGGACCTTCTGCGACGTGATCGCGAGCGAGCGCGGCACGCGGGTCGTGGCCGACCGGGACAAGATGCCGGGGGCGCGCTGGTTTCCCGATGCCACGCTCAATTTCGCCGAGAACTTGCTGCGGCGGCGCGATTCAGAGGTGGCGCTCGTATTCTGGGGCGAGGACAAGGTCAAGCGCCGGGTGTCCCACGCCGAGCTCTACACGCAGGTGTCGCGGCTGGCGAAGGCGTTGCGCGCCGCCGGGGTCAAGGCGGGGGACCGCGTGGCGGGCTACCTGCCGAACCTGCCCGAGTCGATCGCGGCGATGCTCGCCGCGTCGAGCATCGGGGCGATCTGGTCCTCTTGCTCGCCTGATTTCGGCGTCCAGGGCGTGCTCGACCGGTTCGGCCAGATCGAGCCGGTGGTGCTGTTCGCCGCGGACGGCTATTGGTACAACGGCAAGGCGATCGAGACGCTCTCGAAGCTGCGCGCCATCGTCGAGCGTCTGCCGAGCCTGCGCAAGGTGGTGGTCGTTCCCTACCTCGCAGAGCGTCCGGACGTCTCGGCGATCCGCGGCGCGGAAGGCCTGGAGGACTTCGCCTCGGGGTACGACGCGGTGGACGCCCGCTTCGAGCAGCTTCCGTTCAACCACCCGCTCTACATCCTGTACTCCTCGGGCACGACCGGGGCGCCCAAGTGCATCGTTCACGGCGCCGGCGGGACGCTCATCCAGCACCTGAAGGAGCACCAGCTCCACTGCGACGTCCGGCCGGGCGACCGCCTGTTCTATTTCACGACGCTTGGCTGGATGATGTGGAACTGGCTCGCGACCGGGCTCGCGTCCGGCGCGACGCTGCTGCTCTACGACGGCTCGCCTTTCATCCGCGGCGGAAACATCCTGTTCGACTACGTCGACGCGGAAGGCATGACGCAATTCGGCACCTCGGCGAAATTCATCGACGCCTGCAACAAGGCCGGCCTGGAGCCGGGCAGGACCCACAGCCTGGAGAGCGTGCGGACGATCCTGTCGACCGGCTCGCCCCTGGTACCGGAGAGCTTCGACTACGTGTACCGCTCGATGAAGCAGGACGTATGCCTGTCCTCGATGTCCGGAGGCACGGACATCGCCGGCTGCTTCGTCAACGGCAATCCCATCCTTCCCGTCTGGAGGGGCGAGATCCAGTGCATCGCGCTCGGCATGCGCGTGGAGGTATTCGACGAGGAGGGCAGGTCCCTGCAGCGCGGCAAGGGCGAGCTGGTCTGCACGGGTTCCTTTCCCTCGTTGCCGACGGGGTTCTGGAACGATCCGGGCGACGTAAAGTACCGCGCCGCGTATTTCGAGCATTTCCCCGGCGTGTGGCGCCACGGCGACTGGTGCGAGTTCACCGAGCACGGCGGAATGATCATCTACGGCCGCTCCGACGCGACACTCAACCCGGGCGGGGTGCGCATCGGCACCGCGGAGATCTACCGGCAGGTGGAGCAGCTCGACGAAGTGGTCGAGGCGCTCGTCATCGGGCAGAACTGGCCGCCCGGCCAGTTGAGCGACGTGCGCGTGGTGCTGTTCGTCAAGCTGCGCGAGGGCCTCACGCTCGACGCCGCGCTCGAGGACAGGATCCGGCAGCAGATCCGCGCGAACACCACGCCGCGCCACGTGCCGGCGAAGATCGTGCAGATAGCGGACATCCCGCGCACCAAGAGCAACAAGATCGTCGAGCTCGCGGTGCGCGACATGGTCCACGGCAAGCCCGTGAAGAACGTCGAAGCCCTCGCGAACCCCGAAGCGCTCGAATACTTCCGCGCGCGTCCGGAGTTGCAGAGCTAGCTCACGCCGCCAGTGCTTTCCTGACCTTTCGGTAGCGCTCGGCTATCGCGTCCTCGGAGGGGTGATGGCTGTCGCGCACGACCCAGCGGCCGCCGACCATGACGTGGCGGACCAGGCACTCGTTGCCGCAGAAGACGAGCGAGTCGAGCAGGGCGCCGCCGCGGCGTCCGACGAGGTTGACGTGCGTACTGTCGAGAACGACGAGGTCGGCGCGCATCCCGGGGGCGATGACGCCCGCGGGCCGGCCGAGCGCCTGCGCGCCGCCCGATGCCGCCTCGCGCCAGAGGTAGGTGCCGACCGACGGGCGATCCTCGGAGGCGGCGATGTTGCGCCGGCGCAGCGCGAGGCGCTGGCTGTACTCGAGCCAGCGCAATTCCTCGACCGGCGTCTGGGAAACGTGGCTGTCGCCGCCGATGCCGAAGCGACCGTGCTTTTCGCGGTAGCGCGCGAACGGGAAGGTGCCGTCGCCGAGATTCGCGCCGGTCGTGGGACACAGCGCCACCACTGCGCCGCTGGCGGCGAGCTTTTCGGATTCCGGCGTGCTGAGATTGGTGCAGTGGACCAGGCACCAGCGTGCGTCGACAGGCATGTTGTCGAGCAGCCACTGCGCCGGGCGTTTCTCGCTCCAGGTGAGGCAGTCGTTCACCTCCTTCACCTGCGCTGCCACGTGGATGTGGATCGGCGCCGTGGGATCGAACGCGGCGAGTCCGGCAATCAGATCCTTGAGCATGGCCGGACTGACCGCGCGCAGCGAGTGTGGCGCGGCGCCGAGGCGCACATTGGGATTGCCGGCGCCGGCGGCGCGCAGGTCGGCCATGATCGCGAGCAGCAAGTCGGGTGTCGTCGCAAACCGCAGCTGCGCGGCGCCGAGCGGCACCTCGCCGAAATTGGAGTACGCATACAGCGAAGGCAGAAGCGTGATGGCGATGCCCGTGTCCTCGGCCGCGCGCAGCAGGGAGAGCGCCATCTCCGCTCGCCGGCCGTAGTGCTTGCCGTCCGGCGCATGGTGCAGGTAGTGGAATTCGCCGACGGCCGTGTAGCCGTTCCTGAGCAACTCACAGTAGAGCTGCGCGGCGATCGCGTGGACCTGGTCCGGATCGAGCCGGCGCAGGAACGAGTACATCACTTCGCGCCAGGTCCAGAAGCTGTCCTCGGCCGAGCCCATGTGCTCGGCGAGGCCCGCCATGGCGCGCTGGAACGCGTGCGAATGCACGTTTGACATGCCGGGAATGACCGGCCCGCCCGCTTCCTGGGCGCCCCGCCGGACCTGGTGCGCGCGCGCGCCGGTGATGACGCCGTTGTCGTCGATCTCGATCAGGACGTCCTCGCTCCAGCCGTCCTGGAGCATGGCCTGCTCGGCGAATATCGAGGTCACGTCTACTTCCTGTAGAGCTTGCGCACCCGGCGCAGCACGTCGGTGCCCGAGGCCTTCAGGACCTCCCTGAAGACGCCGAGCACGTAGTTGTCCTCGGGAAGCGTGTGGAATCCGTGCCAGGGCGTGCCGAGAACGGTGTCGAAGCCCAGGGGCATCGCGACGGTCACGAACGCGCACTCGAGCTGGCGCTTCAGGTCGGAGCCGTCGGCCGCCTTGGGCGGCAGCTGCTGGCCGATATTGGTGATCCCGCCCGAGACGTGAATGCCCTTGAGCTCGGGGTCGGCGCCGATCGCACCGATCGCGTCGAGCGCCGCGCGGTTCATGCCGCCCGTATCGGCGATGAGCGCGCTGATCGAGACGTCGACGATGATGTCGTCGAGCGCGAGTCCGTTCTCGCGCACCAGGCGCAGCGCCGCGCGTTTCGCGGTGCCGGCGATTTCGGCGCTGGTCTTGTTGGGCTTGCCGATCCCGTCCTCCAGGCGCTCCGAGGCCATCAACATGACCTGGCAGGGCCGGATCTTCAGCAGCTCGACCATGTCCCAGCGCGTCTCGGCCATCGAATTGATGATGGGCTTCGCGCCGCCCGCCTTGTCCGGGTCGTAGGCCTCGAGGCAGATCTCCTGGGCGGCCACCTCGGGATAGTCGAAGCACAGCGGGACCTTCACCGCGGCCTGGACCGCGCGAATGACTTCGACCAGGAATTTCGGATCGTCCTTCGCACGCGGACCCACCGTGAAGTCCAGCGCGTAGGCGCCGGAGTCGACCTGCCGCACGGCCAGCGCCTGCACGCCGGTCATGTCGCCTGCCTCGAGCAGCGCCTTGGTGCTCTTGAATCCCGGGTTGATCCGGTCGCCGATGATTCGCAGTCCCTTGGCTGGCTCATTCAAAGCTGATTCTCCTCATGAAGATTCTCTGGAAGTCGGGCAGCGAGCCGAGTTCGAGATAGCGACAGCGCTGCGCGATTCCCAAGGCCCGCTCGCGCAGCGCCGTCGAGGCGAGCACCATGCGCACGCCGACGCCGGCTGCGTTGCCCACCTGTTCGATGCGGTCCAGCGGCAACGCGGGCAGCAGTCCGATCGCAATCGCGCTTTCCACGCCGATGTAGGCGCCGAAGGCTCCGGCGATCACCACCCGCTCTATGGCATTTTCGGCCAATCCCGCCTCGCGCAGCAGGCAATCGATGCCGGAGCGGATCGCCGCCT